>Ga0214473_10007283_pt1 | contig 13145 bp, 10 predicted proteins | sample RVTome_7_FD_203509 | JGI IMG/M metagenome (GOLD analysis project Ga0214473, IMG submission 203509) | Soil microbial communities from uranium-contaminated site in the Upper Colorado River Basin, Wyoming, United States - RVT98D197 | ecosystem: Environmental > Terrestrial > Soil > Contaminated >...
GCTGTCAGCCTGTCAGTAGTGGGGCAGGTTGCTAACCTGCCCGAAGCAGGACCGGCTGTCAGCCTGTCAGTAGTGGGGCCGGTTGGCAACCTGCCCGAAGTGATTCATTCAAAGAAGGGCGCGCATGATTCATCACACCGACGTACTGATCATCGGCGCCGGCATCGCCGCCGGCGCCGCCGCCCTGACCGCCGCCGACCGCGGCCGTCAGGTCACCATGGCCACCCGCCTGGCCGAACCCATCGACTGCGCCACCGGCCACGCCCAGGGCGGCATCATCTACAAGGGCGAAAACGACTACCCCGACCTCCTCGTCCGCGATATCCTGGAGGCCGGCGCCGGCATCTCCAGCGACGAGGCCGCCCGCCAGCTCGCCCAACGCGGCCCGCAACTGGTCGAATCGGTCCTGCTCGAACGCCTCGGCGTCGCCTTCGACCGCGACGAGCAGGGCGCCTTCGACATCACCGAGGAGGGCGCCCACAGCCTCCCGCGCATCCTCCACGTCGGCGACCTGACCGGCCGCGCCATCGAGGAGCAGCTCCTCGGCGCCGTCCGCCACCATCCCAACATCCAGTTCCTCTCCCAGGCGACCGCCATCGACCTGCTGACCCTCTCGCATCACTCGCGCGACCGCCGCGACGTCTACCGCCCGCCCACGTGCGTGGGCGCCTATCTCCTCGATCACGCCACCAATCAGGTCGACGTCCACTTCGCCCGCGAAATCGTCCTGGCCACCGGCGGCCTCGGCCAGATCTTCCTCCACACGACCAATCCGCCCGGCGCCCGCGGCGACGGCATCGCCATGGCCTATCGCGCCGGCGCCCGCCTGATCAATCTCGAGTACATCCAGTTCCACCCGACCACCCTGTACGTCGACTCCAGCAACTTCCTGATCTCCGAAAGCCTGCGCGGCGAAGGCGGCGTTCTCGTCGACGCCGAAGGCCGCCCCTTCATGGACAAGTACCACCCGCGCGGCTCGCTCGCCCCGCGCGACATCGTCGCCCGCGCCATCCACGAGGAAATGCTCGGCCAGGGCATCCCCTGCGTCTATATCGACATCACCGACAAGCCCGCCGACTGGCTGCGCAACCGCTTCCCCAACATCCACCGGCGTTGCCTCGAGGAGGGCATCGACCTCACCGCCGATCCCATCCCCGTCGTCCCGGCCGCCCACTACAGCTGCGGCGGCGTCGCGGCCGACCTCCAGGGACACACCTCGATCGACCGCCTCTGGGCCGTCGGCGAGGTTTCCTGCACGGGCCTCCACGGCGCCAACCGCCTGGCCTCCACCTCGCTCCTCGAAGGCCTCGTCTGGGGCGTCGAATCGGGCCAGGCCATCGCCGACCGCCTCGACGCGCGCGACTACTACTTCCCCCAGGTCGACGAGTGGAAGCACGAAAACGAGCCGACCGACCCCGCCCTGATCAACCAGGACTGGATGACGATCCGCTACACGATGTGGAACTACGTCGGCCTGGTCCGCTCGCGCCGCCGCCTGCAGCGCGCCCGGCACATCCTGCGCGAACTGCAGATGGAGGTCGAGGACTTCTACCGCCGCGCCGCCGTCAGCGACGCCATGATCGGCCTGCGCAACGGCGTCCAGACCGCCCTGGCCGTCACGTTCGCCGCCCTCGAAAACCCCCAGAGCATCGGCTGCCACTACCGGACCGACTGAGCCCGTTTTCGCGGAAGGTTGTGTCCATAAAGTCCATCGGGTCCATAAAGTCCATATCCTCGCCATCAAGAAAGAAACCCCACCGAAGCGACGATCCGGCCTGCCGGATCGCTCGCCCCGATGGGGCTTGCTTTCGCGTCGTTCTTGCCCGGCGCGCACCGCCCTCGGAAACGGTGACTCGTCAGTCGCTCACACTACTCGTTGTGATTCTCGAACTGCCGGATCAGGCGCAGCGCCTCCCGGTACATGTCCCGCGTTCCTTCGCCGAACGAACCGTACATGCGCAGCAAGTGATCGACCTCGCCCCCCCGCGGCTTGTAAAGCGACCAGAACTCATCGTCCCGGAAGAGCTCGACCAGGTTGGCCGGCAGAGCCGGATCGCACAGCAGCGCCTTGCGCAACGACTCGCGCTCCTGGTACTGCGCATAGCCCTGCTTGGTGGACAGCATCTCGGGCCGCTCGCCGCTCTCCAGGCTTTCGAAAATTTCCAGGTACTGCTCGGGCAGCTTGTCCTTGATCCAGCACAGCAGCGCCTTCTTGGGCGTCAGCCCCGCGTCGTAGGCGATCCGCATCCACAGTTCGAGCGAGGGCTTGACGTAGCCCTTCTCGAACTTGAAGATCGCCGGCCCCGTCACCGAGTACATCGCCCCCAGCTGGTCCTGCGTCTTGCTCAACGACTTTCGATAGCGTTCAATGGTCTTGCCGATTCGGTTCTCCATACCGATCCTCCATGGCGACTTGAGTCACCTCCCCGAAATAGAAAACCTGACGAAGCCGGAGCCGCCGTCGTTGGGCGCGTCGAGACTGGAGAGAATGCGTCACGGGCGTGACGGCGGTTCGATTTTGATCCGGAAGACCGGCCGGGTGGACCGAAAAGCGCCCGCCGCTTCCCTTCAGCCGGGAATCCTGACAGATCAAGACAAAGGAGACTTCTCTGGAGCGGACCGCCGCCTTAGAAGCGCTGTCTCCCCTAGGCTTTCAAGAGAAAATGGTGGAGGTAAGGGGATTTGAACCCCTGACCTCTACACTGCCAGTGTAGCGCTCTCCCAACTGAGCTATACCCCCACGCCAAACCACGTCTGCTCCGCGCTTATTCACGCAAACGACGGCAAATAATGCAAATGAAAAATACCAAAGTCAAGTCGGTTTTTTTGAATATTCAGTCATGATATGGTTGAATGGCTTGCCGGATTCCAAACTCTGCTTTTTTCCAGTCCTGTCCGTCTTCACTTACGAATCCGTACAGCCGACTCCGGGAGGTCCTCCGGTCGCGCCCCGATCGGGATCGTGCGACCCGGCGGCACCGTGCAATCATCCGGAATCCATGCCCCCTTTCCCAGCAGTGTGATCCCGTTGTCCTGCCCGCCGGACTCCTCGGAACCCAGCACGCACCGGTCGCCCACCCGCCCCTTCTTATCGATCACGGCCCTGCGCACCAGGCAGTCCCGCCCGATCTGCACGTTGTCCAGCAGCACCGAATCCTCGACCACCGCCCCCGGCCCCACCCGCACGCCCGGCGAGAGAATGCTATGGCGCACCGTCCCCTCGATCTCGCAGCCCCACGACACGATGCTGTGCTCGACCGTCCCGCCCCGGCGGATCCGCGCCGGCACGAGACAGCCTTCCCCGAGGTTCCGGCTGGCCGTGTACACCTCCCAATTCTCCAGGTCCAGTCCCGAGTCCGGCCGCAGCACGTCCATCTGCGTTTCCCAGTACGACCGCACCGTCCCGACATCGCGCCAGAAACCCTTGAACCGGTACACATGGCAGGCTTCGGTCTCTTTCATCATCGGGATGACATCGTTGCCGAAATCGTGCGACGACTGGGGGGTGCGCGCGTCCGTCCGCAACTGCTCGTCCAACTGCTGCGCGTCAAAGACATAGATCCCGAGGTTGGCCAGGTTCGATTTCGCCCCGACCTTCGGCTTCTCCTGAAAACCGATGACCCGGTCCTCGCCGTCCGTCACGATGACGCCGAACCGCGAGGTCTCCTCCCACGGCACTTCCTGAACGGCGATCGTCAACGCCCCGCCGTGTCGGCGGTGAAACTCGATCAGCGGCCGGTAGTCCATATGATAGATGTGGTCGCCCGAAAGGATCAGCACCCGCTGCGGCGCATAGCGGTTGATGAAGTTCAGGTTCTGATAGATCGCATCCGCCGTGCCGGCATACCAGTCGGAATCCTCCTCGCCCGTGTACGGCGGCAGGGTCTTGGCCACGTAGCCGCGCCGCGCGAATCCCCACGCCTCGCCGATCGAGATGTGGTCCATCAGCGAATACGGCTTGTACTGCGTGCAGACGCCGACGACCGGGATCTCCGATCGCATCACGTTGCTGAGCGTGAAGTCGATGATCCGGTAGATGCCCCCGAACGGCACCGCCGGCTTGGCCCGCTTGCCCGATAGCACCGACAATCGGCTGCCCACGCCCCCGGCCAGGATCATGGCAACGGTTGGTACCGAACGTCCCTCTGGTACAGCCATCTCGCTCCTCTCAAGATCTCAATCCTGCATCGCCGTCCTCGGCATCCACTGCAGCCTCGATTCGGCGGTCAGGGTGAAGCCCTTGCCCACCAGCGTCAGCTGCAACAACCGCTCGTCGGCCATCTCTTCGCACACGCCCAGCACCGTCCCGCGCCCGAACACCACGTCCTTGTCCGAAACGACCTGACTCAGTCGGGTGTCTTGCTCCACCCGCACGTCGTGCATGAGGACCGAATCGCGCACCACGGCCCCGGCCTCGACCACCACGCCCGGCGACAGCACGCTGTTCTCGACCGTCCCTTCGATCCGGCACCCCGGACTGATCAGCGAATCGCGCACGGCCGCCGATGCGCCGAAAAACGCGCTGGGCCGTCGCGCCAGTTCCCGGTCGTTGAGGTTCGTCAGCACCTCCCACTCCTCCAGATCGATCGGGGCTTCCTCGCCCAGCAGCGACCGGTTGGCTCGGTAGTAGTCCTCGACCGTCTCCAGGTAATTCCAGTACCCCTCGCAGGCGTAGCGCACCACCCGATGCGTCCTGACCATCCCCGGAATGATATCGCGCGCGAGATTGAAACTCTTCTCCCCCTGCCCCAGCCGCTCCAGCCGCTCCACGAGCACATCCTTCTCGAACACATAGATGCCGATCGAGATCCGGTTCGTCGGCGGCGTTTCGGGCTTTTCAACGAACTGCGTCACCCGGCCCTCGCCGTCGCTCAACACGTAACCGAACCGTCTCGACAGCCGGTCGGGCGGCAAGGCCTTGTCGACGACCGTCAGATCCGCCCCCACCGCCTTGTGGAACGCCAGCAGGTCGGCGAAATCCAAACTGTACACGTGCTCGGCCGAACAGATAATGACGTGCTCGGGATTCCAGTCATAAATGAAATTGAGGTTCTGATAGATCGCGTCGGCCGTGCCGCGGAACCACTCGATGTTGCCCACACCGACGAACGGCGGCATGATCCGCAACTCGCGCCCGAAGCCGTTGAAGCCCCACGGCTCGCCCGCGCCCACGTGCTCGATGAGCGAGGCCGGCAAGTACTGACAGATCAACCCTACCCGCTCGATTCCCGACCGGCTCAAGCTGCTGAGGGCGAAATCGACAATCCGGTAGAACCCCGCGAACGGCAGCGCCGCCTTGGCGCGATTGAGCGTGAGAACGCCATAGCCTTGAATGCGCCCGCCCGCGAGTACCAACGCGACGGCTTCCCGCATAGGAGAGCACCACACGTGACCGAAATCTGAAAAGACCTACCCTACCATTTCTTTAGAGGAAATGAGCAGCGATGTCAACGAGGAACATAAAAGAATTGCAGGAGTAGGATCGGCTGTCAGCCTGTCCAGCTTTTGTAGCCGCCGCCGTGAGAAGGCGGACCGCTTTTTGTAGCCGCCGCCGTGAGAAGGCGGATCGCTTTTTGTAGCCGCCGCCGTGAGAAGGCGGATCGCTTTTTGTAGCCGCCGCCGTGAGAAGGCGGACCGCTTTTTGTAGCCGCCGCCGTGAGAAGGCGGATGACAGCCTAACAGGCTATCCCACTCTTCTGGCCAGCGCCACGATGCGCGGCGAGGCCGATGTGTACGGCAAACCTTCCAGATCCCCGCACAGCCGCACCTCCCGGAACCCGCTCTCGGACAGGAGGGCCGAAAGCCCCTCGGCCGAATATAAGCGATGGGCATAGCGATACTCCCGCCGTTGCCCCTCACGGAGATAAATGTCCCGCGCCATGATCGTCTCGCCGTCCTCGCCGAGCCGCCGTTCCAGGAGAAACACCGCCCGGCCCACCTCCTGCCAGTCCCGGCAGGTCCCCATCCGCTTCAGGTAATCCTTGGCCAGCTGGTCTATCAGCAGGACGCCCCCCGCGCGTAGCGATTTGTACACGTTCTCCGCCACCCGCCGATCGTCCTCGGGATCCTGAGAATAGCCCAGGATCGTCGAGAAGCTAACGGTCGCATCGAAGGCTGCCGGGCGGCGAAAGACCCGCATGTCTTCCTGCACGAATTCGATCTCCAGGCCCGCGAGCGCGGCCTGCCGCCGCGCCCACTGGATGTAGATGCCCGTCCGGTCCACGCCCGTCACGCGCAAGCCCAGACGCGCCAGCGAAAGGCTGTCCAGACCCGGCCCGCACGCCACGTCCAGGATGCTCGCCCCGCGCCCAAGGCCCAGCAGCGCGGCGATCGCCTGCATGCCTGCGGCCCGCGCGCGCTGCTCGGCAAACAGCACCGGCGCCAGGGTACGCCAGTACGCCTCGTCTTCGAACCACTCGAGCGTTTCGACCATCAAGCCTTGCCCTCTTCCAGGACTATGATACCAGCCCTGTAGCGCCGGCTGCCAGCCAGTAACGACGCTTCGCCCCTCCCGTCTAGAAAATCGTTGTTTTTATAGTAGACCTCACGCTCCGCGTGAGACCCCTCACGCGGAGCGTGAGGTCTACTATAACTGCAAAGACACCCCGCTACACGCTTGAAAATCTTCAATTCCCAAGTCCAAAAATCCATTGACGCCAATGACCGGTCGGTGGTTGTTTTGTTTCAACGCTGAGAAAGGAGGTGGTCCGATTTGAGTATTCCGGATTCCAGCGAGGTGGCTGAGGCCTGAGCCAACTCCAGCCAGCTGCGGCTGTGTCAAGGGTTGGCCGGCGCTTGGTCAGGCCAATCCACTCAGCCCACCGATTGTGAAACCCGGTCGGAGGCCGCTACCGACCGGGTTTCTGCTTTTGCGGCGTCAAGAGGCCGTAGTCTAGGCCCTTGTGGCCGTCGCGCTTGATTGTAGCGCCAGCTGCCAGCCGGAACGCTTTCCAACCCGCGCTCGTCAGGCAGGGACTTTCCACTTTGCCTGGCTAGTTCATAACCCCGCAATTCATTGCGGGGGTGCGGGCCGCCTCCCGTCACCCAGGAACCGTTTCAACGGTTTCCAGAGGAGCGGCGCCCCTGTCGTATCCGTCATCGCGTGGCGCCTCCGGCGAAACCGATGAATCGGTTCCGGAGGAATTGTTGGGATGGGCTTTCCCCCGCAATGAATTGCGGGGTTATGAACTATCCCCAGGCGAGCGAGGATTTCTCAATGGCGGCTGATACCCTCGCCACGCAGAGACTTCCGCCTTGCTGCACCATGGAACAAACCCAACGGTTATGCATGAATCGGAGGGTGTTGCCGGAAAAGAAAGTGGCGGAGAGGCTGGGATTCGAACCCAGGGATGAGGGGGGACCCCCATCGACGGCTTAGCAAGCCGCTGCCTTCAGCCACTCGGCCACCTCTCCGCGGAAGGCATCCATTGTAAAAACAGGTGTAATGATCGGGGAAACGGCCCCGCGTGTCAACCGAAAAACTCGTCCCCTCATAGAGCATAAGTCTGCTTATTTCAGGTGCTCGAGAGCCGACGGGGCCCGCCGCGTGAGTTGGCAAGCATTAGACGCAGAGACGCGGAGAACGCAAAGATCCGCAGAGAAGAACAAACGAAAACCGCACGCCGTCACTCGCCACGCGTCACTCGTCACTTCTTATTCTTGACGCAGAGGCGCGGAGAACGCAAAGATCCGCAGAGAAAAACGAACGAAACCGCACCCGTCACTCGTCACTCGTCACTTCGTCACTCGTCACTTCTTATTCCCCTTCGCGTTCGCCGGCAACCCGTTGCGCGGCGGCCGACTGCAGTTCGGCCGAACGCAACTCCGTCCCCCGCAACATGACCGACCAGCGAGCGTGCCGGCGCGTGTAGTAGCGGAGCGACCCGATCCGCTGGCCCACGACCGATTCGACCACGAACCGGTCATCGTCGAGCACGACCGCCTCGCCGCGCTCGGGCAGATGGCCCAGGCGCTCGAAGATCAGACCGCCGACGGTCGTCGACTCGGTCACGGGCCGCTCGATGCCGAACACCGTGGCGAAAAGATCCAGCGAGCACAGCGCATCGATCCGGTACTCGCCGGGCCGGATCAGGCGGATGGGCGGGGCCTCCTGGTCGAACTCGTCCTGGATCTCGCCGACCAGTTCCTCGATGACGTTCTCCATGGTGAGCATGCCGACTGTCGCGCCGTACTCGTCGACGAGAATCGCCAGGTGGACGTGCTGCTGCTGGAAGGCGCGCATGACGCGGTCGAGCGTCAGCGTTTCGGGCAGGAAGAGCGTGTTGCGCCGGACCTCGCGGAAGTCGGGCGAGAGTTTCCCCGTCTCGCGCGCCCAGAAGAGGTCCTTGACGTGGACCACGCCGAAGATGTGGTCCAGGTCGCCGTCGCAGACCGGGAAGCGCGTGTGGCCCGACTGGCGCGCAATCGCCAGGTTCTCCTCGAGCGAGCGGCGCGTCGAGAGATAGATGATCGACGTGCGCGGGTCCATGACCTGGCGGGCCGTCTTCTCGGTCATGGTCAGGGTGTTCTCCATGAGCTGGTACTCGTCCTCGGTCAGGTGGCCGGTTGTGCGCGAGCGGGCGATGATGAGGCGCAGTTCCTCGTCGCTGTGGCCCTTCTCGGCTTCCGAGGCCGGCCGGATGCCGAAGCCGCGCAGCACGAGGTTGGCCGTGCCGTTGAGGAGCCGGATCGCCGGGTAAAAGACGTAGTAGAAGGTCTGGATCGGGACGGCGACCCAAAGCGTGGTGCTCTCGGGCCGCTGGATGGCCAGGGACTTGGGGGCCAGTTCGCCGATGACGATGTGCAGGGCCGCGATCACGCCGAACGAGGCGACGAAGGCAATGCTGTGAACGAGGTCGGGCGAGATCGCGCCCTGGCCAAACCGTTCGGCCAGCGGCAGAAAGATGAGTTCGGCGACCCAGGGTTCGCCGGCCCAGCCCAAGCCGATGGTGACGAGCGTGATGCCCAGCTGCGTGGCCGAAAGCATGGCGTCGAGGTTGCGCGTGACCTTTTCGGCAATCCGCGCGCGCCAGCTGCCCTGCTTGACCAGCAGTTTGATCTGCGTCGAGCGCACCTTGACGATGGCGAACTCGCAGGCCACGAAGAAGCCGTTGAGCAGGACCAGCAGCAGGACAAAGCCGAGTTTCAGGGCGGTAATCATGCGCACCCGCCCACGGCCGCCGCGTTCGCCAAGCGTTGATCCGCCGTGCTATCCGGCATAAGATCGATCATCTCCTTTTACCGATTATTTTCGGACCTGCCGCCCCCCCGGTCAACCGTTTTGGGTTCCACTGCCACGAAAGTCTCCCGGCGCTCGGCCGGCCGGCATGGACTGTATGGACTTTATGGACTATATGGACACTCGTCACCCGTCACTCGTCACTTTCTTCAGAACAGATGACTGTAGATCTGCACCACGGTGCGCACGGTGTCGTCCCAGGAGAAGCGCTTTAGGTTCTGCCGGCCCTTCTCGATCAGGCTCTGGCGCAGCGCCTCGTCTGTGGCGATCCGCCACAGCCCCTCGGCGATGGCGTTCGGATCGTCGGGATCGACCAGCAGGACGGCGTTGCCGCCGGTCTCGGGCAGCGCGGCGTGGTCGGCCGCCAGAACGGGGATCGAGCAGGCCTGCGCTTCGAGCATGGGCAGGCCGAACCCCTCGAACTTCGTCACCAGGTACAGCGCCCGGCTGCCGTGATAGAAGGCCTTCTTTTCCTCGTCGGTGATGCTCCGGTGGATCTGCACGCGTTCGCCGATCCGGAGCGTCTGGATGAGCTTCTTGGATTCGGGGAAGAAGCGGTCGGGACTGACGACCATGACCAGGTGTAAATCGGCCAGTTCCGGGTGCTCGCGGGTGGCGGCGGCAAAGGCGCGGACCATCGTCGGCAGGTTCTTGTTGGGGCGCGTGCTGCCGATGTAGAGAATGTAGCGGTCGGGCAGATGGAACCGCTCGCGGGTGCGCTCGAGGAGGGCGGGCGGGCAGTGCGCCAGTTCGTCGGCGTTGATCCCCGAGTGCACGACAATCGTGCGGTCGGCGTAGCGGGGAAACATGCGCTCGATGTCGCGCCGGGTCGTTTCGGAGATCGTGAGGATGTAGCGCGCGCGTCGGATCGTGGCGGGGTAGGTCCACCAGTAGAACCAGTCGTAGGCCATCCGGACGATTGCCGGCCGGTTGCCCGTGAACTCGGGAACCATGAGCGCCTGCAGGTCGTACATGGTGACCAGCAGCGGTCCCCGGTAGGTGATCGGCGTCAGGGGAAACAGGCTGTGGAGCAAGTCGGGCCGCTCGCGCGCGACGACCTTGCCGAACCGAAAGATCGTGGCCAGGGAAATGGGCCGGCCGTCGAACGTCTTGACCGTGAAGTTCTTCTCCAGCGGCAGGGACTGTCGGTAGTTGGGGTGGACGAACACGGTGTAGTCGTTGCGCCCATCGACCTTGGCCAGGTGGGTCAGGAACGCCTCGGAATACTCGGCGATGCCGGAGTACTCGCCGTTCAGATAACGGGCGTCGATAACGATACGCATGCCGGTTGGCCCTCCGCGGGCGGAGTCAGTTGCAGGGATTGGGCGACGCGGCGCACGGCGGCCTCCCAGGAGGCCTCGCGCGCGCGGGCAATGCCGCGCGCCCGCAGCGGCTCGGGGTCGGCCGCCAGGGAGCGCCGGGCCAGGTCGATGAATTCGTCGCGGTCGCGCGCGATGACGACCGCGCCGGCGTAGAAGCGCACCACGTCGGGCAGGGCCGTCGAGACGACGATGCGGCCGGCCGCCAGGTATTCGAGCGTCTTGATGGGGTTGATCGCGCGCGTGGCCGGGCAGTCGCGGAACGGCATGAGCGCAAGGTCGAACTGCTGGACGTAGCCCGGCAGGGCGTCGTGCGGGCGCGGGCCCAGCAGGCGCAGGTTCGGGCAGTCGCGCGGCGCGTCGAAGCTGCCGTGCACGGGGCCGATGAGGACGACCGAGCCGTGCGGAAAGGCGCGGCAGAGCGCCTCCAGCAGCGCGCGGTCGAGCCGGTCGCTGACCGTGCCGACGAAGCCGAGGAGCGGCCGCGGGAGAGCGCGCAGATCTTCGGGCGCGGCCTCGCGCGGGCGGTTGAAGTGCTCGAACCGCACGCCCGAGGGGACAAACAGCGCGTCCGGGCGCACCGCCCGGTGCTGCTCGCCAAGGGCGTGCGTGCCCGTCAGGACGACGTCGGCCGCCGCAAGCCAGCGCGCTTCGAGCCGGCGGCTCTGCGGCGGCGCCCACGAGAAGCCCGGGAAATCGTCAATGATGTCGTAGATCTTGCGGCGCCAGTCCAGGCGGTCGAGCAGCGGCGCCGAAAACGGGCTGTTGCTGAGGAAAACGATATCGGCCTCGGGCGGCAAGGCGCGGCAAAGCTCGGCCCAAACCAGGCGCTGGTTGAGAGCGAAGATCGCGCGCGATTTGTACTCGCCGGGCAGGATCAGCGGCTGAAGGACGCGCAGGCCCCGGCCGCGGTCCAGGCGCAGCTCGGCCCGCCAGTCGCGGATGCTGTCATAGCGCCGATGGACCTGCAGAGGGCTTGCGAAAATGACCGGCAGGTAGTCGGCCAGCCCCAGGGCCATTTCCTGGGGCCGCTGCCAGACATCCTGCCAGACGACCTGCGAGTAGTAGAGTAGAATGACCGGCCGCTCGCCCGGCGCCGTGCGGCGGCAGGCCTCGCGGCGGGCGCGACGGAACCGCCGGATCGCGCCGGGCGTCCGCCACGCCAGGCGCGCCAGCAATCGCGCCGATTGCCCGACCAGCGCCCCTTTGGGAATGTCGCGTATGGGATTCACGGGTAAGCCGCCGGCGGCCCCTGCGCCGCGGCGGGCGTTCTATCCGTCAAATGGTATAGTGGCGCCGGCGCGCCAGTTCTTCCTTTTTCTGGAAGAAGATGCTGTTCCACTCCGCGCTGCCGCGGGGGATGTTGCGCTGCATGGACTCGATCATGCGCTCGACCTCGGCGTTGATCTCGTCCTCGACGCGCAGGTCGGCCATGACGACTCGCCCGATGGCCGTGACCAGCCGCATGTGCATGCCCTTGAACTTCAGGATCTTGTGCTCGAGGAGCTGATCGGCGATCTGCGTGGCGATGCTGTGGATCCGGTCCTCGCTCAACCGCATGGGCGGCTCCTTACAGAACGATCTTGCGCGCGCGCACCAGTTGGTCGCGGATCTTGCGGCGCAGGAGCTGCACGTCGACGTTCTTGCCCGCGATCTTCCGGGCGTGCTCTTTCATGATCTGCTCGACCTCGTCCATGAGGGCGTCCTCGCGGCGGAGGTCCTCGAGGAAGATCCGGCGGATCAGGTGCTCGATCCGGTCGGGCGGCGCCAGAAGCTCGACCTGCGGATTCTTCTGGAGCTCGGCGAGGATCTGGCGGCTCAGGTCCTCGACCTTTTCGGGCTTCAATCTCACGATGGCGACTCCGTGTTGGGGCGATGCGCGACGTTAGCAGCAACAATCTAGGGCTATGGCGCCGTGGCGTCAAGGATCGATTTTCCGCGCAAGGAGACGAGGAGCAAAACAAAGACAGGGACAAAGACAATGACTGTAAGGAAGCCAGGAAACTAGGAAGCTAGGAGAGAACCGGAAGAACGAAACCGGGTTGGTAGCTTAGCCCCTTGTGGGCGTCATACTTTGTGCCATTGCGCGCCTCTGTCGCCAACACCACGACGCCCACAAGGGGCTAAGCTGCCGTGCAAATTGCACGGCGCCTGCAAGGGGCTACGCATACCGACGCAGCAAAATGAACAGGTAATGCGATATGCCCCACAAGGCATGCAGAACGATGTTGGCCGGCAGCAGTGCGAGGGCGGTTGCGATGGGCAGGGCCACGCTGGGGAGAATCCAAAACGGAGAGAGGGCCCCATCGCTCAGATCCAAGGCAAAGAATGACCAGTCGAACCAGCCGCCTTCGCTGGGGTTAAGCAGGGGGGAAAGAACGTAGGCTGCGGCAAGATAGACGGGCCAGAAGATCCAATAGTGCTTTGCGTGGAAGTCCGGCGTTGCCCAGGCGGGCTGCCAATGCCCGATCGTCGCGTACGGCCCGATGAGGAACACGAGGCTCAGGATCGTGCAGACGACCCACTGCCGGAACGTCACCTCGTAGTCGCTGCGCGAGCGCTGGCGGCTGCGGGCATGCTTGTCGGAG
>Ga0214473_10007285_pt1 | contig 13144 bp, 7 predicted proteins | sample RVTome_7_FD_203509 | JGI IMG/M metagenome (GOLD analysis project Ga0214473, IMG submission 203509) | Soil microbial communities from uranium-contaminated site in the Upper Colorado River Basin, Wyoming, United States - RVT98D197 | ecosystem: Environmental > Terrestrial > Soil > Contaminated >...
CCGCACTTTGCCGTCCTGGCGGCCGTGCTTTGCGTGGCCGGCTGCACGGGCGTGGCGGCAGGCAGCGGCAGTTCCTTGCCGGATGCGGTGATCGTGAACGATCCGCCCCCGGATCCGGTCAGCGAGAAACCCGAAGTGCCCGCGCTGCCGATACCGGTCATGAGCGCGACGATGCACGATGAACTGCCGGCCGAGCCGATCGTCTATGGCGACGTCTTCGACCGGATCCGCGAGGGCCTGGTGCTACCGCCGGTTGAACACCGCTGGGTGCGATCGGAGATTGCGTGGTACCAGCGAAATCCCGATTACCTCGTGCGGGTTTTCGACCGCGCCGAGCGGTATCTGCGCTACATCGTCGACGAAGTTAAGTTGCGCGGGCTGCCCGGTGAGCTGGCGTTGTTGCCGTTAGTCGAAAGCGCCTTTAATCCATTCGCTTACTCGCGCAGTCACGCGGCGGGACTCTGGCAGTTCATCGCGCCGACCGGGGAACGCTTTGGGCTCAAGCGCAACTACTGGCAGGACCAGCGCCGCGACGTGCTGGACTCGACACGCGCCGCGCTCGACTACCTGACGCAGTTGCATGACCGCTTCGACGGTGACTGGTTCCTGGCGATCGCCGCCTACAACTACGGGTCCGGCAACATCCAGCGCGCCATCAACCGCAATCGCGCATTGCGCAAGCGCACCGACTTCTTTTCGCTGTCGCTGCCGGCCGAGACCCGTGCCTATGTGCCAAAGCTCATCGCACTTGCGAAAGTGATCCGCGATCCGGAAGCCTACGGGCTGTACATATCGCGAATCGACGATGCCCCCTATTTCCGGGTCATGCCGACCGACGGGCCGGTGGATCTGCGGCTGATGGCGGAACTGGCCGGCGTCAACACCGAGGAGCTGCATCAGCTCAATCCCGCGTGGAACCGCTGGATGACCGACCCTGATGGCCCGCATCGAGTGCTGATTCCAGAATTGGTCGCTGATGACTTCAGTTCGCAGTTCGCGCTGCTCGACAAGTCGGCGCGCGCACGGCTCGCAGTGCACACGGTCGCCGCCGGCGAATCCATCGCCTCGGTCGCCGGCCACTACAAGGTGCCCGAGTCCTTCCTGCTGCAAGTCAACGCCGAGGTCCCGACCGAGCTCCAGGCCGGTCAGTCGCTGCTCGTGCCGGCCGGCGATGTCTCGCAATTGCGTGCCGGGCTCGGCGCCGACCTCGAGCGCCGCATCCACCGCGTGCAGCCCGGCGAGTCCCTGTGGAGCATCTCGCGCCGCAACGGCATGTCGGTCGGGCAACTTGCACGGATGAATGGCATTTCGACCCAGGCCTTGCTGCATCCAGGCCAGCGGCTCATGGTCTCCGGTGCGCCCGGGACCGCGAGCGCCAATGCCGTCACTTCAGCGTCGGGTCCGCTCAGGTATACGGTGCAAAGCGGCGATACGCTGTCGGAAATTGCGCGCCGCTTTGCGGTCACCGTGCAGCAGCTGCAGGGATGGAACAATATGGGCCGCAGCACGACACTGCGGACGGGACAACAGCTGACCATTCACGTGGGCGGCAACAGGAACGTCGGCGGCTGAGACCGACCTGGGGGATTGCATGGGTTTCCTGTCCGGCAAGAAGGTGCTGGTCGTCGGGCTCGCGACCGATCGCTCGATTGCCTGGGGCATTTCCCAGGTGATGAAGCGCGAGGGCGCCGAACTCGCCTTCAGCTACCAGAATGAACGCATCAAGGATCGGGTCGCCGAGCTTGCCGACAAGCTGGGCACGAGCCTGGTGATGCCGATGGACGTCGGCATCGACGACGAGATCGGTGCCGCGTTTTCGCGCCTGAAGAGCGAATGGGGCGGACTCGACGTCATCGTCCACTCGGTCGCCTTCGCGCCGCGCGAGGCATTGCTCGGCAGCTTCGTCGAGAGCACGACCCGCGAAGCCTTTGCCACCGCCCACGATGTTTCCAGTTACAGCCTGACGGCGCTGGCGCGGGCCGGCCTGCCGCTGATGGAAGGCCGCCCTGGCGCCCTGCTGACCATGTCCTACCTCGGTGCCGTCCGGTCGATACCGTCCTACAACGTGATGGGCCTCGCCAAGGCGAGCCTCGAGTCCAATGTGCGGTTCCTGGCCGCGGACCTCGGGCCGCGCGGGATTCGCGTCAATGCGATTTCGGCCGGCCCGATCAAGACGCTCGCGGCTGCCGGCATTCCGGGCTTCCGCAAGATGCTGCACCACGTCGAGCAGCTGGCGCCGCTGAAGCGCAACGTCACGACCGAGGATGTCGGGAATGCAGCGGCATTCCTCTGTTCCGATCTCGCGGCCGGCATTACCGGTGAAGTTCTTTACGTCGACTCGGGCTATAGCCACGTCGGGATGAGCTTCCCGGAGTAGCTGCGGCTTCGAGGCGGGTGCTGGGCCCTTCCTGACCCCCTCGCTCGCTCCGCCGGAACTTACGAGCGCGCGAGGGGAGTCCGGACGGGCCAGATCACCGATTACGAAGTCGCCGTAACTCGGCACGCTCGTGCCGGCACGACACTTCTGCTGATGTGGAGCCAACTGGCCTGATCGGGTCGGGGCCCGAGCGAGTTCGTAAGTTCCGGCTGAACTCGCGAGGGCGCCCGACCCGATCAGGCCCGGCGTCCCCCGGCCATCAGAAATGTCTCGTGCTTACTCGAAAACCTGCGGGTTGACGTCGACGTCGGCCGCCGCGCGCATTGCACTGATGTACGCCACTGCATCGGCCAGGCTCGCCCGTTCGCGCGCGTCTTCAGCTTCGCGCTGCCGCTCGGCCGGCGACAGAATCGCCAGCGAGCCGCTACGCACGGCGCTCAGCTGCCAGACCGCGGCATCGCCGCTCGCAAGCTCCGCAGTCCCGAAACGTGCCCGTCCCTCGGGTCGTGGCGCGCGAAACGCCGCGCTCGCGACCTCCGCCGGCACGTTCGCATCGTCGCGGCCCACGAGTCGCGGCTGGCGGATCGGTGAATCCGCGACCGGCGTCTGCAGGGAATTCGTGGCCATCATCCAGTCACCGCCTGTCCCAAGCTCGGCTGCGATGGCCGCGGCCCGCCCGGCGGCGAGACGCTGCGCCTGCTCCTGCCGTGCGGCCACCGTGACCTGATCGCGGACTTCATCGAGCGCCCGTTCGCGGGCGGGTTCATGGGTCGCGACCCGCACCGCCACCGCGCGGCCAGCTGCAAGCTCGACGGTGCGCACTTCGCGGCCCGCGAGCACCTCGGGCATGAACACCGCCTCGATCAGCGCCGGGAGCGCGCCCAGCTCGCCACCGCCGGTTCGCGTGAATCGCTCGATGCGCCGGACCGGCAATCCCATGCCCGCAGCGACATTCGACAGGTTGCCCGCCGCTTCGAATGCCAGGGTGTCGAGTTGTTCCTGCCGGTCGCCGAAGATTTTTTCGACCTCCGTGCGCTGCAACTCCGTTTCGAGCTGCGCCCTGACTTCCTCGAATCCGCGCGAGCTGCCCTGCTCGACCTCCTCGAGCCGGATCACGTGCCAGCCGAACTCGGAACGCACCGGTCCGCGGATTTCTCCCGGCGTCATGTCCCAGACCGCATCGCCGAAGGCGCCGACGAAATCGCTGCGCTGGGCCCAGCCGAGGTCGCCGCCCGCACTCGCAGAGCCCGCATCCGCGGACAACTCCCGCGCCAGTGCCGCAAAGTCCTCGCCACCGCGGGCACGCTCATAAGCGGATTTGGCCTTGGCTTCTGCCGCTGCTGCATCACCCTGCACTTCGATCAGGATGTGGCGGGCGTGGCGTCGCCCCACCGTCGTGTAGCGTTCCCGGTTGCTCTCGTAATACTCACGCAGCTGTGCCTCGCTGACCGCGGCCTCCGGCGCGAGCGCTTCGATGTTCAGTTCGATGTACTCGACCGCCGCCTGTTCCTCGGTCAGGTAGAGCTCCTTGTGGGCCGCGTAAAAGGCCTTCAGCGCTTCCTCGTCCAGCGTGACGGTGCCGAGGTAAGCCGCGGCCGGAACCGTGACCCAGGCGAGCTCGCGCCGCTCGCTGCGCAATGCGACCTGCCGATCGATCTCGGCGGGCAATACGAACGCGGAGCTCGAGATGCCGCGGTCGACCTGCCGCGCGAGGGCGTATTGGCGTTGCTCCCGTTCGAACTGCTCCGGCTGGATGGCCGCGGAGCGCAGCGCCGCGTGATAGGCATCCGCCGAGAACTCGCCACCGACCTGGAATGCCGGAATCAGCCGGATGGTCTCGAGCACCTGGGCGTCGCTGGCGGCATAGCGCAGCTTCTGCGTGCGCTGGCGCATCAGCTCGCCGCGCACCGCCTGCTCGAGCGCCTGGGTCCGCAATTGCGTGCGCAGCTCCTCGGGGACGTCGGCCGCGCCGAATGTCGCCTGGTAGCGCGAGAGCTCATCCTGAAAGCGCTGCCTGACGCCAGTGGCGTCAATCTCCGTGCCATTGACCTCGATACCCTGCGCCTTGGCGAAGGAGCCGACGCTCGCGTCGACACCCCAGAAGACGAATACGACGCCGAGCGCCGTCAGGATGACGATCGCAAAGATGCCTTTCAGGTGGTCGTGAATCGCTTGCAGCAAGGTTGGGCCGGCCGTTTCGGGGGCGCTAGGTTAGCATGGATGGTATTGGGTCTCGTAACACGGGAGTTCGAGATGCATCTCCGGGTCCTGTTCGCGACTTGCCTGCTGCTCGCACCGCTGGCGCGGGCCGAAAATGCGCCTGCGGCGGTGCATCCGTTCGCCGCCCTCGATGTATTCGCGCTGGAATGGGCGAGCGACCCGCAGATCGCGCCCGACGGTTCGCAGGTCGCCTACGTGCGGCGCTCGTTTGACCTCAAGACCGATGCGCCCCGCCGCATGATCTGGCTCGTCGGCAAGGAAGGCGCAAATCATCGCCCGCTTGCAGGCGGCTCGAGTCCGGAGTCGAGTCCGCGCTGGTCGCCGGATGGCGGCCGGATCGCCTACGTGGCGGCGGATGGCGACAGCGGCACGCAGGTTTTCGTGAAGTGGCTCGCCGCAGGGGTGACGACGCGGGTCACCAACCTGACCGAGTCGCCTTCGCGCCTGGTCTGGTCGCCAGACGGTAAGTCACTCGCCTTCGTGATGCGCGTCCCGGCAAAGCGCCAACCGCTCACGGTCAAGCTGCCGGATCCGCCCAAGGGTGCGCGCTGGGCCGATCCGTTGCAGGCCATCGATCGCGTCGTCTATCGGGCCGATGGCGAGGGCTTCCTGCCGGACGCCTACCGTCAGGTCTTCGTCGTGCCCGCCGACGGCGGCACGGCGCGTCAGTTGACCGACGGCCCCTGGCAGCACGGCGACATTGCCTGGACGCCGGACGGCCGCGAATTGCTGGTCTCGGCGAACCGCCGCGCGGACGCGGACCTGATGCCCGCCGACAGCGAAATCCATGCCATCGATGTCGCCAGCGGGTCCATGCGCGCATTGACCAGCCGCTTCGGCCCCGATGAGTCACCCGCCGTGTCACCGGATGGCAGGCTGATCGCCTATACGGGATTCGATGACCGCTTCCAGGGCTACCAGCGCTCGCGCCTATACCTGATGCGCCGCGACACCGGCGAGATCCGCGAGCTCGCGGCCACTCTCGACCGCGACGTCGAGCAGCCGACCTGGAGCGATGATGGCCGCACGATCTACATCCGCTACGACGATCAGGGCAAGACCCGGATTGCGACGGTGGGCCTCGATGGCCGTTTGACCAATCTGGCCGACGACCTCGGCGGCGAAGGCTGGTCCCGGCCCTATGGTGGCGGCTCATTCTCCGTCGCGCGCGACGGGTCCATCGCCTACAGCGCGAACGATCCGCTCGCCCCAGCCGATGTCGGCCTGTTTGCACGCGGCAGGGCGAGGCGCCTGACGCAACTCAACGCCGACCTGCTGGGACAGCGCACGCTCGGCCAGGTCGAGGAGATCTGGAGCGTTTCACCCGCCGATGGCCGTCGCATCCAGAGCTGGCTGATCCGCCCGCCGGGCCATGACGCGGCGAAGAAGTACCCGCTGATCCTCGAGATCCACGGCGGCCCGTTTGCCAACTACGGCCCGCGCTTCGCCGCGGAACTGCAACTGTACGCGGCGGCGGGCTACGCCGTGCTGTTCTCGAATCCGCGCGGCAGCACGAGCTACGGCGAGGAATTCGGTAACCTGATTCATCATGCCTATCCGGGCGGCGACTATGACGACCTGATGTCGGCAGTCGACGCAGCGATCGCGAAGGGCGGCATCGACGGCGAACGCCTCTACGTGACCGGCGGCAGCGGCGGCGGCGTGCTGACCGCCTGGATCGTGGGCAAGACCGGCCGCTTCCGTGCAGCCGCGGTGCAGAAGCCGGTGATCAACTGGGCCAGTTTCGTGCTGACCTCGGACGCCACGAATTTTTTCTACAAGTACTGGTTCAGCGCTCCGCCATGGGAGCAGCCGGAGGAGTACTGGCGCCGTTCGCCATTGTCACTGGTCGGGAATGTCACGACACCGACGATGGTCGTGACCGGCGAGCAGGACTACCGCACGCCGATCTCCGAATCCGAACAGTTCTACCAGGCGCTGCGCCTGCGCGGCGTGGACACGCTGCTGCTGCGCGTCCCTGGCGCCTCCCATTCTCTCGACGCGCGCCCCAGCCTGCTGATCTCCCGCGTCGCCCATATTCTGGCCTGGTTTTCCAAGTACGACCCTGCTGCGCCCAAAGATCCCGCGGAGCCGGCAGGGGTCGAGGGCTCGTAAGTTCCGGCGGAGCCCGCGATCCCTGCCGGCTCCGCGGGATCCCTGAACGCAAAAGGATCGTTCTTCTTTCGAAAAACGACCCTGGTCGAGAATGGTGGCGGAGCGGACGGGACTCGAACCCGCGACCCCCGGCGTGACAGGCCGGTATTCTAACCAACTGAACTACCGCTCCGGATCAGTGGTGGGTGCTGCAGGTTTCGAACCTGCGACCTTCGCCTTGTAAGGGCGACGCTCTACCAGCTGAGCTAAGCACCCCGGTGGACCGTAATCCGGCCCCCTGGGAGGCGCGAGACTATACGGCATCGACCCCCCGGTGCCAAGCGCGCGACCCGCGCTTCAATGCGGTTGCAGGGGCTTGATCGCGCGTCGTGTGCTGCGTCGCTCGGGCTCTTTCGGCGGTTCCACCGGCGCCGGCTGCACCGCCGGAGTGATCGCGACGATCGGGCTTCGCTCCATCGCGATCTCGAGTACCTCGTCGATCCACTTGACCGGCCGGATCTCGAGTTTTTCCTTGATGTTCTCCGGGATCTCGACCAGGTCCTTCTCGTTCTCGCTCGGGATCAGCACGGTCTCGATGCCACCGCGCTGTGCGGCCAGCAACTTCTCCTTGAGTCCGCCGATCGGCAGCACTTCGCCCCGCAGCGTGATCTCGCCGGTCATCGCCACGTTCGCGTGCACCGGAATCTTGGTCAGCGCCGAAACCAGCGCGGTGCACATGCCGATGCCGGCGCTCGGGCCGTCCTTCGGCGTTGCGCCCTCCGGCACGTGCACGTGCACGTCCACCTTCTGGTAGTAGTCGGCCTCAACGCCCAGCATGTCCGCGCGGCTGCGCACGACCGTCATCGCGGCCTGGATGGATTCCTGCATGACCTCGCCGAGCTGTCCCGTGAACAGCAGCTTGCCCTTGCCGGGCACGATGGCCGCCTCGATGGTCAGCAGTTCGCCGCCGACCTCGGTCCAGGCGAGCCCGGTGACCTGGCCGACGCGATTCGCCTCCTCCGCCTTGCCGTAGCGGAAGCGACGCACGCCCAGGAAGGCGTTGAGATTGTCCGGTGTCACCGAGATCCGCTTCGTCGCCGGCTCGAGCAACAGCTGCTTGACCGCCTTGCGGCAGATCTTGGCCGTCTCGCGCTCGATATTCCGGACGCCTGCCTCGCGCGTGTAGTGCCGGATGATGTCGAGTATCGCCGGGTCGTCGACCTCGAGTTCACCGTCCTTGAGTCCGTTTTGCCGGATCTGCTTGGGCAGCAGGTAGCGGTGCGCGATGTTCAGCTTTTCGTCCTCGGTGTAGCCGGGCAGCCGGATGACTTCCATGCGGTCCAGCAGCGGCGGCGGAATATTCAGCGTGTTCGCCGTGCACACGAACATCACCTCGGACAGGTCGAAATCGACCTCGAGGTAGTGGTCGGCAAACGAGGAGTTCTGCTCCGGGTCGAGCACCTCGAGCAGCGCCGATGACGGGTCGCCGCGGAAATCCATCGACATCTTGTCGACTTCGTCGAACAGGAACAGCGGATTGCGCACGCCCGTGCGCGCCATGTTCTGCAGCACCTTGCCGGGCAGCGAGCCGATGTAGGTGCGGCGATGGCCGCGGATCTCGGCCTCGTCGCGCACGCCGCCGAGCGACATGCGCACGAACTTGCGGTTGGTCGCGCGCGCGATCGACTGGCCGAGCGAGGTCTTGCCGACGCCGGGCGGGCCGACCAGGCACAGGATCGGGCCCTTCAGCCGCTTGACGCGCTGCTGCACGGCCAGGTACTCGACGATGCGTTCCTTGATCTTTTCGAGCCCGTAATGATCCTCGTCCAGCACCTGCTGCGCCGCGGCGATGTCGAGGCGGATCTTGGTGCGTTTCTTCCACGGCACCTTGACCAGCCAGTCGACGTAATTGCGCACGACCGTCGCCTCGGCGGACATCGGCGACATCAGCTTGAGCTTGTTGAGTTCGGCGGTCGCCTTTTCGCGGGCCTCCTTGGGCATGCCGGCCTTGGCGATGCGCTTCTCGAGGTCGCCGATCTCGTTCGGCGCGTCATCGAGGTCGCCCAGTTCCTTCTGGATCGCCTTCATCTGCTCGTTGAGGTAATACTCGCGCTGGCTCTTCTCCATCTGCGTCTTGACGCGGCCGCGGATCTTCTTCTCGATCTGCAGCACCTCCATCTCGCCCTCGATCAGCGTCATCACCTGCTCGAGCCGGGCGCGGACGTCCTGCATCTCGAGGACTTTCTGCTTTTCGCTGAGCTTGAGCGCCATGTGGGCCGCGACCGTGTCGGCCAGCCGCCCGGGCTGCTCGATGCCGGCCAGCGAGGTCAGGATCTCGGGCGGCACCTTCTTGTTGAGCTTGACGTACTGCTCGAAATGCGAGACTACCGAGCGGCTCAGCACTTCGATCTCGCGCTCGTCGTACTGCTCGATGTCCGGCATCGGCGTCATGTCGGCGGCGAACCAGGCATCGATGTCCATGCCCTCGACCAGCGCGCGCGCGACGCCCTCGACCAGCACCTTGACGGTGCCGTCCGGCAGCTTCAGCAGCTGCAGGATCGTCGCCACGGTGCCGACCGTATACAGGTCTCGCGGCTGGGGTTCGTCGATGTCGGCCTGCTTCTGGGCCACCAGCAGGATCTGCTTGTCGAGCCGCATCGCCTCATCCAGCGCGAGGATGGACTTGTCGCGGCCGACGAACAGCGGGATCACCATGTGCGGATAGACCACCACGTCCCGCAGCGGGAGCACCGGCACACGGGTCGACTGGGGGACATTGGCGGGCTTGCTGGTGTCGTCGGTCACTTCGGCTTCCTCCGGCGCAAGTTATGGACGCCGCGGCAGTGTCGGTTGCAAGGATACGTCATGGGGGCGACCGTTGTGCTGCACAAGTCGCATTCTCCGGGAGCCGATGACGGTCCCGGGCAACCGGTCACAAACCGCGGCGCGGGTCAGTGGGCGTCGGAGCCCGTGGCGCGACGGATCTCGGTCGGCGCCACCTGCGATTCGTCGCTGCGATAGACGAGGTAGGGCTTGCTGTCGCCGAGGATCACGGTCTCGTCGACGATCACTTTGGCGACATTCTTGAGCGACGGCAGGTCGTACATGATGTCGAGCAGTACGTTTTCCAGGATCGTGCGCAGGCCGCGCGCACCGGTCTTGCGGTCCATCGCCTTGCGGGCGACGGCGCGCAGGCCGTCGTCGCGCAGCTCCAGCTCCGTGCCCTCCATCTCAAAGAGGCGCGCGTACTGCTTGGACAGCGCGTTGCGTGGCTGGGTCAGGATCGTGACCAGCGCTTCCTCGTCGAGTTCCTCGAGTGTCGCGACGACCGGCAGCCGGCCCACGAACTCCGGAATCAGGCCGAACTTGATCAGGTCCTCGGGCTCCACGTCCTTGAACAGGTCGGCGCCCTGCGGCCGCTCGCTCGGGGCACGCACCTCGGCCGCGAAGCCGATCCCACCCCGGCTGCTGCGCTTCTCGATGATTTTCTCGAGGCCGGCGAAGGCCCCGCCGCAGACGAACAGGATGTTGCCCGTGTCGACCTGCAGGAACTCCTGCTGCGGATGCTTGCGGCCGCCCTGCGGCGGCACCGAGGCGATCGTGCCCTCGATCAGCTTCAGGAGCGCCTGCTGGACGCCCTCGCCCGAGACGTCGCGCGTGATCGACGGGTTGTCGGATTTGCGCGAGATCTTGTCGATCTCGTCGATGTAGACGATGCCGGTCTGCGCCTTCTCGACGTCGTAATCGCACTTCTGCAACAGCTTCTGGATGATGTTCTCGACGTCCTCGCCGACATAGCCCGCTTCGGTCAGCGTGGTCGCGTCGGCGATCGTGAAGGGCACATTCAGCAGCCGCGCCAGCGTTTCCGCCAGCAAGGTCTTGCCGCAGCCGGTCGGCCCGATCAGCAGGATGTTGCTCTTGGACAGCTCGACCTCGCTGTGGTCGGCGCGGTGGCGCTTCTCGCCCGGCTTGGCCTGCAGGCGCTTGTAGTGGTTGTAAACCGCGACCGCGAGGATCTTCTTGGCGCGGTCCTGGCCGATGACGTATTCATCGAGGACCTTGCGGATCTCGTGCGGCTTGGGCAGCCGGTCCCGGGACCGTTCCTGCTTCTCCTCGAGTTCCTCGCGGATGATGTCGTTGCAGAGTTCGACGCACTCGTCGCAGACGAATACCGACGGGCCGGCGATCAGCTTGCGTACTTCGTGCTGGCTCTTGCCGCAGAACGAGCAGTACAGCAGCTTGCCGTCCTCGTGCTTCCCGCGGGTATCGTCCACCATGCGTCGTCGCCTCTCTGTGGCCGGCCGGCCCCGGCAGGCCATTTATAGCATGCCGAATCCAGCGGGGTAAAACCCTTTTTCCTCAGTCAGTTACCAGCGCTATCTAGCGCTCAGTCTCATCTAGCTGGCGCCCATGGCCGGCAGCTGGCCGCGCTTTTCCAGGACGCCGTCCACCATACCGTACTCGCGGGCCTGCTCGCCGCTCATGAAATTATCCCGGTCGGTATCAATGCGGATCTTGTCGATCGGCTGCCCGGTGTGGATCGACAGGATCTTGTTGAGGCGATCCCGGGCGTCCAGGATCTCGCGCGTGTGGATCTCGATGTCCGTCGCCTGGCCCTGGAAGCCGCCCAGCGGCTGGTGGATCATGATCCGCGAGTTCGGCAATGCGAAGCGCTTGCCCTTGGCGCCCGCCGCCAGCAGGACCGCACCCATGCTGGCCGCCTGGCCGACGCAGATCGTGCTGACGTCGGGCTTGATGAACTGCATCGTGTCGTAGATCGCAAGCCCCGCGGATACCGTGCCGCCGGGCGAATTGATGTACAGGTGGATGTCCTTGTCGGGATTCTCGGACTCGAGGAACAGCAGCTGCGCCACGACCAGGTTCGCCATCTGGTCCTCGACGCCCCCGACGATGAACACCACGCGCTCCTTCAGGAGCCGCGAGTAGATGTCGTAGGCGCGTTCGCCGCGGGCGGTCTGTTCGACCACCATCGGCACCAGGTTAAGGGCCTGCGTCTCGATGCTGTTAGTCACTTCACGCCACCTCATTCCTCGGACGCCGCTTCGGCGCCGAAGTTCATGATCTCCTTGAAGGTGCTTGGCTCGTCCTTGACCTTTGCGAACCCGATCACATGGGTGACGACCTGGTCCTCGAGCACCGCCATCTGCAGTTGCCGAAGCGCCGCTTCATTCTGCAGATACTGCTGGCGCGCCGCCTCGGGATCCGCGAACCCTGCCACGATTTCGTCGAGCCGCTCCTGCACCTTGCCCGCATCCGGCTGGATACCGGCCTTGCGTATCACTTCGTTGAGGATCAGGCCAAGGGCCACGCGCCGCCGGGCGCCGGGCTCGAACGACTCGCGCCGTGGCAACTTCCGCGCGTTGCGCGTGCCCATCCTGCGCAGCAGTTCCATCTGCATGTCGCGGATTTCGACTTCGACGAGCGTCTTCGGCACGGTGATCGGGTTCGCCGCCAGCAACTGTTCCATCACCTGCGACTTGAGCCGCGCCTGCACGGCCTGGGCGAGTTCGCGCTCCATGTTGTCGCGGACTTCGGACCGGAGTGCTTCGACTCCGCCCTCGCTCACGCCGAAGGCCTCGCAGAATGCCGCGTCAACTTCCGGTAATTTCGGTTCCTCGACCTGGTGGATCGTCGCCGAGAATCGTGCGGCCTTGCCGGCGATCTTCTTGACCTGGTACTCATCCGGGAACCGCAGTTCGAATTCCCGGGACTCGGAGGCAGCGGCGCCGCGTATGCCCTGCTCGAAGTCCGGGAGCAGGCGGTTGCTGCCGAGCACGACGACGAGGCCTTCGCTGCGCCCGCCTTCGAAGACCTCGCCGCCGATCTTGCCCTCGAAATCGAGCGTCACCCGATCGCCATCGGCGCAGCCGCGCTCGACTGCCAGGTAGTCCGGCCGTTGCCGGCGCAGGCTCTCGATCATTGCATCGAGGTCGCCGTCGGCCACCGCGGCCTTCGGCCGGGTCAACCGCAGGGAGTCGACCCCCTGCAACTCGAACTGCGGATATATCTCGAAGGTCGCGGTGTAGTGCAGCTCGCCGGGCTTGCCCGCGCTTTGTGGCTCGATGCGCGGCCCGCCCGCCGGCACCAGCTTCTCCTGGCGCACCGCTTCGGCAAAGGTCTCGCGGATCAGGTCGGCAGAGACCTCTTCCTGCACCTGCGGCCCGTAATGCTTGCGGACGACGTGAATCGGCGCCTTGCCCGGGCGAAAGCCCTTGATGCGCGCCGTGCGGCTGACCTTGAGCAGGCGCGCGTCCACCTGCTGCTTGACACGACTCGCCGGCACCGACACACGCATGCGTCGTTCCAGGCCCGACAGGGACTCCACTGAAACCATCATCTGTCCTTCAACCTCTGGTGCGAAAGGAGAGACTCGAACTCTCACGGGTTACCCCACCGGAACCTAAATCCGGCGCGTCTGCCAATTCCGCCACT
>Ga0214473_10007286_pt1 | contig 13143 bp, 10 predicted proteins | sample RVTome_7_FD_203509 | JGI IMG/M metagenome (GOLD analysis project Ga0214473, IMG submission 203509) | Soil microbial communities from uranium-contaminated site in the Upper Colorado River Basin, Wyoming, United States - RVT98D197 | ecosystem: Environmental > Terrestrial > Soil > Contaminated >...
TCAAAGGGGGAAACCATCTTCTCCTCCCTTTGTAAAAGGGAGGATGGGAGGGATTTTCAAAACCCTAAACTGTTACGAATTTTTTAACTTTAGGCACTTTAGGCACTCTAGGCACTTTTGGTTGCGGCTACGCCGCGCTGTGACCTCTGTGGCTAAAAAATTTCATAATTTTTTTAAGAAAAGGCTATATCTTTTATCATTTTCGGCTTTTCGGAAGAAAGCCTGCGGGGGGAAATTTGGCTCTCAAAAACATGGAAGAAGGGAGGACAAGAATTTCCGGGCGCGGGTGAAAGAGGTAGAAAATTTTTCCCTGTTTCACCAGGGAAAGATTGGGTCCGCTTTTTTGAACCGTAACAAAATCAATCTCTTATGTGCTCACCGGGCGTTGGCCTGTTTATTGCTCACCTGTCATTTGCTATGTTAACCACGGAAGAAGTTTTGGAAGAACTAAAGAGAATAGGCGTGAACGATCGACTCTCGCTTAGAGCCTATCTCAAGGATTTTGAGGATTATATGATGACGCATTACGGCGCAAAAATTCTTGATGGAAAAATGAATTTGCCCGTCCTTCCCGCCCAGAAAGAACCTCCTGCTTGAGAAACACATATAAAGACGTGCTGCCGTCAAAACGAAAAACGTGCTGCCGTAAATCCTAAGGGCGTGTTGCTGTGCTGCCGTAAATGCAGCACCGCAGCACTGCACCACCTCAGCACCCAGCGTCAGTGCTGCCGTAACTCCTAAAGACGTGTTGCTGTGCTGCCGTCAAAACGAAAACGTACTGCCGTAACTGCAGCACTGCAGCACTGGTAAACCTTAGCGACTTCCGGGTTTTCCTGATGATTGCTGGAAAAGGCCCAGGTCGGGAAAATTTCCTTTTCCTTTTCCGGGGAATGGGAAGTCTCCCTGGAAAGATCCGTTGAAGTCTTTCCCGGAAACCTCCAGCCTTTTCACCCGCAGCATTCCTTCTTTGAGTTGAACCTCCGCCCGGATCCGGTCGAACATGGACAGCGCCGCGGGGAGTTGAGGATTCTGGACGCCCTGAATCTCGCCCCTCTCCAGCAGAGCCCACCCGAGGCCGGTTCCTTTCCCAAAATCGTCCCCCCTCCAATCGAACGAGGCCTCCCCGCTCAGCTTCATTTGGAAGGAAGTCTCCTTTCCGGCCGACGCTTTGATGACCATATTATTGAGGCGAATTTTCACCCGGTTCTGGTTCTTCTGCGATTGAAATTCCCCATGCAGCCCCGCGGATTTCCCGGCACTTTCGAGGTTGAAACCCGCCTTTCCCCAGAAGAACCCCAGCAGATTCGGATGCATGTTCATGTCGGGTACCTGGAATAGAACAGACCCTGAATCGATGGAAATGTTCTCGACGGAAACGTTGGAAGGGAAAGAAGGCCCGATCCTTCCTATGGACAATTTCATCGGGAAGGTTTCTTCAAATCCCTGAATGATGACCCTGCGGACTTGGTCATAGGGGAATTGCCACAAGAAGAAGACATAAAATAATGAAAAACCGAAGAGGAGGTATCCCAAAATTTGCATGGGTGTCCTGTTTATTCCCGCCTCATCCCTGGTAGAAAACCATCTGCAAGTTGACGTCCAGATAACGGGGGGTGGTGTAACGGGGTTTTATCGACAGACGGGCAAAACGGAAACCTCCGTGGGAAGATTGCGCCACGTAGAGGAACCGGGTTACCTGGGCCAGGTCCACTTTTTCCATCAATACTTCCACCGTCATGACTTCCCCCCCGACCCCCGTGGAAGTGGAAGGTTTGATGGACCGGATGTTCTGGCGGAGGTTGGAGCGTTCGATCAACCCGTCCAGCTTGGAGAGCGGCGACAAGGTTCGCTCACTCGCTGGAATCTTCTGGACCCTCGCGGCTCGCATTTCCTTCAGGGCATCGAATTCTTTCCGGAGCAGGCGAATTTCCCGCAGGTCTCGTTCCTTGCGAGGAATCAGGCGTTCCAGTTCGCCGGTCCGTTTGATGGAAGGATAAAGGGCCAGCTGGAAAACCAGCAGCGCCCCCAGGACGCACGCTCCGCCGATGACAAAAGTTCTCTCCCTCCCTGAAATTCTCATCCCTCAGATTCTCCGCTTCATCTGGAACTTAAATTCGATGATATTCTCCAGGCTGCTGGCCTGGGCTGTTTTCAACTGCACCTCTTTGTAAAGGGCGGAGCGGTCCAGCTTCGATTTGAGCTGATTGACCGTGTCGAAGGAGTCGGCCTCCCCGGCCAGCTCAACTCCTTCCGGCTCCATGACCAACTCAGTTACCCGCACTTTCCATTTGGGTTCGATCATCGTGCTGAGCTCCCGGATCATTTCCAGCGGCGAACTGGTGTCAGCCGAACCGCCCAGGGCATCGACCCGGGCTTTTTCTTCCCGCACCAGTTCCTTCATCTGCTGCAACTCGTTGACCACATTCTTGACCCCCGGCTGGGCCTGCAAAAATTCTTTCCGAAGTTCGGCTCTCAAATACTGATACTTTTTCTCTTGCAAATAGAGATTGGTGGAAAAAGCTGCGATTCCCAGGATGGCCAGGATGCCCGCGTAGGAGAAGAGGAGGGTCATCCGCGTCTTCATCCTCCTGGCCTTCCCTAAGGAAACAAATTCCTCCCGCCTAAAATTGATTCGTTCCGCCTCCTCCACAGTTCCCCAAAAAGCCGCGCCCAGGGCCACCGTCAGCATGTTATGGTATTCCTGCGGGACTTCCCGCAGCAAAGACGGCCGCTTCTCCGCAACGTCTAAAATGGCCACGGGCCTTTTGAGTTCTTCGCTGAGAATCTTCTCCACCCCGGGCAGACCCGCACCGCCCCCGGTGAGGAAGATATTTTCCACGGAATGGCCTTCGCCGCCGCCCCCGTAGGAGATCAGCGTTCGCTGCACCTCATCAGCCAGGCGCGCCAGGGTGGAGGAGGGCTGAATCCCATCCGCCAGGGGGCCTGCTCCCAAGGGCCCTTCCGGGGCCCGGGACAAAGGGGCCACGGCGATGGGAATCGACCGGACCAGCGTCAGCGTTTCGCCCTCCCAGGCGATCATCGTCGTTTTTTCGTGACCCAGGTCCAGAAGGGCGCCGGAGGCGTTCAATCCCATATTTTTCACCATCCAGAATAGGGCCATTGCTTCGCCAGTCACGCTTTCCGGGTCCAAACCGGCTTCCTGCATGAGGGAAAGCTGTTTTTTCAGTTCCTCCTTGGGAACGGCGAAGACTAGCGCGGGATTTCCGTTTTCCTTCTGTTTCGGGGCGTAAAAATCAACCACGGCCTGCTCGGCCGGAAATGGCAGCAGCGGTTCTACCTCGAATTTGACCACCCGCTGGTTCCGTTTCCGATCCTGAAAAGGAAGGGATAGCCGGTGGACCATCGTCCGGTGAGAAGCCACAGGAAGGATCAACCCTCCTTTTGTCTTTTCTCCTTCCGGGAAAATTTTCCGCAGCCCTTCGAGCTCCTTTTCCCGCCTTTCTTCCGGGTTGAGCGGGCCGATCGGGAGATAGACGTATTGCGTAACCCGATACCCCCGCAAACTGCGGGTGAGCTCGACGGCCTTAATTCCGGTAGAACCGATATCCAGTCCCCAGGTTTTTGCGCCCATTCCTTACCCAGCCTTCCAGAAAAGGATTCGGGTCTGCCTCCCCTCCCTTTTGATCACCGTATGGACCAGGGCCCGGGCATCGTGGTAAACCCCCGTTATTTCCACAGAAAAATAATTACTACGGACAGTAATCTCGCTGCTGATCGCCGGATAAATCGCACCCCAACCGGGGATGGATCGCAGGTCTTCAGGCCTGCGAAAAGGCTTCAGCTGGCGATAGTCCAGCACCGCCTGGGCCATCAACTGATCCACCTTGGGAGAAAGACTCATGAGGATCGGCAGGCTGGCCGTGTTGATGTTAATCTTTGAATCGGCATTGGTCCCTGGATCAAAGTCAGAATATACCGTCAAGTAGTTTCGCAGACCTTCCTTAGTATCGGTCCCATAAAATACCGAAGGGGAGATCCCCTTGATCAGAAGCATCTCCCCCAGGGAATCAAGGGGCCCGTTCTTTGGAGCGTAAGGAGGCTTCCGAAGCATGTAATACTCCCTTTCTGCCCCCAAAGTCCTCCTCAGCTCATCGGGGTCGAGCCAATCCAGGATCGCATCGATCACCCCCGGGTCATGACCCAACAGAACGAGCAGGCGCTCCAGTTGATCTTTTTTCTTTGGCTCCACAGTCCCGTAACGGGAAATCAATCCATTGGGGTTAAACTTGGCATTCTCGTCCACAATCCGCCCCGTGAAATAGCCGTCGGCGAATAGCTGGTGCGAAAGATAGGACAAGAGTTCGAACTGGGCCCATCTTTCATCCGCCGCATCATAGGTCGGATCATCCTCCCGGATCAGGGCGCGCGCGATTTCCACTCCGGATTGGGCAATGTAAGACGCCTGGGTCAGGTCCCGGAAGTTGCCGGCCAGGCTCGCCTCCACCCGCATCGCCCGATTGAGCTCCAACCCCGTGACGACGAGGATCGTGAGGATGAGCAGGGTCAATACCAGAGCGACTCCCCTCTGTCCTTTTTGTTCTTTGTGGAACGTCTCCATGGCCTCGATTATTCCTTTTACCTGGCCAGGGGAAGATAAACCTGGGTGCGGAACCTGCGCACCTGGCCGCGGGCATCTTCCAGCTTCAGTTCAATTTCTATCCGGGTCGGAAGCTCATTGCGGTGAGCTCCTTCCAGAGAACTCCACTCTTTTTGTTTTCCCCCCAGACGGTCGAAGAACAGGAAACTCAGGCTGCGGACCCGGTCACAGACTGCCAAGGAACGCCCGCCCTTCAGAAGGTCCCCGTCCAGCCCATCGTCCTGGCGGCGGAAAAGCGTAAGCCCTCTGCCCCCCGGTTCATGATCCACAAAATAACTTAACTCGCCGATGTCCCTTTTGCCTCCCGTTGGGTCCGCCTGACCATAGGCCATGGTTGTAAAATCCAGACGATCTCTGAAATCTTCATCTTCTTTTTTGGACTTGCCGACGAGTCCGTAAAGGAAATTCTTGGAGGAACTCGGCTGCGGCGGAATAAAGGCCCCCTTTAATTCCGCGGTCATTCGTTCGAGGATCAACCGGCCTTGCTGGATGACCTCCGCTCGACCTTCGGTATGGGCCATAACATCCATCGACTGATAAAAGGTCGCATAAAGAATGGATAATACGATGCCCAGGATGGCCAGAGTTATCAGGATCTCGAAGAGGGTGAAACCACTTTTTTTCATATCCATCCTTCATGATCTCGTAAAAAGTCAGAAAAGACGTCACTCCTGCGAAAGCAGGAGTCCAGAACTGCCTTAATGAACTGGATTCCCGCCTTCGCGGGAATGACGAAAAGGAGAAGAAAAAAACTTTGTAACACTTTAGCCTTTTGAAAAAATGAATTTCAAAACCCAAGAAATCAAAAGAATCACCGTAAAACCCCCCTTGATCCCCCTTTTTCAAAGGGGGAAACCATCTTCTCCTCCCTTTGTAAAAGGGAGGATGGGAGGGATTTTCAAAACCCTAAACTGTTACAAAACTTTTTACGGATCCATCATCCCTACCGTCTGGCAAAGTACGTCGTTAGCTCCATACTCCGTTGCAGATTCCCCTCCGTCCAGAGGACCCGGACCACCGCTTTCCGGATGTTGGGAATCTCCGTTGTAGAAATTTTGTGCTCCCAGCGGAACGAAGGAAAGGCCTCTCCCCCGGCGCCAGAACTATCTCCGGGTTGCGGAAAACCGCGGCTCTCCAACTCCGCCATCCTCTCCTTCGCCAGCAGAGTCGCCATGGAAATCTGGACCGATTCATCAACCAGGCGGACGCTGCTGGCCTGAGCCCGGAGGAAAGCCACTGCCACCAGCGCGAGGATGGCCAGGGCGATCATGACTTCCAGCAGAGTGAAGCCTTTCTGGTCTATCTGGTCTATTCGGCCCATCTGGTCCCGATTAGAAGCGCGTAGAGCAGAGCGCATAGCGTAAGGAGCGAAAAATCCCCATCACCCTTGTCCTCTCACCCTTTCGGTATACCCTTCGACGACTTCAACTTTTCCGCCGAGGGGATGAATGAAAAGGGTGAACACTTCCTGTTCGCTTTTTCTAATGTGGATCGTGCATTCCTCCGCCCATCCCGTCGGTGAAAATTCCACGTAGGCCGCTCCATCATTGACCTTTCCCCGCTCGGGTTGGTAGACATCCAGGAAAGCCACCCCGGCTGGAAGGGTAGTTAACTGGCCGAGAGAAGAAGGATCCCGGTCGAATTTTCCCTTTTCACCCTCCCGGCTGAGCCAATAGGCGTTTTCCTTGACATCAATGTTCAGCCGATGATGCATTTTTGTAGTGGCCGCCTGGCTCTGCGCATAACGCAGGGTCCCGACAAACCCCAGGACCGCTCTCTTAAAATCCCGCGGCGCAATGAGCCCCCGAAAGTTTGGAAAGGTCAAAAGGAGGATGAACCCCAGGAGAAGCAATACGACCATTACCTCGACCAGAGTAAAACCCTTAGGGCGGTCTATCTGGTCTATTTGGTCTTTTTGGCCTTTTCGGTTCATCTCGTCTCTTTGTTTCTTTTCGTCAATCTGGTCTAATCAACCAGTGGTGATCTCGTAATAAGTCGTCACTCCGGTGGAAACCGGAGTCCAGACGTTGTCCCGGCGAAAGCCGGGGTCCAGAACTTCCTCCAGTTAAACCCCCTCACCCCCGCCCTCTCCCCCGCAAACGGGGGAGAGGGCGGGGGTGAGGGGGGAACGATAAAAAAGGAAATTCCTATACAATTGAATTACTGGATTCCGGCTTCCGCCGGAATGACGGATTTCTTTGAAATCAGACTCTTTACGAGAACATCAACCAATGAGTATCTCTTCTTTCTCGCCTTTCTCGCTATCTCTCGACGTCCGCATTTTCTCCTTCTCCACCTTCTTCCCCATCCGCGCCCAGCGCTTTAAGGTCAAAGTCCCTGTTTTTCACTCCCGGGGACAGGTAAACGTACGGCCTTCCCCACGGGTCGAGGGGAATTTGCTGCTTTTCCAGGTAACCTCCTTCGCGCCAGCTTTTGGGAATGGTCCCTCCGGTGGGTAGCCTTACCAGGGCATCGAGCCCTTGCTGGGTACTTGGGTAGCTTCCATTGTCCAGTTTGTAGAGCTTCAAAGCAGACTCCAGGTTTTCGATCTGCAGCTTGGCTTTCGTCCTCTTGGCCTCTTCCGTCCTTCCCATGAATCGGGGAAGGACCAGCCCGGCAAGAACGCCCAGGATGATGATGACCACCATGAGCTCGATGAGGGTGAAGCCATTTCTTCCAGGAATCAAAGTCTCCCGATCAAATCTGCAATCCTTTCCTTTCACATGCCTTGAAATCAGTTTCAAAATAACCATTTTCCACCCCTCTCTTCCGACAGGCACCGTTCCACTCCATCAATCTTCCAGTGTTCCATCATTCCAACATTCCATTATTCCATTCTTCCGGTTGTTCATTATTCCAGTATCCCGTGTCCTGGGTTGAAACTATGCCGCGCTGTACTACTAATACAAACGAATTAATTCATTTTACCCCCCACCCTCCCCTCCCCCTCAAGGGGCATAAGCGCTAACTTAGGAGGTTCTTCAAACCATCCCCCCCTTTGGAAAAGGGGGGCGGGGGGGATTTCTATATTAAGCCTTTCTTCGAGTGACCGGCATATGTCATCAATTACAACCCCTTAAATCCCCCCTCCCCCCCTTTTTCAAAGGGGGGTTTAAGTTAGCGCCTATGCCCTCAAGGGGGGAGGGCTAGGGAGGGGGTGATGTAACTTTATTTATTACGTTTGTATTAACATGCAAACTCTTCAAATTTTGCTAAGAGAATTTCTATTGGGAAACTTGGCTCTCAAATCCCCCCAACCCCCCTTTTTCAAAGGGGGGCCAGGGGGGATTTCTGGAAGGCATTTGCCTTAGGCAAAACTGATTCCTCCCCCCTTCACCGGACGATTTGGCTCATTTCCAATATGGGCAGAAGAATGGAGACGGCGATGAACCCGACGCCCACCCCCATGATCAGGATCATCACCGGCTCCAGAAGGGAAAGGAGACTGCGCAACTCGGCTTCGACCTCATTCTCCAGGGTGGAGGCCACCTTCTCCAGCATTTTCCCCAGGTTACCGCTTTTCTCCCCCACCGAGACCATCTCCAAGACTATCGAAGGAAAGAGGGCGCTCTGCTTTAAGGAAAGGCTCATCTCTTCCCCTTCCCGGATCCTCTCCCGGGCCTGCCCCAGGGTCTGGGATAAGAGCCGGTTCCCCACTACTCCCTGGGAGATTTCCAGGGCGTGGAGGAGGGGGAGACCCCCGCTCAACAACGTCCCCAGCGTTCGCGACCAGCGGGAGACGGCCAGCCGGCGATGGAGATTGCCCGCCAGGGGGAGTTTTAGCTTCAGCCGATCCCAGGCCATTGCCCCCGATTCACTCCGCAGGGTTTTCCTCAGCCAGAAAGCCAGGACGACGATGCCGCAAACCAGAGCCCACCAGAAACGACTCAGGAAATCGCTCACCGAGATCAGCATCAGGGTGGGCAGCGGCAGGGCCCGGCCGAGGTCGGCGAATATCTTGGTTACCGTGGGCACCACGAAGGTCATCAGAAAGAACAGGACGCCGAAGCCGATCACGAACATGAAAATCGGGTAGGTCAGGGCCGCCCGGATTCTCTGTTGCAGGCCCACTTGATGTTCGCTGAAATCCGCCCACCTCCCGAGGGTAAGGGCCAGCGTCCCGCTCACTTCCCCGGCCCGGACCATGCCGATGAAAAGGTTGGAAAACACGCCGGGGTGCAGCGCGAGGGCGTCCGCAAAACTGGACCCCTCCCGGACGCGCTCCCGGATTTGCGTTACAATTTTCTTGAGCAGGGGATTCCCCATCTGCTCGATCAAAGCCGAAAGGGATGAATTCAGAGGAATCCCGGCTTCCATGAGGGTGGCCAACTGCCGGAAGGCCAGGGCAAGATCTTTTGCCTTGATCCGCCCGAAGAGACCGAAGGAAAGGTCAGAGAGGGGACCCCGTTGGGCCGCAGCAGCCTCCTCCCGAATTTCCGTCGGGTATATGCCCCGCCCTTTTAGTTTCGTCCGGGCCGTGCGGGCGCTGTCCGCATCGATGATCCCCCGAATATTTTTTCCCGCGGCATTCAGCGCCTCATACTCGAAAATGGGCAACGGTACCCCTCCTGCGTGTACAATTTTTCACCGCAGAGCTCGCTGAGAACGCAGAGAAAAATATGGCGATAAACTAAAAGCCCCATCTGTCCGAAGATGGATTGATTTTCCCAGATAATTTTTCATGACGCGTTCGACACCCGCGAACAATTAAATCCCCCCTCGCCCCCTCACCTTCCCCCTCTCCCCCGAAAGCGTGGGAAAGGGCTGGGGTGAGGGAGATCTTTTCACAGCTTCCCTTTAGTCAAGCGAGGTTGGGGAGATTTAAAGAATTATTCTCCAAATGACATAGTTAGAACAGAATTAGCTTTGGCCACCTCATGCAATTTTTTTCAGGGCTCCGCGATCTCGGCGCTCTCTGCGGTTAATCGACATTTCATTCCTGGGTCACCCGCGCCACTTCCTCCAGGGTGGTGATGCCCGCGGTCACCTTGCCGGCGCCATCCTCCCGCAGAGTCCTCATCCCTTCTTCGACCGCTTTACGGCCGATGGTCGTCGAGTCCGCTTTCTTCATGATCAATTGACGAATTTCTTCCGAAACGAGCAGGATTTCATAGATTCCGGTCCGGCCCCGGTACCCCGTTTCCGAACAAGCCGGGCATCCTTTCCCCCGATAGAGAGTCTTCCCTTCCAGTTGCGACAGCGCCAACCCTTCTTGTCTCAAGGCCTCGGCCGGCGGCACATATCCTTCTTTGCATTCGGGGCAGATGACTCGAATCAACCGCTGGGCCACGATCGCCCGGACTACGGAGGCGACCAGAAAGGGCTCAATCCCCATATCCACCAGGCGCGTAACCGCGCTGGCCGCATCATTCGTGTGCAGCGTGCTGAATACCAGGTGCCCGGTCAACGCCGACTGGATGGCGATCTCGGCGGTCTCCGCATCACGAATCTCTCCGACCAGGATTACATCCGGGTCATGGCGCAGAACCGAGCGCAGGCCATGGGCGAAGGTTAAACCGATCTTCGGGTTGACTTGAATCTGTCCGATCCCCCAGAGCTGGTACTCGACCGGGTCCTCAATGGTGATAATGTTCTTATCCGGGGAATTGATCCGGCTCAGGGCTCCGTAAAGAGTGGTGGTCTTGCCGCTGCCCGTGGGTCCGGTGACCAGCAGAATCCCGTTGGCCCGGTGGATCAAATCTTCCAGGGCTCCAAGCTGATCCGGAGAGAGCCCGATATCCTCCAACCCCAGGAGAACACTGCTTTTGTCCAGCAAACGCAGGACCACTCTTTCTCCAAAAGTCGTGGGAATGATGGAGACCCGGATGTCGATGTCCTTCTCGGCGATCTTGATGGGAATCCGGCCGTCCTGGGGCAGGCGTTTTTCGGCGATATCCAGCTTGGCCATGACCTTGAGGCGTGAAATAATGGCCGACTGGTACTTTTTAGGGGGGTCAAATCGCTGGTAGAGGATGCCGTCAATGCGGTACCGAACCTTCAGCTCCTTCTGGAACGGCTCGATGTGGATATCGCTGGCCCTTTCCTTTACCGCCTGGAAGAGAATGAGATTCACGAGCTTGATCACCGGAGCCTCATCGCTAACATCCAGGAGGTCTTCGGTCTCTTCCAATTCATGGAGGAAGCGGTCGCTGTTTTCCGTGTCCATGGACTGGATCATTTCTTCCGGAGTGTCGGACCTCTGCTCGTAAAACCGGTTGATCGCCCGCAGGACCTCGTGCTCGCTGCTCAAGACCACCCGAAGTTCACGACATCCCAGAATGACCCGAAGGTCATCCAGGGGTTCGTAATGCAGCGGGTCCACGGTGGCCACGGTTAAGATGCCGTCTTCCATCTTCAAGGGAACCACCATATGTTTTTTGGAAAAAGCAATGGGCACCTTGGAGATGAGAAAGGGGTTGACTCCGTCGGCCTCCAGATCCTTAAGGTACGGAACTCGAAGTTTGGCGGCCAGAGCCTTCAGGAGATCTTCTTCCTCCATCACCCCTTTTTGGGCCAAAAAACTCCCCAGCGACTTGCCCTTCTCCTTCTGGGCCTGTAATAGCTCGGCGCAGGCTTCGGGGGAAAATCCTTTTTGTTCCTGGATGATTTCGGCGATGACTTTCTCTAACATGCGGTTAAAAAGGGCCGCTCACTTGATGAGCATATCAAAGGTATCCTTGACCTCGCTATCCCGCTCCTTCTGCAATTTTTTCAAATTGTCATCCGCCTCTTGCTTTTTCTTGGCCGTAGCTTTATCCATTTCCTCCGGGCTGCGGATGATGTACGGGGTGATGAAAACCAGGAGGTTCGTCTTATCCTTGGTCCCCGAGAAGTTTTTGAACATCCAGCCCAATACCGGGATGTTCCCCACGCAGGGTACTTTGCTGGTTATCGCGGTACGATCATCCCGGATCAATCCACCGATGACGACGATCTGGCCGCTCTCCACCGCAACGGTTGTTGTGGCCTGCCGCTTTCGGGTGGTGACGAACCCTGGATTGGTCGGGTCGTTTGAGAGGATGTTGCTCACTTCCACGGCAATCTCCAGCCTCACCAAGGACCCCGTGCTGATGTGGGGAGTAATCTCCAGTTGGATGCCGATATCTTTGTAGTCGAAGGTCCGGGCGACGGCAACGCTGGAAGTGGTGGCGGAGGTGGTAACCAGGGGAGTCGTCACGTCCTGCTTGATGATGGGTACGTTATCGGCCACGATGATTTTGGCTTTCTCATTATCCATGGTTAAAAGGTGGGGAGTGGAAAGAACGTTGGCATCAGTGTCGCTCTGAAGGGCGTGAACCAGGGCACCAATATTGGGCACCTGAACCCCGCCGACGGTGATAAACCCCTTGGCCAATCCCAGGAGCAGACCCGATTGAAGAGTCCCTGTCTGAACCCCCTGAATCAGGCCGAAGTTGGTGCCACCAAATCCGCGAACACTATCCGGCACGGGTTGGTCCATTAACCGCCATTCCACCCCGATCTGCAGCACCCGGGTCAAGCTTACTTCCGCGATCAAGGCCTCAACCAAAACCTGCGAGCGAACTCCATCCAGTTTCTGGATCATTTCTTCCAAATCTTTCATTTCCTGCGGCGACGCCGTAACCACCAGCGAATTGGTCGCCTTGTCGGCGGTAATCATCGTTTCCTCCACCGCCGCGGGTTGTTGCGGGGTCTGAAGTCGCTGCAAAGCCCGGGTCCTGGCGGTTACGATGGTGCTCAAAACCTTAGCCAAATCTTCTGCCCGGGCGTTCTGCAGGTAGCGGACATGGAGCTGGCTTTTCCCCTTGGGGGCTTCCCGGTCCAGACTGGAGATGAGCTGGCGGATTTCCTTTGTATCCGCTTCGTTGGCCAGGACCACCAGGGTATTCGTCCTTTCATCCGGGATGACCCGGACAATCCGCTGGAAGGTGGTAGGGGCGGCCGGCCTTCCCGGGGCTGCCTGCTGGCGCTGCTCCAGGGAGACGAGCTGAGTCAATTTATCCGCCAGATTTCTGGCGGAAGCAAATTCCAGCGGGAAAACCGTTATTCTTTCTTCGACGATCCGAACGTCGATCTGCTCGATGATCTTCAGCAAGCGATGAATATTCGACGCCCTCTCGGTGACGATCAGGTGGTTCGTGGGTTTGTACGCAATGATCGTCCCATCCTTGGAGACGAGCGGGGTAAAGAGGTTGCGCAACTCTTCAACGGGGGCATACTCCAGAGGGATGACCTGCGTGATCATCTTTTCCTCGACTTTGACGGAGTCTGCATCCTTCCCCTCGTGGGTTTCCAGGGCGGCCTGGCGGGCCGTCCCGGAAGGGATAATTTTGATCGCGTCCGCCGTGGGAACCGCCGCGTAGCCGTTCATTTCCAGCACGGATTCGAAAACTTTATAGGCCTCCTGGACGGTGACCTTCCTGGGGGAAATGATGGTCACCTTGCCCTTCACCTGATCGCTGACCAGGAAGTTCTTTCCGGTCAGTTCGCCCATGAACTTGATGACCGTGCTCAGTTCCACGTCCTGGAAATCCATGGTAATCAGG
>Ga0214473_10007287_pt1 | contig 13143 bp, 11 predicted proteins | sample RVTome_7_FD_203509 | JGI IMG/M metagenome (GOLD analysis project Ga0214473, IMG submission 203509) | Soil microbial communities from uranium-contaminated site in the Upper Colorado River Basin, Wyoming, United States - RVT98D197 | ecosystem: Environmental > Terrestrial > Soil > Contaminated >...
TTGCCGCATCATCGGTTGGCGTCACTGCGTCTAGGCAACCTTGGTTCAATGACCTGACGGGGGCGGAACGAGGCCAAGCTGCTGCATTATGCCCATCGTATCGACCTCAGCCCAGTGTTCGACGACCTTGCCATCCACAATTCGGTTGATGTCAATAAAAGACCACTTCACGCGCTTGCCAGTCGGCGGTGCACCCATGAACATCCCTTGATGGGTGCCCTCGCAGGTCGTCCGGTCAACGACCTTATCACCCTCGGCAATGATGTCCTCAATTGTCGCGTGCAGATCAGGGAAAGCCGTGAATAGCATGTTGAAAAACAAGCGGGTCCCCGCGATTCCCGGCGGCAATCCTGGACGAACAGCATGGTCGACAAAGCCGGGGCCGAAATGGGCGAGGGCACCATCTACATCCTTTGCGTTCATTAGTTCACCGTATCTGCGAACAATGGCCTTGTTCTGTTCGATTGACATGGTAACTCTCCTTTTGAGTTGTAGACCTGGGCTTCCCTTCACTCACAGCGGCGTTGCAATCCGAACCCTACTGGCATTGCCATCCACTTCCAGTGATTGGGAATAATCCATCTCATTTGTTGATCTGAATTCTGACCGAAATACTCTCAATTGTCATGGGGGTGCGCACCTATCTGTGTACCTATTTCGCGCGGTTCGGTAGACAGAAAAAAGCGGCTGTTCAGAGTCGAACAACCGCCCGAGTGATCCAATTTAGGTTGTGATGATTGGGAAGCTTACTTCGATGCCTGTGTTAGCCCATTTTCCATGGCCCAGCGGACGATTTGCGCCCGATTCGTAAAGCCAAGTTTGGAGAGCATGTTTGCCATATGATGTTCGACAGTCCGTTTGCTGAGAACCAATTTATCCGCGATCTCGCCATTAGACAGGCCGCGCGCGATCAGGGTCACGACTTCGCGCTCACGCTCAGTCAATTCCTGTGATGGCTCGAGTCCTTTCTGTGGGAGCCTCGGCGGTCCGAAGGGCAGATTGAGGGCGTACTCAATGGCTTGCTCCATAGATAGGGTGCGCCCTTCTGCCTGCTCAGCCTCGAATTCAGTGTCGCTCAACTTGGCACGCACCAATCCGATGTAATGTTCATATTCGAGCTTTTCCAGTGCCCACAAGCTCGCAGAGTCTCCTCCTCTACCGTTTGCAACAGTCGCCGCATATAAGCGGGCGCTCTCGACCGCCAATCCGGTCTTCGAGGCCAGAGCGGCAAAGCCCAGCAGACCTTCTAAAACACCTGCTTGATTGCCCAGTGCGCGCTGTGCCTCCAAGCTTTCGTAAAACAGAGCATGGGCTCGTTCAAGGTCACCTTGATACAAGCAAACGTAGGCCAGGTTGTGCAACGTGGCTGGAGTTTCGTGCGCTGCGCCAAGTTCGCGCAAGATAGACAGACTTTCCTCGTAAATGGAGTGCGCCTGAACGATCTTGCGTTCACTCCGGGCAAGATCGCCCATATAATTAAGTGTTAGTGCAATTCGATACTTGTCGCCGGCTGCACGGGCCAGGGCCATACTTTCTTCGAGCAGTAATCGGGCCATATTGTGTTTACCCAGCAAAACGGCCATTCCACCTTGCATCATTATCGAGATTCCCAGCGAAACCAAATCACCCAACTCACGGTACACTTCGATAATTCGCTCGGCGATCGTATAGCTCAATTGATAGTCACCTGCTGCCTTGGCTCCAGAAGCCACACCAATCAGTGCGACGGCGAGCAGCGGCTTGCCCTCCTCGCCAGCGGCCTCACATAAGGCAACTGCTTCCTGCCCACGCGCCGTTGCTGTAACAGCGTCGCCAAGGAAACTAGCCATGACGGACGACCAGGTCAGGGCGTTCACATGCACCGCTAGTGGAACACTATCATCTGTCTCATGCAGAAATCGCTCGTACCAGGCGTACCCTTCCCGAATATAAGCGCGTGTCTGCCAAAATGAGTAAAGGGCAGTGCTGATCCGCATTCCGGCCTCGATGCGCTGCTGTTCAAGCGCCCAGGCCAGCGCCGCTCGAATATTGTCGTTTTCAGTTTCCAGCCAGTCAAACCACAACTGCTGATATTGTTCTCGCAATTTCGGGGCAACTTCCTCTGTCAACCGCAAGAAGCACGCCAGATAGTGTTCATGGGCCGAAACCCAATCCTCAGAAGCTCTTAGCTTTTCCTGAGCGTATTGGCGTATCGTCTCTAAAAGGCGATAACGAGCCTCGCTGCCCTGCAGAGTCTCCGCTACAACCAGCGACTTGCTGACCAACGATGACAACAAATCCAGAACGTCTTCACGCTGGATCTCACCCCAGGCACACGCTGACTCAGCCGTCCTGAAGGTGAAACCGGCGGTAAAAAGCGCGAGTCGCTGCAACAGGAGTCGCTCTGAAGAGGACAGCAGGTCATAGCTCCAATCAATTGCAGCCCGCAGCGTGCGATGCCGCTCATCGGCGCGCGCTGTCGAGACGAGCAGATCAAGGCAGTGGTCGAGGCGTTCTTGAATCTGGTTCACATTCAGGACACTCACGCGCGCGCTCGCGAGCTCAATCGCCAGCGGGATGCCGTCGAGATCACGGCAGATAGTAGAGACGATTTCGGCATTCTCCAGTGTCAAGCTGAAGGTGGGGAGAATACTCCGAGCGCGTTCGACAAATAACTGCACCGATTCAGCCCGTCTGATTTCGTCAATCGAGAGATGGGCTGCTGGAAGCGCCAACGGTAACACTGGATAAAGCGTCTCACCGATGACACCTAGGGGTTCACGGCTCGTTGCCAGGACCTTTATATTGGGGTAACCTGCGAAGGCTTCTGCCAGTTGAGCACACGCTCCTAACAAATGTTCACAGTTATCGAGTACCAGTAACATTTGTCTATCGCCGAGCAAATCCAATAGCGTGTCCATCAGTGGATTCCCGGGCTGTTCAACTACGTTCAATACTTTTGCAACAGCATGGGGGATCAATGTCGAGTCTATTAGTCGCGCAAGCCCCACCCAATAAACGCCACCACTATATTGGTCGCTAAGTTCCGCCGCCACGCGAAGAGCCAGGCGCGTCTTGCCACATCCACCTGCTCCTACAAGGCTGACCAGATGTGTGGATGCCAGCGATTGTTGGATTTCTGCGATCTCGCGCTTACGCCCGACAAAGCTGGTCAGCACAGCCGGGATGTTCGTGCGCGGCGAGTTCGTGGGTTTGCTTTCAGTATGAGGTCGCTTCATAGATACTGCCAAACCACCAATTCGGGCTCTGCGTGTCGTATCAATATCAGTCGCATGAAACTCGTTTTTTTAGGGTCTTGCTTGAAGTGAAAGCATGGGCGTAGTGCGCCCAACTATACAGCCATTTTGATTGTTACACAAAACCCCAACCCTCTCTCCTTCAACGACACCCATGTTCCCTGACCAATCACCAAATGATCGAGCACTTCCGCACCCTATTCATATGCCAGCACTTCACGAACCGTCAGGCGGGAAGCAGTACGCGCCGGAATGAAGCTGGCAACTGCGCTCAAGAGGAGCACGACAACCAGCCACAGCCAGAGTCCCGGCATCGAGTAGGAATAGGTCAGTGGAGCGCCCATCGTGGCGCCACCGAGGGCCTGGTTCAATCCGTGGGTCATCGGGATGGCCAGCAGGGAACCCATGGACCAGCTCAACAGCCCGATGGTAATCCCTTCCAGAATAAAGACTTGCGCCACCCCGCGGTTGGGAGCACCGATGGCGCGCAAGACGCCGATCTCGCGCGTGCGCTCCAGCACATTGATGCTCATTGTTCCCATCAATCCCAGTCCACCCACGAGCGCCAGCAGGATCGCCATGACAAGCAGAAGGGCGACAATCGCGTCGAAAATGGCCTCGGCGTCAGCCCGTTCGCTTGGAAGAGTGCTGATCATGCTGACTCGCAATCCCATATGTTCAAAATGTTCTTCCAGTGCTTTGCTCTCCGCATCCACCGAGGCTGCATCGTGCGCCTGTGTGATGACAAGGAGTGCATCGGCTTCCCCTACCCGATTGGTAACTTTGGCAAGGTAATCATAGTTGGCAAAAATCATCGCGGCGAAGGCAGTGCCCGCATACGTTCCGACGATCTTGAATGATTCTTCTTTGCCATAGATTTTCAGGACAATGTCCTTGCCAAGGCCGAGACCCGGTTCATCCTGAAGAAAGGCGGAAGGAACCACCACTGCATTGTCGTCTTCCAACGTCAGCCAGCGGCCCGCTGATATCGCAGGCGAGCGCACGAGGGCTGATTCACCGACACGAGGCGCGAACATATATATCATGCTGCTTTCACTGCCATCGGGGCGCACGCGGCGTGCGGGCAGTTGAATCCATACATCAGTCTGTGTGATCCCGGGCACATTCAGCGCCTCGTGCTGGACCTTGTCTGCACGATAGGACCGGTCGAAGGTCAGCATCACATCGAAGTTAAACCACTTCATCATATCGTCCACGGTGCTGGTCAAAGAAGACCGTACATTGAAAACACTGATGAAGGTGGCGGATGCCAATGTCAGCGTGGTCAGGGTAAGCGCCAGCCTTCCTTTGCTGCGAAAGGTGTTTCGGATCGAGAGCAAAACCGGGCGGATGGAAAACTTGCGGGTGAACCACAAGTTCGAACCGGAGAGCAACTGGTCGATCCAATTCCTCCCGAAGCGGCCCTTTCCCATGGTATAGGCGCTCATCGCTTCCGCCGCGCTGATGCGCAAGTTGGATAGGAAGGGGAAGAGCGAAGCCAACACCGGCAGCACCAACCCGATGATCACCTGCGTCAGGATCGTCTGCGGCGGGATATTGATTGTGGGCAGGTTGAAGTTGAACATGGTCGCCAGCATCTCGCTCAACGCGCGTGCGCCCACCGTGCCAAGGGGGATGGCTATCAACAATGCCAGAATTCCATAGGAAATGACCATCACCAAATACATACCCAAAATCTGTGGGGTGCCACCGCCGATGGCCTTCATCACCGCGATCTGGCGTTTCTGTTGCGCCAGCAGTGCGGAAACCGTGTTGACCACCAAAAAGACGCTCAGGAAGAGTGACAGCACGCCAAGTGATCCCATGAGCAGCAGAAGCCCCTGCAGAATATCGTCCATTGGAAGCAGTCCCGGTTCAGCTGTCATGCTCAGCGGAATCGTATAACCGGATCGTTCGGCTTTATCCTTGACGAGGTTCACCACCTGCTGTGCCCAGAGCTTATCTTCGGGATGGGTGGCGATCACTTGTAACTCGTTGAACCCATAAGGTTCCCCCAGCCACTCCAGGGTATCAAAAGAGATATATCCGTACGGGGTGCTGTCGAGTTGGGCGGGCATCTGGGCGGGATCGTATGCTGCGCCGGCGATGCGCATATCTCGCTGAGTGTCATTGGGCATCTTGATGCGCACTATGTCACCGACTTGCGCGCCAATGACTGGAAGCGCGGCGCGCTCGATCAGGATTTCACGTTCCGGGGGAGGCCAGTCCCCGCTTTGCGAGCCGACCTTGTTCACACGGATATCGTTGTAATCTGCGATCACGAACAGGGTAATGTTCTTCCATTCTCCTGGAGCGACTTGCACGCGCGCGGAGATATTTCGACGTGCATCTGCCTCCTGTACCTCCGGCATGGAACGCACGGACTGCAGAAAATCTTCATCGAAGAGTTCGATTGTTCGTACCGTGCCGCTCGATGGATGGATGGCAGCAAAACTGCGCGCCAATCCCTCAGACAAAATCGTGCGGGCACTGAGGATGATCCCGATGGCAAACAGCCCGACTGCCATCGACAATACGATCAATAGTGTGCGCGTCTTGTTGCCGAACAGATCGTGGATGACTTTATACCAGCGCGGCCTAAGCATGTGTGCCTTCCTTTCCCTTCGACACGGCTTCGCCCCCGCTTGGCGCGGGACCTTTGGCAGTCAGGGCGGCGCTTTCGGAGCCGATGATTTCACCGTCAGCCAGGGTCATGATCCGCGACCCTCGTTTGGCCACATCCTTATCGTGAGTGACCAGAAGGATCGTGTGACCCTGATTGACCAAGTCAACGAACAGATCGATGACTGCCGTAGCTGTTGCCGAGTCCAGGCTGCCGGTGGGTTCATCCGCCACCAGGATTGCCGGGTCGTTCGCCATGGCGCGCGCAATCGCCAGGCGCTGTTGTTGGCCTCCCGAAAGAGCTGTCGGATATTTCCTGGCATGGTCAGCGATGTCAACTTGTTCCAGCAATTGCATGGCGCGCTGACGCTGCTCTCGCAGGGAATAACGCCGGGCAAAATCCATGGGCAGCATCACGTTTTGGAGCACCGTCAGGGTGGGCAAAAGCTCAAAGGATTGAAAGACTACTCCCATGGTTTTGCCGCGCAGCCTAGCGCCTTTTTCCGTACTGAAGCGATGCAGGGGAGAACCGTCAACCCAGATCTCCCCGGAGGTAGTTCGGTCCAGCCCGGTGACCATATTTACCAGCGTGGTCTTTCCGCTGCCGGATTTTCCAGTCACAACCAGGAACTCGCCGGAATAGACTTGCAGATCAATGCCTTGCAGCGCAGTCACCGAGCCTGCCAGGCTGTTGTAGGTCTTGACCACATTCCGCAGATCGATCAGCGGTTGCGACTCGCCTGTGTTTGAATGAAAGTCTCGTTCAACCATTGTAGACTCCGTAACTAACGGTTTGTGAACTCATCGACGATGTGGCCATCGGCAAGCCTGATCGTGCGTTGGGCGCGCGTGGCCAGTTCGTTATCGTGGGTGACCATGAGGATTGTTTTTCCGGCCTGGGCCAGGTTCTCAAAGAGATGGAAGACCATCTCGGCAGACTTCGAATCCAGGTTGCCGGTTGGCTCATCCGCAGTGAGAAGGACCGGATCGTTCGCCAGGGCGCGGGCAATGGCCACACATTGCTGCTGCCCACCGGAAATCGAATTCGGAAGCCGGTGCGCCTGGTCTGCCATGCCTACCAGCTCGAGCAGATACATCGCGCGTTCAGGCCGCTCGGCTGCAGAATATTGCCCTCCATAATCCATGGCGAGCAGGATATTCTCAACGGCCGTGAGAGTGGGCAGGAGTTGGAAGAATTGGAAGATCACGCCGATCGAGCGGCCGCGCCAAACAGCGATTTGCTCTTCGTTAAGTGTGTGGACACGAACGTTATCGACGATCACTTCGCCTGAGGTGGGCCGGTCTATTCCGGTGATCACGTTTATCAGCGTGGATTTGCCGCTGCCCGACTTTCCGATGATCGAGACAAAGGCGCCCGATTCGACCTGCAAGTCAATGCCCTTGAGCGCGGTGAACGTGCCGGCCGAGCTTTGGTAAGTCTTTACCACCTCTCGCAGATGGACCAGGCGTCGGTTCGCCTCCTGCTGCCCATTTTCTTGCTTGCGTGTATTTCGATTTAAGTCCAATTTCAACATGTCATCCACCATCTAATTCATTTAAGAAATCATTCGACCTTATATAAGTATTGCCTAAAACAAATTTTAGTCTTTCCTAAATTTATTGTACACCTGACTTCGTTTTTGCGTCAAGACAAACAAAAAGACCACCAACAACGGATCGTTGCGGTGGTCTCGCTGAAGTCTGGTAGCCGAGAGCCAGCGTTGGGTGTCGAGGCTCCGTCATGACGACTATCCAATGGCGCCCCGCTGATGCGGGATCTCTGACCAGGCGCCACAGCTACTCCCCATCGAACAAAAGTGAGTATACGACTTGTAATTAGCCTTGTCAATATTACGTATGCTTGGAGAACTTACAAGTCTCTTATTAACTACGAGTGAACTTATGGATTGGTTGCAGTGAGCTCGTCATATTTCCTGCGGACTTCGCGAATATCCTCCCACATTAACGCTTTGGGAGAGCCAGGATCCCTTGCAGGATTACGCAGCAAGTACGATGGATGGAAGATTGGCATGAGCCACCGATCCTCAGTTTGCGTCCATTTTCCGCGCAGGCTGGTAATGCCGGTCTTTCCAAGAACAGATTGACATGCCACATTCCCTGTCAACAGGATAACACGTGGATCGATCAGGCGGATGATCTCAGAGACATACGAGCGATAATATTCGATTTCCTGATCGTTCGGTTTTCGAAAAGGTTTCCCATCCTCTCCTGGCGGCATTCGAAACACTGAATTCGTAATATAGACATCTTTTTCCGGGTCAAAGTTTGCCGCCTGAAGGACCTTATCCAGCATTTGACCTGCGCGCCCGACAAATGGTTTCCCTTTGATATTTTCCTCTGGTCCCGGCGCTTCGCCAATGATAAGCAGTCTGGCATTTGGGTTGCCGCGGCTGATGACAACGTTGGTACCCGCATTGGCAAGCGGATCATCCTTCATGTGCATCAACACATTGATTACTTCTTCAAGGGATTCAAAGCGATTTGTTTTCTGGCTGAACAAGTCAAATTGATTCATGATCAGTCTCCTTGCAAAATCCTTGCATGAAAAGATTTTACCTTAGGCTGCATCCCAAATCATGAGTTGCCAGGAACGGGTCAACTGTTTCGATGATTACGCAAACCCCAACCCCCTCTCCTTCAACGATACCCACTTGCCCTGACCGATGACCAGATGTGAAGTAGGCACAAAGCGCCTTGTTCGCATTTCTGCGAGTAGGTTTCTTCATGCCTCTTCCCAAACCGGACGTGAGACTTTCGCCTCATCCGGCTTTCCAGTTCTTAGGTAAAGTCTGGCAATTATGCGACTTACTTCACTTTGTGGATTGCGCGCATTGCGGTGGCAAGTGGCGCACAGAGCAATCATTCTTTCAAGGTTGTGCTCATTGTTCCCTTTGTGTTTGCGGATATGGTGTACTTCCACTCTATCCTGGCTTCCACAGAGGGTGCATCGCTCTCCATCCCTGCGGCGAACTTCATCACGTACTTCCGTCCAGTTTTCGCCATAGAGGCTGTTGGTTCCATCCCATTCTCTTTTTCCCGGATGAGGGTCAAGATGGTAGGGGAGGAAAACCGGTTTGGATGGGTCAAGGTACGGATTGGGACGGTGTGCATATCGCTTGTATTCAATGGGCGTCATCCCGGTATGGCAGAGGCTTTCGCCGTTTGCTGCCCAGGTGAGCCATTTGTTTCTGCGATAGTATTTCTTGTAGACTGCTCGAACCCTCAGCCTTGTTTTCTTGCGCAGCCAGAGTTCCATCCGCTTGAAGGCGTAGGAGCCCACATAAGCGAGCGTAGAGCTGGCTGCCGAGTGGCGGTAGTAATTCGCCCAGCCTCGTAAAAGCAAGTTCAGGGCTGTAATCTTGTCCGGGACACTTGCCAGCGTGGTGCCACGCTTTGTCATGGACTTAATTTTGTCTTTCAGTTTCATCACACTTTTCTCGGATGGGTAGAATTTCAATTCGTTGTAGCCACGCTGCACATCGATGTGGCGTTTCATGGTGAAACCGAGAAAGTCAAAACCTTCGGTGATGTGTGTGATGTGGGTCTTTTCCTCAGACAGTTGCAGTCCCAGGTGGTCACTTAGAAAGGCACTCAATTCCGCTTTCAATGTTTGTGCCGTTTCTTTCGTGCCATTCCAGGCAACAACGAAGTCATCTGCATAGCGGACATAGAAGGCATTGCCTTCCATTCGTTTTCGCCGTCTGTTCTTTTCGTTGTAGTTCAGCCCGGTGTAATTCTCGTCCATCCATTTGTCTATCTCATGAAGATAGGTGTTGGCGAGCAAGGGTGAGACAATACCACCTTGAGGTGTGCCTTCCGGTGTTCTCTTGAAGAGAGTTCCTTCCATAACTCCAGCCTTGAGCATTTGCCAGATCAGGGTCAACAGCTTCTTGTCCTGAATACGTTTTCTGAGGAGCCGCATGAGGGTTTTGTGCTGGATGTGATCGAAGCATCCCACGATGTCTCCTTCAATGACCCAGTTCATCTTCTTCTGCTTGGGAGCAGCCTGTTGATGTAGATAAGCCATTGCGGTGTGGCAACTTCTTTGGGGACGAAAGCCGTGGCTTGAAGGGTAGAAGTCACTTTCATAGATAGGTTCGAGGATGGCTTTCACCATCATTTGAACCAGCCGGTCTGTCAGGGTTGGGATACCAAGCGGACGTTGTTTTCCGTTGGGCTTGGGGATATACACCCGCCGCACCGGGGAAGGTTGGAACGTTCTGGATTTCAAGGTCGCCTTCAAGGTCTTCAAGATTTCTTCCTTGTTTGCAATGGCCGTCCTTTTGTCCATTCCATCAATACCCGCAGTGCGTGAGCCCCTGTTGGTCATGAGCGTATCGAACGCCCAGGTTAGCAGTGGTTCCCAGGTGAGCAAGTCATACAGATTGTTGAAACGATGCGTAGTATTTTCAGTCGCTTTCTTTGCCAGCCTCCCTTGCAGTTCGGAAACTTTTATCCGACACAATTCTGTCGGCGTTTCAGTGGTTTGTTCCATTCTGGTAGTCTCCTATTATTCTTGGGAAGCCTTAGAACCTGCCGCCCTTCGCCGCGTACCAGTCTTTCTCTGGCTCGGACTACTACGGCGGCTCCGCCAGTCTGTTGGCATGTAAGCTTCATGCCAGCCGAACCCTTGCGGGCAGCCAACAGACCTTCCCGTGTTGATGTTGTTGTCGTCTACGTATGAGGGTAGGTACTCTCTATTCGACTGTAGCCTTCTCCTTGAAGGCTCGGCAATCTCAGCTTGTCTTTCCTACCTGACCAAGCTGTGCCCCTGGACCAAAAGGGCTGTACCATCGTCTCGACCAAGACTAGGTTAGATTGCCTCTTACCCATAGTTCCACCGTTCGGGGTAAGTCGAGTCATCTAGGCGGTTCAACCAAGAGTTCGCTTTCGCTTACCGTACTCATACTCAGCCTTGCGGTCAGGGGAGGGGTGGAGTACCTCCTGTTCCCGCTTGTTCCCAGGGCTTCAAACAATGGATGGCATAGTTTCCACTGCCTGCCTGGTCAGGCTCAGACGTGGTAGGCGTCTGGCTCTTTTAGAGCACTACAGCAACATCCTTACACGGCGCACGGTCGAGTGTCTCGATATCAAGCAGTTTGCCTGCCTGCACGATGGCGCGCGTCACGGCCACATCCTCAGGGCTAGGAGTTGGATCACCTGAGGGGTGCGAATGAACAACGATGATCGCAGAAGCCATGCGCGATACAGCCGGTTTGAAGACCTCACCAATTCGTACCTGTGCGGAATTGACAGATCCCTGGTACACCTCCACGATGTCCAACACACGATTGCGTCGATCCAGCAAGATCACACGCAAGTGTTCCTGCTCCAGGAGACTCATCTCGTATTGGACCAACGCGGCAGCATCAGCAGGAGAATTGATGGTGGGACGTTCTTCACTCGGAATGTTCAACCGCAAGCCAAGATTGAGTGCTGCTTTGATTTGCACCGCGGTTGCAGGGCCAATGCCCTTCACTCTAGCAAGTTCTTTCGGATGCGCCAAATACAAACGGCGGATGTCCCCATCGAAGCTCACCAGCAATGCCTCCGAGATTTCGATTTGTCTTTGCCCGCCGATCACCGCTGCCAGCAATTCAGTCAGATTGCAAGCCGCCGCGTTTTGGCTCACACGGTAGGCGGGCTGCTCGCGCAGCGGCAGACTTTTGAGCTTGGGCTGTTCGTAGAACGAGGGGACTTGAAGAAGTGGATCGTAAGTTGCCATAGATCTCCTTTTGAAATAGATGGAATTAAACAGACACGCCCCGGTCATCGGACCGAGGGGTGTTAGTGATTAGTGTGAGTATTATTATTTACGAACAGAATACTTTACAGCCCCATTGGTTTATCAAATATTTAGTTCTCTGTCATTTATAGTCTGCCCGCCGTTAGCTGGTGGGAATCATGGATGATCTTCTATTCCGAGCATCACGCCCAACGCAGTTTGGAAATCTCATCGCCCAACAAACTCACGTTTGGTCATGGTCGACTCTTTAGTCCAATCCAATTAGCATAATCCAAATTAGTATAATCTTCATGTGGGAGTTTCCCTTAACTTTGGCATCTGAGGGCGGTTTCTCATGTCGGAAACAAAGAACCGCTGCCAGGTATCTGACAGCGGTTTCTGATGTCGGAAAGTTTTAGTTGGTAGACGGCTAGTTTGTGTCGAGCATCTCTTCACACACCGCCTGAATTTCGATGAGCATTTCACGGGTGAGTTCTTCGCCTGTGATAGCAGAGCCGCCAGCGTGCTTCGCCATATCACGGAAGGGCTGAGGCAGTTCTTCCTTGGGCAGTGGGCGGAGCTCTTTCAGAGTAGCATCAGTCAGGTTGCCACTTAGGATTTCTACCAGCATTTTGCCGAGGACGGCGGTCGCTGTGGCACTCATAGGCTGGGTAGTCGTGACCATTTTCTCTCCTTGATTATGAAATTTATTATACATGAAAACCGTCGCCTGACGGCTTGTTGATTTATGGAAAGAGGATGCCGTCAACGTAGATGATGCTGTCGCTTGGCATGGCAGCTTTTCCGGCTTTGAATTTGCGCATGACATAGGCGATGACTTCGCGCTGTGTGCCATCCTGGGGAGTGTAGGCGTTGACCATGTCAAACTCGTTGGAGTTCTTGGCGCGCCGCTTGAGGATTAGGTCGCGGACTGAACCATCGTCGTCTCTACACAGCAGATGGAAGCCGTCAGCCTTTGTGCTCATGATATGGAATGTGCTGTTCTTGTTGTAGCAGCGTACTGTCGCCCAGGCATCGTCGCCATGGTTGAGGATGGCGTGCTCATTGGGCTGCAATGCTCGCTGCCCGCCTACCCAGGCGGCGACTGCGTTTTGAGCGATCCAGATTTCGTTTTCGAGTTCCTGGTCGCGTGTGGCGTTGTCAATGGCTTCCCCTGCTGCTTCGCCGATGGCGTCTGCGCCAGCCTGCGTACCACGCTGGTTGGCCGCCATCATGCCAAAGAATGCAGCGATGGCGATGATTGCCAGGATGAGCACGATTGCTATTTCGGCCTGTCCACGTTCAGATTTAATGTTCATAATATTTTCTCCTTCGGTGGTGACTTGGTGATCGATCACTTTTTTGATGCCAAACAAAAGCACCCCGCCTTGAATAAGGCAGGGTGCTTTACTTCATGAATATTTGATTATCTATTTTGCATTCCTCCTTGCGCTATGCACGGTGGTCACCAGCCGCCAAGGAACGCTTCATAGCAACCTCATGAATCTATTTTTAGACTGGGTTTGGGAATGCAAAAAC
>Ga0214473_10007288_pt1 | contig 13142 bp, 12 predicted proteins | sample RVTome_7_FD_203509 | JGI IMG/M metagenome (GOLD analysis project Ga0214473, IMG submission 203509) | Soil microbial communities from uranium-contaminated site in the Upper Colorado River Basin, Wyoming, United States - RVT98D197 | ecosystem: Environmental > Terrestrial > Soil > Contaminated >...
CTCTTGCCCTCCCAGAAGCTGGTTACCGCAGCCCCTGGCCCCGGTGAGGCCTCGCGCAGGGCGACCTCCGCATCGTCCACAAGTTCCACCCTGGCCTGTATGTTCCTCACCTTGATTACCCTTTTCATCCGTATGCCTCCTCACAGAGATAAGAGCGGCTCTTCGCTCCTGACAGCCAATTCGCTCACCGGCTGCCCTCTACCCCGTCACCCTTGCCTGTTCTTTCCTCGGCCTCTTCCGCTTTGGGGGCGGCGGTGATGCGCCTGCTGAAGACCCGCACCCTGGTGTGGGTCGCCTTCCCTAGCCCGGCCGCCGGCTCAACATGCGGCGCGCCTGAAACCATCCCTGCTGCTCCGGATGCCTGCTGCTTTCTGCCGGCTTCCCCTCTCAGCCGCGAGGCGACTGCCTCAGCCTTCTCTCCGATGAAGAACACCGCTGCTACTATGCCCACGACGACGGCGGCGACGCCAAGGGCGACAACGTAGAGCCCGATGTCCAGCAAGCGCCAGGGCATCCTGCTATGCTTCTGATAGGACCTTGTCACGGCCTTGCCTCCTTGCCGCAGAGCCTGAGCGCCTGCCTCGAGCTTCTCACCGAGGTAGAGCCCGCCTTCGGTCGTGCCCGTGGGAATGCTCAACGCCCCCGCATAGGCTCCTATGCTGAGCCGCTGCCAGGGCATCAGATCTCTCTGTTCCCGCGAAATCTGTCTCATTGCCTTGTTTCCCGAGCCAATCCACCCATGCAACCTTATTGAACCACACGAATACGGTTCGCCGCATGGTGCCTGTTGATGATTTCGCACCGCTTTTTCTGCGTAGGCATTCTTGCCTAGGCATTTGGAGCAGAATCATGCAGAGCTTCGTCTCCGGTGCCTGGCTTCAATCTGTTGACCGTGGTGGAGATTGGGGTTAGACTTTGTGCCGTAAGGTGAGCGCGTGGGCAAGATCCGTATTCTGTTAGCTGAAGACCACGTGGTCGTGCGTCAGGGCACTCGCCAACTCCTGGAACGGGAAGATGACCTGGAGGTGGTCGGTGAGGCGGGAGACGGGGAAGAGGCGATAGAGATGGCGCACAAGCTGAAGCCAGACGTGGTTGTTATGGACATTGCCATGCCCAAAGTCAACGGGATAGAGGCCACGAAGGCAATCAAGGCCGCCTTGCCGGCGACCGCAGTGCTGATACTCACGGCCTATGACTATGATGAGTTCATATTCTCCCTGCTGGACGCGGGTGCTGCCGGCTATTTGCTGAAGAGCGTGACCGGGGATGACCTGGTCCGCGGCATCCGTGACCTGCACAGCGGTGAATCGGTGCTGCACCCTGCCGTGCTCCGCAAGATGCTGGCCTCTTCCAGGCCCAGACCGGCCAGCAGCGAAGAGCGCCCTGCTGAGGTTCTCACGCAGCGAGAGATGGAGGTGCTCCGAATTGCAGCCCGGGGCAAGGCGAACAAGGACATTGCCAGGGAGCTCGGCATGAGCGTCCGCACCGTTCAGGCCCATTTGAGCAATATCTTCAACAAGTTGGGGGTTGGGTCCCGCACTGAGGCGGTGGTCTATTGCCTGAAGAAGGGTTGGCTGAGACCGGAAGACCTGCCGTGAAGGCGGCGGCTCGCCTGAAGAAGGTTGCAGGTAGCCCGCATTTCTGGGTTAACCTCGCGATTCTGGCGTTCCTGACCGTGCTCCACTACGTTGAGCAGATAGGTACTGGCGGGGTAACAGAGCCCAGTCTCCACTTCGGACTCACCCGTCATTCTGTGGACCGTGTCCTGTTTCTCGTGCCGATTGTCTACAGCTGTCACGCTCTTGGGTTTGGCGCGGGTCTCGCCGCAGGCTTCATCAGCCTCGCCATCATGCTGCCCCGGGCTATCTTCCTCTCCCCTGTTCCTAACGATGCCCTATTGGAGGTCCTGGCGGTGATGCTCGTGGGCCTCCTTGCCTGCCTGTGGCTCGGGGTGAGGGGAAGGGAACGAGACCGGTACCAGCGCGCCCTCGACCAGCTTCAGAACACTCACGATCAGCTTCAGGTCTATGTGAGAATCGCCAGGAGCGAGCAGAAGAGGCTTGCCAGCCTCAATGCCCTCTCCGCCGTGCTCACGCGGAGCTTCCAGCTCGAGGAAACCCTCAAGAGGGCTGTGGACCTGGTGATGGAAATGCTGGAGGCGGAGGTAATCCTCGTATTTTCGCTACAAGAGGAGAGCCGGGAGCTGGTCCTGGTGAGCCACGAGGGGGTCTCTGAGGAGTTCGCCGCAGAGCTGGGCAGGGTGAAGGTTGGGGAGGGCTTTTACGGGAGGGTCGCTCAGACCGCCGAACCGATGGCTATCGAGGATGAGGGCACTGACGATGCCAGCCCGGCCGTGCAGCGGATGAAGATACGTGCCCAGCTCATCGTGCCGCTGGCTGCCGGTGAGCGCGTGGTGGGCGTCCTCTGTGTGGGCAACCGCCGGCCCCGTGAGTTTGGGGAATTTGAGGTGCACCTGCTCAGCGCCGTCGGCGGTCAAATCGGAATCGCCATCGAAAACGCCAGACTCTATGAACGGGAGCATCTGGCCACGCAACGGGCTCTGGCCTCAGAGCGGAGCCAGCGAGAGATATTCGAGAATGCCAACGATGCAATCTGGAGGCATGACCTGCATGGCGACATCACGGCAGCCAACAAAGCGATGGCCAGGCTCAGCGGATATGACGTTGAAGGGTTGCTCAGAATGAACGTGCGGGCTCTGCTGTCAAAGGAGAGCCTTGACCTGGCGGGACGCATCAGGCGGAAGCTTTTTGAAGGGGAAGCGGTGGAGCAGCCGTATGAACAGCGGCTGGTCAGGAGGGACGGGACCGAAGCCATCCTGCAGCTGACAACCAACTTGATCGCGGAAGACGGGAAGCCCGAGGGCTTCCAGCATATTGCGAGGGACGTCACCGCAGAGCGCAGGATGCAGGACAACCTGCGTTTCTATCTCGGACGGATTGTGAAGGCCCAGGAGGAGGAGAGAAAGCGCATCGCCCGGGAGCTCCATGACGACACGGCTCAGGTGCTCTACGCTGTTTCGCGGCAGCTGGACAACTTCCTGCGCCAGAACGAGGGCCTGCCTCACAGCGTCGTCGGCTTTCTGCTGCGGCTGCAGCTGCAGGTCAATCAAGGCGTGGACAGTATGCGCCGTTTCACCCAGGACCTGCGCCCTCCTATGATTGACGAGCTGGGCCTCGTTCCGGCCCTGCGCTGGCTGGCCGGCGAAACGGAAAAGCAGTACCAGATAAAGGTGGAACTGGCGGTTCTCGGCGCAGAACGGCGTCTCTCTCCTGACGCGGAGTTGCTCATGTTCCGCATTGTCCAGGAGGTGCTGAGGAACTCAGGCAGGCATGCCCAGGCGTCCAGCGCGCGAGTCACGATTGAGTTCGGCGAGGGGAGAGCAGGGATACTGGTTGTTGACGATGGCAAAGGCTTCAAGGTTCCGGACCAGGTCAGCGACCTGGCTCACTCGGGCAAGCTTGGTCTGGTCGGAATACAGGAGAGAGTGCGGTTACTCGGGGGTCACTTCAGCCTGCAATCACAGCCGGGGAAGGGCACCGCGATAGAAGTACTGGTGCCCCTCTGACTCCCGGCGCTTCGGGCTGCTTGGCAACGGTAAGCTCCCGCAGTATCATGTCCCTCACATCCTATGAGCGACCGTAGCTATTCATTGGCGCCATGGCCTTACCGCCGGCGGCCGTACAGCCTTGTATGGTATCTTGTGCTCTACAGTGCAGCCAGCAACGGGCTGGCGGTAGTGTGCTCACTGGCCGTGGCCGCAGTGTCGCTCTTGCCGCGCTTCGCACCCTGGCCTTACCCCAACCTGACGGAAGCGAGGGTTGCAACTCTCTCAGGCCTGGTTGCGTGGGCCGCTGCCGGCGTTCTGGCGGTGTCGGCGGTCTATACGGCTGCTCTCGTGGCCATGGCCCTCAGGCGACGCAACGGCGGAGGGGAGAGAGCCGGAATGAGCAGTGCTCTCGAGGTAGCGGTGGCTATCCCCTCCCTGGCGGGAGTATTCGGCGTGAGCTTGTTTCTCAATTTCCTGGTGGCCGACGTGAAGCCTGACTGGCACATCCCCGACTCGGTAAATGTCTTCCCCGTGCTTCTTCTCCTGGGAGCACTCACCATCCACGGCCTGTATGTGAGCGCAATGATGGTCAGACATGCCCGCACGGGAGTGTGGCGAAGGGGCAACGGGAAGGGGAGTCAGGACCGCTCCTAAACTCGGGGAATGAGTTGCTCACCCCGAGGGTTTTGGGTCGCCAGGCTTTCTGGCCAGGACATGCTGCTTGCGAAGTGGTATCTCCTTGATGAAAAAGTGAATCACAAGAGCGAAAAGTACGGCGATGAGAGCGATCAGGAAGACCTCCGATATGGCTGAGTTGAGGGACTGCCGCAGCACCCGCAGCAGTTGCTCGACGAGACTCGTCCCCTGAGGTGCCGACTGCTCTAGAAGCGCCTTCAAATCGGCCTGCGCCTCCGCACTGACCAGCGCCTGAGGATTGTGCGCCAGCGAGACCAGCCGTTCTTCGGGGATTATGGCCTTTATTGTCCCCGGAAGCCCGCTGATGAAGTCGGCGGCGAAACGGCGGTTCATCACTGAGCCGAAGATTGCCAGTCCAACGGAGCCTCCGAGGGAGCGGATGAAGGGTATCGTGGAGGTGGCGGCGCCGAGGACATTATACGGAACGGCATTCTGTACGGCGATGGTGTAGAGCGGCAGGGTGACGCCCAGGCCGAAGCCTGTCAACACTATGTTCACCACTGCGGTGGTGTAGCTCGTTTCAGCTGTCATCCTGGACAGGAGGGCCATGCCCAGAGCCATAAAGGCGAGGCCGATGGCCCCCTGGAGCTTGTAGTGCCCCCCGGCACGGGAGAGCATTTGTCCGGAGATGAAGCTACCCGCCACCTGGCCCAGCAACATCGGGGTCAGGAAGCTGCCGCTGGCGGTGGCCGATGCCCCTAGCACGCCCTGAAAGAAAAGCGGGACAAAGATGATGCTGCCAAACATGCCGAAAGCGGTGAAGAATATCGCCAGCTCCGAGACAGCGACAATCCGGTTCCTGAAGAGCCAGAGCGGAACAATCGGCTCCCTTGCCCGGCTCTCCGTCCGGAAGAAGATGACACCCGCCAGGGCGGAAAGCGCGAACATTCCAAGAATCTGGACAGAAGCCCAGGGGTACTCAACGCCACCCCACGACAGGGCGAGCATTGCCGGCACCACCGCAAATATGAGTGTCACCAGGCCCAGGTAGTCGATCTTGTGCTTTGAGTTGTCCGGGCGGAAATTGGGGAAGAAGAGCGCAAAAAGGATGATAACCAGGGCTCCAAAGGGGATGTTGACAAAGAAGACCCAGTGCCAGGAGATGCTGTCGGTTATCAGTCCCCCCAGCGTCGGCCCGATTATGGCTGATACACCGAACACCGCACTCACGAAGCCCTGGTACTTGCCGCGCTCTGCCGGTGGGAAGATGTCGGCGATGACGGTGAAAGCATTGGTCATGATGACCCCTGCGCCGATGCCCTGAAGGCTGCGGAAGATTATGATCTGCGTCATTGTCTGGCTCAGGCCGGAGAGCAGGGACCCTAACGTGAATATCGAGAGTCCGGCAAGGTAGAACAGCTTGCGGCCGTACATATCGGTCAGCTTGCCGGTGATGGGCATGGCGACCGCGGAGGCGATGATGTAAGCGGTAGTCACCCAGGTGTAGTGGGTGAATCCGCCCAGGTCGCTGATGATCTGCGGCATGGCCGTCCCGACCACTGTCTGGTCCAGCGAGGCCAGGAACAGCGCCAGCATCACCCCGGCCATGGTTATGACCACCTGCCGCCTGGGCAGCGAGCGCAGACCGATTGCCTGGCTTCCGCCTTCTATGTTCACACGCTAAAGGTGGGATACCCCCGTCTTGCTGGTCCTCTACGCCTGCTTCGCCAGCGCGGAGGTACAGTTGGGGCAGCGCATTGCCTTCAGCGGAATGGTGGTGTAGCAGAAGGGGCATTCTTTCGCTGCCAGCGCGGCCGGTTCGGGGGCCTTCTTTGGGGCCTGCATTCTGGCTATGGGCCTGACGACGGCGAAGAACACGACTAAAGCTATAACCAGAAAGCTTATGAGGGTATTGATGAAGAGGCCGTAGTTGAGCGTGACGGCTCCGGCAGCTTGAGCAGCAGGAATAGACGCATACGGCCCGGGCGTCGTCCCTTCTTTCAGGACAACGGCAAGGTTTGCGAAGTCTATCTTGCCCAGGGCGAGGCCGACGGGCGGCATGATAATGTCCCTGACGAGCGAGGTCACGATGGCACCGAAGGCGGCGCCGATGATGATGCCGACCGCCATGTCCACCACACTGCCCCTCATTATGAATGCTCTGAAGTCCTTCAACATGCCTCTCCTCCTTTCAGTTCCCTGCTCGTGCTGGATTATACAAAGCCTCCAGGCGCTCTACAATCGGCAAGAAAGGGGGTTTTTCCAGCGTGCGTGAGCAGGCCCCGGCCTCTGGAATACGTGCTTCATACCTGCTATCCTTGAAAAAGTGGTAATTACTCATCTCAGCCTGAGCCAGTTTCGCAACTACGGGGCCCTGGAGCTGGACCTTCCTCCGGGGGTCCTCGTCTTTCAGGGGAACAATGCCCAGGGAAAGACCAATCTCCTCGAGGCCCTGTACCTGCTGGCCACCATCCGCAGCCACCGGGCCGAGAATGAACGGGAGCTTGTCACCGTGGGCTCAAAGGAGCCGTGGGCCAGGGTCGCTGCCGAGGCCAACACCTCCCAGGGGCGCCTGCTCCTGGACATGGTCATTCAGGAAGTCCCCTCTTTTGGGCTCAAGAAGCGCCTGCGGGTGAACGGGGTGCCCCGTTCGGCCAGCGCCGTGGTGGGCCTTCTTGCCCAGGCCCTTTTCTGTCCCGAGGACGTCGTCCTCGTGGGGGGCCCTCCGACCCTCCGGCGGCGGTTCATGGACATCCTGGGATCACAGATAGAGGGCCGTTATCTCCTGTCTCTCCGCCGCTACCAGAAGGTGCTGGCCCAGCGCAACCACCTCCTGCGTCTCGCAGGCGAGGGGAAGGCCCAGCAGGGCGAACTGGTCTTCTGGGACAAGGAGCTTGTGGCCTCTGGCTCCTTCATCATCCAGGCGCGCCGCCGTCTGGTTGAGGCCCTCTCACCCCGCGCGCAGGAGGCCCACCGGGGCCTGGCCGAGGAAGAGCTAGGTATCAAGTATCGGCCCTACGTGGAGGAGGCCAGTTTTGCCCGTGTCCTGGAGGAGGGCCGCGCGAAGGAAGTGGCGGCGGGGATGACCCTTGTGGGACCTCACCGCGATGACTTCCTGCTGGAGGTGGGGGGCATGGAAGCGGGAGCTTTCGCCTCCCGGGGCCAGCAGCGCACCATTGCCCTTTCCCTCAGGCTGGGAGAGGGGGGACTACTCTGGCAGAAGCGGGGCGAGAGCCCGGTACTGCTTCTGGACGATGTCTTCTCGGAGCTGGACGCCCCCCGGCGGGGGCGGCTCCTGGAGGCCGTGGCCCCCTACGAGCAGGTCTTCATCACCACCACCGACCTGGACCGCCTGCCCCCCGGGCTTCTCTCAAGGGCAACGCTGTACGAGACAAAGGCCGGCACCGTCCAGCGCCTCTAGCCCTGGTGCGAGGCGCGGTGCGGGCCGGTCTCTACGGTGTCCCTGGGGATTTGTCCGGGCCAGAGCGCTTGGCCTGGGGTTGAAATATCTCCTTGTCCAGAAGAGCCAGCCATCTGTCGGTGGAACCTATCAGCTCGTGGAGGACCCTCCTCATGGTCCGGTCGTCATAGTGCTCAGGATTGTTGATGTAGTAGCGGGCATCGGTGACCTTATAGAGCCTGGCGGAGAGGTCGGCATCCAGTGGGTCGCGGCTCAGGGCGTGGCCCCAGATGCGCACGAACGTGGCCATCAAGTTGTCGCTCGGGAGGCTTCGGATGAAGGTCTCCCATGCCAGGAGCAGGGAGACCTTCATGGCTTCAGTGGAAACGAAGAGTTCGGCGAGGAGACTTCCGGTCGTGAAGCGGTTAATGGGATCAGTCTCGACCTCTACCTTCAGCCGCTCTACCATTTCCCTCATCTTCCCGGCCTCTACCGCCAGGTCCTCAAACATCTGTGCTCCTTTCCGGTGGCTTCCTAGTGTATTTTGAGCAGTATTATACCCCATGCTGGCCGTCGCGTCCTAGGGGATAACTTGACAAATAGGGGGCCAGGCTATAAGATGGCGGCAACTCAATACTTGAAAGGCTGTGAACCGGACTAGTATGCCCTGATGTTTCTGGCCCAGAGAGCCGGGTAAGGTGTGAGCCGGTGCCAGGGCGAGGGTTGAATGGACCGGGGAGCCGCAAACCGAAAGGGAGACCGAGTAGGCTTTGCCGGAAGGGCGCCGTTAAAGGCCCAGGGTATCCCTGGGTACCCGAAAAGAGCACAAAGAAGGGTGGCACCGCGAGGCCCCTCGCCCCTTCGGGCGAGGGGTTTTTGTTTTCTGAGGGGTGTGGATGTATATACCGGACCTGGCAAGCTTTCAGAAGGCATACGACGGGCGCCTCTTTCCGGTCTTCCGGGAGCTGAGGGCGGACCTGGAGACTCCTGTCTCCGTTTTCCTCAAGCTCTGCCGGCAGGCCCCCTCCTTCCTCCTTGAGAGCGTGGAGAGGGGGGAGCAGGTGGGCCGCTACTCCTTCATCGGCAGCGCACCCTCCATGGTGCTGGAGATAAGGGGCCAGGAAGCCTTGATCCGAAGGGGGGCGCGGGTGGAGAAGGTGCAGCTTTCCCCGAGCCTTGACCTGCTCCACCTCCTCCGTGAGCTGCTTCAGGGCTACCAGGTGGTCAGGCTGCCGGGGATGCCGCCGTTCATGGGTGGGGCGGTGGGCTACCTGGGGTATGACACCGTGCGCTACTTTGAAGATCTCCCCGTCTGCCCGCGCGACGAGCTGGGCCTCCCCGACGCCGTTTTCATGTTCGTCGATACGCTGGTCATCTTTGACCACGTGAGGCAGCAGATGAAGGTCCTCTCCTGCTGTCACTCCCACCAGGAGGGCGTCGACAGGATAGATAGGATCATGGACGCCCTGGCCTCGCCTTTGCCCAATCAGGAGGCTTCCCCCGCCGGGAAGGGGTGCGGCGCCATTTCGGATGTTACGCCCCAGGAATACGCGGAGATGGTGAGGCGGGCCAAGGAGTATATCCTCGCAGGGGACATCTTCCAGGTGGTCCTCTCCCATCGGCTGAGGCAGCGGACCCAGGCCGAGCCCTTCGCCATTTACCGGGCCTTGAGAAGGCTCAACCCCTCCCCTTACATGTTCTACCTGGACTTCGGCCCCTTCCAGCTCATCGGCTCCTCCCCGGAGATGCTGGTGAGGCTGGAAGGGAGACATGCGGAGACCCGTCCCATCGCCGGCACCAGGCCCAGGGGCAGGACCCCCGAGGAAGACGAGGCCATGGGCCGTGAGCTGCTCGCCGACCCCAAGGAGAAAGCGGAGCACGTGATGCTGGTGGACCTGGGCCGTAACGACCTCGGGCGGGTGTGCCGCTTCGGCACGGTCCAGGTGCCGCTCTACATGGGCCTGGAGCGGTATTCGCACGTGATACACATCGTGTCCTCGGTCCAGGGGGAGCTGGCGGACGGCGAGGACGCTTTCAGCCTGCTCCGGTCTTGCTTCCCCGCGGGGACACTTACCGGCGCCCCCAAGATAAGGGCGATGGAGATCATCTCGGAGATGGAGGGGGTGAGGCGGGGTGCCTACGGAGGGGCGGTGGGCTATTTCGGCTTTGACGGCAACATGGATACCTGTATCACCATCCGCACCGTCGTGAAGATTGGCGATGCGGTCTATCTCCAGGGCGGGGCGGGAATTGTCGCCGACTCCGACCCGCATAGAGAGTACCAGGAGAGCATGAACAAGATGGAGGTCATGGCCAGAGCGGTGGAGATGGCGGAGGCAGGTGTATGATAAGAGAGGCCATTGCCCGCCTGGTAGAAAGGCAGGACCTCAGTTCTGAAGACGCTGAGGCGGTTATGGGGGAGATCATGCACGGGGAGGCGACCCCCGCGCAGATAGCGGCTTATCTCATGGCTCTGCGCCTCAAGGGGGAGAGCGTGGAGGAGATCATGGGCTCGGCGCGGGCCATGAAGGCACACGCCCTGAAGGTGGAGGCCAGGGAGACGGTTGACACCTGCGGCACAGGCGGGGACGGGCTGGGGACCTTCAATATCTCAACCGTGGCGGCGCTGGTGGCGGCGGGGGCGGGGGTGCCCGTGGCCAAGCACGGCAACCGCGCTGCCTCCTCCCGCTGCGGCTCCGCCGACCTGCTGGAGGCCCTGGGGGTGAGGATAGACCTGGGCCCCCAGGAGGTGGCACGCTGCGTGGATGAGGTGGGGATGGGCTTCCTCTTCGCCCCGCACTTCCACCCCGCCATGAAGCACGCCGCCCCTGTTAGACGGGAAATGGGGGTACGCACCATCTTCAACATCATCGGCCCCATGGTCAACCCTGCCTCTCCCGCCTATCAGTTGCTGGGGGTCTTCAGCCCCCACCTCACCGCCACGCTGGCCCGGGTGCTGGGCCTCCTGGGCACAAAGGGGGCCATGGTGGTCCACGGGGCCGACGGACTGGACGAGCTCTCCACAACCGGGCCCAACCGGGTCTCGGAGCTTCGGGGGGGAAAGGTCACAGACTCCACGCTCGACCCGCTGGCGATGGGGCTGCCGCGCGCCCGCCTCCAGGACCTCCAGGGGGGAAACGTGGAGGAGAATGTCCGCATCACGCTGGGTATCCTGGAGGGAGAGAAAGGCCCGAGGCGCGACGCAGTGCTCCTCAACGCGGCCGCCGCCCTGTATATTGCCGGGAGGGCAAGTGACGTGGGGCAAGGGCTCAAGGCGGCTGCGCGGGCCATCGACTCGGGTCAGGCCAGGAAGAAGCTGGAGCAGCTGGCCGCATTCACCCAGGGGGTGGGGAGATGACCCATACTCGCATGGGAGGAGGCTAGGTGGAAGAGGCACAGGGACAACAAAAGGCTGGAAGATTCCCAGGGACCTGTTTGGAGGACTTGCTGCGCTCCGCGCGGCGCAGGGTTTTGGAGGCGAAGGGACACCTGCCACAAAGGGAGCTGGAGGCTATGGCTCTCAAGGCCCCGCCCCCCCGAAGCTTCGGTTCCGCCCTGGGGGGGTCAGGGTCAGCCATTATCGCGGAAATCAAGAGGGCTTCACCCTCGCGGGGGGTCCTGTGTTCTCATCTCGACCCCGCCCTGCTGGCCCAGGCCTACTGGCGGGCGGGTGCGGTAGCCCTCTCCGTCCTCACCGAGCCCGAGTTCTTCAAGGGCAGCTTCGAGGACTTGGCCCGCGCGCGGGAGGTCACGCCCCTCCCCGTGCTGGCAAAGGGCTTCTTCCTGGACCCCTATCAGCTCTACGAGGCCAGGGCACACGGGGCCGACGCCATCCTCCTCATTGCGAGAGCGCTGGGTGAAATGCAGCTCGCGGAACTGATGGCGCTGGCCCAGCATCTGGGGATGGCCGCCCTGGTGGAGATGCACCGCAAAGAGGAGCTGAGGACGGCCCTCGGGGCCGGAGCACGGCTGATAGGGATAAACAACCGGGACCTGGAGAACTTCTCCGTTGACATAAATACCACCCTCAGGCTCATGCCGCTCATGCCCAAAGGGGTCCTGGTGGTGAGCGAGAGCGGCATCAGGAGCAAGGGTGACATCGAAGTCCTCAGGAAATCGGGAGTGAAAGCCTTCCTTGTGGGCGAGGCCCTGGTCTCGGCCCCCGACCCGGAGAAGAAGCTCAGGGAGCTTTGTGGTCAGGGTTAAGGTCTGCGGCATCACCAGCCTGGAGGATGCCCTCATGGCCGTCGAGGCAGGGGCACATGCCCTGGGCTTCGTCTTTGCCCCGAGCGTCCGGCAAGTAGACCCGGAAATGGCCCGCGGCATCATTTCGCGCCTACCCCCGATGGTGACCAGGGTGGGCGTCTTCGTGGATGCCGCCCCGGCCCGGGTAAGAGAGGTCATGGTTGAGTGTCACCTGGACCTGGTCCAGCTCCACGGCGAGGAGAGCCCGGAATACTGCCAGGAGCTCTTCCCCCGGGCCATCAAAGCCTTCCGGGTGCGGGACGGCACGGTCCTCTCCCAGCTCCCTCTCTACCGGCTGGGGGCCTACTTGCTGGATAGCTATGTCGCGGGGGTTTCGGGGGGCACGGGGCGCACCTTCGACTGGGACATAGCCGTGCAGGCGAAGCGATTCGGGCCGATCATCCTTTCCGGGGGCCTTAACGCTGACAATGTGCGCCTGGCCATAGAGAAGGTCCGCCCCTATGGGGTGGACGTCTCCAGCGGGTTGGAGGCCGTGCCGCGGAAGAAGGACCCGGAGAAGCTCCGCGCCTTCATGAGGGCGGTTGCCGAGGCTGAGGGTGTCGCTGCCTGACAGAAGAGGCTACTTCGGGGCCTACGGGGGCAGATATGTCCCCGAGACCCTCATGCCCGCTGTCCAGGAGCTTGAGCGCGAGTATCTCCGGGCCCGGAAGGACCCCGCCTTCTGGCAGGACCTGGAGTGCCTGCTGCGGGACTATGCCGGTCGGCCCACTCCGCTGTACTTCGCCCGCTCCCTGAGCGAAAGCCTGGGCGGGGCCAGAATCCTCTTCAAGCGGGAGGACCTCTGCCATACTGGCGCCCACAAGATAAACAATGCGCTCGGCCAGGCGCTGCTGGCCCGGCGGCTGGGGAAGAAGCATGTGGTGGCCGAAACGGGGGCCGGCCAGCATGGCGTTGCCACCGCCGCTGTCTGCGCGCAGATGGGCCTTAAGTGCCTCATCTTCATGGGCAGTGAAGACATCGAGCGCCAGGAGCAAAATGTCTTCCGCATGAGGCTTCTGGGGGCGGAGGTCCGCCCCGTGGACTCGGGGACAAGGACCCTGAAAGACGCCATCAACGAGGCAATCCGCTACTGGGTGAGCCACGTGGATGACGCCTACTACCTTCTGGGGTCGGTGGTGGGGCCGCACCCCTATCCCATGATGGTCCGCGACTTCCAGAGCGTGATCGGCAGGGAGACCCGGGAGCAGGTGCAGGAACAATACGGCCGCCTTCCTGACTACATCGTGGCCTGTGTGGGGGGCGGCTCCAACGCCATAGGTATCTTTCATCCCT
>Ga0214473_10007289_pt1 | contig 13141 bp, 12 predicted proteins | sample RVTome_7_FD_203509 | JGI IMG/M metagenome (GOLD analysis project Ga0214473, IMG submission 203509) | Soil microbial communities from uranium-contaminated site in the Upper Colorado River Basin, Wyoming, United States - RVT98D197 | ecosystem: Environmental > Terrestrial > Soil > Contaminated >...
TCTTCGCGGGGGTCCCGATGCCCTGAGGGGGGAAGCCCTTCCGCCACTGCACCCGCACCGCGCGTCCCCGGCCGTGGCGGGCGATGACCCGCCCCACGATGCGAAGGCCGCCCTCTCGGATCCAGAGGGCCTTCGCTCCTACGAACGTCACCGGGTCCGCGCCCCCTTCGAGCTCCACGATCGTCTCGTTCAGGTTGTGCTGCACCCGCTTCCCGCGGCGGAAGGAGGTGACGATGCCCCGAATCTCGTTCTTCGCCATAGCATGCGCTCCAAGCCGTGGTCCGATATAGCGCTTGCGGGCCTGTGCTCGCCTGCAGACCGTCGGCCGGTTCGCGCAGGGCCGCCGGACCGGGGGGAGGCCCTACAGGCCGGGTAGCCGCTGCCGCTCGACCTCGAGCGCGTCCGCGGTCGGGTACTCCTCGACGACGAACGACGGCCACGGCAGTTTGGCGGCGATCTCCTCGAGGACCCACGGGGCGACCTCGACGCGCCGCCGCGCCGGCACCGCCGCCATGAGCTCCGGCGGCACCTCGAACGTCGTGCGCAGCTCCCGCTCCACCGCCGCCAGGTCGTCTGCCTCGATCACGCCCTTCACGAGCGTGCCGTCCTCCGTCACCTCGTCATACGCCTTCGCGATCGTCTTCGCGCGGCGCTTGATCCGCGAGCGGAGCTGCCACGCGTCCTTGTACCCGGACGAGCAGTAATGAATCGTGATCTGCCAAGTTCGCTGCAGGATTTCCGACGCGGCCTCGTCCGCGCCCTTCACCCCGTAGGCCATCTCGTCCTTGGCGACGTAGTCCTGCCGCTTCATCCGACCCCAGTTCGCCTCGCTGAACTCCATCTCGTCGAGGTTCACGAAGTCGAGCCGCTCCGCCTCGGCCCACTCCAGGAGCGCGAGGAGGTCGTCCTTGCGGTCGGGGATCAGGGGCACCTCGAGGCCGACGACCATCCCGAGCTCCCGGGCGAGGCGCACCGCCGGGACGAAGCCGCTCCTGGCGGCGGCCCGCCACAGGCCCGGGGGCACATGGAACCGGATCTCGTCGAGGCCGGACTCCGCCGCGCGGCGGATATTGTCCGCGTCCGTCGTCATCGTGTACAGGTGCGTCTGGAACGAGGGCCCGAACTCCGTCTTCAGGAGCCGGAGGTAGTGGCAGAGCCGGTCGATCGCCTCCATCGGGTCGCCGCCCGTGATCCCCGCGCCCTTCGCCCGGATCGCGCGGGCCTCCGCGAGCACGTCCTCGTCGGACGTCACGCGCATCTCGTCCGCGAACACGACGTCCTTGTACATCTTCTCGTCCGAGACGGGGCAGTAGAAACAGTGGTACGAGCACAGGCCCGTCACGAAGAGCACCATCTTCGCGCCCTCCTCGCACAACTTGCAGCCGACCGGGATCTCGCCGACCGCCATCGAGCCGCACGGACGCTTCCGGATCGCCCCGACCTTCGCCGCCAAGGAGGGGACCGATGGACCGCGCGGTAATAAGGATGCGCCGCAGGAAAACCCTCTAATCCGATGGGCGCGTGCCCCCGCGGGATGGCGGGAGTCGAGGTCCTCGCGGCGCTCGCCGGGGTCTCGTTCCTCTCCGGCGTCGCGGGCTCCTTCCTCGGCATCGGGGGCGGGATCTTCCTCGTCCCGTTCCTCACCCTCGTGCTCGGCGTCCAACCCCAGGTCGCGGTCGCGACGAGCCTCGTCGGCGTCATCGCCACCTCGTCCGGCGCCGCGTCCGTGTACGTCCGGGACCGGATCACGAACCTCCGCTTGGGGATGCTCCTGGAGATCGCGACCACGACGGGGGCGATCCTCGGGGCGGTCGTCGCCGTGTACCTCGACCCCAACGCAATCTTCCTCCTCTTCGGCGTCGCCTCCGTCTTCGCGGCGGCCTACATGGCGCGGACGCGGGAGACCGCGAAGGACCGCGCGGCGAGGGCCGTCTCCGCCCCCGAGACCCCCGACCGCCTCCGCCTCTCCAGCGTCTACCTCGACCCGGAGGACCGGGCGATGTACCGGTACCGGGTCGAACGCCCCCTCGCGGGGTTCGCGGCGAGCGCCGCGGCGGGCGGCGTGTCCGGGCTCCTCGGCGTCGGCGGCGGCTTCGTGAAGGTCCCGGTGATGCACGTCCTCATGCGCGTCCCGATGAAGGCGGCCGTCGCGACGAGCAACCTCATGATTGGCGTGACCGCCGCCGCGAGCGCGTTCATCTACTACTCCCGCGGGTTCCTCGACCCCGGCCTCACGGCGATGACCGTCCTCGGCGTCCTCGGCGGCACCGCCCTGGGGACGCGGCTCATGCTCAAGACGAAGCCGAACCGGATCCGCGTCGTGTTCGCGGCGTTCCTCCTCTTCATCGGCGCGCTCATGGGGCTCCGCGCCTTCGGCGTCGGGGTGATCCCATGACGTCCTCCGCGGGCGACATCGTCCCCCGGGGGCTCGCCGCGCTCCGGCGAGTGATCACCGCCGAGGTCGACGACGTGAACCGGATCATCTACCACACGCTCCGCGCCGGCACGATCGCCTCTGCCCTCCTGCTCGTCGTCGCGCTCGCCTACATCGCCGCGACCGGGGCCTCGATGCCCTCGCAGGCCGTCCCCGTCCCGGACCTGCTTCGAGGGCTCGGGGGCCTGACCCCGGCGGCGGTCCTCAGCGTCGGCCTCCTGCTCCTGATCCTGACGCCCGTCGCCCGCGTGGCCTTCAGCGTCGGATACTTCGCGCGGGAAAAGGACGCGACCTACGTCCTGGTGACGTTGATCGTGCTCGCGAACCTGCTCGTCGGGCTCGCGCTCGGGATCGGGTGACTACGGAGTGGGAGCCTCGAACCGGTGCGGGACGCGCTCCCGCTCCCCGCCGCCAGGACGCCCGGGCTCGGACGGGAGCAAGGTCAGCGGAACGAGGAATCGCTGGAGCTCGTCCCGGCGGTGCTCCCCGGAGCGCTTCGCGTACGCCGCGCTCGGGCCGAGGTTCGCCGGCGGTTTGCCCCACATCACGCGGTACACGTTGCCCTCCTTCTCCTTCTCGATCTCGAGGACGATGCCGGTCCACGGCTCCATCGGGCCGGCCCTCCCCTCGTCGGCGAGGGCGACGATGTCCCCCTCGGAGAAGTAGCAAGGATGCTCGTACGTACACTTTGGACAGACGTGCGGCATTGCGGGCACGGGGATCATCCTCCCCCGCCTCCGCTGATTCGGCGCAGGCGAGCGTCCGCATCGTACGGACGGCTTATACACCCACCGGAGACCTTATAATGGTTTGGCCCCCGCCCGGCGTTCTCAACCCTGGGAACGAGCCTCCGTTAGGGAGGGACCGAATGAAACCGCACCTTATATCGACCCCTGCCCGCATGGGGGCTTCCGGTGCGTCGATGATCGGCCTCGCGAAAGTGTTCGCCTTTGCCCTGACCGCCTCCATGGTCTCCGGCGGAGCCCTCGTCGCCCTGACCGGCGGCGTCGGCCCTGGCGGGGGGAGCGACTACGGACTGGACACGGACGGGGACGGCCTGTATGACTGGCTCCTCGTGAAGATGGACCTCTCCGTGGACGAGGCCGACTATTACAGCGTCTGGGCGACCCTGGGGACGAAGGAGCCCCTCGCGGACGGCTGCGGCTTGTACGGACCCATGCCACTCCTGCCGGAGATGCCGACGACCCGGTGCGGCCCGGGCGAGCGGTGCTACGGCGACGACCCCGTCCAGGACTTCGTGTACCCGATCTCCTGGGCCTCCGTGCGCGAGTTCCTCGAGGCCGGGGACCACACGATCAGCCTGGCGTTCAAGGGGACGGACGTCGGCCTCGCCGGCGTGGACGGCCCGTACGAGGTACAGGCGTTCGTTTCCTCGGACGGCGGCGCGAGCTGGGACCGCGGCGTGCCGCAGCCCGGGACCGAACCCGGGATCCTCCCGCCGGAGCCCGAGGGCTGGACGTGGGAGTACACGACGGGCGACTACGCGGCGGCGGACTTCGAGGAGCCCACGTTCGCGATCCGCTTCACCGGCACGCACGCGGACGAGGGCCTCGACCTCGACGCGGACGGGCTGTTCGACTACCTCGTCGTGACCGCCGATGTGGACGTCTCCCTCGCGGGGACGTACTGGTTCGACGGCTCCCTCTCCGTCCCGTTCGAGGATGGCGGACCGAACCGCGACTACTACTGGGTCCCGGGCACGTATGGCACGGTCGACCTCGAGGAGGGCGCGCAGGCGCTCGAGTTCCGGTTCAACGGCGGCGACCTCTGGGCGTCCGGCCACGACGGCGCGTTCGACTTCCGCCTCTCCGTCTACTACGGCGGCGGCATCGTCTACGGATACCCGGACGGGACGATCCGGGAGGGCCCGATGCCGGAGCCGACGGGGGAGTTCGACGTCTACGGGGACAGCCTGTGCGGCCGCACGGCGGAGTACCGCCACGACGGGTGGGAGGAACTCGTCGAGCCGATCGTCTTCACGGGCGTCTTCGCGGACCGCGGGGAGGACTGGGACGGCGACGGGCTGTTCGACGTCCTGGCGGTGGACGCGGAGGTCGACGTGACGGAGGCGGGCATCTTCGACGTCTCCGGGCAGCTGATGTCGGGGGACGCCTCCTGGTGGATCGCGATGGACTACCAGCAGTTCTACCTCGAGCCCGGCGTCCAGACGGTCACCCTCCACTTCTCCGGACCGATGATCCGCGCGAGCGGGATCGACGGGCCGTACCGCGCGGACCTGTACATCGCGACGTACCGCGGGCAGCAGGCGACGTTCACGACGGGCGCGTACGCGCACACGGACTTCGACGAGGACGACCAGACGCGGCCCCGCACGCACTGGATCGCGGACCTACAGGCGGACGCGGGGACGATCGCGGTGCTCGTCGTCCGCGGCGACGACCAGCTTACGGTCGTGATCGAGGACACACTGGTCGTCGAGGCGTACGGGGCGGACGGCACGGCCGTCTTCGCGGCGCGGGAGAAGGTCTACCTGCCCGGCGGCGGGAGCACGCAGTCCTTCACATTCGAGTGGAACCCGGAGCCCGGCACCTACGTGGTGCGCGCATCCCTCGCGGGGACCGGCGAGGTCGTGGAGATCCTCGTGACCGCCTGATCACACGGGCCGCTTGCACCGCTGGCACACGAGGCGGCAGTCGTTCTTGCACTCCATGCACGTGCCGTGGAGGAACCGCTCCTTCACGGGCGCGTGGTGGCAGTCGCTCACCGCCGCGACCATGTGGCCGCAGTAGTTGCACAGGTGCTGGGTGGGCTTCTTGCCCATCAGGTACCGCTGGTACGCGAGGAGGCCGAAGACGGCGATCAGGGCGACACCGATGATCGCGCCGACGGCCCAGCACGTGAGCTCCTGGCGGAGGAGGACGGAAGCGCCCCCGAGGTCCACGGCCGCCGATTCGTACGACCGTATATCAATCCTCCCCAACGTTCTTGGCCGGTCCGACGATGCGGGCGCGTGCAGCCCGCGGAGATCAAGGCGCGCCTCGACGCCCTGGGGATCCGCGCGACGAAGTCGCTCGGGCAGCACTTCCTCGTCGACGAACGGGTCGCGCACCGCCAGATCGAGTACGCGGGCATCGCCGCCACGGATGTCGTGCTCGAAATCGGCCCCGGCCTGGGCGTGTTGACCCGCCCCCTCCTCGCGAAGGCCGCCAAGGTCGTGGCGGTGGAGAAGGACCGCCGGCTCGCGCGCGCCCTCGGAGAGCTCGGCGCGAACCTGGAGGTCGTCGAAGGGGACGCGGTGAAGGTCCCCCTTCCGCGGTTCGACAAGGTCGTGAGCAACCTCCCCTACCAGATCTCCTCGCCGATCACGTTCCGCCTCCTGCAGGTGCCGTTCGACCGGGCGGTCCTGATGTACCAGCGGGAGTTCGCGGAGCGGCTCGTCGCGCGCCAGGGGGACGATAATTACTCCCGCCTCTCCGTGAAGGCGTACGTGAAGGCGCTCGCGGAGGTCGTGGAGCGCGTACCGCGGTCCGCGTTCTGGCCGCAGCCTGAGGTTGACTCTTCGATCGTGCTCCTACAGCCCCGCCGAGCTCCGTTCAACGTCCGGGACTGGGCGACTTTCGACGCCGTCGTCGACGCGACGTTCGAGCACCGCCGGAAGGCGATCGAGAACTCCCTTCGACTCTCGTGGCGGCGATTCGCGTCGTCCGAGGCGGTGTTCGAGCCCCGTCTGGTCCGCGCGCCGTACCGGAGGGCCCGGCCGGAGGAGCTGACTCCCGAGCAGTTCGGCGAGCTCGCGGACGGACTCAGCGGGGAAGCTTGAAATCGGGACGCGGTTATCGGGCGCGGCGATGAGTCGCGGGGCGCGGTGACCGTGGCGTCCGTGGAACTCACTTTCATCACCGCCGCCTCGATCCTCCTCATCGGCTTCCTCGGGGAGGCGATGTTTCGCAAGACCGGAGTCCCGAGCATCCCCTTCCTGATCGTGCTTGGCATCCTCCTCGCCACCTTCGCGCCCGCGTACTTCTCCTCTGTCACGCTCGCTCCCGTGACGCCCCACCTGATCACGCTCGCCCTGATCATGATCCTCTTCCACGGCGGGATGGAGATGGACCTTGGGAAGGCGTTCGGCCAGAGCGGCCGGGCGACGCTCCTCGCCGTCACGTACTTCCTTCTCGTGACCGCGGGCGTGACGCTCGCGGCGCGCTTCTTCCTCAACTACGACTGGACGAGCTCCCTCCTGTTCGGCCCGATGATCGCCGGCACGAGCTCCGTCGTGATCATCCCCCTCGCTCGGAAGGTCGGCCTTCGCGAGGACACGTCCCTCACGATTTCCCTCGAGTCGACCATCACGGACGTGCTGAACATCGTCGTGTTCTTCGCCCTCATCGCGATCTATTACGGCCGGAGCGACGGGCTTCTCGACACGTTCCAGGAGATCGCGGCGAAGTTCGGGGTCGGACTGCTCCTCGGGTTCTTCGTCGGGGTCGCGTGGCTCGCGGTCTTGTACCGGATCCGTCGCGAGGAGTACACGTACATCCCGACGCTCGCCATCGCGATCTTTCTGTACTTCGGCTCCGAGACGCTGGGAGGCAGCGGCGTCCTCTCGGTCCTCACGATGGGGCTCGTCCTAGGGAACGACGAACACATCGCTCGTTTCGTCCGCCTGAGACTGGACCCGAAGGAGTTCGCGGACCTCCGGCGGTATCTGACCCGCTTTCAGTCCGAGCTCTCCTTCCTCATCCGCGCGTTCTTCTTCGTGTTCCTCGGGGTCCTCTTCAATCCCTCCGCCGACACGATCCTGTTCGGCCTGTTCTTCGGGGCCCTGTTCGTGGGAATCAACCTCACACTGCGCTACGTGGCGGTCCTCGTGGCGACCGTCCGGAGCCCGATGGCGGTGGACCGGGTCCCGATGACGCTCCTGTGCGGCCAGGGGCTCGCCCACGCGACCCTGGCGGTCCTCGCCGCCCAGCCGGGACCCTTCGGGGTGGGGAACCCAGACTACCCGGTCATCGTCCTGATGGTCGTCATCATCACGAACGTGATTACCGCGTTCGGGGCCTACGCGGCCGCCCGGCGGCCGGGCGCGCGTCCGCGGGTCGCCGAGGTCGCCCTCGCGGAGGGACTCCCCTCGCCCCCTCCGCCCCCCGAGGAGCAACGGCTCGTCTGACCGGTCAGAAGGGTTAAATCCCCTGAGAGTTGTCCGAGCGGTCACCGGGGGCCCGGATGGTTCGGAGGAAGGTTCCGTCGGAGCTCGACAAGGCGGAGATCAAGCTCCGCGACCTGATGGGGCGGCGGGATGCCCTCAACGAGCAGGCGAACGTCCACCGCCAGGAGCGCGACCAGCTCCACGAGCAGAAGCGAGTCCTGTCGGCGGAGATGCGGACGCTCAAAGACCAGCGGTCGGCGTTCGTCCAGGAGATGCGCGTCCACAAGGCGAAGCGGAACGAGCACCAGGCGAAGGCGAAGGCGCTCATCGAGATCCGCCGCAAGATGCGGACGCGCGGGAAGGGCAACGTTGCGTCGGACTTGGCCACGCTGCGGCGCGACATCGCGCGCATCGAGATGGACCAACAGATCAAGACGATGAAGCTCTCGGAGGAGAACGAGCTCCTCGACGAGCTGAAGGCGAAGGTCCGCGAGATGCGGGAGCTCGAGAAGGTCAAGGGCGAGGAGGACCAGGTCCGCGTCGAGGCGAAGGATGTCGACGCGCAGATCGACGAGCTGTTCCGGCTCGCGGACGAGGAGCACGCGCAGGTCGTCGCCCTCTCCGAGAAGGCGAACGCGATCCACGACCAGGTCACGGCGCATGTGCAGAACTTGGGCGTTCTGATTGCGGAGGCGAACAAGAAGCACGGGGAGTACCTCGAGGCGCGCGCGAAGGCGGACGAGGAGCACCAAAAGGTCATCGAGATGCGCGGAAGGGTCCTGACGACGCGCGACGCGATGCGCACGGAGCAGCGGGAGGCGCGCCAGCTGCTGAAGGAGCACCGCCAGCAGGTGCGTCGCGCGCTGTTCGATGAGAAGAAGCTCGACGAGGCCGCGGACAAGGCGGTCGAGTTGCTGCTGAAGAAGGGCAAGGTGGAGATCCGGGGATGAAGGGGATCGTCCTCGCGGGCGGGGAGGGCCGAAGGCTCAAGCCGCTCACGCAATCGAGGCCGAAGCCGCTCCTCCCCGTGGCGGGGCGCCCGTGCGTGGACTACGTGCTCCGGTCGCTGATCGACTCCGGCGTGCGGGAGCTCATCGTCACGACCTCGTACATGTCCGACGCCCTGATCAAGAGCATCAGCGAGGGGCTCGATTACGACGCGTCAATCCTGTACAGCTTCGAGTCGACGCCCGCGGGCACCGCGGGAGGGGTGAAGCGCGTCGCGGACTTCATCGACGACACGTTCGTGGTCGCGATGGGCGACGTGCTCGTGGACCTCGACCTCCGCCCGCTCATCGAGTTCCACCGCCGGAAGAAGTCCGTCGCGACGATCGCCCTCACGGAGGTGGAGGACCCCACGGAGTACGGCATCGTCGGGCTCGACAAAGGCGGCCGGATCCAGCGGTTCAAGGAGAAGCCGACGCGGGAGGAGGCGTTCTCGAACCTCGTCAACGCGGGCATCTACGTCCTGGAGCCGAAGGTGCTGGACCTGGTCCCGGACGACCGGCCGTGCGACTTCTCAAAGGACGTCTTCCCCGCGATCCTCGCGAAGGGGCTGCCGCTCTTCGGGATGAAGATCGACGGCGTCTGGGTGGACATCGGGCGGCCGCGGGACCTCGTGCGCGCGAGCCTCGAGGTGCTCCGCCGCGAGGGGAAGGAGCACCGGCTCCTGGGGATCGACCCGTTCGGCCCGGCGATTGTCGGGAAGGGCGTGCAACTCGAGGCGGACGTGCGCCTCTCCGGGCCCCTCTACCTGGGTGCAAACGTGCGGATCGGGCGCGGCGCCACGGTCGAAGGCGCGTGCCTGTACGACGGGGCCGCGATCGGACCCGGGGCGACCGTCCGGCAGTCCATCGTCTTCGAGGACGCGCGCGTGGGGCGCCACAGCGAGATCGTCGAGTCCGTCCTCTCCCGCGGGTGTACGATCGAGGAGGACGCGCACCTGTCCGGGAGCATCATCGGCGACGGGATGACGGTGAAGGCACACTCCCGCCTCGAGGGCGCGAGCATCGCGCCGCCGTGATCTGCGGACCGCGCGGAACCAACCTTTTTATGCGATTGTCCGTTATGGGCAACGCCGCGGCCGGCGGCTTTGTTGGGCCGCCGAGACGCCACGGCCGGGTCTGAGCCGGCCTGCCGCTGACATCCGCCCGTTGCCCGCGAGAAATCCTCCGGAGGTGGTCAACATCGTGAGTCGTGAGGCAGTAAGGGAACGCTATCGACGCAAGGGAGCGAGGAGCCTCCGGCCCCCGGTGGCGACGGCGGAGGATCCGCCCGCCGGGAGGAAGCCCCACCGCGCGCGGAAGGCGGGCGACGCGACCCGCTTCGCGGTCCTCGGGGCGGGCCACGGCGGCCTCGCGATGGCGGGCCACCTCGCGATCATGGGATTCCGGGTGAACCTCTGGAATCGGAACCCGGAGCGCGTGGAGCACGTCGTGAACCGCGGCGGCATCGAGGTCGAGGGGGAGGTCGAGGGCTTCGGGACGCCCGACCTCGCAACGCCGGACATCCGCAAGGCCGTGCGCGGCACGGACGTGATCATGGTCGTCGTTCCGGCCTTCGCGCACCGGGACGTCGCCCACGCCCTCGCGCCCGCGTTGCGGGGCGGCCAGATCGTCGTGCTGAATCCGGGCCGCACGGGCGGCGCCCTCGAGGTCGCCCACATCCTCCGGGAGGACGGATGCAAGGAGGACGTGATCGTCGCGGAGGCGCAGACGCTGCTCTACGTCTCCCGCCACCTCGAGCCGACGAAGGCCCACATCTTCCAGATCAAGAGCGAGGTCCCCGTGGCGGCGCTCCCCGCGTACCGCACGCCCGAGGTCCTGCGGGACCTGCGCACCGCGTTCCCGCAGTTCGTCGCGGGGGGCAACGTCCTCCAGACGAGCCTCGACAACATCGGTGCGATCTTCCACCCCACGGTCACGGTCATGAACGCCGCCCGGATCGAGTCCACGCACGGGGACTTCGAATACTACCTCGAAGGAATCACGCCGTCCATCGCCCGCGTCCTGGAGAAACTGGACGATGAGCGTCTGGCAGTGGCGAGCGCGCTCGGGATCCGGGCGCACCGGGCGCGGGACTGGCTGTACCAGGCCTACGCGTCCGCGGGGGCGACGCTGTACGACGCCATCCAGAGCACGCCGGGCTACAAGGGCGTACGCGCCCCCGCGAGGGTCGTGCACCGGTACGTGACGGAGGACGTGCCGATGAGCCTCGTGCCGCTCGCGAGCCTTGCGGACCAGCTCGGCGTCCCCGTCCCGACGACGAAGTCCATCATCCACGTCGCGGGTGTGATCATGGGTCAGGACTACTGGGCGTCGGGGCGGACCGTGGAGTCGATGGGGCTCGCGGGCCTGAGCGTCCGCGACATCCGCCTCCTGGCGGTGGGGGGACCCGCATGAGGATCCTCGGGGCCTCGATCGGGAACTGCGTGCACGTCGGCGGAATCGTGAACTTCCTGAAGCTTGCGGAGAAGCACGGGTACGAGACGCAGTTCCTCGGCCCCGCCACGCCCGTCCTACGGGTCGTCGAGGAGTTCGCACGGAGGCCTCCGGACATCCTCGCCCTGAGCTACCGCCTGACGCCGGAGACCGGACGCGCCGTCCTGCTGGAGGTCGCCGCCGCCAAAAGCGCGGGCAAGTTCGGCGCGGCGCGGCTCATCTTCGGCGGCACGCCCGAGGTCGCGAAGATCGCATCGGAGCTCGGAATCTTCGACTGGGTCGTCACGGGGTCGGAGTCCGTCCCGGAGCTCGAGGCGCGGCTCACGGGGGAAGTCGCGTCGATGCCGCCGGAGTCGTACCCGGACACGCTCCTCAGCCGCATCGCAGCGCTGCGGCCGATGCCGATCCTCCGGCATCACTTCGGGCGCCCCGACCTCGCCGAGACGATCGAGGGATGCCGCAGGATCGCGGAAGCGCGCGTCCTCGACGTGATCTCGATCGCCCCGGACCAGAACGCCCAGGAGTTCTTCTTCCATCCGGAGCAGATGCGGCCGGAGCTCACGGGGGCGGGCGGGGTCCCCGTCCGGAGGCCCGAAGACCTCCGGGCCCTGTACGATGCATCCCGGTGCGGGAACCATCCGCTCCTCCGATGCTACAGCGGGACGAACGACCTCGTGCAGTGGGCGCAGATGCTCAAGGAGACGATCCGCGTCGCCTGGGGTGCGGTCCCGCTGTTCTGGTACAGCCAGCTCGACGGAAGGTCGACCCGCCCGCTGGACGTCTCCATCCGGGAGAACCTCGAGGCCGTCGCGTGGTACGTGGCGAACGGGATCCCGGTCGAGATGAACGAGTCCCACCACTGGAGCCTCCGGAACGCGCACGACGCGGTCGCCGTCGCGTCCGCGTTTCTGGCGGCGTACAACGCGAAGCAGCAGGGCGCGACGACGTACGTCCAGCAGCTCATGTTCAACAACCCGCCCGGCACGTCGCCCGGGATGGACCTCGCGAAGATGCTCGCGAAGCTCGAGCTCTTGGACTCGCTCCGCTCGCGGGACTTCGGGATCGTGAAGGAGGTCCGCACGGGCCTGACGAGCCTCCCGCTCGACAAGGACATGGCGAAGGGACACCTCGGCTCCTCGATCCACACGATGGTTGCCCTGAAGCCGGACATCCTGCACGTCGTCGGCTACTCCGAGGCGGATTTCGCCGCCACGCCCGAAGTCGTCATCGAGAGTTGCCGGATCGCTCGCGGCGCGATTCGGAACGCGATGCTCGGGCAGCCGGACCCCCTGGCGGACCCCGCGATCCGCGCACGGAAGGACCACCTCGTGAACGAGGCCCGGTTCCTCCTGGCGACGATCAAGGAGGAGTTCGGAGCCATGTCCGCGAACCCCTGGGCGGACCCGAAGTCGCTCGCGGGCGCGGTGAAGGCGGGCATCTTGGACGCGCCCCACTTGGTGGGGAACAGCGCGGCGCGCGGGGAGACGGTGACGAACCTGGTGAACGGCGGCTGGGACCCGGTGAACCCGAAGACCGGGGACGCCCTCACGGAAGCGCAGCGGCTCAAGCTCCTCGGAATCGACTAGCACCGGGGCCAGCCGGGACGGAGGTGGACGGACGTGTGCGGCATCGCAGGCATGGTCGGGAATCCGGACGAGGCGCTCCTCCGCCGCATGCTCGACGCCTTGCGCCACCGGGGCCCCGACGACCTGGGGGTCGCGGTCGACGACCGCGCGGCGATCGGGCAGGCGCGCCTCAGCATCATCGACGTGGCGGGCGGCCACCAGCCGATCTTCGCGGAGGATGACCGGACGTGCATCGTCGCGAACGGGGAGATCTACAACCACCGCGCGCTGGCGGCGGAGGTCCCCCGTCATCGGTTCGGGACGCGATCCGACTCCGAGGCCGTCCTCCACCTGTACGAGGAGCTCGGGCCGGGCGTCGCCGCCAAGCTCGACGGGATGTTCGCCATGGCGGTGTGGGACGGCGCAGCCTTGTACCTCGCACGCGACCCGGTGGGGATCAAGCCGCTCTACTACGCGGAGGTGGACGGGACCCTGTACTTCGCGTCCGAGGTGAAGGCGCTCCTCCCCGTGACGGAGACCGGCATCCGCGAGTTCCCGAACGGCCACTGGTACC
>Ga0214473_10007290_pt1 | contig 13140 bp, 11 predicted proteins | sample RVTome_7_FD_203509 | JGI IMG/M metagenome (GOLD analysis project Ga0214473, IMG submission 203509) | Soil microbial communities from uranium-contaminated site in the Upper Colorado River Basin, Wyoming, United States - RVT98D197 | ecosystem: Environmental > Terrestrial > Soil > Contaminated >...
TATTACTTGTAAAGATTCAGAAATCATTATGGTGTTCGTTTAATATTAATAAAATAATAAAAATGAATTAAATCAATTTTTTTGATATACAATCAATAAAATTGAATAAATTTAACGCTAGTAATCTCAAGTATACAAATACAATCTAATCAGACAAATGAATTATAAAAACAAATTGCAAGAGTTTTTGCAAAAACAACGATTACCTTTACCGAAATATGATACAATACGAACAGGTGGTTCAGATCATATGCCATTATGGGTTTCAACTATACAAGTTAATGGTAAAATATTTCAAGGAAATCCTTTTTCAACCAAGGTAGATGCAGAAAATTCAGTAGCTCAAATGTGTTATGATCATATTATAACTGATACTAATCCTAATATAATAAATATTAATCTACCAAACCAAGAACAATATGAAGTAAAACAAAAACGTACATCAATTTATGATATAGATATCAGTGGTTATGATAAAATTATTTTAATAGATGCTGATAATTGTGATGTTGATATAGATGCTAATAAATATCCAACAATTTTATTTCTATTTTTTTGTGCCAAAAATACTACAAAAAAATTATGTTTCCAGTTACAGCATAAATATGATAATTGTTATGTTTTTATTTCACAATCGGTGGGACGAGATGCAACTGATCATTTATTAACATTTGTTGCTGGTATTATAGATTGCGCTAATCGTATTTCTAAAAAGAATCCTATGCATTATGTATTAACAAAAGATCATTTTGGTGAATATTTGGAAAAATTTATGGCAAATACTTCATTCATATGTTCAATTAAAGAAGCATTATAAACTAACCACTACTAAATATTTATATATATTTTATCATTTCAGGCCCAAATTCATTTATATATTTAAAACCATGCTTTAAATATATATTATGCTGTTTTCTATAACGATCTGTCATATCATCTAACATAATTTGAGTTATTCTTTGATTTTTAGCAAATTCTATAAGCTGATTAAGTAATAATGATCCTATACCATCATTTCTATAACTTTTATCAACATATAGAGAACATAATATTATATATTTATTTGTATAAAAAATTTTACCATTTCTAAGTTCATGTGGATATTCCTCAATTAAATAAGCATTTAAAGAACTACATATATCATCTTTATTATAAGATGTATAATGATTAAACGTTATATCTATCATGCTAATTGATTAGATCAAAGTATATTACTTCATTAATCATTTTATTTTTTTATATTTTTATTTTTTATTGTTTTTTATTTTTATTAACAATTTAAAAAATATATTTTTTAATTGAATATAAAAAATTTGATATTTGTTTTTATATCATTATCCATTAACATATATATATGGATAATTTAGAAGAATGGATTGATGAATATAAAATGCTATGTCTCCATCAACACAAGCATGCGAAAAAGACTGATGTAGGTATCGATATGAAACATATTATTCAATATATACAAAGATATGAAAAAGATATACAGGTCTTAGATCTTTCCGATAATAATTGGGATTCAGATACATTTATCTATTTTACACATGAAATACAATTATATGATATCAGGCTTAAAAATTTACAATGTCTAATACTTAATAATAATCCAATTCGTATTGAATTATTTGATGTTCTAATTTTTTGGTTAGAATTAGCTGAAATTAAATACATAGTGTTTAATAATCTCGGATTTACATCTATACAAAAATTTTATGAAAATTATAACAAGTCTGGTATTTATAAAGATAAAATAATTAAATATATCGATAAAATTATGTGCTTATATACTTGTAAGAGCTTTACAGTATCCACCAAATATGAATTTTTGGTACAGAATAAAATTATATCAAATGAATGGATTAATATACAGAAAGCATTTTTCAAATCTGAATTTTATCAACAATATAAAACAATTCGAAAAAACATCGAGTATGTAAATACAATGAGAAGTATAGGACGCACTGGGTCTTATGAAAGTCTACTTATTGAGGCATTACAAATGGATATGTTTGCTCAATATGCATTATCAACACTAAAATAGAATAACACAGCTCAAATATTTGATATTCCAAAAGTTGGAAGTGAATTCTTATTTTTAATTTTTTTTTTATTTTATTTTTTATTTATAGTGATTTGCATGAAAATGAAACTTTTTAAAAATTAAAATTTAATATTTATAATGTAAGAGTTTTTATATGATGATATATGCTCATATAAAACCATTATAATTTAATCATGTATGACGATAAGTTTTTTTTTCGATTTCATGCAAATCAGTATATTTTTTTTATTTATTTTTATTTTTTTTATTTTTTTTATTTTTTATTTTATTTTTATTATTTTATTTTTTATTTTTAATTATTTTTTTTATTTTTTTATTTTTTATTTTTTTATTTTTTTTTATTTTTTTTTTATTTTTTATTTTTTTATATTTTTATTTTATTTATATTTTTATTTTATTTTTTATTTATTTTTATTTTTAATTTTATTTTTTTATTTTATATATTTATTTTTATTATTATATAAATAATGATTAAATTGCATTATATTTAACGGCAATGATCACAGTATCCATATTGATATTCACATAGTGCAGCGGTGCATTTATGTTTTTTGCAAAAAGATATAAGAATTCCTCCACTATGAAGTTTATATGTATAAGCGGGATTTTCGCAACCTATTATTCTGCATTTATATTCAGGCATTTTTTAAAATATTATATGAATTGATATGAAATTGAAAAAAATATTCAATTTTTATAATTTATATTTTTTATAATTTATTAGATATTAAATATAATTTTACAAAATATTGAGTTTATCAACATGATATGTTTGATCTGAAATTAAAAAATGCATAATATGGTGTAAAACATGTAAGTTCAAATTTATATTTTGTGATATTGTATATAAATAGAATATTTGTAATTGAGCTTTTATAAAACTCATATTTATAAGAAATATAAATTGTGTAAAAATATTTAGATTTTTTGGTTTCCACATCCATGTGCTTTTAGATCGTCTATACGAATAATACATTTCATTAGGAAACATTGGAATACCAAAAGAACTAGTAACAAGTTGTGGTAATGGGTTTTTCCAACTTTCAAGAATATATTTTTTTTGAAGCCATGGTTCAACTGGATAAAATTTATCCCAATCTAATTCATAGCCATTATACCCATATGCATTATAATGACAAATAGATATACGATTCCATATACGGCCATTAAGTTTACAATTATATTTTTGTTTAATTAATGCTCGAATACTATCATAAGTTAGCTGTACACATGTTATTGGTAATAGAAGTGCATAAATTTGAGGCACAGTACAATCTGAACTTTTAGAAATAGTATCAATGATCCATAATGCTTCATTCAGTAAGAAAAATGGTGGTCCAAAAATGCATACAGTTGGATCATATAAACTATCTGTCCAATTATTACTTGGATCGATGAGTTGAATAACATTAATAAAATTGCATTTTGAATCATCGCGGAAAGTAAAATGTAACTTCCATCCTTCCGACAATTTCACATCTAATACAGCATCATCATAATTATATTCAAATTGAACATCATCATAACCATAATAGAGGGGCATATGATAGATTATATATATTCATTCATAAATTATAAAATCAATTTTTATAAATATTCAAAATATTAATAAATTATTCAAACAAAAATTGATTGAAATTGTGATTAGCATTTTATAATATTAAATGGAATTAGAAAATAAAATTACGGATAAAAAATATGATGGTCCCGTTGCAGATATATTAAATGATCCTAAATTTATTAAAAAATTTAAATTATTTGCTGATGATCCGACCAGGAATCATTTATTTAGTCCAGAATGCATATCAAGTGTAGCTAGAAAAATATGGCATATTCAAGCGGAACAGTTAGGATTATATTCAATTAGTATAGGTGAGGGTAGAAATAGAAGGGTAATTATTAGTAAAAAACCATTTGAAGAAAAAGATAATATGATCATATCTACAACATCAATGAAAAGTTTTCGTGATTATAATGATATAAACATCAATATGGCAGATTTTAATGATTTTGAATATTTTATTGATTTATACAATGCTCGATCTCAATTAAATGAATTCATTTATGCTATGAATGAAATTTATGATAAATATCATAAAAAACAACTAGGTTTATTGCAACCATCAGAGGAATTATATAAAGCAGAATTTACTAAAGAAGATACATGGGGCTATGTATTACTACATATGAAAGAAATTATACATAATGATATTACGGCTGGATCAGGTTATCAGAATTTATTAACAGCAAATTTAGATACTTTTCGTAATGAATGCAGTAAAATTTACAAAGAATTACATAAATTAAATATAAAAATTAACAAAAAAACAATATATACCGTAGAAAATAATGATAAATATTATTTTTCAATTGATATAAAAGCAGCTAATTGTAATTCATTTATTTTTTATGATCCATCAATCTTATTAGGTCATCCTAATTGGATATCTTTAATTAGATCATATACATCTAACAGTAATATTAAAACACTATTTTTTGAAAAATCTAAACTATTTCGGCAAAAAATATTTTGGAGATTTAATCAAAAACGTCAGGCGACCATATGGGAATATTTAATCATGAAGATATTATATGGATTAGTTAAAAACACTACAATTGAGTTTATACATGCAAACATTGTACAAATTAATATAAATGCAGATGAAATCATTTTTGAATTAACTAACAAATCTTGCCAAAATAAACTTATTGATTTATGGAATCAAATACTCAGTGATAAATCAATATGGACCTCAGAATGTGATGATATTCATCGCCAAATTTTACCTGAATGGTTTCGCTTAAATAGTTTTCAACTTAATATCATAGAAACAAAGCACAAATTTATGGTTAAAAGCAATTATATATATGATGCAATTACACTAGATAGACCTAAAATACAGTTTATTGGTGTACCTATTCAATGGTTTGCAGTAGTTTGGAAAAAATGGTATGGATTAGATATTAATGATAAAGATCTTAAACTTAGATGGGATACCACAAAAGATAATTGGATATATTCTGATATAACAGAATTAAATTTTATAAATCTTAATTATTCATCATCATCTTGGCTATAACTATCTTCTTTAGAATGATCATCGTCTGTATCATCGAAAAAGGATAATCCAGTATAATTATCCCGAATAGTTGGATATTCAATTATTTCAGTTTTACTAAATATAAAATCATTTCCAAACATATCAATTGAAAAATGGTAACCTATATTTGTTTTGTTGTAAGTTATATATGGTAAATTAAAATATTCTATTGATTTTTTTTCAATTTTAATCCAATCTTTTTCGGAAAATCCGTCAGTCCAACATGATGCAAAATTAATTCTAGAAGAAAATCCAGTATTTTTAAAATAAATTTTATTTTTTTCAATTACAATATCAGCAAAATTAATATATAATCTTTGATTCATAATTATTGCAGAAAAATCAATATTTATTTTTTTATAATAATTATTATAAGCTTCAATTATACCATTACATTTTTCAGGATTAAAATTATAGTTACAATGAAAAGGACAACAATGTTCATTATTATTATCAGGATATTCTAATTTTCCCCTAAAAATTTCTTGAATATCACAACATTTAAAATCATTATCAAATGGTATTGCATATTTATTTAAAAATAAGTATATATCATTTGCAAAACTTTCATCATTGGTATCAATATCATCAATAACTTTAATTATTTTTGAATGATAAGAACTATCTAAAATTTTACCATTAAAATAATCAAGAAATATAATAAAACTAGCAATCTTGGGATCTATTTCTACACCAAAAAAGAAATCATGACCATTTGTAACATAATTAATATTATTATATACTTTATGAAGTAATACTAATTTAATATCAGTAATTTTAGCTAATTTATACCTCAATTTTACTGCATGATTAAAACATTTATTAGAATAATCTTTTAATTCTTTATTAAATAATGATTCTTTTGTCATATAAGATCCAATATTAAATATTTTAGCAGCATCTGAATCATGCTTTAGATCAGAATCATAAAAAATTAATTCTGATCTTATAAAAATTTTATCATTTTCAATAAAAGGGTATCCTTCATGTTCATATGATTGATTAAAAATTAAACAAGTATTTTTGCGAATGTTATTAATATGTAATTGATCAATTTTTAGGACTGGATCAGCAGTTCCTTCTGTTAAATATATTATTAATGTATACTTTGAACATAATTTAGATTGAGCATCATAATATGGTGTATCATAATGACTAATGAATTTCTTATCTCCAGGATGGAATTTATTATATCTAAATACTGAATTAACACGTTTAAAATTACTAAATATTTTGCATTTTTTGATTATATTTGTTTTGATTATATTTGTCAATTTATTACTTAATGAGTTTGATTTGAAAATTAGTCGTTTACCACCTCTTGTATTTTTATTTAATGGTATCGAATATAAATCCAATTGATCTATTTGTAATAAATTATTTTCAATTTCGAATGAAATAACATCATGAGATGGATATTTCAAATAATTTGTAATTTTTTTATTTATAGTTGTATATTTTAATGTATAATCATTTAAATCTATAATGTTTTCGAAATTATGATAGGATAAATCTATTGGATTAATAAAAACCATATATAATCCCAGATTATTTTTGATAAAATATTGTTTATGAACATCATCAATTTCAATATCTAAATATTGCATCATTAAATTATTATTACACGGATAAGGAGTAATTTTCATGTTATTAATATGTAAACCTATAACATCATCTTTAGTAATCTTAATAACTGATTTTAGAAGTTTTATAGTTTTTTTATCCAAAAAATTCTTCATATATGCAATATATAGATCTCTAAGACCAATTGCAAAATAAATTTTATTATCTTCTGTTAATTGATCATATAACGTAGAATTTTGAATAACTTGTGTATAAAAAGGAATTGATCTATAATATGCATGAGGTTTTTCATATTCTCCATCATAGATTAGAGGATATACATCAGATGTAATAATCGATCCATGATAAATATTTGCAATTAAATATTTATCATCAAGAGGTAAATTGAATGTTATTTTATATTGATTATGTTCAAAAGTATCTGGATTAATATATTTTGGAACTTGAGATATGTGATTCATTTTATTAAAATAAATATATTTATTTAAAATTATAATCATTTTTTCTGATTTATTTAAATATAAAAATTTAAATGGACTAATGAATTTCAATAGTAAACAAAAATTAAAAACAAAATTTGAATTAATTAATTTATTATTAATATTAATTAATAATTAATAATTAATAATTAATAATTACTTAATAATAACAATAATTAACCTAGAATAAATTTTTGAATATGTTATCCAGTATTAATCGAGCAGCCATTATATATAAATTGGGTGTACAAAAACAATCACTTAGACACATTACTCTTCCTGCTTTAATTATAGGTCATAGTATTCTTCACGCAGGTAATGATGATATTAAATATACTGATTTAAATAACTTAAAAAAAGATTTAGAATTTAATATTGCTTTAAGTATCATTTCAAAGAATAACCAATATTTTGAGAATATACTATATAGAGCAAAACAAGATTGTATAGATAAAATTAAAAAAGAAAGGGGAACGACTAATATGTTTATTAATACTAAACTTGAAAATGTTAAACAGATACAAAATAAATATAATTCTATTTTTTCTTGTATATCAGATGAATTGATTAAGAATAAATTATTAATTTCTAATAAAGAAGTTGAAGATATTTTTAGATTATATTAAATATAGAAAAAATGAATATTTATTTTTGAAATGAATTTATATATAATATATAATATATATTGTATATATAGTACTAAGATGGTATTGAAATATTATGGAGATTTATATGATAAAAAAGATTGGATGAAATTAGCAAGTGCTATTAGATCACATGAAGACATTGAATGGAATGATGCTCAAGAAGAAGCTAAAAGACTATTAGGATGTGGTGATTATAATAATATTTCAAAAAAGATGCAACAAGGAGGTGTTAAAATGTTTTCTCGAGGTGAAAAATGGGATGGATTAAATGTTGTTAGTTTAACTGAAAAAATACTTCCAAAAATCCAAGTTACCGAATTTTCCGAAACAGCTGGCAAACGGTGGAGTCCATACATATATAATAATTTTGAAGATATGAGTGCAGGAAATGCAGATTGGATATATACTTCACCAAGTCTTATTTATGTTGCTGATGGAACAGGACATATGTGGATACTTAAATATGGTGAGGCTGGTGCAGCTAAGCTCCAGAGATTTAACAATGCTTTAATGGAATTGGAAACTAATTATGAAAAAAATCCATCACTTGCAAATTTTAATATATTAATTAATGGATTACATGGAAAAATGGAAACTTCTGTTGGCACAGCAGCATCATTCTTATCTGCTATACCTGTTATATATAAAAAGAAACATTGGTTAACAATTACAAATATCGGCGATGCATCAGGATATTTAATGATTGGACAAAATATAATTAAATTAGAAAATCCTAATGAATCAGCAACTAAAATACGAAAAGGAACAGAGCTTGGATCTACCATTCAAAATAAAGAACAATATCTTATTGAAATACCAAAGAATAGTAGTGCTACTGTGGTATTAATGACGGATGGTTGTTATGAAACAATGATAAAACAGAGAGATTTATATTATTCCAATACTACACCAAATGATATTATAAAAAGTACAGATACTTGGAAATCCTGGATGAATAGTGATATGACGAATCAAAATCGTTATGCATTATTGCGTGAATCATTTCAGAATATAAAATCTCTTCAAGATTATGTGCAAAATATTTATGCTAAATCTCGTACAGGCGCATTAGCAATTTATGGGAAAATAGGAATACAGGGTCCACCACATGAATTACAAAAAGCATTTGATGATGCATCTATTGTTGCAGGTGTATATGATACACGTTTATAATTTTAATTATTTGTTTAATGTTTAATAAATGTTTGATTAATGTTTAATCATATATAATATTTTTTTTCCTAAGCATTACAATTTTTTTCTTAACAACAATTTCAGTAGTAATAACCTGCTTGCGGCGAAATAATAAAACTTTTTTGGTTTTATTATTATCGTTAGTAATAATGTTATTTGATATGATAGTAGTTGATGGAATATATGTATAGGATTCATTTATATGTGGGGGAACTATATGAGATAATGGTTTTGATAGGAGTTGAGGATGTTTTTTCATTAAATAAATCATGGCAATATCTTTCTGCTTTGCTTCCACCATAATATCAAAAGGAATACCACATTGATGCAATTGTAACAGTTCATCCGGGACTGATTCCACAAAATCCGAATGGGCTCCAACACATTTATCTGGTGCTTGGTTAGATAAATGAAATTTAGGACGCATATTGCGTATATGCCATGTTTTTAAGATATCAGGCATAAGATCTGAAATGCTACGTTGATGTTCTTTGGGATGAAAATGATCATAACAAGTATAATGAAAAAAATCAAAAATGAGTGGTATGGCTAATTTCTGGCATATAGGTAATAGATCATCAACACAATAACCTTTTTCACAATTTTCTAAAGCTATTCTATTCCTAACAAAATCTGGCATACGATTAAAGTTTTCAACCCATCTAACAAGAGCACCAGATTTATTATTATAGACTCCACCGCCATGAATACATAATGTTGAATTGGGTAGAGCATGTGCTCTGCCAGTTGATTCATAAATAGCTTCTTCCATTACTTCGAAGATTTGTGCTTGCCAAGCTAAATCAACAAATGTTTTATCAACAACCGATGTAGTAGGGGAACCTAATTGATTATATTGACCAGGATGCATAGTCATACGAATATTATTATTATAAGCAAGTAAACCAATTTCGCCTAAAATAGTTTTAGCAAAAGATAAATTACGATATTGTTCCAAATGTATAGAATCTAAACGAGTATCTAACTCGGGACTACTAATATGTGGAAACATATCGGAACTCAGTCTATAAAAATGATGTCCATTATCGATATGCCACTGAATAATAATTTTAAGATGACGTAAATTTTCTAATGATTTAGTAATTAGAAAATTATATTTATCTTCTGAAGATTTATATTTATCAATCGTAGATAGACGACAAGTTTTATTAGTTGTTATTTTTTTAGGTTTTAATGCAAGATTGATACATGCATAGCCAAAACGTACTGGTTCATCCATTTATAAAAACATATCTATATTAAATCATTATCTTATTTTCATTCAATTTTTTTAGAAATAGTAACCAAAAATCAAAGGAACAAATGAGGTACGCTCGATACTCTTTATAATATTATGCAAGTAAATATGATATGCGTTCAACCTTATCTTTTAGGGAATAATCATTAATGGTAGAATGTTTTTCAATAATTGTAGTATTTTCTTTAATGATTTCATCAATATATGATCGATCTAATGGATGCTTATCCTTATAAACTTTACGTAAATAAGATGATAAAGTTTTAAGATTATATTCTAAATCGGTCAAATCTTGCATTTCAGGCGATTTAAGTGTATATGGTTTAAAACCATCTTTTGTGATATAAATATCTAGTTCATAAATCAAATCTTTCAATAATGTTTCAATTTCGTTAATGTTTGATTCTTTATAACTCCAGTAGTTGCCCATTTTAGTTTATTGTATAGTATAACCAAATATAATTTTTTATATAATTTTTATATAATTATATTAAAAAAATATATGAAATAAATAAAATATTTTATATTATATTTTAAATTCAAAAATAAAATGATTCATTCAGAAAATAAATTTTTAATAAAATTCTAGAATGAATTGGTTAATAAGCATATTAATAATAGGAGTGATTATAACTGGCTCAATTGAGCATATATCATTACCGTTAATAGTAGGCTATTATCCATCTTTATATTTTATTATAATAGTCAGTTCCCTGCATGGATCTTTAAATTATGGAATATTACTAACAATTGTTAGTAAATGTCATATAACAGTAATGATAGATATTATAAAACCGCAATGGAAAACAGTGTTAATAGCTGGATCATGCAATGCCTTAATGAGTTTATGTTTTATTTATTCAACTAGTCCAACTAGAACACCAGTTGTTATTCAATCAATATTTCTAGGGTTAGCAATTTTACCGACGGTTGGATTTCGTAAAGTTTTATTAAATAAACAAACTAAATATAATCGCAAATATATAATACCAAGTATAATTCTATTAGTTATTTCTGTTATTCTATCAGTAATACCATTATTCGTATTGGAATATGATATTACACAATCATATTGGATTGTGGGATATATTATGGCGATAATATTATTAAGTTTTGATAATACTATGCAAGAAAAATATGTTACCGATACAAAAGATGAACGATTTATTAATAAATTAACATTTGCTTTTTCAACCAGTATATGCCAAGTAATTGTATTATTATGTTGTTTTTGGATGGAATTAATTTTTGGTTATTCAGATACACCTGTATTAGCATTTACAACTAGTTTAAGTGAATTTGTAACACAATGGTCTTCTTTCCTATTCTTAGAATTTTTTATTGTTGATTGTTTGGTACTATATCTAATTTCAATATATCTAAATTCAATGTCTACAAACTATAATATGATATTAACAAATTTAACAAATCAGTCAGTTGCAATATTTTTTATTATTTTCCCAAGTTTAAATACTGGTATACATTATCCAGTATATATTGTTATTCCCACATTAATATTAAACTGTATCAGTGTATTTCTCTGGATTAAAGGAGAAACTAATTATGAAAAAGAATTACCAAATAATAAAACTGCAGATGGTATAATTACTTTTCCATCATGTGAAAATTCTACTTTACCAATATATTCTCCACATATCGAACCCGAGAATAAATTACTTCAAGATCAATATGTTAATAATTCTAGTTATTTTTATGATACTCCTATATTAAGTTAGATTTCCAAAAAAAATAAAAATTAAACTATTGTTTAAAATATTTCCAAGATTTTTATTATCATTTCTGATTTAAGTGATTAGGTGATATTAGATGGGTGTGTACAGACCGGCGCGCGCGAATGGAGCGTAGCGAAATGAAGCGCTTATATTGTGGGCGATAGCCCATTTAAATTTATAAAGGGCGAAGCCCGTTAATAAAGAGCTATATATGAAGAACTTTTACAAATTATGATAATAAATTTATAAAAGATCAAAGTTAATCAAGAATTATATGTAGAACTCTTACATTTATATATTATTTATATATTATGGGATAAAAAATAAATGTTCTATATTTTTTATTATGCTATAAGGTTAGGTTTTAGTAAAAAAATTCTATATATATTATTATTCTATAATATAGATGTATTATTTTACCAAAATGAGCTGATCATCCCATTATTGTCATAGCTTGGTTTATATTCATCCATTTCAATTAAACCATCAGCCCATCCTGGATGTGTTTTCAAATGATCAATTACTTTATTTGTACCAAAAAATGGGTGTTTTAGAATAGGATCATTTGAAATTCCATGACCTAGAGTAATTATATCAGTTCCTCCTATATGCATAACATGATGTTCATTTAATACAAAATTATAGACATAATCACAATTAACCGGTATTAATGTTCCAATATTTGCAGGAAAATCCCATTTATTATTGATTCTTACTGGATGCCATGGGGTTACTTTCATGCCATTTAATGATAACATATCAACATGACCAGATTTAATCTTAGTTTTTATAATACATACAATGGATGCTGTTCGTCCATCCGAACTAACTAAATCTCCTTTTACGAGATCTTTAACTAAGATAGTAGATCCATTAGCCATTTTAACTTGACCAAAACCATCTACGCATGGTCCGGATGGTTTATAAAAAGATTGTTGGAAATTTCCTGTAAAAGAAGTAGATGATCTAGATGGTTTTGGGACTGGAATGGTAGAAAAAATATCTTCCACTTCAGTTTTTATTTCTCTGAATAATTGTCCTCCATAATGTTGTAAGCTTGTATCTTTAAAATTACTACA
>Ga0214473_10007291_pt1 | contig 13140 bp, 9 predicted proteins | sample RVTome_7_FD_203509 | JGI IMG/M metagenome (GOLD analysis project Ga0214473, IMG submission 203509) | Soil microbial communities from uranium-contaminated site in the Upper Colorado River Basin, Wyoming, United States - RVT98D197 | ecosystem: Environmental > Terrestrial > Soil > Contaminated >...
CCTCCTCCATGTAATGGGTCGTGAGGATGATTGAGACGTTGTTGTCCTTATTGAGTTTCTTGACGTAATCCCAGATGTGGCGCCGGGTCTGGGCGTCCAGGCCGAGCGTCGGCTCGTCGAGGAACAGGACCTTGGGCCAATGGATGAGCCCCCGGGCGATCTCGAGCCTCCGTTTCATCCCGCCGGAATATTTCTCGACGAGGACGGACGCTTTATCCGTCAGCTCCACGAGTTTGAGAACGTCGTCGACGCGCCGGCGGCGATCGTCCCGGTTCAAGCCATACATCATGGAATGGAACTCGAGATTTTCCCGCCCGGTCAGCTTTCCATCCAAGGCCGGCTCCTGGAAGACGACGCCGATGCTTTTCCGGACTTTATCCCGGTTTTTGGTCACTTCGAAACCGGCGACCTCGGCGAATCCCGAGGTCGGCTTCAGAAGCGTCGAAAGCATGTTGATCGTCGTGGTCTTGCCGGCGCCGTTGGGGCCGAGAAGGCCGAACAATTCTCCTTGAGAGACCGAAAAGCTGACCTCGTTCACGGCCGTGACATCCTCAAACCGCTTGGTGAGATTTTCGACTCTGATGGCATCCATATCCGCTTCCATGTTTGGGAATAAGCTCATTATAATAACTCAGATACGCCGGAAATAAAAGGGAGGAATTGGGCAGGGATTCGAGAGCCGAATTTCGACCGGGATTTGATCACTCAGACGCGGAGAAAAATCTTCTGGCGATAGAGGGGAAGAATGATCAAGAACCAGAGGATAAGGAAGAACAGCGGATAAAGCAGAGAGCCCAGATAGGGGCCGGCCGCGGGCGAGAGAAAATGATTGTACACATAGGAGATGGGATTCACAGCCTTGCCCCCGTCCTGGATCTTGATTTGAAGAAGGATTTTGACCATCAGCGTCGAGCCGGCAAAGACGGCGATGGCGTTCGTCCCGAACACAAGAAAGGGATAGGCCCAAGCACGGAAACAGAATCCGTCGATCAATAGATAACAGACGCCAAAGACGATGAGCGCCGCGCCCGCGGTAAAAATAACAAAGGTGCTCGTCCAGAGCTGCTTGTTGATAGGAAAAAACGGATGGAGGAGCAGGCCGGCCGCAACCAGGCCGACGCCCGCGATGAAAATCCCGCCGAAAGTGGGAACGAAGCTTCGCTTGGAGCGCAGCCAGTCTCCGGCTATTGTCCCGATCAGGATGGTCGCGATGGCCGGGAGCGTGCTCAGGATTCCTTCCGGGTCGAATTCGGGCTTATAGAGATGGCCGGAGAGAAGCTTGGAATCGATATACCCGCACAGATTTCCTTTATAATCAAGAATCCCCGGGCCGAATCCGGGGACGGGGACGAACGTCATCAGGGCCCAAAACCCGACGAGGATCAACACCGTGAAGCCGATCCGGCCTTTGATCCGGGCGGAAACATAGATTAGCGCTCCAAACAGGAAGCAGATCGCGATCCTCTGGAGAACCCCGGGGATTCGCATCGTCGCGAAGCGGAAGCGGGGAAACAGATGGAGAAAGAGGCCGAGGGCGAAGATCGTCGCCGATCTTTGAAGGATTTTTCCAATAAGGCCGGCCGTGGACCGTCCCTCGTCCTTCCGCTTCGAGAATGAGAGCGATATCGAGATTCCGACGATGAACAGGAAGAAGGGAAAGATGAGGTCGGTCGGCGTCCAGCCGTGCCAAGCGGCGTGGCGCAGGGGTGGATAGACGAAGCTCCAGCTCCCCGGATTGTTGACCAGGATCATGGCGGCGATGGTTAGTCCCCGGAAGGCGTCGACCGAGACAAGACGCGGTCCCTTCATGGTATCTCCCGGCTTAGAGAATCGAGTAATAGTTCTCCCGGCCTTGATCCTCGCCCCGCGCGAGAAAGATGTTCCGGCCCGCTCGCCCCGCTTTTAGAATGCCCTCGACAGATAGGCGGCGGCGATGAAGACCAGAGTCGAGCGGAGGAACGTTTTCCAATTCGGCTGGAGATTCAAATCGATCTTGAAATTGGATACTACGGTCTTCTGGATCTCCATGGACATTTCATAGGACGTGTAGCCCGCCTTCACGAAACGAAGGGTATAGCTTTTGGACAGCAGCTCTTTCTTCAGCGGCGTCACACCGATGAGCGTTTTGTCCAAATAGACATTGGCCTTGGGAGGCAGGGACTCGAAAAAGCCGATCCCGGTCAAGCCCTCTTTCGCCTTTTTGTAATAGCCGATGAAGTCGGCCACGAATTCGTCTTCGCTCAAGGAAAAATCCGGATCGAGGGTGATGGCCTTGTCGATCTGAATCTTGGCGTTCTCCAATTCCTGAAGCGAGAAGTACGTATAGCCGAGATAGATATACGCCCTCTGGCTTTCTTTATCGCTGGTCGAGTTCCGGATGACGGCTTTGAAGGCCTCGATGGCTTCCGGATATTGCCCGGCCTTGTAATAATCGATCCCCGTTTCCATAAGGGTCTTCGGTTTCTGCTGAGCCCAGCCCGAAATCCCTAAGAGAGCGAGGACGGCGGCCCCGATCACGATCACACGGATTGTTTTTCTCATGGTCTGTTCTCCCATCCCTGGTCCCCGGGACTACTTATAAGCCCCGAACGCGACGCCGATCGAAATCCGGGTCATCTTGCGCGCCGGGAGAGGGATGCCCTTTTGTTCGGCCAGACTCATCTGGCGATAATCGAGCTTCACTCCGAATTTCGGGGCGATCATGAACAACACGCCTCCGCCGAGAGTATTGAAGGCGATCATTTTATTGAAGAATCCCGTCTTTTGGTCCCCGACGTTGGGCTCATCGTTATATTCCGTCTTCAGGCTTTCGAGGCCATAGCCGCGGCCGGCCGAAATATAGGGCTGGATGTAGTCGAACCGGTCCAGGCCGGGGATCAGGTGGAGCGGAAGTTTGAGGGCGACGACCAACGAAACCCCGAGAAAATCGCCGTGGCTGAGCTTAGCGTCGGCATTCAGGAAATCCGGGTCGTCCTTGAGATATTTCATGACATCCAGCTGAAGCTGGAGAAAATCCCAGATGTTTCCGCCGAGGGCGACGCTGGCGAATTGCGCTTTCGCATTGCCTATGGAGAGAGTCATGTTCTCGGCCACAGCGAAATGCGTCAGGCCAATCACGAGGAAGAAAACCACCCACACTTTTTTCAAAGCTAACCTCCTTCCGATGACATTATCGTCCAACTCATTTTTAAACTTATTTAACAAGATCGACCTGGATGGCGAATTTGAGCAGCCGCTGTTCCTGGACCTTATAGATCCAGAGATTCACAAGGTTGTTTTCCCCGGGATTTCTCATCGTCAATCCCACGCGATAGCTGTTCTTGGGAGACCCCGGAACTCTCAGGTCCTTGGCCGGCGACGCGTCTCCGACCTGGGCGTCGTCCAGTTCGACGCCGACCGCGGCCGACGGCTTCACCGTCACGAAGTCGCTGTCCTTCTGATCCGGGAACTCCTTCTTCAGCGGCTCCAAGTCCGCCCCTGTCAAATTTACGCTGGTCAGGGCGATATGGACCTTTTTTTTCTGCGCTTTTTCCACGACGTCCCGAATCCTGATGTTGATCAAAATCGCCCGGTCAAAAAAAGACATGACGCAGAGATGAGAGCCGGCTTCGACTTTGAGCGATTTAAGAGGAGGGATATCGCCCTTGGCCGCCCCATCGAGATAGAGGCTGGCCTTGGGGAATGCGCTGAAATCATAGGAGGCGAGCTCGCCGGCCGCCTCGCTCGTCTCGTCGCAGTGGACCTTTTTCGTTTCGTTCGCCAGAATCGTTTCGGTTCTGAGCACGGAGATGTTGTCGTCGAAAATGAACTTGATCTGGTGCGGGCCTTCGTTGACGTCGATGGTTTTAATGGGAGGGACCTTTCCCTCGACGGGCTGGCCGTCGATCTCGATCCGCGCCGAGGGGTAGGCGGAGACCGTGAACTTCCCGCGGCCAAGCCTGGTCAAAGGAATCGTCTTGGTCGTTTCGGACGAGCGTAAGGCCACCGTTTCATTATGGGGCTTGAAGCCGCCTTTTTCGATCCGAAGTTGGACCTGGGTATCGGTGAATTCCATTCTCTTCGGAGTCCGGCCCATCTCCTGATTATTGATAAAGATCTGGGCGTCCTCGGGCTCGGTATTGAGGACGAGCGCATATTTCGTCGGGGCCACCGGAGCCGCCTTGAGCTCGAGGACTTTTGTCCAAGGCTGGCCGGGAGCCACGACCGCCACTTCGCTGGCGTCCAGAAATCCTTCTTTGCGGAGCTTGATGTTGTACGTGCCGGCGGGATAGGCTTTCTTGAACGGCGTCTTGCCTTCCATTTGATCGCCGACGAGGACGTCGGCCCCGGAGGGATTGGAATCGAGGTCGATCAGGACCGAGACGGGGACAAGGGTGAACGTCTGTTCGACGCCCTGCCCGCCCTTCATCTCGACGTCCAGGGATTTCTCCTCATAATTGCCTAAAGCGACCCGGACCCGGTAGCGGGCCGGGGCGAGATTCATGTTGAGGGGCGTTTTCCCCTCGGGCGTCGCTTTGCTGTTCAGAAACACGGACGCCCCCTGGGGATTCGAATCGACGAAAAGGGATCCCTGCTGCGCGGTCGGAGCGGCTTTCGCCGCGAGACTGTAGTTGCGGATAACGACATCCTTGGCCCGCACATCGAGATCCTCGACTTTATCCATGAAGTCTTTCTTTTTGACCGCGATGCGGTATTTCTTCGGTTCCAGAATAAGGCGAGCCTCGGTTCGTCCCTTGAGAACGTCGTCGACGTAAATCTCGGCCTCTTCCGGGTTGGTCCGGATCATCACCGTTCCCTGCGGATCCGCCGAAAATTCGGCGTAATCGCCCTTGTTGATCGTTCCGAGCTGCTGGATGAGTTCGAGCACGGGAAGGTTGGCTTTGATGTCACGGACGACGAATTGCCCGATATAGCGTTTGCTTTTGTCCCGGTCGAAATCCCTTTTTGAGAATATGAGCCCGGTCGCTCCTTTTTCCACGTTTTGATCCGGCCCGAAATCGATTTGCAGGGCTCGCCCGTCCGTGGCCACGTTTTCGATCTCGAACGGGGCTCCCGGCACGGTCGCTCCGGATTTCAACGTCCCGGACGCCCCGCCCGTCTTGGCCGCGTTCTCGGACGATTTGGGCGATCCTTTTGGCCCGAGGACGATCACCGCCACGAGGGCCAGGACGGCGACGGCGGCGAGAGGAAGGCCGATCCTGATCAATTTTTTCTTTCCGGCCGCTTTGAGCCTCGGCAGGACGATACTGATGCTCGTCCCGGCTTCGATCGCGGCCAGCACTTTTCTCAAATCCTGGCCGAGCTCCTCGGTCGTGGGATAGCGGTCGTCGACCTCTTTCTGAAGACAGCGGTCGATGATGGCTTCGATTGACCCGGGCAGCTCGGCTTTGACCTTGCGCAGCGGTTTCGGATTCTCATGGAGAATCGAGTAGATCATCGCCTGGCCCTTTTTCATCTCGAACGGCCCCTGCCCGGCCAGCATTTCATACAAGACGACGCCGAGCGACCAAATGTCCGTCCTCTGATCGACGGGCGCGCCCTTGGCCTGCTCGGGAGACATATAGGCGACCGTGCCCATGATTTTAGTCGTCGCCGTGAGCTCGGACCCTTCCATGAGCTTGGCCAGCCCGAAGTCCATGATCTTGATCTGGTTCTTGTCCGAGACCATGATGTTGGCCATCTTGATGTCGCGGTGGATGATGCCCTTTTTGTGTGCTTCGCCGAGGCCGTCGGCGATTTGGATGCCGAGATTCAGGATCTCCTTTAGCTCGAGCGGCCCGGCCTGAATCCTTTCTTTTAAGCTTTTGCCCTCGAGGAAGGGCATGGCTATAAACGTCTGCCCCTGGACTTCGTTGATTTCGTAGACGGAACAGATGTTGATGTGGTCGATCTGGGCCGCGGCCTGGGCTTCCAGGAGGAAGCGGCTCTTCGCTTCGGGATCGATGAGGAATTCCGGCCGGAGGAATTTGAGGACGACGACCCGTTTCAACTTGATGTCTTCGGCCTTGTAGACGATACCCATCCCGCCGCGGCCGATCTGCTCGATGATCTTATATTTATTCGCGAGGACCTGGTCTTTTTGGAGGTCGAGGCCGGTCATGCTGATCGTCCGGGTCATCATGAAGGGCTGGTCCATGAGGTCGCTCAAGCCCTGCATCCTCGTCCCGCATTTCATGCAGAACGAGCTGTCGGCCGGCGACTCAGTGTGGCAATTGGGACATTCCATGCGCTCTCGTTCCCTTCGACGGAAAAAATATTATGTTTTCAATGAGAAAATGTCAAGGCGGCGCCGGTCACTTAAGGCCTGACCGACAGCGAAATTTTCAGGACGCCCCTCCCCTCGAGCGGGAAGAAGCGGCTCGCCGGGTCCCATCGTCTTTCCCAGTTCTTGTTATAAACGAGGAAAATCTCGTTGCCCGGCGAGATCTGCCAGCGAAGCCGGGCGCTCCAACCCAGCCTTCGAGAGATGTCGTCATATTGAATGTAGTTCATGAGGCCGAGGTCGGGCGAAAGGAAGATGTCGGCCTTGACCTGATAGACATTCTCGCTGAAATGACCCTCGCGGAGCCGGCCGCGGACGAGGTTGGCGTCCAGCGCCAGGGTCGCGTAGCCTTTATATTTAAGGGTCAGTCCCAGTTTCATGTCGTCGTAGCGGCCTGAGTAAAATTCCCCGAAGTTGTAGTTCGCTTCGAAGACCGCCGAGCGGTGGTTCGCGGTGTTGAATTCAAGGCGAAGGTTGGTGAAATCATACGGGCCGGCCGGAAGGCTGATGCCCTCGGCGATCTCGAAATCATCGGGCAGGACATCCCGGTTGGCCACGACGCTGACCCCGATGCGCTCTCCGCTCTCCGTCCTGAGGTTCAGGGGCGATGCGGTCAGCCGGCTCGTCTCGAGATGGCCCGAGAGGTCCCAGTAGTAGTCGGCGCTCGCCTCGAAAAAGAACTGCCTGACGAACTTGCGGAGGACGCCGCCGGACGGCCGCGGCTGAAAGGCGATCCGGGCGTAGGCCGTTTGAATGCCTTTCCGCATCATATAGCCCAGCCCCGGGTCAAGGGATTCTCCGTAAAACGCATACGTCGTCTGGACATTCCACAGGTCGTTCGGATAATCGGCCCGGAATCCGAAACCGTGGTGCCGCCCCTCACGCTTATCGTTCCAATTATAGGCCGCCCATGCGGCGAGCATGACATTCTTGTTTTCGAGAAACCGGGAGGATGAATAGTTGAAATCGACGCCGGCCAGGGAGTTCTTTTCTCCCGTCGGGCTGCCGTTGGTGAAAATCCACCCGACCTTACTCTGAGCGAAGATGTTCTGAGTCATCCGCGCCGCGAAGAGGTTGCGGCCTTGAAGATTTTGATGATCATCGGTCTGGACATCCAGGACGGCCAGGTTCGTCCTCCCGATCTTGCCATAGAGCTTGCTGCCGAAAATGACCGGAACCTGGGCGCCTTCGTAGAGCCCGATCTTCCGGCTGAAGAAGGGGATGAAGCTGATGCTCGAGCTGAAGCTGAAAACCTCCGAACCCTCCAGGAAGAACATCCTCTTTTCGGGAAAGAACAACGGGAACCGAGTCAGATTGATGCGGCGTTCATCGGCCTCTGTCTCGGCGAAATCCATGTGATAGCTGGCGACACCGACCAAGTTGGGGGTGATGCTCTTATAGATATCGAAACCGCCGTCAAGGGCCTTCTCCGAGGTCGCCGGCTCTTGATAAATTCTCTGGGCGCTGACGAGGCCGTAAGGCCTGAAGGTGATTCCCGCTCCCTGTTTGATACCCTCGATTCCGGCGAGGCTGGCCGCTTCCATCGGATTATTGAAATTGCTGTCCCTGGTGGTTCCGGACAAGCGGATGGTTTCTTGCTTGCGGGCAATTGTCCGTTCGATGTTGAGGCCCCAGACGGAAAGCCCGGGCTTAAACGAGATCGTCTTAAACGGGATCCGAAACTCCGTGCTCCAGCCGTCTTCAAGAATCCGGCTCTTAGCCTCCCAGACGCCGTCCCAATTGAGGCTGGAGCTCCCGGCATAGGCCAAACCTTCGCCCCGAGCGCCTCTAGAGTTGACGAAAAAAATGTAGGCCGTCCGTTTATCCTGGAATGGATCGAGGAGAACGCGGACCGTGTCGTCGGGAAGGGCTTGAGGGGCGTGCCCGAAACCCATCCCCTGTTGCGTTCCCCCGCTGTCATGGGCCATCGTGGTGGCCGAGATCCGGCGCGGATCGCTGTCGCGGCAAAAAACGCCGATGTAGAGGTTTGCGTCGTCGAACAAGATCATCGCTTCCGTTTTTTCGGTGGGGTCTTGATCCGGGTGCGGCTCGACCATGCGGAAGCCGGAAATAGGAAGAGCGGATTGCCAAACCGGATCAGAGAGGAGGCCGTCGATACGGGGCGCCTCTTTGACGCGGACGGCCTTCACCTCCACGGCGGAGAGCAACGCGGGGAGAACAAGAAGGAACAGGAGTGGATACAAGAGAACCTTCTTCATTCGCACGGGCTATTGATGATCGCTGCCACCATGGCCCGGAAATTTTCCATGGGCGTATCAAGCTGGACGTGGTGGGTCGGACCAATGATCAGCCCGCCCCGCCGTCCGACCGTCGCGATCCGCTCCCGGACCTCGGCCGCGACCGCTTCCGGCGAAGCGAAAGGCAGGGTATGCTGTTCGTCGATCGTCCCCCAGAAAGAAAGCCGGTCGCCGAAAAGGCGCTTGACCTCGGCCGGGTTCATGGATCTCGGCTGGATGGGATTGAGGATATCGACTCCGATGTCGATGAGGTCCGGAATGATCGGCAGGATGTGGCCGTCGGAATGATAGGCGACCTTGAGGTTTGGGTTGATGTCTTTGATCACGGCGATGAGCGCGGCCAGACGGGGCCGCAAGAACCGGCGCCAGGTTTTCGCCGAAATCAGCATTCCGTTTTGGGCGCCCACGTCGTCGCCGACCCAGATCATGTCAACGCCGAGCTCGGTGAGCTTTTTCGCCGCGGCCAAGTGATAGCGGAAAGGGATATCGAGAAGCCGGTCGGCGAGCTCGGGATTTTCAATGAAATCGGCGAACGTCCGCTCGTATCCGCGCAACGCCCAAGCCGTTTCGAATATTGTCGTCACCGTCACGCCGACGATCCAGTAGTCGTTCTTGAATTCCCCGATAACGCGCGCGGCTTCCGTGTAGAGCTCGGGCCGGTCGGGGTTCGGAGCCCGGTAGGAATCGAAGGCCCGCTCATCGGCCAGGGGATGTCCGACCATTTCGGTGTAGTGCCCCGGCCCGAAAGCGGTTTCATAACCCACGCTTTTCCAGGTGATGCCCCATTCGTCGACGTAGGTCGCCCCGCTTTTCGTACACGCGTCCCGGTAATAGGAATTGGCCCAGCCGATCGAAGTCAGGAGCATGTCCTCTCCGAGCTCGCGTTCGATCCGGTACGTATTCCCCCCGCCGTGGGGATTATGAAGTTCGCTTTCAGCGATGCCCATCTCCTCCCTCAGCCGGAAGGCGAACTCCGGAGTGAAGCTGATTTGCATCGGACAACGGTCGGGCGTTTCGTGGCGGAGGGCCGCAAGAACGCGATCGCGAGGCTTCATCCGGTTCAATACGCGTCCGTAAAATATTTGATGACTCGATACACAAAGAAGAACGACAAGAGGAAAAGCCCGATCCCCAGCCAGTAATACACTCGCCCCAAAGCCTTCATCGGAATAAAGTGCTTGATCCGATGCATCACGACCGACAGCGAACCAAGGTAAATTCCCAATCCCAGGGCGCCTCCCGCGATGAAAAGAACCTTCAGGTTGGTTGGGAAAGGCGTGGCCAACCCTAAATGCTTGGCCAATGCCACTCCATAAATCCAGGTCAGGATCATGGGCGGGTTGGTGGCGGCCAGGGAAAATCCGGTCAGATAAGCCCATCTTTTTTTCTTGAGAGAAGTCTGTTCCAATCGAACTTCATGAGGTTTTTTGCTTTCCCGGAGGGTCAAGATGCCCAAACCCCAGAGGAGCACGGCCGCCACGGCATTGAATACGGCTAAAACGTCGGGATGTTCAAGGAACGGCGCGATCCCGAAGAGGGCGATAATGCCGTACATGATGTCCGAGGTGACGGACCCGAGGACGACCATCCAGGCGGCCAACAAATGCCCATGTATGGCCCTTTTAGCCGCCTCGATCTGGGAACCGCCGATAGGAATGGCCGCGAAAAAGCCCATCCCGATCGCGAGAAGGAAGAGATAGACTTGATTCATTATCCAGCTGCCGGCTCCCGCGGCTCGGAGCTCTTAGTGACCCGCGTGTCCAGGTGGGCGAAAATTCGCCCGGCGAGGCTCTCGAGGTCCGCCTCTTCGAAGCACCGGACGATCCGGCAGGTCTTGAACATTTTATTAATACAGGTGATGTTGCGGCAGGGGCTTCCCGCCCTGTAGCACCAGGAAGGAGCGTCTTGATTCGCCGCCAAATAGCCGGGTTGGAAGGAATCGTATCCCGACATTCGGGAAGGGGTTCCGCCGAAGATGGACAATATCGCCGTCCGGTTGCGGAAGGCATAGCGCCCTGAGCGGGAATATTTCCAAGCGGCGGCCAGATGGAGAGGACCCGTGTCGCCGGAGACGAAGACATCGCAAGCGTCGATGAGGGCGACATAGACCTCCAGGGGGAGTTCCCGAGGAATGATTTTCACCTGGGCTCGCTGGGCAGGAGGAAGGGCTTGTCTTAATCGTTCTCCGATGTCGGCTTCGGTGTGACCCGCGCCGAGCAGGACCGGAAACGCCCTCCGCGTGAGGCGGCCGAGGAGATCGGCCTGTATATCAAAAGGCGGTCTCGTATATGGCGAAGCGCCGTCCGGATTGTAAAAAATCGCCGGTACGCCCGGTAACAGCCCGGCGTCGGCGGCGAATTTCCGGGCACAGTCCGCGGTCGCGTCGGAGAAGCTCAACCGTACTCCCTTGAAGGATCCAGCGCGAACCGGGCGGGCATAGGGAAGAAAAAGGTCCCGGGTGAACCGGTGCATCTGAAAAATGAAATGGTTCACCTCGGAAGGCCTGCGTTCATTGCCCATAATCACCGGGGTGTTGTTCAGAAAATTGATGATTCCCCGGGCCCGCGGCCGGAGCACTCTATCCTTGACGAACGGAGAGCAACACAGGACCAGATCATACGCTTCTTTGGAGACGAGATCCCGCAAGGATTTCAGGAGAGCCGGCGTCGGGAAAGTTCCGCCCGAAAATATCGGAATAATCCGCGTCGCTTCGGGATTGCCTTCAATCATGGGGAACGTGTTCCTGTTCACCAGGTAATCGATATGGGCCTCGGGGAAGAAATCGCGGAGGGCCGTGAGGACGGCTTGAGTCATCACCGAATCGCCGATATGAATGTCGGGAATGACCAGGAAGCGCTGGAAGGCCTTGAGGCTTTTCACCCGTCTTCGATTACGGAATATGGCATAAGCAGCCAGAAAAGGATTGTCGAAGATAGGCATGAAGGCAAAGTCCATGAGGCGCGATCCCGCACGCGGAAAACGAGCGGTGAAGCGGCTGGTTCCGTCGAAAAACAATCTTTGAAGTCTATAATTCATGGGCGAATTATTTTCATCGGCGTTATAGAGATTGTCAAACTCGATTTGGGATGACATGATCCGTCTTCTCCAAGCCATTATGCTCAGGAGACCCGTTTCCGTCAATATCTTCGATAAAGACAGCAATATGCTGTCAATTTGTTATACGGATTTTTCCGCGGGGAGTTCTTTTTGGCTTGAATCGACTGCCGCACACAGGAAATCAAGCATGCCGGAGGAGGGAATCGAACCCACACGAGCCTTTCGGTTCACTGGATTTTGAGTCCAGCCCCTAAAATTCCTAACTATCCACTTTTGAAGAAGTTGCAGACACGTAAACCGGCAACCTTTCGCCTTGCCTTTCGTGTTGAGCCGGTTTTTCGGTCATATTCTCGACCGCTGCCAGCATCGCGTCGTTGCTCGGATGACAGTACCGGTTATAGGTGATGCTGATCGTCGAATGGCCCAGGATCTTCGAGAGTATAACGACGTTCCCGCCAGCCTCGATGAACCTCGTCGCGAAGGTGTGCCGAAGGTCGTGGAATAAGAGATTCACGATCCCCGGATCTTTCTCGTCCTCAGGATCCTTTTTAGCTTGATGGCAAGCCGCCTTGAATCCCGTGGTAATGTTCTTGTACGGCTCACTGTTCCTTTTACGGAAGATGAACCCGCCAGCCGGCGCGAGTCCGCGGATAAGATCGATCACTTCGTCCTTCATCGGAACCAAGCGGGTCTTCTTGCTCTTTGAGTTCTCGACAGGGATCGTGATCATCCTGGTCGTGAAGTTGATGTGTTCGCGCCGGAGTTTCAGAATTTCGCCGAGGCGCATCCCCGTATTGAGCGCCAGGGTGATCATCGGCCGGAGGTGCGGCGTCGCCTCTGCCATGAGCCTCGTCTCCTCGTCCGGCAACAGAACCCGAGTCCGAGTATTGTTTTCCTCCGTAAGCTCGATCTTCTTTAGGGGAAAACTGGCGACGAGTTTGTTCCAGTCGATGGCGACACTGAGGATCGTCTTCAAACAGGCCAGCTCCCGGTTGATCGTTGCGGTGGACACCTTGGCTTTCCTCTCGAGTTTGTACTTCTCAATGAGAAGGAGCGAGATCTGCGAGAGGTGACGGCGACCAAAGAAGGCGCTCAATCTTGCGATGGAATACTCGTCCCGCTGCCAGGACCGTTTCTTGGCCTTCGCGTAGAGTTCGATGAATTCCTTGGCAAAGTCCGGGAATACCGGATCTTCGGCTTCGATGGGATAGCGGCCGTCGGATTCCGGCTTATTGAGGAGCTCGACCCGCAACCGGACCATCGCATCCTTCGCTGCCTGTTTCGTCGAACCACCAAGGCGGATGTACCGTTTCCCACGGAAGGAGAAATCGAAGTAATAGTTGCCGTCCCTGAATTTTAGGTTCCGTTCATTTTTTTGTTTCATGGCTGCTCCCTCTCACGTCCTTGATCGTCTTCTGCGCGTCGTGAATCTGCTTCGCACGGCCGGCTTTGTTCTCAGCCGTTGTACCAAGACCGAGCTCGTCCTTGATGGTGTCTCCGGCCATGCCAGCGATGTCTTCGGCCGGAAGCTGGCTTATAATTCGCTTAAGGTCATCTTTCTTT
>Ga0214473_10007292_pt1 | contig 13138 bp, 8 predicted proteins | sample RVTome_7_FD_203509 | JGI IMG/M metagenome (GOLD analysis project Ga0214473, IMG submission 203509) | Soil microbial communities from uranium-contaminated site in the Upper Colorado River Basin, Wyoming, United States - RVT98D197 | ecosystem: Environmental > Terrestrial > Soil > Contaminated >...
GACTTGGCCCCTAAAGACCGCGACATCGCCATGGTCTTCCAATCGTATGCGCTCTACCCCCACATGAGCGTCTTCGAGAACATGGCTTTTGGCCTCAAGCTGCGGCACATGCCGCAGGAGGAGATCAAACGCCGGGTGGGTGAGGCGGCCGATATTCTGGGGATCGAACAACTGCTCGACCGCAAGCCGCGGCAGCTCTCCGGCGGGCAGCGCCAGCGCGTGGCCCTCGGCCGCGCCATCGTGCGCGAGCCGCAGGTCTTCTTGCTCGATGAGCCGCTCTCAAATCTGGACGCCAAGCTGCGGGTGCAGACCCGGGCCGAGATCAGCAAGCTGCACCAGCGCCTGGCGACCACGTTCATTTACGTCACGCACGATCAAACCGAAGCCATGACCATGGCCAGCCGGATTGCCGTCATGAAGGGTGGCCGCCTGCAGCAGACCGACACCCCTCAGCGACTGTACGACAACCCGGTCAACGTCTTTGTCGCCGGCTTCATCGGATCGCCGGCGATGAACTTCATCAGTGGAAAGCTGGAACGCGCCGACGGCAGCCTCATTCTCGACACCGGACTGTTCCAGGTCCCTGTGCCGGCCTCGCGCCGCGCCGCGTTCGACCGCCTGGCGGGCCGGCCTGTGATCATGGGGATCCGCCCCGAGGATATTCACGACCCGGCCTTCACCCCGCCGCAGATCGCCTCGGCTCTGGTCGAGGCCGATGTCGACGTGACCGAGCTGATGGGGAACGAGGTCTTTATCTACCTGACCCTGGGCGCGGGCACCTTCGTCGGCCGCGTCGACCCACGCACATCGTTTCGACCGGGGGGGCGTGTTCAGGTGGCCCTCAACATGGAGCACATGCACCTGTTCGAGGTCGAAGGCGATCAAGTCGCCGTTCGCTAAGGCCAGACCGCCGTCCGCCCACCTGCGCAGCACGGCGTCGTGCCGAGCCGCCAAAGTGCTCGTGACTCGGGAAAAGCCGCGGGCAGGGAGGTTGATCTCCGGAGGAGCGATTCGCCATTCGCCCCAGCGCGACCGGAACCCGCCCGGGCCCACCCCGCGTCAAGGAGGTGCCAGACTCCAAGAGCAATGCCGTTGGTCGTACCGCAACAAAACACCAACTCTAGTCCATCCTGAGGAGGTTTCGCCCATGAAACCCAGAACGATGTGGACCGTGCTCAGCTTGCTGGTCGTCGGCGCCATCGCCCTCACCGGCTGCGGGCAGGCAGCCCTTCCTACCGGTCCGATCACGATCCAGTTGTGGCATCAGGAAGGCGAGGCGGAGAACGCCGCCCAATACGTGCAGGCCCTGGCCGACGCGTACACCGCCGAGCACCCGAACGTCACCTTCGAGGTGACCAACCCCGGGGACACAGAGCTCCTGCGTCAGGACTTCCAGACGGCGGCGCTGGCTGGCTCGCCACCGGATCTCTTGTGGACGGTCAACGACCACGCCGGCCCGTTCACGACGGCCGAGATCATCGTGCCGGTCGACGATCTGGTGGACCTCGGTCAATACGCCGATAGCGCCTTGGCCGCCGTCGAGCTCAACGGCCAGCATTGGGGCGTGCCGATCTCCAACGGCAACCACCTGATGCTGTATTACAACAAGGACCTGGTCCCGACGCCTCCGGCCGACACCGATGAGCTGCTCGCCATGGCCGACGACCTGAAAGCCCAGGGGGTCACGCCGCTGGTCTACAACCAGACCGAGCCCTTCTGGCTCGTGCCGTGGCTGGGCGGCTTCGGCGGCAAGGTTTTCGCCGAGGACGGCGTAACGCCGACCCTGAATACTCCGGAGATGGTCGCCACGCTCGCCTGGCTGAAGCAGCTCAAGGACGACGGCATCGTGCCGCCGGAAAGCGACTACAACGGCGCCGACACCCTCTTCAAGGAAGGCCAGGCGGCGATGATCGTCAACGGCGACTGGACCCTCGGCGCCTACGAGGAGCTCTTCGGGGACAAGCTCGGGGTGGCCCGCATCCCGACCGTCTCGTCCACCGGAACGCCCCCGGCGCCCTTCACCTCCGGCAAGTTCTTCATGGTGCCCGCCGGATTGGATGAGGATACCCAGGCGGTCGTGGTCGACTTCATGGAGTTCGCCACCAACCAGGCCAACCAGCTGAACATGGTCTCGGTCCTGTCGCGCCTGCCGGCCCTGAAGACGGCGCTGGCCGATGATTCGATCACCTCGGATCCGTACCTGGCCGGCTCGGCCGACCAGATGGTCGTCGGCAGCCCGATGCCGACCGTCGTCGAGATGCGCTGCAACTGGGACAGCATGAAGCCCGAGATGCTGGCCGTTCTCGCCGGCGACAAGACGGCGGAGGACGCCGCCGCGGCGATGCAGTCTGCCGCCGACGCCTGCCTCCTGACGTTGGAGTAAGCCCGCTCGTCCGGGGGCCAGAGGCGAAACGCCTCTGGCCCCCGTCCAACCTCGAACCGTGGTCCTGGCTCGGCCAGGACGGGATCCGGCATGGACCGTCTGCTCGCCCAGCTCTTCCCCAGCCTCACGGAAACCGTCGGCACGATTCTTTTCATCATCGTCGTTACCGCCCTGATCGAGCTGATCGTTTATCTGGTCCTGGGCCGCATCTTCAAGAGCCGCCATCTCCTGGTGTGGATGCTCATCGCCCCCGCCACCGTCGGCCTGGCGATCCTGATCGTCTACCCGCTCCTGTGGGAGATGCGGCTGTCACTGACCAACATGAGCCTGCGCCGCTTCGGCGACAAGGCGCAGTACTTCTGGGTCGTCTGCGCCGCCGGTGAGGCGCCGCAGGGGCTCGCCTGGCTGACGGAGTGCCTCTTCAAGAACTTCGTCGACGTCTTCCGGCTTCCGGTCCTCAAACAGGTGACGTTCCTGCCCGTCTTCCTGCGGACCGTCGCCTGGACCGGGTTCAATGTCGTGTTGCACGTCGCCGGCGGTATGGGGTTGGCCCTGCTGCTCAATCGCCCCATGCGCGGGCGCGGCATCTACCGGGCGCTGCTCATCCTGCCCTGGGCCATCCCGCAGGTCATCGCCGTGCTTGCCTGGCGCGGCGAGTTCCACTACGAATATGGCTACTTCAACATCATCCTCACCCAGCTGGGCCTGGCGCCCGTCGAATGGTTGTCGAATCCGCTCGCGAACTTCGGCGCCATGGTCGCCACCAACGTCTGGCTGGGGGTTCCCTTCATGATGGTGATCCTGCTGGGGGCCATGCAGAGCATCTCGGGGGAATACTACGAGGCGGCCGAGATCGACGGGGCCGGCGGCTACCAACAGTGGCGCCACATCACCTTGCCGCTGATCCAGCCGGTGCTCACCCCGGCTATCGTCCTGGGTACGATCTGGACCTTCAACAACTTCAACGTCCCCTTCTTCATCAACCAGAACGAGCTGGAGACGAGCGACATCCTGGTGACGGCCTTGTTTCGGGCGGCCTTCGAGTACAACCGCTACGGATTCGCCGCCGCCTTCGCCTTTGTCATCTTTGTTCTCCTGCTGGCCTACGTCCTCATCTACATCGCGCTTACCGGCACCCTGAAGGAGTCGACTCGATGACGAGCCTCTCGCCTGCCGCCGCCACCCCCTCGGCCCCGGCCCGCGCCGGCGGGCAGGCCGGCGCGGGCGCCTTCTTCCGGGCGCGGCGCGGCGACTCGCCCATCAAGCGACTCGTGATCCACCTGACGCTGACGCTGTGCTGCGTCGCCACGATCTACCCGCTGCTGCGGGTCTTGAGCGTCTCGCTGCGTCCCGGCGACCGCCTGCTCTCGACCTCGCTGCGGATCATCCCCCCCGACGCTTCGTTCGGGAATTACCAGGAGCTGCTGGCCGACACCGACTTCCTGCTGTGGGTTTGGAACAGCCTGATGATTACCGTCGGCACGGCCATCGTCGGCGTGGCGCTGGCCTCCACCTCGGCCTACGCATTCTCCCGCTGGCGATTCCCCGGCCGCAACGCCGGATTGATCTTCCTGCTGACGACCCAGATGATCCCGGCGGCGATGCTGATGGTGCCGCTCTACATGCTGGCTCTGCGCAACGACCTGATCGGGAGTTATCGCGGCCTGATCATCACCTACTCGGTGACGGCGGTCCCCTTCAGCATCTGGATCCTGAAAGGCTATTACGATACGATCCCGCGTGAGCTGGAGGAGGCGGCGCTCATCGACGGCGCCGGGCGGATGGCCACTTTCTGGCGAATCATTCTGCCGCTTTCGACGCCCTCGCTGGCGATCGTGTTCCTGTTCAACTTCACGCAGGCCTGGAACGAGTACCTGTTCGCCCGCATCATTCTCGGCAGTACGAAGGAGATCTGGACGTGGACGCTCGGCTTGCAGACCCTGCAACAGCAATTCCGCACCGAGTGGGGTATGTTCTCGGCCGGCGCCATCCTGGTGACGATTCCCGTGGTCATCCTCTTCCTCTATTCCTCCAAGTACCTGATTTCCGGGCTGACCCTCGGGAGCGTCAAGGGCTGACGGGATGGGCCGCAGAAGCGAGGCGGGGAGGCAACGGGAGCCTCCCCGTTCCATTTCGGGATCCGGCCCGCGCTTGCCAGCCCAGAGGGAACGCCCCTGGCGACCCAGCCTGATCGGAATCCTCGTTCGGTCGGCGCGTGATCTGTGGAGTGAGTCCTTCTTCTTGATGGCGTTCAATTTCCTGTTCGCCGTCAGCGCCCTCCCCGGATTCCTCGTGCTTTCGTACGCTCTCACAAGCCGGCAGATCGTCTTGGTCGGCATCGGCTTGGTGGCGCTGCTCGCCTGGCCCTTCACCACGTTCGGCCTGTTCCACGCCGCCGCCCGCGCCGTGGCCCGCGACGCCGTCCATCTGCGGACCTTCGTCGAAGGCGGACGACGTCGCCTGGGGCTGGCCTATCGCTGGGGTGGGCTTAACGTAGCGGTCCTGGGGATCCTGGTCGTGAACGCGTTCTTCTATCTGGATCCTCAGGCGCCGCTCTCTGGATCCTGGCTGGGATCGTTCCTGGCGGCATTCTTCCTGATGGCCTGCGTGGTGTGGGTGATCGGCCAGGCCGGGTTGCTGGCCGTGCTGGCGACGCTCGAAGTCGATTCGCTGAGGTCGGGATGGAAGGAACTGCGTCTCGTGCTCCTTCGCCGTCCGTGGATCGTCTTTGGCGCCGGCGCGCTGTGCGCCGTTCTGGTCATCGCCAGTGCGGTTGTTCTTCCTCTCGGGTTGCTCGTGGGGTTCGCCTGCGCCGCCGTTCTGGCTTGCCGAATGATCGTTGATCTCACCGACGGCCGGGCGGCCACGGCCGATCGGTTCTCCCGCCAGCCGAAGGATCCCCGATGACGTCCCGCCGCCCGGCCCTCTCGATCGACTCGGGCGGACTGCGGATCCGTCTGGCCGGTCCGGGTTCGGGGCGGATGTCGATCGCCGTCCTCCGCCCGCGCCTGAGCGGCGTCGCGCGGGGGCGTTCCTTCCCGGTCGAAGTAAAGCTGAAGGGCCGCCCCTGGGCCTCACCCCGGCGCGCCCCGACGCTGACCCGGCCTTCGCCGCATGAGTTGGCTTTGTCGTGGAGGGTGGGCGCGCTCGATCTTGTCGACGAGTATCGCATCCACCAGGACCGCGTCGAGCGCAGGCTGCGGGTCATCAACCGTTCGCCGAGCGAGCTCCAACTCGTCGGTGTGCGTATGCTCCTTCCGGGCCTGTCGCTCGGGCCGGTGGGCGAGTGCCGCGTCGAAGCACCGGCGACTTCCCTCCGTCCCCGCCTGGCGCTCGAGACTGCCCTGCGGCGGAAAAGGGAGGACGCCTGGACGACCGATTTGGCGCCGGCGGCCAAGGAGCGCTGGGGCAGGGGGCTGGAGGACGCACCGGATGTGACCCCGGGACTCCTGGCGATTCATAATCCGCGGCGCAAAATCACCTTCCTGGTCTGGTATCACAGCGAGATCGAGGCCGGCACGCCGATGCTGTTCGGCGACGAGAGCGGGCTCACGCTCGGCCACGAAGTAGGGCTGGCGGGCTGGCTCGCTCCCGGGGAAAGCCTGAGCGCCGGAGTGCAGTCCTTCTGTCTCGGGCGAGGCGCTTGGGCCTCAGCGCTCGACGGCTTCCGCCCGCACTACGCGCGGGTGGGAATCCTCCCTCCCCTCTATGGAACTGCCCCCGGATGGGTTCGACGGGCAGCGGTCTACGAAGTCCACCCGGGGCAGTTCGGGGGATTCCGCGGCCTGACCCGCGCGCTACCACGCCTGCGGGACATGGGCTTTACGGTTGTCTATCTCCTTCCGGTCATGCGCTATGACAATCGCTCCGGGAGCGTGTGGGACGAGAACTGGGTCGGCTCGGGTTCACCCTATGCCATGAAGGACTTCGAGGCTTTCGAGCCAACCCTGGGCACCGAAAAGGACTTCCGGGGACTCGTCGAACGCGCTCACCGCCTCGGCCTGCGCGTTCTGATGGACTTCGTACCGCAGGGATGTGCGACGGATGCCCGCTACGTGAACGAACATCCGGAGTGGTTCTGCCGCGACGAGGCCGGGAACCTGGTCAGTTCGCACGGTTGGCGGGACACGTATTCGTTCGACTGGGCCAACCCCGCCTTTCAAGAGTACATGCTCGGCTGGTCCTTGCGCCTGGCCGGCGAATTCGCCATCGACGGTTACCGCGTCGACGCGCCGCATGCCAAGGAGCCCAACTGGGACCGCTCGATTCCCTATCACGCTTCTTTCACCAGCCTGGGAGTCGTTCCCTTGCTGGACCGCCTGCAGGCGGGTCTGAAACAGATCGGACCCGACCGCGCCCTGTTGTGTGAGCTCTTCGGGCCGCTTTTCGTCCGCGCTCACGATTTTCAGTACGACTATCACCCTTGCGTCAACTTGTTCGCCTTGCTGCGGGGCGAGCTCTCCATGGACGAGATCGGCGCGTGGTTCCAGGACTATTGGGCGGTGATGCCGTCGGGCGCCGTGCGTCTGGCTTTCACCGAGACTCACGACACGCGCACCCAGATGGCGGCCTATGCCTGGCGCGGTTCCGCGGCCGAACGTGCCGTTCTTGCCATCCTGGTGCTTGCCGGATTCGTCCCGATGGTCTGGTCCGGACAGGAGAAGGGGAATGAGGACTTCTACCGGAGGTTGTTGCGCGCCCGTGCCTCCTCGCCTGCGCTGCTCTCCGGAAAGCGCAGCTTCAACGCCGTTGGCTGCTCTCACCACGACGTCCTTTCGGTGCTGTGTCACGCCCAAGGCGAGACGGTCTGGGGGGTCGTCAGCCTCCACGCCGAACGCACCCCGGTCACCTTCTCCCTGCCGCCTCACGTGCTTCCGGAGAACAGCCGCAGCTTCCGGTTGTTCGACCTCATCGATCAGGCACCGTGGAGCGAGCTCGGCCGGTCCGTTTGGGACGACCGAAGCAATAGCAGTCTGACCATCTCGCCCGAACCGTACGTCCCTTACTTCTTCCGGATCTCGGACCCGGCGAGACGGGGAAAGGTTCTCTCATGAAGGCTCGCCCATGTCTGATGACCATGCTGGTCTTGACCGCCCTGCTGCTGCCGGCCTGTCAGCGGCGGACGCCACCCGACAAAGACGTCCTCTACTTGAATCTAGTCTGGCATCAGCACCAGCCGCTCTACTACAAGGACGCTGAGGGGAACTACACACGGCCGTGGGTCCGGGTCCACGCCACGAAGGACTACTACGACATGGCGGCCCTGGTGGCGCAGTATCCGAGCGTCCATGTCACGTTCAACCTCACCCCGGTCCTGATTCGCCAGCTCGACGATTTCGCAGAGAACGGCGCCAAGGATGTCTACTGGGTGCTGGCCGAGAAGCCGGCGGGCGATCTGACGGCGGCGGAGAAGCAGTTCGTCCTGGAGCGTTTCTTCGACGCCAACTGGACCAACGTCATCGGCCGCTTCCCGCGCTACCGGGCCCTGCTCGACCAACGGGGCGGCGCCACGCCGGAGGAGATCCAGGCGGCGCTCGAGTCCTTCGATGAACAGGACTTACGCGACCTCCAGGTCTGGTTCAACCTGGCCTGGTTCGACCCGATGTTCCTGGAGCAGGAACCGCTGCGCGCCCTGGTCGAGAAGGGAGAGGGCTTCTCGGAGCAGGACAAGCAGGTCGTCTTTGACGAGGCGCGCCGGATCGTGCAAGAGGTGATCCCGCTGCACCGGCAGCTGCAAGACGACGGTCAAATCGAGATCATCACCAGTCCGTACGCGCATCCGATCCTCCCACTCCTCTACAACACCAGGCTGGCGCTCGAGGGGAATCCCAACGCCGAGTTGCCCGAGCGTTTTTCGTACCCCAATGACGCCATCGCCCAGTTGGAGCGGAGCGTGGCCGCCTACGACCAGCATTTCGGCCAACCGCCGCGCGGCCTTTGGCCGTCGGAAGGGGCGGTAGCCGAGGAGATCGTCCCGCTCGTGTCCGATCAAGGCTTTGACTGGATGGCGAGCGGAGAACAGGTCCTGGCCGAGTCGCTCGGCCTCGGCGCCTTCACCCGCGACGCCGACGACACGGTCCGGGAGGCCGACGACCTGTATCGCCCCTACTTCGTCCAGGCGGGCGACAGCGAGCCGGTGGCGATCGTCTTCCGTGATCTGCGGCTTTCCGATCTGATCGGGTTCGAGTATTCCCAGACGCCTGGCGAACAGGCGGCGCAGGATTTCCTTAGCCGTCTGGGGAACATCCGCCAAGAGCTCAAGCGGGAGGGGGCCGAGGGTCCGCACCTGGTGACGGTCATCCTCGACGGGGAGAACGCCTGGGAGTATTACCCCAACGATGGGAAGGCCTTCCTCATCGCCCTCTATCAGGGGCTTTCGGAGAGCGAGACGATTCAGACGGTGACGCCCAGCGAATACCTCGAGATGTTTCCAGATCAGCGGCCTTTGGAGGACTTGTTCCCAGGCGCCTGGTTCAGCCCGAACTTCGACACCTGGATCGGTGAGGCCGAGGAGACAACGGCTTGGGATTACCTGCGCGAAACCAGAGAAGACCTGGCGCCGTATGACATCACGCAGAACAAGACCGCGCCGTCGGCCGAGGCGCTGGCTCAGGCGCTGGACTTCATGTACCTGGCGGAAGGCTCGGATTGGATGTGGTGGTACGGCGCTGACCAGTCCTCTGGGAACGACGAGTATTTCGACCAGGGCTTCCGGGCTTTGCTCGAGCAGGTCTACCTTTCGCTCGGTTTGGCCGTCCCTTCTTTCGTCCGTGTGCCCATCATCCCCGTAGCCCCAGTCGAGCCGGAGCAGGAGCTGCGGGCGACGTTCACCGCCACGATCGACGGCCGGATCGATCCGGCCGAGGAATGGTCCAACGCCGCCACCTACTCCTCCGCGGGAGGCGTCCAGGCGCGCGCCGAGGACGTCGTCGAGGCGCTTCTTATCGGCGTGGACAAAGAGAACCTCTACCTGCGCATCGACTTGGAGACGGACTTCACCGCCTCCGGCGCGGAGCGGGCGAGTTTCTACATCGGATCACCTCATCTCGAGGGTTCCCTGCCGTTTCGCCGGGAGAACCCGCAAGAGCTGATCGGGTTTGCGGCCAGCACTCTGATCGAGGTCAATCTGCGCGGCCCGCAACCATTGCCGTCCGCCTATCGGGCCTCGCCCGCCGGGTGGTCACCCGAGGCGGGCGCCGACGTTTCTGCGTCCTTCCAAGGCCAGGTTCTCGAACTCGCCTTTCCCCTCAACCAGCTCGGCGAGCTCGAGGTGGGCGACGATCTGCGGCTGGCCGCCGTCGTCTCAGCGGCCGGGCGAACCCTCCAATCGATCCCGACGACGGGGCCGGCCCGGCTGATCTTCCCCGACCTGGGGTTGACCATCCCCGTGCTGCGGATCGAGGATCCGCAGGGCGATGATCACGGTCCAGGCAGCTACACCTATCCGACGGACAGCGTCTTCGAACCGCAGGTCTTCGACCTGAAGTACTTCGCCGTCGGGTTCGACGAGAAGAATATCGTCTTCACCTTCGACTTCTACGGCCCGGTGCCTAATCCGTGGGGATCGCCGAACAACCTTGCGCTGCAGACTCTCGATGTCTATATCGACACCGATCCGGGAGCCGGCACGGGCTCACGCCTGCTGCTGCCAGGCCGCAACGCCGCGCTGACCGAGGGCGCCGGCTGGGAATATGCCGTCTGGGCGGAAGGCTGGACGCCTCAGTTCGTGGCACCGGACGAGACCGGAGCTCCGAAGATGGTCGGCGGTACGGCTTTCAAAGTGATCGTCGACCGCGCCGCCAACCGGGTGCAGTTGCGTGTGCCGCGGGCGGCCTTCGGTGGGGGAGACCCAATGGAGTGGGCCTATGCCGCCGCCGTGTTGAGTCAGGATGGCTTCCCGGCAACCGGCGTATGGCGCGTGCGGGACGTCTTGCCGCGGGCCGAGCAGTGGCGGATAGGCGGCGCCCCGGACGACGTCAACCACACTCGCATCATAGACTACGCCTGGGCTGCGGCAGGTGGACGGACGCAGGAGGAGATGTTGTCGACGTACCCCGAGAGCACGGGACCGCTCGACGGACTGACGGCGAACGATTACCCTCAAGTCGATATGCTGACGCCATGAGCGGATTCTTCGGCCGAGGCTCCATTCGCCTTCGCCCGCGCGGCGGCCTGGCAACCGTCGAAGGGTGGCCGTCCTCGACGTTTCACCGCGCCTTGGCTATCCCGAACCGGCTCGTGAGAATGGCCGTCTGATGGCGGGAGGACCCGCATCGCGGCGTCGCAGGCGGCTGCCCTTCTCGCGCCGGGCCCGGGCCTGGTTGCTGATCGGGCTGGCCGGCCTCCTGGCCGCCGTCCTGGCGGGGTGGATGTGGGCGCGTGGGCCGCGCAAGTTCACCGTCATCCTGCTGCCCGATACCCAATACTACGTGGAAAGCCATCCGGACATCCTGACGGATCAGGTCGACTGGATCTTGGGCCAGCAGAAGGCGCGTAACATCGTTTTCGTCGCCCACGTCGGCGATATTGTCGAACACTACAACAACCTCCAGGAATGGCGGCTGGCCGACGTCATCTTGTCGCCTTTGATCGGAGCGGTGCCCCTCGGTCTTCTTCCGGGAAACCACGATCTCTCCCCGACGGGAGACTCGACATCCTACAACCAGCACTTCGGCCCGGAGCGTTTCGAGGGTTTCCCCTGGTATGGCGAGGGCTTTCCCGCCGGGACGAACAACAACAGCTACCAGACTTTCAGCGCCGGGGGCTACACCCTGGGTCCGGTCTCTATTGGCGCCGACCGTTTTCTGGTCCTCGACCTGGAGTTCTGCCCCGAGGCGGATGTCATCGCGTGGGCGAAGCAGGTGCTGGAAGACCACTCTGACCGCCACGCGATTCTCGTGACCCACGGGTACCTCGATGTCTTCGGACGCAGAAACATCGGCCAGCCGGCCTTTGGGTGCACCCAGGCGGAAGGGAACACGGAGTACCTCTTCGAGGAGGTCGTCTATCCGCATCCGAATGTCTTCCTGGTGCTCTCGGGTCACCAATACGACACGCAAACGATGGATGGCGAAGCTCGCCGAGCGGACCGCAACGTCGCCGGCCGATGGGTGTACCAGCTCGTCTCCGATTTCCAGCGGCGACCTGAAGGAGGGGGAGGTTGGTTGCGCGTACTCGGCTTCAACCAGGAGCTGGGCCAGGTGATCGTGCGAACGTACTCCCCCACGCTGAAACGGTACGAACAAGACGGCGACAGCGATTTCTGGATTCCCTATCCTGAGCCTCTTCGGTGAGCAGCGGCGGATCAGGGTAGAATCCAGGGCATCACCCGCGGGCGAGGCCCGTGGCGCCAAGGAGGGATGGGATGGCTGTCTCACAATCGGCGGAACGGGCCAGCAGCCCGGGAGAGTTGGTTCGCAATTGGAAGGAAGTGATCGACACCTGCAACCTGTCGCCCGACAAACGGATGGACTTCGTCTCGCGCTGGCTGGTCCTGATGCGGGCCTGCGTCTTCCAGATGTCGGTGACTTCGGGCCTGATCGGCGGCTTGCTGGCCGTCAGCGTCGGGGCGATCAACTGGTTCTACTTTGCCCTGGTGTTGGTCGGGTTGGTGGTGGCCCATGCCGCCAACAATCTCTCCAACGACTTCTTCGACTTGCAGGAAGGGCTGGACACCAAGGACTATCCGCGGGCGCTCTACGCCCCTCATCCGGTGCTGAGCGGGCTGACGACACAGCGCGGCCTGGCGACGGCCTTCATCTCGCTGACCGCCATCGATGCCCTCATCGCCCTCTATCTGACGTATGTGCGCGGTCCGCTCGTGCTCGGCTTCGCCGCCGCCGGCCTCCTGGTGAGCCTCTTCTATACCGCATGGCCGTTGAAACTGAAGTACCGCGGCCTGGGTGAGATCGGCGTCTTCATCGTCTGGGGTCCGCTGATGATCGGCGGGACATACTTCGTCGCCGCCGGCAATCTGCCCTCTTGGATCTGGGTCGCCTGCCTGCCTTACGCGCTGGCGGTGACGACGGTCGTTATGGGCAAGCACCTCGATAAGCTCCCCTACGACAAGCCGCGCAGCGTTCGGACGCTGGCCGTCATCCTGGGAGAGGTCTCCACCAATCGCCTGATCCGCGGCATGATGATCCTCTTCTACCTGGTCAGTCTCGGACTGGTGCTCTCCGGAATCGTGAGCGTGTGGGTGCTGTTGGTCCTGCTTTCCGTGCCGCGTCTGCTGCGGGTCTGGAAGATCTATGGCCAGCCCAAGCCGGCGTCGCCTCCGGAGGGCCACACCGTCTGGCCGTTGTGGTTCGTGTCCTGGGCGTTCTACTGGGTCAAGCTGTCGGGGACGCTGTTCGTCCTGGGGATCATTCTCGGGGCGATCGTCCCCTTCCGGCTAGGGATGTAGCCCGGCGCCGTCTTGACTCGAGCTGGTCGTCGCTGGCGGCGCATCGTCGCGGTCCTCATCTGCGGAATCTTCGCTGCCGCCTGTTCCGGCCGTCCGGCACCCTTCGGCGGGCCGGCTGGGCCTCAGCCTTCGCAGACCCCGTCGGCCCTCACCCCGGCGACGGTGAACCCCGCCTCGGCCACGCCCGCCTCGACGGCCGCTCCTACTGTGACCACCACTTCCCCGCCGACCCCTGCGGTGCTTATCGCCGCCGGGGATATCAGCAGTTGCGGCAACGACGGTGACGAAGCTACGGCTTTGCTGGTGGAGGCCAGGGATGGAACCGTGGCTGTCCTCGGGGACAGCGTCTA
>Ga0214473_10007293_pt1 | contig 13138 bp, 6 predicted proteins | sample RVTome_7_FD_203509 | JGI IMG/M metagenome (GOLD analysis project Ga0214473, IMG submission 203509) | Soil microbial communities from uranium-contaminated site in the Upper Colorado River Basin, Wyoming, United States - RVT98D197 | ecosystem: Environmental > Terrestrial > Soil > Contaminated >...
CACCGCGCGGACTCCCGATTCCGGCGGGCCGGGATTCCGCCCGCGACTCACGTCCGGTACGCAGCTCGCCGGCGGCTGGTTTGCGTTCAGTTTCGGTCACGTCTAAGCTTCGCACAACTTCCGGGTGGGGGCGAGGCCGGAATGTCGGTAAAGGGTCGGACGCATGCGAGAATTCTCCTGGCTAGCCGTCCTGCTGGGCGTGGTGATCAGCGCCGTATTGGCTGCGGCCAACGCCTTTGTCGGGCTCAAGGTCGGCCTCGTCATCAGCGCGTCCATTCCCGCGGCCGTTCTTGCACTGCTCATCTTACGCACGGGTTTGAAGTCCGGCACGCTTCTGGAATGCAACATCGTTCAAACGATCGGCTCGGCGGGGGAGAGCGTAGCCTCCGGAATGATCTTCACTGTTCCCGCCCTGTTTATCATGCAGCAAGATGCGACGTTCCTCGAAATGGTGATCTGGGGTTCGATCGGCGGATTGCTTGGCGTGTGTTTCATGGTACCGCTTCGGCAGGTGCTCATTGTCCGAGAGCACGGCCGCCTGCCGTTTCCGGAGGGAGTCGCCTGCGCGGAAGTGCTTCGGAGCGGGGCGAGCGGAGGCGCGGGGGCGAAAGCGGTCGTGACCGGTTCGATGGTGGGCGCCGCGTATTTCTTCGTGACCGGATTGGGATTCTGGAGGGAAACCGCGGTTGTCGCGCTACGCCGATTTCGTACTGAGTTTCAAGTGGATTCATCACCCGCGCTGCTGGGCGTCGGGTACATTTTAGGGGCACGAATCGCTGCCTATATGCTGGCGGGGGCGGTGTTGAGTTGGTTCGTGCTGATACCGGCCATCGGCCACTTCGGTGCCGCGTCCCTGTCACCCGTCTTTCCGGAACCAACCCGGCTGATCGGCGACATGTCCCCGGATGACGTTTACCGAGCGTACGTCAAGTACATCGGCGCCGGGGCGGTGGCGGTCGGCGGTCTCATTTCGCTGTTCACGGGAATGCCGACCATCGTGTCATCCTTCTGGCATGTAACCAAAGGAGTGCTGCGCCGAGGTGCGGAAACCGTCGACCGAACCCAACGCGATATTCCCTCGCCGATTCTGTTGCTGGTGATTGCGGCCGTCGCCTATGCCCTGTGGCGATTCCCGCAGGTGCGCGTGGATCACATCGGCGTGGCGGCCGTGGTCCTGGCCGCATTCTTTTTCGTTACGGTGTCGTCGCGGCTGGTGGGATTGGTCGGAGCGTCGTCCAACCCGATTTCGGGAATGACCATTGCCACGCTCCTGGGGACGACGCTCGTGTACCGGTTCTTTGTGCTGGGCGACGGAGCGTCGGCCACGCCGGAACAGCTTTCCGAAGTGAAGTTTACGTGTTTGTCGATCGGGGCCATCGTGTGCATGGCGGTCAGCGTGGCGGGGGATACGTCGCAGGATCTGAAAACCGGTTTTCTGGTGAAGGCCACGCCGTACAAGCAACAGATGGGTGAGATGATCGGTGTGCTGGCGTCGCTGCCGGTGATTGCGGGCGTAATTCTTCTGCTGGACCGGACGTACGGTTTTGGGGACGCGACGCCGGACCATCCGCACCCGTTGCTCGCACCGCAGGCCCACATCATGAAGATTCTGGTGGAGAGTGTGTTGGGCGGCCAGGTTCCCTGGACGTTGATCATGGTTGGCGGCGCGTCGGCGGTCATTGTCGAAATGCTGGGGCTTCCTGCGTTGCCGTTTGCGGTGGGGATGTATCTGCCGCTAGGGCTTTCCACGCCGATCATGGTGGGGGGCGTGGTTCGCTGGATGGTGCATCGACGAAAGAGAGTAGAGACGGAGTACGAATCCGGGGTGCTGGCGTCGTCGGGATTGGTGGCGGGGATGGGGTTGATGGGAGTGGCCTTTGCGGGGGTGCTGGCGCTCATTGCGTGGTTGGGGGGCGATCCGCGTTGGGTGAATCCGGTGAGCGGAATCGCGGAACCGGTGTCGTACGTACACGTGGTGCCGTGGTTGTGGCACGCGACGGGGATTCCGTTGCGCTGGGGTCTGTCCGAAGGATGGTGGGATGCGTTCCCGCTGGTTCCGTTTGCACTGCTGACCGTCTGGTTGTGGCGGCGGGCGGTGCGGCGTCCGCCGATCGTGCCGCCGCGGGCGGCGCCTGCGGGGCCCCTTCCGGGCCCGGTTCTTGGGCGAACATCGTCGCGCATGCCGACTCCGATGGTGGACGTGAAAACGGGCGAACTGGCATCCGTGGATCCGGAGTCGCGTGCGCCGAAGTTCCGAGCGGGATCGGTCCCGTCCGAAGAAAGCGAACGCGAGGGAATGAATAGTGATGAGCGGACGGGCCGGGCGGATTCATCCGGATAGCGATTGCAGCGTGGGGCGCTTCCCGCTAGGCTCCCTCATCGGCTTTACGGGAAGCCTCTGGCGCGGAACGATTGACGGAGGGGCGCGGAATTCGTCGTCGGGGGGCTTTGCAGTCGACGGTGATTCATGATCGAGCGCTGCGAACCCTGGCGAGGGGCCGGAGTTGTTTCTTGGTGAACAAATCCAGACTGTTTGTAAGGAGCCTGTCTCGTGACTGAATCGAAACCCGGCTTTATCGCACAGGTCAAGAGCTACCCGGCCACGTTCTGGGTGGCCAATACGATGGAAATTTTTGAGCGGATGGCGTGGTACGGGTGGTTCACCGTTTCATCGGTTTACATTACGGGGGCGGTTGAAACGGGAGGGCTGGGATTCACTTCAGAACAGCGGGGACAGATTCAGGCCGTTGTTCCCTTCCTATTATATCTCATGCCCGTGTTCACCGGCGCCATGGCTGACCGGTATGGTTATAAGAAGATGTTTACGATCGCTTACCTTATCATGATCGCGTCCTATTACCTCTTGGGTCAATTCCGCACGTTTCCCACCTTTATGATGGCGTTTCTGTTCGTTGCAGTTGGAGCGGCCATCTTTAAGCCGGTGGTGGTAGGGACGATCGCCCGTGTGACCGACGATCGGAACTCCGCGACGGGGTTCGGTGTTTTCTACATGATGGTGAACATTGGCGGCTTCGTCGGACCGATTGTAGCAGGGCTGGTTCGCGGGATGAGTTGGAATTATGTCTTCGTGGCATGCTCCTTCTGGGCCTTCTTAAACTTGGTCATCGTCTTGGTTTTTTACAAAGAACCGACCACCGAAGCGAAGTCACAATCGCGGCGAACGTTCAAAAGAGTTGTGGAAAACTCGATCGAAGTCTTGGGCAACGTGCGATTCTTTGTTACGGTATTCACCATCCTAGTTGCGCTCATGGTCGCCAATCAAGGAGTGCGCTGGTTTTCGTGGACACATTGCCTGTATTTTGTGCCGATTTGGCTGGTTTTGAATCTTTTATACGATGTGTTGTTGCCGCGGATAAACGGGCGAACTCCCGACGCAGATCAAGGATCCCGTCTATGGTTCATGAAACGAATGCGCTGCAGTAATTGGCGGTTTGCCCTGTTTCTGCTGATTATGTCCGGCTTTTGGACGAGCTTTCAGCAGATTTTCATAACGATGCCGGAATACATCAGGGACTTTACAGAAACCCGTCCGCTCATTGTCGCCGCGGAATCGGTATTCGGAAAAGGTGATCCCCGCAACGCCGAATCCGGCGTTGCGACGGTGATGGCCACGATCAGCGACAGCGAGCGCGACCAGATTGCGAAAAAACTCGACCGGCTCACGACGGCGTACGCATCCGGAACGCTGAACGACGAAACGTTAACCCAAGCGTCCCATGGTCTACTGGAGAGTAAGGTGCGGCTTAATCCGGAGCAGCTTCGAGAACTGATCGCCGTCGCGGATGCCAACGTTCAATCAATAACCAATCAAGCCATGCTCAAGGGCAGGCAAGTCAACCCGGAGTATATCGTCAACGTTGATGCTGGAGCCATCATACTTTTTCAGGTGATGATTTCGTTTGCGATGGGACGATTTCACCGGTTTACAAGGATCATTCTGGGAATGGTCATTGCGGGGATCGGCATCGGGCTTTCTGCGTTTGCCGGTGACACGGGCATGGTGGGGCGCGGCGGTTCCGTGTGGATTGTGATTATCGGAATCGTGACCTTTGCGGTGGGCGAAATGATGGCCAGTCCGACGAGTCAGGAATACGTCGGGCGGATCGCGCCGCGCGACAAGGTGGCGTTGTACATGGGCTACTACTTCGTCGCTATTGCTCTTGGCAATCTATTTAGCGGCATCCTATCGGGGCAGCTCTATGGCAAGCTCGCCCGCGATATGCAGAGGCCCGATCTGATGTGGCTGGCGTTTGGCGGTGTGATGCTGCTAACCGCGTTGGCGTTCTGGCTTTACAATCTGTTCGCTCTGCCCAAACACGCCGCGGATTCGTTGACCAATCAGAAATGACGAATGGCAGCTTTCGAATGAAGAATGGGCATCGATCGGTTTCGTGTGATGTTGTGCGTGTGGCCGTGGTCGATTCGTCATCCTTCTTTCGTCGTTCTCATTTCACTCCGTGCATCATGCGTTTGAGGGGTCGGACGAGGATCAACAGGACGGCCGCTCCCGCGAAGATAATCAAGGCAATGCGCTGGAAGACGTCGTTAAAACCGGAAGCCTGGCCAACGCCAGCAACTTTGGGAGCCAGGACATTGCCCAACGCAGACGAAAGGAACCAGACTCCCATAAACATACCTACCAGACGAGCCGGCGCCAGTTTGGTAATGGTGGAAAGTCCGACGGGAGACAGGCATAACTCTCCCGTGGTGTGAAAAAAGAATCCGAGAATCAACCAGATCATCGCACACTTTCCGTTGGGGTCGTTTCCCGCTTCCTTTCCCCCGAGCAGCAGCATCACAAAGCCAAGTGCCAGGAAGCCAAGACCCATGACAAACTTGAACGGGGATGACGGTTCTATGCGTCTTCGGTCCAGCCATACCCACAGGCCGGCAACAGGTATGCTTAGAACAATGATGAGAAGAGGATTCACCACGTTTGCCAGGAAGGCGGCGGGAACTTCTTTATCCATCACCACCCGGTCCACGACGTCTTCGGTGAAACGAGTGATCGTGCTTCCGGCGAGTTCGAAAAAGCCCCAGAACATCATCGAAAACGTACACAACACCAGGATGACGATCATGCGCCCGGCTTCTTCGCGAGTGCCGCGCAGGGCCTCCCAAAGCAAATACAACACGACCGGCCCGGCGATGATGAGCGCCAGACTTTGAACCCACTGGGGGTTGGAAATGAGATACCCTGCCAGCGGAATGAAAGCACACACGCCCACAAGGAGAACCAGGCCATTGGGCGCAACTAATCGGCCTGAGGCCGTCAAGCTGGCGCCCTCCGGGGGTAGGCCTTTGCCGGCGATCGTTCTTAAGCCGAACGTGAATATCACCATTCCGAAAATCATGCCCAAGCCAGCGAGGAGGAAGCCCAGATGCCAGCCGTAACTTTGGGCGATGCCACCGGAGAAGCTGGCCAGAAACGCGCCGATGTTGATGCCCATATAGAAGATCGTAAAAGCAACGTCTCGACGGGCATCGCCCTGTTGATAAAGAGTTCCCACGATCGTGGAGATGTTTGGCTTGAAGAAACCATTGCCCGCCGATAATAGTCCAAGACCAAGGAAGAATATCCAGTTGAGTGTCTCAATGGGTTGGCCGCTCTTTACAAGCAGTGCGTGACCCGCCAGCGTGAATTGCGCCAGGGCCATTAACGTGCCGCCAATGTAAATTGCGCGGCGTTGACCCAGGAGACGATCGGCCAACATTCCCCCGACGAATGTCGACGCGTAGACGAAGCCCAAATACGCCCCGTAGATTTGATCGGCCTGACCTCCTGCTTGGTCCCGCCCCATCGCGGCAAGAACGACACCGGCCATGTACAGCGTTAAGATGCCGCGCATGCTGTAGAAGCTGAATCGCTCCCACAATTCCGTGAAGAAGAGGACGAAGAGGCCTTTGGGGTGGCCTAGAAGGGTGCCTGCCTTCGCGTCGGACACGTGCGGTATCTCCTTCGAACAGGGGTTACGGGGTGATGGGGTTGGTCTCGTCGTGACCGCGTCGTTTCCGCGACCAACACCACCTCACCCGGTAAAACGGGACTCCCGACTTGCGAGAGAACCGGCTCATCGTACATTCGTTTACTAGCAAACGGGAAAGAGCCTAGCGGAAATTCCCCATTCGTTCCAGCACCATTGCAAAGGACTGAGTAAAAGATGCCCGAATTGCCGGAGGCCGAGACCATCGCCCGGACCCTGCGTGACCGGATCGTGGGGCGGAAGCTGGGTAAGGTGGAGCACGTTCGCCAGGACATCGTCCACGGCGATCCGCGACCCTTGGAAGCGGTAGTGAGGGGACGGAGGGTGACGCAGGTTTTGCGTCGCGCCAAACGCGTCGTGGTCAGGTTGGATAGGGGGATCGACCTGGTGTTCCGCCTGGGGATGAGCGGGAGCATCACGGTTGAGCCTGGCTCTACCCCCATTGAACCGCACACCCATTTGCGGATTTCGGTGGGGAGGGAGGGCGACGAGATTCGCTTCCGCGACCCGCGCCGGTTCGGAGGCGTTTGGTGCCTGACGCCGGAAGCCGAACGACTGGGCTATCGAGGGCGGCGGCTGGGAACGGTCGGTCTTGAACCTCTCGAAGCCGTGCCGGCTGAATTCCGTGCGGCCCTGGACCATCGGCGTCAGATCAAGGCGCTGTTGATGGACCAGACGGTGATCGCGGGGTTGGGGAACATCTATTGCGACGAATCGCTGTTCGCCGCGTGCATCCATCCGCTCAGGCGAGCGGACAAATTAGATGCAGGTGGAGCGGCGAGTCTTCTTCGGGCGATCCGTCGAACGCTGCAACGGGCCATTGTATTCAACGGATCGACGCTGATGGATTACCGTGCGGCCGACGGAGCGCCGGGATCCTTTCAGCGGCTGCATCGCGTGTATCAGCGTGAGGGCAAACCGTGCAAGCGTTGTCGCACACTAATCAGACGGATTCTTGCGGCCGGCCGCTCCACGTTTTTCTGTCCGAAATGCCAGGGGAATCGTTAAGAAGTAGGCAACGAGGCAACCAGGCAACGAAGAACCGGGTCTTTTGGGGGTGAGATACGAAGGCTCTATGGCTCGCGAGTCCAGCCGCGGAGGGTGTGGCCTGTCTGAATGAGAAGGGCATCGTTCACGACCAACATGGCTCGAATGTCGGGCAGCGAACCGAGGGACAGCGTGCCGCCGTCGCGAGCGATGACGCCGCTGGCGTTTCGATGATCGTAGAAGAAGGCCTTGTTGGCGGATTCCTCTCCATTCTGGACGACATGGATGGCGACGAGGTAGGCCGAGGTCACTCGACGGTTGATGAACCGCGGTGATTCGGGGGTCGTCCCGCGCCACAGCGTTAGGCCCGTGACGGTGTCGACGGCGGCGATGGAAGTGGAAGTTCCGACCAACAGGGTAACCCCTTGTCTGACCACCGTGATATCCTCGTCGCCGCGTCGCGCCAACGGTTCAGATTCCCAGACCACCGCCCCGTCCTCCCAGGAGATCTTTTTGATGCTGCGGCCATCGGAAGATAGGAACACAGCGTCGATATCCGGGACGAGCGAGTTTTTTCGCAAGAACCCCTCCAGCGGGGTCCGCCAGAGCAATCGTTGCGTATGCGGGTCATAGGCGGAAACGGATTGGCTCCCCGCCAGCACGACGCGGCCATCCATGGTGATGAGAACGTCTTCCATGCTCCTTTTCTCCTCGGTCTGAATACCGCGGACCCAGGCCCCGGTATCGACATTGAGCAGGCAGATGTTGAAGCGGGCGTCGGGATCGTCCATGGAGGGATAGGCGACCCATTCGTCGGACAAGGCGATGGGTCCAAAAGCGCGAGGCCTTTGCAAATGCGACCAGAGTGCCCGTCCGGTGGAGAGGTCGACGAGGGTCATTTCTCCGCTATCGCGCTGGAAGAGGAGTCGTCCTTCGTGCAAGGCGAACTGTCGGAGGACGGCGCCGTTCTCCCAATCGCCCTCGACGAGGTTGAGGCGCTCGGGAATAGTCCCATGCGACCATCGCCGATCGCCGGTTTCAACGTCCAACGCGAACACTTCATAGAGGTTGGCGAAGACGGCTTGGCGCGAGGTCGCGACCAGCAACTGCGTGCGCGTGCGCGAGGGGGCCGGTTCGGACCAACGCCCGGCCGCCGTTCGCCCTTTGAAGGCGCGGATGCCATCATCGGTGATAGCGTAGAACACCGACCAGTCAGCCGATGGATCGTCGGCGAAGCGCGGCTCCAATAGAGACGCTCCCCGATCCCATTCGACGGTGATGGGTCGGGAGAGGGGTAAGGTCAGCGTGGGGCGGGATGGTTCGAGCAAGGATGCGACGTCGGACAACCGCGAACGATATTCCGCGAACGTAACGCGCCGCCCTTCACTCTCGAAACGGTGGCTAGGATGCTCGCGGGCCGCCTTGGTGAGCCAGAGATAGGCCCGTTTTTTCATATCGGCGGTTTCATAGGCGTCGGCGATGAGACGAAGCAGGGCCGGTCGGTCGGGGAACCGCGGATACTGGTGATAGGCGCGTGACAACAGGGCGGCGGCGGCCGCGCCCCGCCGTTGCTTGACGAGCAGATCGGCCTGAGCGATCAACGCCTGTGGGGCCGCGAGGCTATTCGGAAACCATTGCACCAATCGCGCCAGAGCGCCCTCATCGGCGTCCGCGGCGGCGGCGCTCAACATCCGTTGCGCCTCGTCTTCGAACGGGGCGTAGATGTCACGTCCGTTTGCGCTGATCAGATCGTCAATGCGCTCCTGCGCCATGACGGCGGCGTTTTTCGCTTGGTCCGGTGACGAGGGGACGGGCAGGTCGGAGAGGGAAGCATCGCGCAGGAATTGTTGGTACAGGCGAACGGCGCGCTCCGGTCGGCCGGTTTTCTCGAACCAAACGGCGAAGCGAAGTCGGTATAGGAGATTGGCTTGTGTGTCTGGTGCGGCATGAGCGGCCAAGTCGAAGAGCAGGTCGAGCCGCTCGTTTGTCAGCCGGTTGTGGTTGAACAGCCGTTCGGAGAACATCATGGCGTCATCGAACAACCGCCCGCGGAGCGCGGCGCTCATGGTTTCGCGGGAGGCGTCGGCCCGTTTTCCGGCCTCCTGCAAGGCCGCAATCGCTTCGTCGTATTCGCCATTGCTGAGGGCGATCTCCGCCCATTCAACGGCGGGCATGGGGTCGGCCGGCGAGGCGCTGACGCGATCGCGCAACGTCGTCCAGATTTCGGATTTGCGCACGTAGGCGGAAAGGCGTCCCACGCCGGCAACGAGAAGTTCACCGGGGAAGGCCAATAGGTTGCCGCCTTCGCCCTCCGCGTCCCAGGATACCGTCCGAGATTTTCCGGTTAATTCGTCGAGCACCAGCAAATGCGACCGCGTGGGGACCAAGATCGATTTGTTCGCCCAAATGCCCTGTCCGAACGTTGGGACGTCCGTCGGCAGGGAAGCGGACCAGCGTGGACTTCCGACGGCAAGATCATAGCACACGGCGCTTGGGCCGACGGTGCAGAGCAGGTCTCCTCGAATCCCCAATAACGATTCGGCGCGGCCCAGATGGTCCCGATCCAGGGTGTGAAGCCGTCGCCCGTCGAGGGCGTTTAGCACCAGGAGCCTCCCCGAATCCATCGGCAGGACGACGACGCGATCTTGATCGACGATCACCGGGTTGAAGTGCCACGGTTTGACATCACGGACCGCGTAGGCGAGACTGTTGTCCTGATCAAAGCGATCCCGGGGATAGGTGCGCAGCCAACGGACGCGACCGGTATGAATGGAAACGGCAGCGACCGTCCCGAGGTTGCCGGCCACGAAGGCCGTGTCGCCACCGATGGCGATGGCTGCGCGGGTCGGTTGGCGTGATCCGAAGACCCCCGTGGAAGCGCCGCCCACATGGGTGCGTTGTTCGAACGCGCCCGTCCGGGCGTTGAATCGGTACAGAAAACAATCCTCGAAGCCGAACGATCGCCTCCGTCGTCCGACGACCCAGAGATGACCGTTTCGAACGACCGGGGAGGAGTCGAACGTGGTCTCGGAAAAAGCGTCGGTCAGCCGATGGGCCGGGCTTCGCCAGATTTCCCGGCCGCTGACGGCGTCCAGGCAGATCAATTCGGCGGGATGGCGCGCCGCGTCATAGGTGTATCGAGGGGCGGATTCCGCGGGAAACGAGGCGTAGACGCAACCGTCGGCCACGGTCACGGCGTCCCAAGCCGAGGGCTCGTCGTCGAATTCCACGGGACTCGCGGCGGCCGCTTCTTCGGCGCGGAATCGCCAGGCCACCGCTCCGGTGCGCCGGTGAAGAGCAACCACTTCCCGCGCCATTTGTACGTAGATCAAACCGCCAAACGTCACGGGCTGGATGGTCAACCAGCGCGCACGGGCGTCGTAACGATCGTCTTCGAATTCACGATTTGAGGCGCCGACGGTACCTTGATTAGGGGCCAGCGCGTCGAGGCGCCAGAGCAATCCCAATTCGTCAATTTCGCTCGCCGGTCGGCGATTGCGGGTCGCGTCTCCGCCGACGATCGGCCAATCACCGGGGGACGGAGAGAGCGATAAGTGTCGGAACCCCACACGAACTTGATCGACGATTTCGTTGAGTGACCGATCGTGACCCATCCAGGACAGTGTCGTTTCCCGAATCTCGTCAGGCGGATCATTCACCTTTTCGCTTTCCATCACGCGGAGCAAGTAAATGATGGATTGGTAGTGCCGCGCATATCGGGCGCCGTCGGGATGACCATCGACCACGGCTTGATAGAGTCGCCTTGCCAGGTCGAGATCGCCCGACTCCATAGCCATTTGGGCCGTCGAATCGGCTAGTTCCGCCGCCTGTTGGGTGCAGAAATATCGCTCAAACAGATTCAGCAGCGTGTCGACGGAATGAGTTTGCATGAGCGTGAGCCGATCGAGCTCGTCCTGGATCGCCGGTTCGAAGCGCCTGCGATACGCCCTCAGGCCTTCTTCAGGCCAGGCCGCGATCAGCTCATTAACGTGTGCGCGCACATTTGTGTATTGGCCTTCATCAAGACGAACCAACCGATTCGCAGCCTTATCCGACGTTTCCTGTAAGAGCGCAGCCGCTTCATCCCATTGACCGCGCAGAGCATGAGCCTGGGCGCGGGCGATGGCGTCGGCGGCCTCCAGGCTGTCGTCAAGATAGGCTTGGTTACTCCGCTGCACATGGCCCGGCTCGGCCCCATCGAGGGGTTGGAGAGCCAGCGCCCATGGAGGCGCGACCGGTGTGACGAGCAGACAGGCCGCCCACGGCAGCGAAAGGTAAGAGTGTCGTCGTTTCGCAATCATGGAATTCCCGCGATAGCCCAGGCTATATGATTATTCCGTTTTATCGGATAGCTGGCGACCCAAAAGGGGATGTAATTTTTGACGCACGTCGGCGGGAAGGTGCTCTTTCGATGACCAGACGGCTAATCTCAAGGCGTCGCGGCAGTGGCAGGGGGGTAATGGGTCGGGAAGCCGCGCGAGCGTGTGGCGTATAAGGCACGCCGCCATTTCGGACGCCCGGTTCAGGTTGGCGCGGATCTCCTTGAGCAGTTCGTTTTCGCCGCGATGGGGGTCGGGAGGTCGCCAGCAATCGTAATCCGTCGGCAAAGCGATGAGGGCGTAACACATTTCCGCCTCCCGGGCGAGCTTGGCCTCGGGCATGCAGGTCATGCCGATGAGATCGCCGCCCCACAGGCGGTGCATGTTAGATTCGGCACGGGTGGAGAACTGGGGTCCCTCCATGCACACGTAAGTACCGGCGTGATGGACGGTAGCGGGAATCGAAGGTCCCGTTTGGGACAGCATGGCCCGCAGCCAGGGGCAGAAGGGATCGGCGAATTCGACATGTGCAACCACTCCTTCATCGAAAAAAGTTCCGGCACGGCGAAAGGTCTTGTCGATCACTTGATCGCAGATGACGAGTTGACCGGGTTCGATGTCTTCGCGGAGACTCCCGGTCGCGCCGCTGGCGAGGATGACCGATACGCCGAGGGATTTCAGCGCCCAAATATTGGCGCGATAGGGGACATGGGATGGATTGAGGCGGTGTCCTTCGCCATGGCGGGATAAAAAGGCGATCCGAACGCCCTCCCACTCCGCCAGAATGAAGGGTGCGCTTGGCGGGCCATAGGGGGTGTTGATTTCCACCGGCCGGCCGCCGGCCTCACGATTCAACAGATCGCTCAAACCGGTACCGCCGATGATGCCGACCGTGAATTGCGACATGACCGATGTTCTCGCTTTTCTGGGTTACCCGGCAGTCAACACGGCCAGACGCGACAGCAAGCCGGGCAAGATAGAAACCACGTGATCCACTTCTTCTTGCGTGTTAAACCGGGAGAAACTGAAGCGAACCGCCCCGTGGGCGATTCGCTCGTCGATGCCCATGGCCTTAAGTACGTGCGAAGGTTCCAGGGAACCGCTGCTGCAAGCCGCGCCGCTGGAGGCGCAGATACCTTGTTCGCTGAGGAGAATGAGAATCGCCTCCGCCTCCAGGCTCTCGAAGGCGATGTTCGAGGTATTGTGAATTCGCGCCGCGCCGCGCCCGTTCACGTGGGAACTCGGAACGGTTGACAAGACAAAGCGTTCGAAAGCATCTCGCAAAGACCCGACGCGGTTCGATACCTCCGCACTATCACGTTTGGCGATTTCGGCGGCCACGCCCATGCCGACAATGCCGGCCGTGTTCTCCGTTCCGCCGCGAAGCTGCCGTTCCTGCCCCCCGCCGACGATGAGCGGGGCGATTCGCGTCTTACGACGGACGTACAGCGCCGCAACGCCTTTGGGACCGTGGAACTTGTGGGCGGACAAACTGACCAGGTGAACGGGCCAATCCGCGACATTGATGGGCAGCTTGCCCGCCGACTGCACGGCATCGACGTGAACCAATGCGCCATGTTTTTGGGCCATCGCGGCCAATCGCGGAACGTCGAACAGAACGCCGGTTTCGTTGTTGGCATGCATGAAGGTCGCCAACGCCGTTTGATCGGACAGCCTGTCCTCCCACTGGGCCTCGTCGATTCGCCCCTCCCGATCGACACCGATGAAATCAACGTGATAGCCTTCCGCCCTCAGGTCTTCCAACACCTTAAGAACCGCGGAATGTTCCACCTGCGTGCTGACGATTTGTCGCCTCTGTGGGTGCGC
>Ga0214473_10007294_pt1 | contig 13137 bp, 15 predicted proteins | sample RVTome_7_FD_203509 | JGI IMG/M metagenome (GOLD analysis project Ga0214473, IMG submission 203509) | Soil microbial communities from uranium-contaminated site in the Upper Colorado River Basin, Wyoming, United States - RVT98D197 | ecosystem: Environmental > Terrestrial > Soil > Contaminated >...
GTACTTACGAAAATTATGTCGCAAAACGATTTTAACCAATTTCATAACCAGTTGTCCTTGTTCGACTTATAACGGGACAGTAGTGATTTTGATGATGAATAAAATCTTTGAGGTGTTTTATGGTTGACCAGTCGAATGAAAAAATCAGGCAAACCGTTCGCAAGGGATATACCGATATTGCTCGAGGCAAATCAGGCTGTTGCTGCGGTTCCTCATCGCCAGACAAACTCGCCGAGGCGATAGGCTACACAACTGAAGAACTGGATATCTTGCCCGATGGTGCAAATATGGGCCTTTCCTGCGGCAATCCTACCGCTATTGCAGACCTCAAATCCGGGCAGGTGGTTTTGGATCTGGGTAGCGGCGGTGGATTCGATGTCTTCATCGCGGCAAAAAAAGTTGGAGTTGCCGGCAAAGCTATCGGTATCGATATGACACCGGAAATGCTCACCAAAGCAAGGGCGGGCATCTCTAAATTTACAGAAAAAACAGGACTTCAAAATGTGGAATTTCGTCTCGGTGAAATCGAACATCTGCCCGTAGCGAATAACAGCGTCGATGTTGTAATCTCAAATTGCGTCATAAATCTTTCGCCGGATAAACAGCAGGTCTGGAACGAGATTGCCCGCGTATTAAAACCCCGTGGCAAAGCTTGTATTTCCGACCTTGCTTTAAAGAAAACTTTACCGCAGGAAGTCTTAAAATCTGCCGCCGCATTTGTAAGCTGTATTGCTGGTGCGGTTCTGATTGACGAAACCATCAAAATGGCTGAGCAGGCAGGCCTTGTTAATATTCTGATAGAAGAAAAGGCATACAGCATCGATGTAATGGCCGACTGTAACGACCCGCTTTACAGACAGGTAAAAGATTTTTTCAGGCAGGGGGACAAACTTGGCAATTATATCGTTAGCGTCAACATTACCGTATTTAAACCATAGGAAAAGGAATTGAAATATGCCCTCGGAAAAACAGCCATTAGTGCAAACCAAAGGATTAAACATCTTCGAAAAATATCTGACCCTTTGGGTCATTCTTTGCATCGTTGGTGGAATTGTGCTTGGAAAGTTTGCTCCCGGCTTGGCAAAAACCCTCGACGGTATGGCTATCTATGTCAACAATGCCCCCGTTGTCTCAATCCCAATCGCCGTCTGCCTTTTCTTTATGATGTACCCGATTATGGTCAAAATCGATTTCGCCGAAGTTCTAAAGGCTGGCAAGAACGTCAAGCCTGTTGGTTTAACACTCTTTGTTAATTGGGCAATCAAACCGTTTACTATGTATGCGATAGCGTTGTTCTTTCTCGGCACCTTGTTTCATACGTTCATCGGCACGGACGCAATCGACCTCGTCAAAATGCCTTTCGGTCTGGATTTACCCATCGGCGCGACATACGGTGTAGGCAAGGTTATTGAAACAAATGGAATAAAAATGCTCGAAGTACCTCTGTGGCGAAGCTACCTTGCAGGCTGCATCCTGCTCGGTATCGCTCCCTGCACCGCGATGGTTCTGGTCTGGGGCTATCTCGCTAAAGGCAACGATGGCCATACACTCGTTATGGTTGCCATCAATTCTTTATCAATGCTGTTCCTTTACGGTCCGCTCGGTGGTTTTCTTCTCGGTGTCGGAAAACTCCCCGTCCCTTGGCAGGCTTTATTGCTGTCGATAGCAATTTATGTGGCCTTGCCTCTTGCTGCCGGTTTTATCTCACGCAAATGGATTATTGCGCATAAAGGGCTTGCGTGGTTCGAGCAAAAATTCCTCCACGTCCTGACTCCCATTACAATTATCGCTCTTCTGATAACACTCGTTCTTCTGTTCTCCTTCAAAGGCGATACCATTTTGTCCAACCCGCTGACAATCCTCTGGATTGCTGTCCCGCTCTTTCTCCAAACCTGCCTTATTTTCGCCATCGGTTACTGGCTGGCCAAAATTCTGAAGCTGTCATATCCAGACGCTGCCCCATCGGCGATGATTGGAGCTTCCAACCATTTTGAAGTCGCAATCGCTACCGCAACCATGCTCTTTGGTCTGTCCTCCGGTGCTGCTCTTGCTACCGTTGTCGGAGTCCTCATTGAAGTTCCGGTCATGCTGATGCTGGTCAAAGTCTGCCTCAAAACACAGTTGCTATTCAGGGATTGACAGTTTTTGAAACCTCATTACAACGATTGACTTTTTTATTTACACGCTATAATATCATTGTGGCAAGTTTCTAAATTTTGCGGACTATTTCTTTTAGGGAGTGTTTATGAATCCTGCTATTTTTAAGGCCTACGACATTAGGGGCGTTTACCCCGACCAGATTGACGAAACTGATGCGTGGAAAATCGGCTACGCCTCCGCTCGCTTTCTGCGTTCGATGCTCCACGGTTACGAAAGGGGACAGGCCAACGCCAATTCCATCTGCGTCGGGCACGACATGCGAACGCACAGCAAGATGCTCGTCAACTCGCTCATTGAAGGCATTAACGCCGCCGGCGCAAACGTCATCGATATCGATATGATTGATACGCCCCAGATGTATTTCGCGATAAATCATCTCGGAACCTGCGGTGGAATTCAGGTCACCGCCTCCCACAACCCCGCCAAATATAACGGCTTTAAAATTTCAGGCCTTGAGGCAAAACCAGTCGGTGCCGACACAGGCCTCAAGGACATCGAACACATTGCTCTGGCGCTTTTGCATACAAAAGGCAAAATCGATGGCACCGTCGAAAAATACGACATTGTCGAAAAATACAGGGAGCACGTCCTCAAATTCCTTCGCCCCAATCTGCGAGAGCTTACTGTTGCCATTGACGCATCCAACGGAATGGCCGGAAAAATGGTCCCGCTCATCTTCGGTGAATTGCCCATCGTACTTATCAAGCTTAATTTCGAGCACAACGGCACATTCAAGCACGAACCGAATCCCCTTCTCGATGAAAACCTCGTCGAGGTTAAGGAAGCGATAAAAAAACACAAATGCGACTTCGGTGTCTGTTTCGACGGCGACGCCGACAGACTAATAATGCTCGATGAAAACGCCGACCGAATCAGTTGCGACCTCCTTACCGCTCTTATGGTGCCATATTTTCTCAAATCACGACCCGCCTCAACCATCGTTTACGACCTGCGAAGCAGTTGGGTCGTCACTGAGGAAATTCTCAAGCACGGTGGCATCCCCCGAAGAGAACGAGTCGGACATGCCTTTATGAAAAAAGCCCTCCGTGATTCGCACGGCGTCTTCGGTGGTGAACTTTCAGGCCATTTCTATTACCGCGACAATTTTTACGCCGATTCAGGCCTCATCACACTCGTCCACATGCTCAACATCGTAAGCGACTCCGCCGTCTCCGTAAGCGAACTCATCAGACCTTTGAAAAGATATTTCAGCAGCGGTGAACTGAATTTCAAGGTCGAGGATAAAGAAGCAAAAATGAACCTGTTCGCAAAACGCTACGCCGATGCCCAAATCGACTGGCTCGATGGTGTTACCGTTGTGTACAAGGACTGGTGGCTCAACTGCCGTCCAAGCAACACCGAACCGCTCCTGCGACTCAACGTCGAAGCCAAAAACCAAAAGCTCCTCGACGAAAAACTCGCTGAAATCGAACAACAACTCGGAAAACCGGTATAATCGAAAGGACCGTATGGAAATTAATACTAAAACATATCAGACTCCCAATGGCCCAGTCGAAGGCGTCCAGACCAAATGGCCCGGGTTTAACATCCTTATAGCTACCGGTTCAAAAGGATTTCTTGCTTGCCCCGCGATTGATGTCGTCGCCTGTCAGCGTTACGGAGTAGCAGCCGCACTCGTCGAAAGCTCGCCTGAGAACCCCATCAAAACTCTCGACCGCTTCCCGAATCGAAAGGTCACAATAGTAAATGAAAAAGCAAAGGCCCTCGGCATCCGCGAAGGTATGCTTGTCACAGAGGCCTTCGCTCTTATCGCGTAAAGTTGTATCTGTACGTTTTTGACAGGAGGTTGTTTATGAAACTCACAATGTATTTTTCGCTGCTCATATCTGCGTTTTTATTTTCTTACGCTTACGCCGCCGTACCTCAGGATTCAGGAAACGATTTGTCTCTCATCAGCAAACCCGACCCCGTCTTGACCGGTGTCGAACCGCTGTGCGTTGTCATCATATCGCATAACGACGAACCGAAGCGTGCCGGCCTGCTCCTGAAAAATATCAAGCTAAAAACCGAAGCCGACCTGAAAAAAGCCGGTATCGATGTAATCGTTGTTCCCGACGAGAACAATCCGCTCGAACTCCACGAACTTAGAATTTCCGTTGACATCTTACGACCCGAAAATTCCAACAGATGCTTCCTGCACATCCAGACCTCGCTGGCCAAACTGGTTTACCTCGAAAAAGACCTCTCGCTATCCATCAAAACAGACATCTGGAAAATCGGCCCGGAGATGGAACTCGCCCCTTACGAAAATATGCAGGCTATGGTGACTCGTATGGTTTCAAAGCAGGTCGATGTTTTCATTCACGCCTGCATCGCAGCCAATTCCGCCGTTAAATCTTCCGAATCAAAGAGCCCGAATGTTACTCCCACGCAGGTCGGCAAATCCGAGCCGGCTAAGCAAATCTACGTCGCTTCCAAAAACGGCAAAGTTTTCCATAAGCCCTCCTGCCGCTCGGCTGCCAGGATAAAACCCGAAAATCTCGTCACCTACAACAGCCGCGAAGATGCCCTCGCCGCAGGAAAAAGCCCGTGCAAACAATGTAAGCCCTGAGATAATGAACTGGAGGGAAACTGTAATGACCGAAAAAAATAATCCCATCTTCCGCGAAGTGCAAAAATTAAGTTCGTGGGTTTTTGTGTTTATTTTTTCTATTTTGATTTTTGTAATTGTGTTTGTGGCTGTTATTACAAAATTGGAAACCGCCAAAGGCAATTCGCCGCTTCCGCTTTTTTCTCTTATTATCGCGATAGCTGTTCCACTGGTGACGTTGGCTCTTTTTTTACTGACCAGACTCGAAACCGAAGTCCGCTCGGATGGTTTATATGTGCGTTTCTTTCCATTCCACATCCGCTTCAAAAAATTTACCGCCGACGATTTAAAAGAATATTACGCCCGTCAATACAGCCCTTTGGCCGAATACGGTGGCTGGGGCATCAGGTACGGTCTGTTCGGCGCAGGCAGGGCCTACAACGCCCGCGGTGACAAAGGTGTTCAGCTCATATTCAAAAACGGAAAACGCCTCCTCATCGGCTCACAAAAACCGGACGAACTCGTCACCGCCCTCAATTCCGTCCTGAGAAAAACTGATTAACTCCAGCTCTAAGCCTGCAGCGAACCGGTTTCCACTATCAGTCGTCTATGCCTTTATGTTATATTGAGTTACAAATATGAGATTTCAGTTTATAGTTTGCAAGGTCCTCCAGCGCGAGGCGTATTTTTGCGCCGCCCGCGCGAAAAATATCGTGGACGTCGTCCTGATGGAACAAGGCCTCCACGACTACCCCGACAAACTCCGCAGCGAAGTCCAAAAAGCCCTCGACCGTACCAGCGACATTCAGGGTCGTCCATACGACGCCTTCCTCCTCGGTTACGGCCTGTGCAGTAACGGCATCGTGGGCCTCTCCGCAAAAATCCCCATCGTCGTCCCGCGCGGCCACGACTGCGTCACACTGCTGCTCGGTTCAAAGGAAAAATACCAACAGTACTTCGATTCCCATCGCGGTATCTATTGGTACAGCCCAGGCTGGATTGAAGGAGGAAAAATGCCAAGCAAAGAACGCTTCGAACAATTGCTCAGAGAATACACCGAAAAATACGGCGAAGATAACGCCAAATATCTTCTCGAAACCGAGCAGAAATGGACTACCGAATACAAATGGGCAACCTACGTTGACTGGAATATCAATCCCAACCAAAGCTATAAGGACTACACCAAAAAGTGCGCCCAATTTTTCAACTGGAGCTTCGACGAATTGCCGGGCGACCCCGGCCTGATGCAAAGGCTCCTCGATGGTGACTGGAACAGCGATGAATTCCTCATCGTCCCCCCGAAACAAAAAATCCAGGAAGATTTAACCAATCCCGGTATAATAAAAGCAGGATAGAACCTATGCCCGATGACAAAAACAATCGCCTGCACATGGACGAAATTTACAGGAATACCCCCCTCGAAGAAATACCATGGAACATCGAAACTCCGCCTCGGCTTCTGGTCGAACTAATCGATAATGGCACAATCAAACCCTGCAAGGCCATCGACCTCGGTTGCGGCGCAGGAAATTACGTCGTCTATCTCGCCTCGCGAGGCTTCGATGCCACCGGTGTCGATTTTTCCCCCGAAGCTATCAAAATCGCCAAGCAAAACGCGAAAAAGAAAAACGTGCAGTGTGCTTTTTATGTCGCCGACCTTATTGACGAGCTGACAGACCTCAAGCAAACCTGGGATTTCGCCTACGACTGGGGCGTCCTCCATCATATCTTCCCCCAGTATAGACCAAAATACGTCCGAAATGTGCATCGGATTCTCAACACAGGCGCCAAATATCTTTCCTTATGCTTTAGCGAAAAAGACACCGCCTTCGAAGGTTCCGGAAAATACCGAAAAACCCCTTCAGGCAGCACCCTGTATTTTTCTTCCGAGGACGAGCTAAAAGAACTCTTTTCTCCTTACTTCAAAATCCTCGACTTGCGGACTATCGAAATCGCCGGCAAATTCGAAAACCATTTCTTCAACTATTGTTTTATGGAGAAAAAATAAATTGCCCCCGTAAACTGACCTGACCGGGAAGGACTCTTAAAAGAATGCAGTTTCTTACAATCATCGTAATAGCCGTCGCACTGGCGATGGACGCCTTCGCGATTTCCATCGTCTCAGGTTCCGCCTCACGCCGACTGCAAATCAAACACGCTCTGCGAATGGCCTTGTCGTTCGGTCTGTTCCAGGCCATTATGCCCCTCCTCGGCGCATTGGCCGGGTTGAAAATAAAAAACTATATCGAACACTATGACCACTGGATTGCCTTTGCGATTCTTACCGCCGTCGGTTGCAAAATGATTTACGAGTCCTTCAAAATAAAGTCCGCCGGTGATGGTTTCGACCCCTCCAACATTTACGTCCTGCTCGTTCTCTCCGTAGCGACCAGCATCGACGCCTTTGCCGTGGGAATGACGCTTTCATTTTTAGCTATTTCGCTTGTCCTTGCTGTTACCGTCATCGGTGTCGTAACATTTCTGCTGTCCTGCCTCGGCACCTTTATCGGTAAAAAATTCGGGCACTTCTTCGAAAGCAAAATCGAGGCCTTCGGTGGCCTGATTCTGATTGCGCTCGGTCTCAAAATCCTCCTCCAGCACCTCCTCGCTTGAGCGTTTTCCTAAAAGCCCATAGCTACGCCGCCGCGATGCCTGCCATTCTTGTCCCCTTGAAGCAGTTTATATTTATACCGGGTTATTCAAAGTGGTAAGGTGGAGGACATCTTCACACACGCCGAATATTTTCATTCGTATGGCCAATGTGGTTTTGCGGCCCCCACCTTACCTGTCTCGTTGCCTCAAAATATTCTTGCTGAAAATTTATTTCCGCTTCGCGTAGTCTATCATCCCGCTGATGTCGATGACCACGACGGGGTCATTGCCGACAACCCACCCATCGTGTCCCGGTGGAATAAGGGAAACGTCCCCGGGGCCGAATTCCGCTTCGCTTCCGTCATCCATTACCACGTGCAGTCGTCCAGCGATATGGTACTGAAGATGCGGCGCCTCACAGCTTTCGGTTTTCACCATCGGTTTGACATGCGTCGACCATTTCCAGCCGGGCTGAAACGTTGCCCGTCCAAACGTCACACCGCCAATTGTTACAAGTTCAACCTGCCCCTTCTCGAATGTGCGTTTTTCGTCCGGCTTCGACAGGTTTTTCGTTTCCATCTTTTGCGCAAGCCCAACATTTTTCATATTTTGCCCCCTTACATTTCTCAGTGATTCTTTACTTTCGCTCAATATTCAAACAAGGGGCAAAACATTGCAAGAACAATTCCGCGGTTTTTTTCAATATCTGAAAAATACCATAATTCCCCCGATACTGGCTTGCGTAAATTCCTTGTACCTTGTTGGAACTGCTGATTACGCACCGCAAACTTTCTTGCAGCCGCAGATAAAAACAATATAATACTTCCGGTCGATGTGGAAGAACTGTACCGGTTATAGGTGGGATTTTTTATGGGTTCGAAAGTTTATTTTATTAAAGCGGCACTTGCCGATGGTGAAAAAAATGTTTCAGAAAAAGCGCGAAAATTGTTCCACGCCGGCAATTTCACACGCTGCTTCAAGAAAAACGACTTTACCGCCGTCAAAATACACGTCGGGGAAGAAGGTAACAATACTTACATAACAGCCCAGTGCCTAAAAGGCCTCGTCGACGAGCTTCTCGCCCTGAAAACAAAACCCTTCCTCGCCGACACCAGCACCTTATACGCCTGCCGTCGTCACAATGCCATCGACCACATGATTCTTGCCCACGAGCACGGCTTCGATATGCAGGGTCTGGGTATTCCCTTTATTCTTCTCGATGGTCTCCTCGGCACCGCGGAAACAACCGTCCAAATCGACGGCCAGCTTAATAAGGAAGTTTCCATCGCTGCCGACATCGTCCGCTGCCAGTCCATTCTCTCTGTCGCTCATTTTACCGGCCACATCGCTTCGTGCCTCGCTGCAACCCTCAAAACCCTCGGTATGGGTTGTTCCAGCAGAAAAGGAAAAATGCGACAGCATTCCGCCCTCAAACCCTCGGTCAAAGACACCTGCGTCCGTTGCGGTGAATGTTACAAATATTGTCCCGCCGACGCAATTACCATCGACGATGTAAAGGCCCACATCGACCGCGACAAATGCATAGGCTGTGCAGAGTGCGTCGCCGTTTGCCGTTTCGATGCCGTCGAATACGACTGGGGCGCTGAAAGTGACACCCTCCAGAAAAATATCGCCGAACATGCCAAAGGCGTCCTGAAGGGCAAAGAGAATAAATCCGTTTTCTTTAATTTCATTCTTTCAGTCTCCGATGAATGTGATTGCATGAATACCCCAAACCTGCGGAAAATCGTTCCCGATATCGGTATCGTCGCATCCACCGACCCCGTCGCCGTTGATAAGGCTTCCCTCGATTTGGTCGAAAGCATCGGTGGCGGCGCTCTGGCGCAATTGATTAAGAGAGAAAAGCTTGACCCCCATCCACAGCTCGAACACGCCCAGCGAATAGGTCTCGGTTCCACAAGTTATAATCTTATTGAGGTTGATTGAAAATAGCGAAATGTCTTTAGGCAGGATAATCAGAGAAAAGCGCCAGCAGTTGAATTTGACCCTCGATGAGGTCAGCGCTGCCGTCGGTTTTTCCAAACCCTATCTTTCTACCATCGAAACGGCAAAGGTAAAAAATCCCCCCAGCGACGAACTCCTCACAAAACTCGAAAAAATCCTGCGGTTCGAACGAGGTATACTCATCCGCATCGCTCACATGGAAAAAATGCCTACAGACATACGCCAGCAGTACGAATCCGCAGAAGCAGAAAATCAAAGATGGCGCCATTTCGTAAAAAATCTCGTCAACAAAAAAACCGATACCTCGAAACTCAATTCGCTCCTTGCGAAAAATAAACTCGACACCGCAAGAGATTCTTCTCTCGCCTCCGGTTGTCTCGTCCCAGTCATAAATAAAGTCTCCGCCGGTTACCCCACAGACTTCGACGATTTGGATTATCCTGCGGGCATCGCCGATAATTACGTCCGATGCCCCGACATGCACGACCCCAATTCCTTCGCCGTCCGCGTCGTAGGAGATTCGATGGAACCCAAATACCGCGAAGGCGACATCGTGATTTTCTCACCAGCCGCAGAAGTCCACAGCGGTGACGATTGCTTCATCCGTTTCGTAATGCCCCACGAGACCGCCTTCAAAAGGGTCTTTTTCGAAAGCGATAATCACCTCCGCCTCCAGCCCAGAAACGAAAAATATCCACCCGCAATCATCGACGGAAAACGCATCAATGGCCTGTACAAAGCTGTTGCCAAATACGAAAAGCTGTAATATAATACTCACGTAGTATTCCTGCGAAGGATGCAGGGGGATTGTTCGGAACGGATTCTTAGAATCATTCGGTCTGTAAATTAAAACCTTGCAGAAAGGGTGAAACTAATGAAAAAGTTCGCTTATCAGCTATATGCCTGCGGCAAAAAGGTATTCCCCCAAAATATTACCGTCCACGACCGCACTTACCAGCTTGAAAAAATCCTCAAGCACGATTTCTTCGCAGCTACTGTTCTTTACAAGTTTGCGACTGTTGCCCAAGCTGCGCAATGTAAAGCCCCGCCACGAATCGTTCTGAAAGTTTCCCGCCAGGAACACTTCCTCGGTTTGCCCTTGCGATGGCTCGGACAAATGCTCTGCGACCACGAAATTTCTATTCTCAATCGTCTCAGCCGACTCAACTGTGTCCCGCATCTATTGTCACGCTACGGCTCAACCGGGTTTACATATGAATACATCGAGGGTTCGACCCTCGACTCTGTCACTACTGTGCCGAATGATTTTTTCGATAAATTCGTCGATGTCTTGCGCCAAATTCACAAGGCTGACATCGCCTACGTCGATATGAATAAACGCAGCAATATAATTGTTGCTCTTGATGGTTCACCCCACATCATTGATTTCCAGATTTCGCTCTACATCGATAATTACGCGTTGATTTTCCCGCGATTGTCTTTTCTCTTCCGAAGATTCCTTCAGCGTGCCGACGTCTATCACCTGCTCAAGCACAAACGCAAACTGTGTCCCCATCTTCTTACCCCGACTGAGCAGGTTCTTTCGCGATGTAACAATTCTATACTCCATCTCCACCGCGCAGTTGCAACACCTCTTAGAAAACTCCGCCGTGCGTTTTTATCGCACCTCCGCTCCAACGGTGTAATCCCCGATTGAATTTTCGACTTTTCCCTTTCTACTTTTTACTTTCCCCCTGTCCTGCCACCGCCAGCACCACCGCGAAAACCTTCGCCGCCCCTGCCTCTTTCAAAGTCCTTGCGCATTCATTCAGCGTCGCGCCCGTCGTCTTGATATCATCCACAAGACAGATATTCCGTCCCGTGAATTTATGTCCCCGCCTTACCGCAAACGCACCAGCTACATTCTTCGCTCTTTGAAATTCACTTGCCAGTGTGGGTTGCGCCTTCGTGTGCCGCACCCGCACCAATTCCGTATTTACCTTCGCTTGCGAATGTCTCAATTTCTTTGCCAGTACCAGCGATTGATTGTACCCGCGTAAAAATCTCCGCCGCCAGTGCAAAGGTACAGGCACAAAAAAATCTATGCCGCCATAAAAACTGCTCCCCTCAAGCGCGCTGTTCGCCAAAAATGACAGCATCTCATTCAACTCGGTCTTGTCATTCTTAAATAAAAGTATCATCCGTCTCAGTGCCTCACCATATATTCCGCCGCGGGCTATCCCGTCAAAAAATATTTCCTTCCCCTGGCATCTCGGACACGCTCCCCCGACTACCGCGTACCTGCTTACATCCACACCGCACCGCGGGCAGTAATCCCCGCTGGCGCCACTCAGTACGGACGACCAGCACTCGCCGCACAAAACTTTCTCGCCCGATGAAATGTTGCCCCCGCAGTTCACGCAAACGGCGGGCCACAAAAGCTGATTAAGCCCCTCCAGCAATTCCCTGCCTATCTGTTTTATCGTCGCCTCCACTGCCGACCGTTTGTTTACGCGTCCTTAATTTTTATCGTTTCCGTCGGTTATCCTTCGCCGCGCCCTTCGAGGCTGACCCGGCGATTTCGCTTCCTCTAATTTCGTTTTTTGCTCCGGTGTAAGGACCTTATTTATTTCTTCCCGTGCCGTCTGACGAATCGTTTTCATTTTTTCCTGCTTTTGTTCCCGCGATAGCGTCCCATCATCCCTCGCCGCCGACATTTCCTTCATCTCATTTTCAAGTATCGGCTGGATTTTCTGCTTCTGCTCGCCCGTCAGTTCCAGCCTCTCGCTCATTGCCGCCATCCGTAGCTGTACTATTTGTCCGATATTTTCTTTGGCCTCCTCCTTCATTTCTGCTTTCGCTTCAGTCAGTTTCCCTTGCTGCTCAGGTGTTAGGACCTTCTTTATTTCTTCCTGCGTCGCCTGCCGAACCGCCTTCATCTTCTCGATTTTTTCTTCCTTCGAAATCGCTGAATCCGCCCTCAATGCCTGAATGTCCTTTATCTCTTTTTCAATGACGGGCCGAATCGCGTCCTTCTGCTCATCCGTCAGATTCAACCGCTCACTTAGTTCCGCCATCCGCTGCCCGGCGCGGTCGCTCCTGCCCGCTCGGTGCTCACTTCTGTGTTTTCTTTCGACCTTTTTTTGCTTCTGCGCAGGTGCATTCGGCTCTTCCGCACCATACGCCTTTTGACACAAATTGCCAAACACCATCGCCGCGATAACCGCCGATACCGTCAATATGATTTTTTTCGTCGCCATATTTATCTCCTCATACAAAAATTTACGACGCCCCAAACCGTATCATTGTTTCACAAATCCCGCCATTTGCAAGCTATTTATAAGTCCATAAACCCTCTTATGTTACGGTGACGGATTTTGCCGCTGCTTGCCCCAACCCGCTACGTATTAAAATTCAATACCGCGAACTGGCCGTGATACTTTTTCGCCGCTTTGGCGAACAGGTTTTTGGACATCTGGTTTTTAGGACTTTTGAGAAAAAAAGTTGTAAGTGCACCCCCTTCGACGCGCAAAGCTTGCTCAGGACAGGCATTAGAACAAAATGCCTGAAGGGTTAAGTGCAAAAATGGAAACGCACGGAAATTGAGGGTTTTTGAACGAGTTTGAACAAGTTTGAGGGGTGTTTGAACGGAAATTGACAAGAATTGAACGTTTTTGCGCGGTTTTTGACAGGGTCGAAAAAAAGTCAAGTGGTTTGAGCGTCCATAAGTCCTTATTTTACATAGAAAGTGGATGCGACAGGTCGGTTTTTAAGAGCCGCTAAGGCACCGAAATTGTTAAAATAGGCAATTTGCATTGACGAGGCAATCCAGAATCGCTGCGCGCCATACTCAAAGCGCGTAGTCGTTTTTAGGGTAAAAATGAGGTTTTTCATAGTTGGTAGGTAGGAATTGAGATCCCTCGACTGCG
>Ga0214473_10007295_pt1 | contig 13136 bp, 11 predicted proteins | sample RVTome_7_FD_203509 | JGI IMG/M metagenome (GOLD analysis project Ga0214473, IMG submission 203509) | Soil microbial communities from uranium-contaminated site in the Upper Colorado River Basin, Wyoming, United States - RVT98D197 | ecosystem: Environmental > Terrestrial > Soil > Contaminated >...
CAGAAACCGACAAGGCCAGAGTCGCGACGCTTGCGGATGGTATTCTCTCCTGTCAGTTGCTGGACGCCCTGGACAACGTCCAGATCGCTTACATCCCTATGTCATTGAGCGACGTTCCTGACAATGCCAAGAGAGCCGTTGCGATGGCTGCTGGATTGATCAACTCCTCCAAGCTGACCTTCGGCGGGAGCACTGACAAGAACGATGTCGAGCTGGCGATGAGGCTGGGCGAGGCCATATACGGCGACAGGGAGACCCTGCGCAAGAAGCCTCTCTTCTGCGGGTATGTCGACCCCATAAGCCCGCTCTCGCACGAGCACACTATGCTCGAGGGATTGCTTGGGTACGCAAGCAAGGACATGCCGGTGTTCGTGACAGTCATGGCCCTTGCAGGAGGGACCGCCCCTGCATCGATTGCCGGACTTCTGGTCCAGCAGAACGCAGAGGTGCTCAGCTCTATCGTAATTGCTGGCTGCGTGACCAAGGCTCCGAAGATCATCTACGGTTCCGTTTCTTGTCCGCTGGACATGAGGACAAGCATGGCTGCGACAGGGGCTCCCGAGTTCTCTCTCATTGGCGTTGGCGCGGTCCAGCTAGCGAAATACTACAGACTTCCTAGCAACATGGGTGTGCAGAGTGACTCGAAGGCGGTCGATGAGCAGGCCGCCTATGAGAAAGCATTCGCTGCTCTGGCGGCTGCGGCTGCAGGCGCTGATTTCTCTGACCTGTTCATCGGCTCAACGGAGGCGTTCAACTCGTTTTCACCCGTTCAACTGATCATCGATGACGAGATCGCGTCCAACGCCCTCAGGTTCGCTGAGGGGATAGAGGTGAGCGAGGATACTCTCTCGGTCGATGTGATCGCCAAGGTGGGTCCGATGGGGAACTACCTGAAGCAGAAGGACACGATGGTCAAGTTCCGCAAGGAGCACCTGATGCCGAAGCTGTCGGACCGCTGGACGAGGACCAAGTGGAACGAGATGGGCTCTAAGGATGCGAAGAAGCGCGCAAAGGAGCGCATGATGGAGCTACTGAACTCGCATCACCCTGAGCCCCTCGAGACCGAGGCAAGGAAGAGTATCGACAGCTTGGTCAGAGAGTACTCAAAGAGCTTTGGCGCAGACGCTCTGGAGCGACGTAGGAACTGAGCCGCATTTATCAAGCGTCTCGGCGAGTTCCGAAGCAAACCATTTTCAATCGCTTATCTAAAAGTCGCCCAATACCTGATGCGTGTCAGGAGGAAGTGAAGAAGATGACAGACTTCGCGCAGAGGTTCAGAATACAGAAACCGGTAGACACCATGAGTGAGAACGATAAACGAATGATACACGAGGCGGCCCTCGAGGTCATGGAGACTACGGGCATCAGGGTCCATAGCAAGAACGCCAGGGCCGAGCTGAAGAAGGCTGGGGCGATTGTCGACGACAGGATTCCAGATGTCAAGTTTCCGAAGGACGTCGTGAAGTCGCTCATAAGCAAGGCGCCGCAGAAGATCGTCCTGGCCGGCAGGACGAAGGAATTCGACCTCCCCCTCGACGGGACCCACAGCTACTATACAACCGACGGATGTGGAGTGTCCGTCTGGGACTCGGCTAACAACACCAGGAGGAGACCCGTCCTGGAGGATATCAGGAAGACTGCCGTGATAGCCGACTACCTTCCATATCTGAGCATCTACGAGCCGATGGTCGTCGCGTCCGACCTACCAGAGAAGATCCACGCCATCCATGGGATGAAGCTGGCGATGGAGAACACTCAGAAGCACCTCCTCTCGGAATCGACCACGACCGTGGAAGAGGCAAAGACGCAGGTCAAGATGGCCGCTGAGGTCGTGGGCGGTCTCGAAGAACTCAGGAAGAGGCACTATGTCTCTGCAATGATGTGCACAACGTCCCCCTTGACGCTCGACGGGATCGCGACTGACACCGCGATGATCTGGGCGGAGAACCACGCTCCCATACATATCACAGGGATGGCCCAGGCTGGAATAAGTGGACCCGTGACGCTTGCCGGCGACCTGGTCGTTAATCATGCCGAGACTTTGGCCGACGTATGCATCATTCAGGCGCATTCGCCCGGTGCGCCTGTGATCTACGGGTCGTGCCTATCAAGCATGGACCCCCGAACTGGCTCGTACATGGGCGGAGCGCCGGAGAGCACCCTCCTATGTTCCGGGTCTGTGCAGATGGCCAGGTACTGCAAGCTGCCGAACTCCGTTGGCGGCTTTGGATCAGGCACGAAGGTGCCCGGATTGCAGGCCTGCCTCGAGAACACGACCATGGCCATGGACTGTGCGCGGATAGGGGCCGAGGTCGTCAATGGGTTCGGCGTTCCCGATGGCTCCACTCTGCTATCCTACGAGCAGCTCCTTCTTGACCACGAGATCGCGCGTATGACGATAACGATCTTCAAGGGGTTCGAGGTCAACCAGGAGACGCTCGCACTCGACTTGATCAAGAAGGTCGGAATTGGCGGAAGCTACCTGGCCCAGATGCACACTCTCAAGCACATGCGGGAGATCATGATCCCGATGTTGTGGGACAGCGACCCGTATGACATGTGGGTAAAGAAGGGTTCGAGAGATCCTATCACCGCAGCTCTGGAGAAGGTGGACAACATCCTCAAGACCCACAAGCCCGTTCCATTGGATACGAAAGTGTCCAAGAACCTGGAGACGATCGTCAAGGAGTTCTCCAAGAAGTGAGGCCCTTTGCTGTATCAAACCCTTTCGACAAATCATTTATTCAATTTTATATAATTATGTTGTTTCAACTGTCCGATACACAATGCTAGCATTGGGTTAGGTCCGAAGAGGAGTTGGCCAGTCATCCAGTCATTTTGTTGCCACCGCGATAGTTATATAAACGGTAATAATATACTGCGAACCTGCGGGCCTGTAGCTCAGCTAGGTAGAGCAACCGGCTCTTACTTCGGTTCTGAAAGGGATCGTCGGAGACACCGGTTGGCCAAGGGTTCGAATCCCTTCAGGCCCGCTCTCTCACTCCAACAAGGAGCCTCGAAATGGCTGCAAAACACATGTATTTTATCGGAACCGCGGGGAGCGGCAAGAGCACGCTGACGAACGCGTTCCTTCTGTGGCTGCAGAACCAGGGCTACGATGGAGTCACAGTGAACCTCGATCCAGGCGTGGACAAGCTGTTGTACGCGCCGGATGTCGATGTCAGGGACTGGATCAAGTTGTCAGAGGTCATGGAGGAGTATGGCCTCGGCCCGAACGGCGCCCAGGTGGCCGCGGCGGACATGATGGCCCTCAACATCAAGGAGATAGCCCAGGTGGTCGAAGGCTTCAACACCGACTATGTCCTGATAGACACCCCCGGTCAGATGGAGCTGTTCACCTTCAGGCAGAGCAGCCGCTACATAATTGACGAACTGAGCGGGGAAGCAGCGGTGCTCGCCTATCTGTTCGACCCTGCGCTCGCGAAGACGCCGAACGGGTACATCTCCTCGCTCATGCTCGCGGCGACGGTCCATTTCCGGCTCCAGGTCCCCACATTGTCTCTGCTCTCCAAAGTGGATGTACTATCTGAGATCGACCGCGAAAAGATAGACCTCTGGAGCAGGGACTATTACGCTCTGTACAACGCGCTGATCGATGAGAACGTCGACAGCCAGACCCAGGTGAGCGCGGAGTTCCTACAGGCCCTGGAGACGGTAGGGGCCGGCGGGGCGGTCGTGCCAGTGAGTGCCGACACCGGTGAGGGTCTCGAGGACATCTATGCCTTGGCGCAGCAGATTCTCGAGGGCGGCGAGGACATAGAGCGCTGACTGGATCTCAGTCTCTCTCGACTACCCGGATGGCTCGTAGCACTTCTCTCCCTTCATCCGTGAGCGACAGGAGCACCTCGCCTGACCGGACCTCTGATCCCAGCAGACCGGCCTTCCTCAGCTCCCTTATCACGCGCTCTGTGGCCGACTTTCCTACAGGCCGCATGCGCTCGATGACCTTGCCCAGCGCTACCCGTTCCTCGCCTATTGTATCGATGAACCTCGCCTGGAGCGGAGTGAACCTGTCGACGGCCGTGGCTCCATGAACGACTGGCAGTCTGACCAACTTCCCATCGCAATGGTAAGCGTCGACCCCGGACCTGAAGGCGGCGAAGAGGGCGGCGTCCCCCAGAAGCTTGTCGCCCCCGCTTATGTTCAAGCTCACCGTGTTCCTTGTCCCCTCGCTCGGGTCGCGCGCGTGTCTTTGAAGGACCTCAGATACACCTTCCACTAGCTCCATGAAACCGTCATCATCTACGATCTCGGCCGCGACATCATGGCCGGTCATCGCCTCCATCTCTCGGATCTTATTGAAGTCGCTGGACTCCTCAATATCTTTGTCGCCCATCAGAACCAGCCTCTCGTATGGCAGGCGTCTCATGGCCAGGAGGACCTTGTCCAGGTCCCCAACACCGAAGGTCGAGACTAGAACCCTCAATCCTCATCACCAAGGAGCAGCTCTGTCGATTCCTCCACCCGCACGATCTTCTTCCTCATGTCATCAGGGTGCTTCTCCAGCCTCACAGCACCCTTTAACACCAGATTCTTTATGTGGTGGTTTATCGTGGCCTTGTGCTTGCCGATCAGAGATGCCAGCTCAACCTCCGTTACCGGCTTTGACTTGCTCTTCGAGAGCACCTTCAGGATCTCCCGCTCCTCGCCAGAGAGCACCTTGTTGTATTCCATCCTGAGCAGGGGCAGGTGGATCTCCTCGTAAGTCACGTCGTGGACGTATACGGTCGGTATCCCCTCCAGGATGCAGGCCAGCAATGCAGCGGAGGAGGTAGGCCTGGTCCCTCCGGCTATGTTGAAGACCGCGATCTCCTTCCCCTCACGCTTGTGCTTCCTGATATCCCCTCTTATCCTCAACGCGATGTTCTTGAAATCGAACGGGTCGTCTAGGTCGACCGCGTCCACAGAGATCTTCATGGTCCTGCAATAGTCGACCACTGCCTTCCGGGCCTCCGAGACCTTCTTGACCGCATCCGGGTCTGAGTGGTCAGCCCCACAGTAGAAAACGACCTTTTGCACGTCGGGCGTGGACCTGATCGAGGGTATGAGCGACTTGGGGCGATATCCGAGGGTTCCGAAGATTACGACCATATTTCTCTCCGATGTACTGTATGTTGCAGGGTGCTTTTACTTCTTGTGATACCGTCAGAATAATAGTCATACTAATATTAATCTCAATCGCCTAACATGGTATCGTCTGATGTCATACGGTCTTGGGTTCCTGTGAAGACTAGAATGGAAGCTCCACTCAATCATGGAACAAGGGGATGCATGCATGCCTCGCAAGTTCAAACACGTCTTCCTGGACGCCGAGGGGACGCTCTATGTCCCCAAGGGCGGCAGATCGCGATGGGTGTTTTGGGCGGACCCGACTCCGGAAGCCGCGCTCGAGTTCTTCGAGCTTGACGACGGTGTCTACGAGGCGCTCCATGAGCTGAGAAACCAAGTCGACACTCTCTGCCTGGTGTCGCGCAACTCGGAGGACATCCTGAGCGCTCTTCTGAAGAAGTTCGGGATCGGAGACTGTTTCGACAAGATCATGCTCAACGGGGACAAGGGGAAGCAGATCGCACGCTATCTCTACCAGAACGGATTGAAGAAGGAGGAGTCCGTAATGGTCGGAGACATGCCAAGTCTGGACCTCTTCCCTGTGAAGAGGGCGGGCATAGAGGCCGTCTTGGTCGACCGTCTGTACAACAGGTGGGCGAAGGCAGAGAGGATCAAAGGTCTCAGAGACCTTCCATCGTGGTTGAAGATTGCCGACCTCGTCGACGATATGGAACGCAACCGGTCCAGGAATGCCACTCTGGACGAGTTCGCGGCTCCCGTGGTTTCAACCTGAATAGCTTGTGGCGATCGTTCGGCGACCAAAAGGTTGATTGCCGTCCCAGGTGCATGAGGTGCGACGGTTGAGAGGAAGATCGAGGCGTAGCAAGATGATCTATATCACGGCCTACGGTGGGGTGGACCACATAGGCGGCAACAAGGTCCTTCTTGAGGACGGGGACACCAGGATATTCCTCGACTTCGGCGAGCCGTTCAACATGAAGGACGAGTTCTTTGTTGACTGGCTGATGCCACGCGAGTCGAGGACCGGGCTCAAGGACTACTTCTTCTTCGACCTGATGCCACAGATCAAGGGCTTGTATGGGGAGAAGTGGCTCAAGGACACGGACCTGAAGTACTCTAAGCCTGAGTTCGACGCGATTTTCGTCTCTCACATGCACTTCGACCACGCTATGCACCTCAAGTTCGTCGATGATAAGGTCCCAGTCTATCTTGGAGCAGCTGCTGATGCCATCAGACAGTCCTGGGAGGCGACCGGCGGGACCAACATATCATTCGGTGACCATGATTTCAAGACCTTCCGGACTGGGTCGAAGATCAAGATCGGTTCTGTAGAGGTCGAGCCAATCCATGTAGATCATTCTGTTCCGGGGGCTTACGGTTTCCTAGTACATACGTCGGCAGGGTGTGTCGTCTACACGGGGGACCTCAGACTGCACGGCCCTAGGAGCGATATGACCCGGGAGTTCGTGAATCGTGCCGCCGCTGAGAAACCGATCGCGTTGATATCTGAAGGCACACGCGTCTCTCCCAACGATCCCAGGGAAGATCTCTCCGAGAAGGAGGTGGAGGAGAAGGCTAGGAAGCTGGTGGCGGGCAACAAGAAGCTGGCAATCGTCTCGTTCTACCCCAAGGACGTCGACCGAATGCGCACATACAGGGACGTCGCAAAGGCGACCGGGAGGAAGTTCGTGGTGTCGACAAAGGTGGCCCACCTCCTAGAATCCCTCAAGGACGACAGGCGGATATCGGTCCCTGACCCGATGACGGACCCGAATATGTTGGTGTACGTCCGCCAGGGCATGTCCAGGCCGTTACCCCATGACAAGCGCTTCAAGGATATGCTGGGGCGCAACGACCATGTGGTGTGTTGCGACGATGTCGCCAAACGCCAGGGACAGCTAATCTTCCAGACGGACATAATGCAGCTGACCGAGCTCATAGACATACTCCCTAGCCCAGGAAGCCTTTTCATCAGGTCCAAGAGCGAGCCGTTCGAGGAGGACGATGTTCAGGAGGAGATCCTGCAGAACTGGATCAAGCGGTTGAACCTTGACTTTCACCACGCGCACGCGTCAGGGCACGCCAACATGGAAGAGATATTCGACATCGTCCGGAGGATTGGGCCGAAGGTCGTGGTGCCCGTGCACACCGAACACGCGGACATGTTCATGAAGTGCGGAAGGGCGGTCAGATGCCCCGTCGCGCGCAAGAGCATCCCTCTGCCGTGAGGCTAGAAAGACATACCATAGGCGGTCGGTATCAGCAGATAGATTACCACTGAGATCACAATGGCCCCTGACCCCATCACAATCGCTAATGCTTTCGCATACGCACCGATTAAGCCTGTCAGCGTGTCCCACACGATGAACGCCGCCCCCATGTGGATGAGTGCGATCGTGACGACAGCATAGCCGAATCCGAGCCATGCATTGTGTGGGAGCTCACCGCTGTAGAAGAACCCGATTCCGAGCAGGACGTTGGAGCAAGACCAGCTGAACATGAGCAATGAGGTCCCGCCGCTCTTCTCTCTAACATCCACAATTCGAACGCCGATTGCCGACGCGACAGCGACTGTAATGCCAGCAATGGCCCAGACATATCCTACGGTGGTGTCGCTCTCCCACCAGCTCTGGCCTGTGAAGCTGCCGTATGATAGGGAGAACAAGGCGATCGCGGGCAAAAGCCCCAGCACGCTCTTCCTATTGGTGTTCAACGTCCGTGGACGCTCAGATTCGTGCCGGGTCTCCTCCTGCGCTTCGGTCATTCGAACTCGATGCTGACATCCCCCAGGAACCGCTAAGAGTTTATGGGTCGAGATTTATTGTACACCCAAATCGCTTAAGAACCAAAACCATTGTCCACTCTTAGACAATAGGAGCTGTGACCTGTAGATGCACGCGGTTGTCAAAAGGAACAGGGAGCCGGGAGCGTCGGTCGAGGACATGGACAAGCCAGTCGCTGGCAAGGGCGAAGTCTTGGTCCAGACGAAGATGACCTCCATCTGTGGCACGGACGTTCACATATGGGACTGGAACCACTGGGCCCAGAAGCGCGTCAAAACGTTGCCGATCGTCTTCGGACACGAGTTCTGCGGAGAAGTCGTCCAGGTGGGCAAGGGCGTCAAGAAGGTCAAGGTGGGGGACATGGTCTCCGCCGAGACACACATCGTGGACGGCACATGTTATCAGTGCAAGACTGGCAGGATGCACATCTGCCGGAACATGAAGATCCTGGGCGTCGACACCGATGGAGTTTTCGCTGAGTACGTCAAGCTCCCAGAGCGGAACGCGATGAAGCTCCCGAAAGGGTTCGACCCTAGACTGGGGTCTCTCTTGGAGCCCCTCGGAAACGCCACATTCACCGTCTTCCCGAATGACTGCTTCCACGACATAAGGGACAAGAACGTGGTCGTCGCTGGCTGCGGGCCGATCGGACTGATGGCGATTGCCCTCCTGAAGACAATGGGCGCGAAGCAGGTATTAGCCACCGAGCTCGCTAGCGAGAAGGTCAGGACCGAGCTGGCGAAGAAGTTGGGCGCGGACCATGTGCTCGATGCTGCGATGGGGAACGGAGCGCTCGTCAAGAAGGTCAAGGAGCTGACTGACGACAATGGCGCTGATGTGTGTCTCGAGATGTCGGGAGCGGCACCGGCACTCAGGCAGGTCTTCGATATGCTGACTCCTGGTGGGAGGGTCTCCATACTCGGACTCTACAACGACCCCGTCACGCTCGATGTCAACAATGCAATCACGTTCAAGAGCGCTACGGTCTTTGGCATTACTGGCCGGAAGATGTTCCAGACCTGGGACCTCATGTTCGAAGTCATGAAGAAGCCAGCCTTCAGGTCGAAGCTCGAATCTATAATCACGCACACCCTACCTATAAGGGACATCGAGGAAGGAATGCACCTCATTCGCACCAAGCAGGCTGCGAAGGTGTCCTTGAAGCCCGAGTGGTGAGGAGATGGTCCTGAGAGACCCTGTGGGATTTTTGAGATCAGAGTACGATCATCTAGTATCGAACGAGCTGGACTGGAAGTTGCGAGTCCTCCAGGGACCGAGCACGCCTAGGTGCGTCGTCGATGGCAAAAAGGTCCTGATGCTCTGCTCCAACAACTACCTCAGCCTGAGCAATCACCCGAAGCTGAAGAAGGCTGCAATCGATGCGGTCGAGAAGTACGGTGCCGGCTCTGGCTCTGTTCGTCCGATTGCCGGCAACATGGACCTCCACATGGAGCTGGAGAGGCGTCTGGCGAAATTCAAGGAGGCGGACGCCTCGCTCGTGTATCAGACTGGGTTCGCCGCCAACGCGGGCCTGATACCTCAGCTCGCCGACGCTGGAGACCTCATCGTCAGTGACGAGCTAAACCACGGGAGCATCATCGATGGTGTGAGGCTGTCGAAGGCTGACCGCGCGGTATATAGGCACTGTGATGTGGAGGACCTGAAGAGAGTCCTCACGGAAGCCGAAAACCACGCTCCATCTTATCGCAGGATCCTTGTCATCACTGACGGCGTGTTCAGCATGGACGGAGACATTGCGCCCCTAGACGGGATCGCCCCGGTCGCGCGCGACCATGGCGCCATGGTCTATGTGGACGACGCCCATGGAGAAGGAGTCCTTGGAGCAGGCGGGAGAGGCATAGTCTCTCATTTCATGGTGAAGCGCGATGACGTCCAGGTCGAGATGGGTACCTTCTCGAAGGCCTTCGGAGTCGTTGGAGGCCATGTATCGGGGAGCAGGGACCTGATCAACTTCGCGTTCAACAAATCTAGGACATGGCTGCTGAGTGGCTCCCACCCTCCGGCCGTGGCTGCGGCTTGCATCGCGGCCATCGACGTCCTGGAGACGGAGCCGCAGCATGTCAAGAATCTGTGGGCCAACACCGACTACTTCAGGAAGGGCGTTCGCCAGCTGGGGTTCGACACGGGCAACAGCCAGACGCCCATCATACCCGTGATGATGGGCGAGAGCGGCGTCGCGAAGAAGTTCAGCTCGAGATTGTTCGACCTCGGCGTGTTCGCGCTGCCGATTGTGTTCCCGATGGTGTCGAAGGACAAGGCCAGGATTAGAACCATCATGAACGCAGCGCTGACCAGGAAGGACCTCGATGAGGCATTGAGCGCTTTCGAGAAGATTGGCAAAGAGCTCAAGATAGTCTAGTCTTTGTCTTATCCCTCGTCTTCCTGACGCTCGGTGACGGCTATCTTGAACTCCTCCATTGGAGTGATTACCTCGAAGATGACCGTGTCCACAATGCCCTTCTCCTTGATCGATTGGCTCGGCGGGAGGAGATGGTGTTTCTCGAAGAGCTTCACGAGCTGGTCCTTGCCATCGTCACTGACTGCTTTCTTGATCACCGATGGTTTCTTCCAGAACTGAGATCCGAGTTTGGCGACGGATCTCTTGCCGTCTATGTAGAGCACGACCATGTCTTGGGCTTTTGAGAAGTACTTGTCCCGCACGCTGGGTGAAACCTCGATCCCTCGCGTCCTGTTCTGACCTTGCCAGATGGTGCAATCGAAGGTCTCGCCAGCGACTGAGGCCGGTGCCGGTCCAGCGGCCCTTGGCGGATAGGTGAGGACGTGACATGTGGGACAGAACATTTTGTCTGTCTCCTTACGGCACCTGTTGCACACGCGCATGCTTGAAGACTCTCCTATCCGGGCCGGTAGAGATTCGTTCAGGGACATCAACCTTCGTATTCCGTGGTTCTGCAAGAAGCCGGGTGGTGAGCATGCAGGAGTGGATGGATGGGTGCATGTGCTGTACCCGGCGCTACATGTAGTGGCGAGAAGCAAATATCAAAAGCATCGTGAAGGACCAGATGCTAGTCAAGGGAATGGTATTCCGATTGGAAGGCGAACTCCCATTTGATGCGAAGTCACTGCTCGAGGACTTCCGCGTCTCGGCCAACTCCGCGATCCGGATCGGCCTCATGGCGCGTGTGACTTCCAGGAATGCCCTTTGCAAGCTGGTCTACAAGGATTTTCGGAAGGATTATCCTCGGATGTACGCCCAGCATCTCGTCTCCGCGTTCGAAGTGGCTGGATGCATCCTGAAGAACCATCGCAGGCGGCTTCGGAAGGGTAGTGGTGGCCACGTTCCGTATGTCCGGCGATTGTTCATGAAGACCGAGAATCAGGCTTACAAACTCGACCGCGCGAACGGCGTCATCGACCTGCCGATCAGGGCCGGATGTCACATCAAGCTCAAGCTGGTCCTCAGCAACTACCATAGGAGATATCTGGATGATGCGGGCTACAGCCTCGGTTCGCTGACGCTCTTTCCAGACCGCGCCATAATCGCTTTCAGGAAAGAAGCTCTCAAACCGTTCGTGCCCGAATCTGCGCTCTCACTCGACACGAACGAGCGCAGTCTGGATGGCGTGTTCACCAAAGGTCGCAACATCGCGATCGTCAAGGCGGAGTTCCCTGATGTCGCCATCATACAGCAAAGACATCATGACCGGCGCAGGAGGCTCCAGAAGAAGAAAGCACACGATCGACGGACAGGGAGAGATCTCTGCAAGAAGGAGGGGGCGAGAGAGCACCACCGAATCGAGTACAGGCTCCACCAGGTGGCGAACGCAGTCCTGGCCTTCGCCGAGGGCCATAGATCAGCGATAGTCCTCGAAGATCTTACCGGGTTCAGGCCTGGACGAGGCAAAGAGCTGAATCGTCGTCTGAGCATGTGGCCAAGGAGGAAGCTTCACAGCATCATCGAGTACAAGGCTCAGTGGAGAGGAATCCCTGTCGTCAAGATTGATCCAAGATACAGCAGCAGAAAGTGCCCGATATGTGGGAGGATACAAGATTCCCGAATGGGCACAGAGCTCGTGTGCGAGTGCGGCTGGCACCTAGACAGGCACGTGAATGCAAGCCTGAACCTGCTGCAGACAGCCATCTCTAACGGGATGGCAGGGGGTCTACGGTTCGACCCCGGCGCGTTCCAGCATGACGTGATGATGATCCTATACGAGCCAGCGATGGCCGCACGGTCGGAGCCGAATGGAACGAGTGACGCGGGTGCAATGTCTTGACCAGCATCAGACACCACCCGATAACGTTACAGAACCGTATTCCCAGATTCAGTTGACTGGCAAGTCTGTCTTGCCTCTCCAGACAGGCGACACGTATTAATCAGGAAATTCGATTAGGCCTGTGCGGGATACCAGGAGATGGTATGGTTGGACTCTGGACCGGATTCGTTCGAGTTCATTTTCAACGGCAGACCGATTAGGGCCGAAAGACGCGACACCATCGCATCAGCCCTTGTCCGGTCCGGGGTTTTCGTCTTCTCCCGCAGCATGAAATTTCACAGGCCCAGAGGATACTACTGCGGCTCAGGCAGATGCTTCTCATGCGTCATGCGAGTGAACGGCGTCCCTGGAGTGCGGACATGCTCCACGCTCGCCGAGATAGGAATGGTCGTGGAGAGTGAACGCGGCTATCCGACGACGAAGCACGACGCTCTCTCGGTATTTGATCACATCTTCCGGAAGCAGTTCGATTATCATTCACGGTTCATCAGGCCCGCGTTCATGACGCCCGTCTATCAAAGCGTCGTCAGAAGGCTCGCCTCTTCGAGCAAGGTCCCGGACAGGGCTGACACTTTCATGCCACTCGAAAGAAAGGAGTGCGATGTCCTGATCATCGGTCATGGAGTGTCGGGCTCTGTCGCGCATGCGCGTCTCCGACCCGCCGGCGCGCGCACGCTCATGGTCGACAAGAGCTTCAGAGAGCAGAACGGTATTGCTTCGACGGCGTTCGGGTTCTATGAGAACGGAGAGATTGGCGTACAGTCCTGTCAGAGACTCCAGCTCGTCAAAGCAAAATCGGTACTTCTCGCTACGGGTCGTGCGGAGACAGGCCTTCCTTTAGCCAACGGTGATCTCCCAGGGGTGATGCTCCCGGAAGCTCTCCACAATCTCACGACGAGGGGGATTCGGGCTGGGAAGAGAGCCGTCGTCGTTGGGACGAACGAGCTGATTGGCAGAGTAGTCCGAGAACTCGATGCATCAGATATCGTCCTGGTCGCCAAGC
>Ga0214473_10007296_pt1 | contig 13136 bp, 12 predicted proteins | sample RVTome_7_FD_203509 | JGI IMG/M metagenome (GOLD analysis project Ga0214473, IMG submission 203509) | Soil microbial communities from uranium-contaminated site in the Upper Colorado River Basin, Wyoming, United States - RVT98D197 | ecosystem: Environmental > Terrestrial > Soil > Contaminated >...
CCCTCCAAGAAATAATCCCAACAAAAAGTTGAGAATGGGAGATCCCGACCTTTCCCCCTCAATGCGAGGCTGGAGTCGAGGGGCCGGCTCGATTTTCGGGATGCGCGATCAAGCTATTCAGCACGGCAGCGGTGGTGGGGCCCTCCCCTTGCCTCCATCCAGAACCTACTCCAAGGTCAAAGGGAACCTCAATCCTCGCAGGATCTGAACCCCTTTGCAGCCAGGATCTCATCGAGCGTTTTGATCTCCATTCGATGAGGTAGTATAAAAGATGGAGATCAAATCTTTCGAGTCTGGTGCTGAGTTCCAGGGAGGGAATAAACTCCACTCCCGCTACCGAGCCCAGGATCTCCCCTTGGGCCAAGCTCGCCACGGAATCATGGTCCGCGAAGGCAATAGCCTTCAGACCCAGGGAGGCAGCCACTCCGAAGATCTCCCCCGGGGTCCATCCCCCATCCTCACTGGCAATCGTATGAATGTGCAGATCGACTCTTCCCAACAAGCCCTTCCGCCCCTCGGTCTTTATAGACCAACCCTGCCCTCTCGTCAAGAGGATTGGTGGGAGGAGGAGGAGGAGAGGTCTCCCGCAGGTTTTCTCGCAATGTGCTCGTGTTAGACCACCCTGGACAAGCCGCCCGGAAATAACCAAGCGAAGGCCCCGATCGAATTGCCCCTGTTTTTGGCTTGACAGCGAAGCAGGTTTCCGTATAATAGATTTACCTCGGAAACACCAGTCTTACAATTTTCGGGCGAATAGCTCAGGTGGGAGAGCGCTTGCCTTACAAGCAAGAGGTCACGGGTTCAAATCCTGTTTCGCCCACCAGTGAGTATGACCTTCCGATCCGCGGGGTCGTAGTTCAGTTGGTTAGAACGCCGGCCTGTCAAGCCGGAGGTCGCGAGTTCGAGTCTCGTCGGCCCCGCCAATAAATCAAGGGCTTGGAGGAAAATCCAAGCCCTTTTCTTTTTGTCCAGTAGATGATCAAAACATCCATTGCCAAGAAACCCCCTATCTCTTTAGAATAGGCCCCTCACTTTCTCTTCACAGAAAAGGAGCATACCTATGGATCCTGAGACCTTTCGTCGCTTTGGCCACGAGGCGGTCGATTGGGTAGCCGATTACCTCCAGGGGGTGGAGCGCTACCCGGTCCTCTCCCCCGCCGCTCCCGGAGAGATCCGCAACAAGATTCCCGCCAGCCCTCCCCAGACGGCAGAAACCATGGAGGCGATCCTGAAGGACCTTGAGCAGATCATCCTGCCCGGGATCACTCATTGGAACCATCCCCGCTTTTTCGCCTATTTTCCGGCCAACAACAGCGGCCCCTCGATCCTGGCCGAACTTCTCTCCGCGGGCCTGGGTGTGAACGCCATGCTCTGGCAGACCTCACCCGCCGCCACCGAGCTGGAGGAGGCGGTGATGGACTGGCTGCGCCAGATGCTGGATCTCCCTGGGGACTTCCGCGGTGTCATCCAGGATACGGCCTCCACCGCCACGCTCTGTGCCCTGCTCTGCGCCCGGGAGAAGCTCTCTCAATTTCAGATCAATGGAGGGGGATTTTCGGCCTGGTCGAGCTCGGGGAAAGGACCGCTGCGGGTCTATGCTTCCTCGGAGGCTCACTCTTCGGTAGAGAAGGGGTTGAAGATCGCCGGCTTCGGCGCCCAGAACCTGGCGCTGGTCTCGGTAGATGATGCCTATGCCCTGGACCCCGAGGACTTGGAGAGGAAGATTCAAGCGGATCGGGGGATGGGCTTCTCCCCCTGCTGTGTGGTCGCCACGGTGGGGACCACCTCTTCTACCGCCCTGGATCCTCTGGGGCCCATTGGCGAGATCGCCCAGCGACATGGCCTCTGGTTTCATGTGGATGCTGCCCTGGCTGGGAGTGCCGCCATCTTGCCCGAGTTGCGCTGGATCCTGGATGGAATCGAACGGGCCGATTCATTCGTCTTCAACCCGCATAAGTGGCTCTTCACTAACTTCGACTGCTCCGCTTTTTTCTGCCGACATCCCCAGATTCTGACTTCCACCTTCTCCATCCTTCCCGAATACCTGAAAACGGACCTGGATCGCCAGGTGACCAATTTTCGCGACTGGGGCATCCAATTGGGCCGCCGCTTCCGCGCCCTCAAGCTATGGTTTGTGCTGCGATATTATGGGGTGAATGGCCTGCAGGAGATACTCCGCGAGCATCTCGCTCTTGCTCAGGAATTCAAGGAATGGGTGGAGGAGAGCCCGGACTTTGAGGCCCTGGCGCCGATTCCTCTGAACACCATTTGCTTCCGCTTTCAGCCGGGGAAGCGTTCGGGCCAGGTTCTGCCCGCGGAAGAGTTGGAACCCCTGAACAAGGCCCTGTTAGATGAGGTCAACCGCTCGGGGAGGATCTTCATCACCCATACCCGGCTGAAGGGCACCTTTTGCCTTCGCCTCTGTATCGGCCAGACCCAGACGCGACGGGAGCATGTGTTGCAGGCATGGGAGGCGCTGCGGGGAAGTCGGGTGGTTCAGGAATGGCGTTAGTTGCCCCTCAGGCATAGAAGGCCATGCTGGCGAAGGTTACGGTTCCCTGGGGATCAGGCCATTGCCCATATTTGAGAAGCCTTCCCTCCCCTGCCGCAATGATGCTCAGCAAGGCGTAGATGGCAGAGACCCCGCAGACCTTCCTTCGGTTCCTCTCCCTCTGAATCTCCCGGTAAAAGCCCTCCCCGTCCATCTTTTCTATATGCCGGATCAACTCTTGATCCTGGTAGGCGATCAAACTCCAATCCGAGCCTCCCAGGGGATATCGGTCCCCAAACCGGGGTCCCAGGTGGGCCAGATCCACACTGGCCAGGACGCAGATCCGCTCTCCCGCCTGCGATACGGCCTTCCTCAAAGAATCCAGGAAGGAAGCGATATGGGGATCCTCGAGGGGCGATAGGTCTTTTTCGATGAGTTCGTGGAAAGAGGAACAGAGGATGGGAATTACTTTAATGGGTCGGAGACCTTTGAAGATGTAGCGCAGAAAGACCATCTGCAACTCCAGGGAGTGCTCGGCCCGATGGGAAATCTCCTCCGCGAAGAGACCATAAGGGCATTCCTTTTCCAAGGAGGCGATGAGGTCCTGATCCGTTTCGAGATCTCCCAGAGGGGTGGAAAATGCCTTCTTGGTGAGGATGAAGGGGCCCTTTGCCTCTGCGTGTAAGGTCCCTAAGATCGCAAAGGTATCGGCATTCGAGGACTTTGCAATCTCGTTATATGCCCAAGCATAGCAATATCCACCCCGGGTAAAATCGATGTGAGGAATGATCGCCCCCTTCAGCGATTTAGAGATGGTCCCCCTGTCTGCTGCGATCTCTGGCAGTTTCCCTGGTCCCTCGGGACTCAAGAAATAAGAACAGAGTTGCCCGGCGAGCTTTTCTGGATCGGCCTCGTAGCTCTTGCCTGCCAGCGTACACACTCGGATCGGGGAATTGGCGAATTCCTTCTCCACCTCCCTCTTATGCTGGGCAAATCTTTCATTGTCTAAGAGCAAATGATCGTCCAATTGCTGGGCGATGCCGTTGATCTTTTCTTGAAAGAGAAGATCTCCATAGCGGCGCATATATTCCGCCTGGATGTCCAGGAGGGAGTGGTTTCCATCAAATAGGCTGATCACGAAGAAGGTGGGCTCGGGAACCAAGAGGGTCTGCTCCGTGTACAGGAGGGGATCGCGGAGGCAGATCATCCGCCGTCCGGAAATCTCAGCCGGAAACGCCTCGATATTGCGAATCTTTGGATGTGCCACAGAATCTTCTCCTTCTCCTGGTTATCCTGATACAAAACCGGAGCCTCCTTTTTCTACAGGCACACTTCTCTTTCGTCAAGACCCTATCTGGTCCCTCCTGCCCAAACCTTCTTGACCGGAGGTGGTCAGCATGGTATAAGGGCCTCGATTAGGGATTCTTCCCAAATGATCCGTGGCATCTTGTCCATCCTGCCCAGAAGGAGGTTCGGAGATGAAAAAATGGCGCTGCACAGTGTGCGGTTATATCCATCAGGGGCCGGAGCCGCCTGCGGTCTGTCCGGTCTGTGGGGCAGGCAAGGAGAAATTCGTCTTGGTGGAGTGAGACGAGATGCTGAAACCCAAGAGGAGCGTCCCCAACCTTACAACTTTAAGAAGGAGAGAGATCTATGGCTGGAGCCCAGCTCAAAAGGATCGGGGTACTGACCGGCGGTGGTGACTGCCCTGGCCTGAACGCCGTGATCCGGGCGGTGGTCCTGACAGCAATCGGGAATTATGGGCTGGCGGTCACCGGCATTCAGGATGGCTATGAGGGTCTGATCTTGCCCAGCAAGACTTGGGATCTCACCTTAAATGACATTCGGGGGATCCTCCCGCGGGGAGGCACCATCCTGGGCACCACCAACCGCGCAAATCCCTTCGCCTGGAAGGTGGAGAAGGGGGGGGAACTGGAGCAGGAAGATGTCTCAGCCAAGGTGATCTCCCACATCGAATTTCTGGGCCTCGATGCCCTGGTGGTAATCGGAGGGGATGGGTCCCTCAAGATCGCCCAGAGGCTATTCCAGATGGGCGTGCCCCTGGTGGGAATCCCCAAGACCATTGATAACGACATCTCTGCCACCGATGTTACCTTCGGGTTCAACACCGCAGTGACCACCGCCACCGATGCCCTGGATAAACTGCATACCACCGCAGAGAGCCATCACCGGGTGATGGTGGTGGAGGTGATGGGCCGTTATGTGGGCTGGATTGCCCTGGAGGCAGGAATCGCCGGGGGGGCTGATGTCATCCTCATCCCCGAGATCCCCTTCGATTTCAACCGGGTCTGCGAGAAGATCTACCAGAGGAAAGAGAAGGGGTCGCGATTCAGCATCGTGGTGGTGGCAGAAGGCGCACATCCCACGGGCGGTGAGATGGTGGTCAAGGAGTCTGCGGTGGGGGCCAAATACACCGAGCGACTGGGGGGCATCAGTGAGAAGGTAGGAGATGCCATCGCCAAGTGCACCGGCATGGAAGTCCGGGTCACCGTCTTGGGACACATCCAGAGGGGTGGGTCCCCCACCTGGTTCGACCGCAATTTGGGGTCGCGCTACGGCGCCGCCGCGGTGAAGGCCTTGATGGAGGGAGAATTCGGCAAGATGGTCTGCCTGCGGACCCCCCACATTCAGCTGGCTACCCTGGAGGAAGGGGTGGGGGTGATGAAGTCTGTGGACCCGGAGGGGGAATTGGTGTGCACCGCAGAGATCCTGGGCATCATGATGGGGCGTTAGGGAAGAAATGGAGATGAAGGTCGATTTCGATCGGGTGAGGAAGAGGATCGAGGGGTACCGGGACGAGATGGTGGCCTTTCAGGCCGATTTGACCGCCATTCCCGCCCTGGGGCCGGAAAACAGCGGGGAGGGGGAAAGGGAAAAGGCCGAGCGCCTCCGACATTATCTACAGGGCCTGAGGGGCATTGAGATGCAGGAGGTTCAGGCCCCGGATGCCAGGGTTCCCTGTGGCTTCAGGCCCAATTTGATCGCTCGAAAAAGAGGGAGGACCCCCCGCCCCGCCATTTGGGTGCTGACCCATATGGATATCGTGCCAGCCGGGGAAGGCAGCCTCTGGACCAAGGATCCTTTCTGCCTTTGGATCGAAGACGGAAAGATCTATGGGCGCGGCGTGGAAGACAACCAACAGGGAATGGTTGCCTCCCTCTTCGCCCTGAAGGCCTTGTGCGAGGAGGGGGCCGGACTATCCCAAGACATCGGTTTGGCCCTCGTGGCCGACGAGGAGACCGGCAGCCGTTTTGGCCTCCAGTACCTTTTGCAAGAGCATGCAGGCCTTTTCGATCCTCGGGATCTCATCCTGGTGCCGGATTTTGGGGATCCGGAGGCGAGGCAGATCGAAATCGCCGAGAAAAGCATCCTCTGGTTAAGGATTCAGATCGTCGGAAAGCAGTGTCATGCGTCCAGGCCCCAAGATGGCATCAACACCCTGCGCGCCGCTTCCTATCTGGTGGTGAAGCTGGATGCCCTCTCCCGTCTGTTCCCGGCAGCCGATCCCCTCTTCGACCCGCCCAACTCCACCTTTGAGCCCACCAAGAAAGAGGCGAATGTCCCCAACATCAATACCATCCCGGGGGAGGATGTCCTTTACCTCGATTGCCGCATCCTCCCCCAGTATACGCTCGGGGAGGTGGAGGAGAAGATCCGGGACCTGGTGAGACAGATTGAGGCTGAGTTCCGGGTCAAGGTTCGATTGCAGCAGGTGCAGCGCGATCAGGCGGCCCCTCCTACCCCGTCGGAGGCCCAGGTGGTGCAAGTGGCGAGCCGGGCCATCCAGGAGATCTATCAGCAAGAGGCTCAAATCGTCGGCGTTGGAGGAGGGACGGTGGCTTCCTTTTTTCGCCGCGCAGGCTATTCGGCGGCCGCCTTCTCCAAGATCGATCGGACCGCCCACCAGCCTAACGAGTATTGTCGAATCGAAAATATGCTGGGTGATTGCCAGGTCTTTGCTCATTGTTTCCTGCAATCCGGCCAGGCATGACACCGGACAACTTACTGGTATCGGCTACAGGGAAGGAGGGAAAGGATGGATTGGGAACGCATCGGAATCATCACCCTGTTATTCGCCTTGGGCTTCATTGTCAGCGCGGTGTTGGCCGGACCCCCTTCCGGCAAGCTGGCTGATCCGCAGGACCCCTTCTTCCCCTCCCGCCTCTCGGCTGCGGGGGGCAAGGCGATCAAGGCCTCGGATTTCGAACCTCCAGAGGACTGCGGCGAGTGCCACGACCAGATCTACAGCCAATGGGAGGGTGGAATGCACGCCAATGCCTGGAAGGACCCTGCCTATACGGCCCTCCATGCCCTAGCCAGCAAGGAGACCCGCGGCCTCGCAGACCGCTATTGCATCGCCTGCCATGCGCCGGTCGCCGTCTTGTCTGGAGAGGTCCAGCCGGGAAAGGAGTTCAAGGTGGGAGATCTCTCCCGGAGGGGGGTGCAGTGCGATTTCTGCCATACCGTTTCCGGAAGCTTGGGAATCGGCAATCTGCCGGCGGTCTCCTCTCCCGGTCCGATCAAGCGTGGTCCCTTCAAGGACAGCCAATCTCCTGCCCACGAGGTGGCCTTCTCCCCCTTCCATACCTCCGCCGAATTCTGCGGGATGTGCCACGATGTCTATCATCCGGCCAATGGCCTACCCTTGGAGAAGACCTACACAGAATGGGCGGAGGGACCCTATCCGAGCCGGGGGGTAAAATGCCAGGATTGCCACATGACCCCCGGGATCATTAAATTTCAGTCAAACCCCGGGACTGCGGCCACCATGGGGCCCGCGCGGGAGCATATCTGGACTCATAATATCGTGGGGGCCAACGCCGCCATGGCCTCCCACCTCGGGTTCAGGGGTCATAGCGAAATGGCTTTGAAGCGGCTAAAGTCGGCAGCGAGCCTGGAGATCCTCAGTCCTACGCAGGCCAGGGCCGGAGAGGTCGCCACGGTTAAAGTCAAGGTGGCCAATGTGGGCGCTGGCCATTTCCTGCCGACTGGATTGACGGAGAGCCGGGAGATGTGGCTGGAGGTCACGGTAACGGGGCCGGGTGGAGAAAGGCTCTTCATCTCCGGAAAGACCGACGAAAAGGGGGAGATCGATCCGGATGCCGTGCTCTACCAAACGGTCTTCGCCAATACCCAAGGAGACCCAGTGGGGGCTCGGGTCTGGGAGGCCGATCATTTGCTCTGGGATCACCGCATCCCCCCCCTCGGCCATTCCCTGGAGCGGTTCAGCTTCCCGATCCCAGCGGGGATGAAGGGCAAGTGCCAGGTGGAGGCCAGGCTGCTCTATCGATCCTTCTCGCAGGGCGTGGTCAATCTGCTTCTGGGCGAAAAGGCCCCCGCCTGGCCCATCTATGAGATGACCCAGGCAGCGGGCTCCTTTGAGATTGACTGATGGCTGGGAAAATGAGAATGGAGGGTGAACCTAAATGCAACCTCGCGTGGGATTCATTGGCCTGGGAGAGATGGGGAAGTGGATGGCCCTCAATGTGGCCAAGGCCGGCTTCCCGTTGACGGTCTACGACCTCCGGCCGGAGCCGGTAAGAGAATTAACCAAGCAGGGCGCGGTGGCGGCGGCCAGCCTAAGGGAGGTGGCGGAGAAGTCCGATTACCTCCTGTTGAGCCTGCCCGATACCGAGGTGGTGGAGCCGCTCCTCCTCGGGGAAAAAGGGCTGATCAAAGACTTGTCCTCCGGGCGTATTGTGGTGGACACCAGCACCATCCATTATCACGCCACCTTGAGGATCGAGAAGGCGTTGCGGATCAAGGGGATCACCTTTATCGATGCCCCAGTCTCCGGGATGGAGGCCCGGGCGAAGGAGGGGACCCTGACCCTGATGGTGGGAGGAGACCCTGAGGCGTTGGAGAAGGTGCGGCCCATCTTGAATGCCGTCGGAAACAACATCGTCTACATGGGAAAGAGTGGCAATGGGCAGCTCACCAAGCTGATCAATCAGCTCTTCCTCAATATCTCCGCCGCGGCCACGGCAGAGATCCTGCCCATGGCAACCAAATTGGGTTTAGATCCCGAGGCAGTCTATAAGGTCGTCTCCACTGGCACGGGCCGCACCTTCGCCTTCGAATTCTTCACTCCTAATATCCTCGAAAACGATTTCACCCACGGATACCCGATGATCAAGGCCTACAAGGATATGATCTGCGCGGCGGAGATCAGCGCGAGAGAGAAGATCCCGCTGCCAGTGTTTGCCGGGGCCATGCAGACCTATCAGCTGGCATTGGCCCAAGGGTTGGGCCACGAGAACAAAGGGGCCATGATCAAGGTGTGGGAGAAGGCACTGGGAGTGGAGGTGAGGAAGAAGAGGCCGGGAGAAAACCGATAATCAATCTCTCAAGGCAACAGGGACCCCTCCCAGGACCGCAGGAGGTCCTGGGCCTGGAATCCCCAGGGCCAGAGTAAGGTTTCGGCAGCCTTGGCCAGATATTCCAGATATTTGGAAAGGTCGTACCCCACTTCCTCCTTCCAGGGAGGGACCTTCACCCTTCGCCCTTTCTCCTTTGCCTCCACCTCCGCGAGCAGGAATTGAACCTCCTCTCCGGGATGTAGCCTCACCCCCTGCCGTTCTAATTCTTGGCTCGCCAAGGCGGTCCAGTTGTCCTGGAGGTAATCCTCCGGCCTGTGGGAGAGGGTGCGACAAATCAGTAATTCCTCCCGATCCACCTCCCCCCGCTTGAGCCTCTCGGCATATCCTTCCGCGAGGGCCAATATCCAGGGAATCCTTTCCTCCAGTTCGCTGCCACCTTTGGCCGAGGCCATCACCTGGAGCATCTCCAATTGGGCCCTTTGGACGAAAAGAGGGATATCTCCTCGCCGCAGTTCGATGCCCCTCGCCTTGATCTCGCCCGAGGCAAAGACCCCAAAGTACCGATTCGCCACGGAACGGGAGTTGTCCAGGCGCGAGGAGAGAAAGGCGATCCAACGATAGATGCCCTCCAGACTCAAGGGGATGCCGGTGACCTCCCCGATCCGGCGGCAGAGCTGCAGAAGATCCGCCTCCCTCATCCCCTCCTTCTGCACCCACAGGGAATCCACCAGGGCATGGAGCATCCGAAACCCCGCGGCCTCCGCGATCTCTTTGGCCTGGAGGAGCTTCTCGCGTCCAAAGGCGGTTACCGCCTCGTGGGCCTCGATCCTTCCGAATCGGGCATTGCGGTATCCCAGATAGCCGAAGCAGGTGACCAGGATCCATTTGAGGGCTACCTGCCTTCGATCATAGACCCCCCCTTCCTCCCCCTGAGCCTCCTTCATCCGCTCCTTATATCTCCTTCGCTTCTCCAAGATGGGCTCCAGGGTTTTCGGCACCAATCCCCTCCGCCTCTGGCAGAGCACATATCCCACCTCCGGGACCCTCTCCCCTTGCCCCCCTCGACAGCAGGCGCAATCCACCGTCTCCGGGGAAATATTATGCCTCACCATGATGGCCGGATACATGGAAGAGAAATCGATCTCTCCCACTCCCTGGTGCAGGCCGAGGACAGGTTGATAGACCAGGCCTCCCTTGTCGGCCACCAAGAGCTGCGAGGCGCTTTTGAACCTCTCTGGCTCCCCCTTATTCCAGGGGATGAGGATGCCGTCCTGAAGGGCTCGATCCATTTGCATGGAGGTAATGCCGGTGCCCGGGGAACGCCGGGCCATCCTTTGCAGGGAGATCTTGGTGAGGCGCGAGAGCTCGATCAACCCTTCCAGGCCAGTCGCTTCCCAGAGGAAAGAGTTGCGGCGATCTATATGCCAACGCCCGAACAGGGGATAGGAGGGGGCCTGATAAAGGATCCGACCGTAAGAGAAATAGGAGCGCCCCTCCCAGGTAATGGCCCTCCTCACTCGCTCCCGGTCCAGCTTCAAAGGGATGCCCAGGCGCTGGGCCAGAGAGAACAGAGAGGGAAGAAGGTGGGAATCCCCCCAGCTACTCAGGATCAGGTCAGGACCGTAGTGGCTGATCAAACCCGCCACTCCCTTGATCAGCTTCTCCCCATCTCCTCCCTTCCACATCCAGCATTCTCCCCCTACCTTGACCTGGATAGAAGGAAGCCTCCCCGGAGGCAGATGGCGAATCTCCTCCGCCGGCTCGACCTCCATCTGGCGCAGGGGAGGCCGGGTATAGTCGAGATTCCAGGGGGAATCGAGGGAGAGGAGAGAGAGCAGCTTTCCCTCCTCTCCCTCGAAGTAGACATGGGCCAGGGGGAAAAATCCCCGCTCGTAGAGGTAGAGTTGCTCCAGGGGGATATCGCAGTTGTAGAGCTCAACCTCCGGATAACGCCGCAGGGCCCGCTGAAGATAGCGGGGAAGCCGTTCCAGGTCTAATACTGGGATCGCCTCTACCCGAATCTCTCGGCCACTCCAGAGATCCTTCCGATAGGCCTCCCGGAAGGGGACAGAGAGCCCAGCCCTGGTCAGCTCCCTCTCCAGCCTGGTAACCTCCTGTTGAGGACCCCGGGCATAAAAGCAAGGCTGATAGGGATCCTCCAGCCGAAGATGACCTCCCCCCTCCTCGATGAGCCAGAGGACGATCGTGTTAGCAGAGGGATAGAGGTCGAAGATCCAGCCCCTACCTCTTTTCCTTCCCATCTTCCTTCTCCTCCAGCCCTTGTACCCTCAGGCTGAGTTCTTGGAGGGAGTGCTGATGTTCCAGAAGAATGGCCATCAGAATGGCCTCCAGGGGGACGGCCCGGGAGGAGTAGCTGCATTCGGCCACATGAAATCGGGCAGCGTTGAAGAGGGCATCAAAACTCCGCTGATATTCACGGGGCAAGGCCCTACGAAATTTCTTCCAGGCCTCATATTCCCCCTCGATGACCCGGCTAAAAGGCAACACGGTTCTTCCCATGGCGATCCTTACCCTTTCCTTCAGAAGAATACCTAACATATATTAGGGTGTCAAGGAGAAAAATGGGCTCCTCCTCTGGACACTGGCTCGAAAAAAGTTTTGTAACGGAGTCAATTATGATATAGTCGGCCGGCCCATCCCGGCCAGCCAGATAGGACCTTCCGTGCAAATCCCTCGCCGGACAGGGGAAGAAGATGCATTGCACATCAATCCTCGCAGCCGGCTTTAAGGTCCGCGAGAGAATATAAGAGGAAAATCCTCATGAGGCTTCAGAATAGGGTGGCCCTCATCGTTGGGGCAGCCAGGGGAATCGGACGGGCAACCGCCCAACTATTTTCCCGCGAGGGCGCCGATCTGGTTCTGGCCGATATTCAGGAAGAGGAGGTCCGTGCCTTAGCCGATGCCCTCCGGGGCCAGGGCAGAAAGGCCTTGCCCATCCAGGTTGATGTGTGCCTCAGCCAAGAGGTAGGGGCCCTGGTGGATTACGCCATCAAAGAGATGGGGCGGATCGACATCCTAGTCAATAGTGCGGGGGGTGGCAAATACGTCCCGATGGTGGAAATGACGGAAAAAGACTGGGATGAGATGATGGATTTCAACCTGAAAAGCGTATTCTTATGCTGCCGTGCGCTCTTCCCCCACATGATCTCGCAACGGTACGGGCGGATTATCAACATTGCCTGTTGGCGGGGAGAGGGACCAGCGAGACCGGAGGGGTCCACTATACGGCGGCGAAAGCGGGCGTCTTGGGGTTCACGCGCCACCTCGCCCGAGAGGCCGGCTCCTATGGGACCACGGTCAATGCCGTGGCCCCTGGCCCCACCCTCACCGAGAGGATCCGGGCTAAGCTCTCTCCGGAGCGCGAGACGACCATCGCAGAGCGCGCCCCCCTCGGGCGCCTGGGAAAGCCGGAAGATCCGGCCTGGGCGACCCTCTTTTTAGCCTCGGACGAGGCGAGTTTCATCACTGGTGCTACCATCGATGTCAATGGCGGATTGTTGATGATGTGAATGAAAAAGGGATGGAAGAAAACCAGAGGAAAGGAAGAGCTGAGATGACAGACGAGAGATTCGAGGGCAATTCGACAGTGGAAAGCATGGACAGCGGCAAGGTAGAGAAGGTGGTGGTGGCCAAGATCAAGATGGGGGTCAGCCTTCTCCGGGCGCTGGAGGAAATTGCCCTTCGCGAAGGTATTCAGGCAGGCCTCATCCTTTCCGGGGTGGGGGCCCTGAAAGCGGCCGTCTTTCGCAACCTTAAAGAATTCCCTCAAGAGTTCCCGGTATCCCCCAAGAACCGCCTCTATTTCAAGCGCGAGCAACCCCTGGAGATCCTTTCTCTCACCGGCCACATCTCCCGTACCTCAGAGGGAAAACCGGAGGTCCATGCCCACTTTTCGGCCTCGGCCGTGGACGGGGACAAGATCGTCGCCTTCGGGGGCCATCTGACCGAAGAGGCCATCACCTATGTGAAGGTGGTGGTAGCGATTGCCGCCCTCTCCGGTATCTCCATGGTCACCCAAGTCGATCCCGCTACCAAATCACCTGACTTAGTGGTAGGAGACTGATGGAAGCGAGGGGGCATTCCAGATATAAGGCCGAGCACCACCTTGCCTGGAACAAGTTTCAAAATCTGATTGAGACTGTCTCCAGCAGCCTGGCCCTGAGCGATGTCATCCAGCGTCTGGCCGACGGCGTGGTCAAGGACCTGGCCTATCCCGTCTGTTATGTCAACCTCTATCATCCGGAAGAAAACAATCTCTCTATCGTAGGCTTCGCCCCGCGAGG
>Ga0214473_10007297_pt1 | contig 13135 bp, 15 predicted proteins | sample RVTome_7_FD_203509 | JGI IMG/M metagenome (GOLD analysis project Ga0214473, IMG submission 203509) | Soil microbial communities from uranium-contaminated site in the Upper Colorado River Basin, Wyoming, United States - RVT98D197 | ecosystem: Environmental > Terrestrial > Soil > Contaminated >...
CGACACCGGCACGAGTTGCGGGATTCAGAAGTGTCAGTACCAGGTTGACTGGGACAACTGCCCGGAGACCGCGATTTGTGGTTTGGACATGGACGAGGTACCGAGGTTCTTCAACGACCCGTCCTATCAGAAGACCTTCGCGCGCCACCTGGGCGGCAGCAACATCGGGTACGTGGACGGTCACGCCCGATGGTCGCTGTACAAGTCCATCCTGACGCAGAGCGAGCCCTTCGACGATCCGTACTTCGAGGGCATCTGCTCCTGCTGGCCGGGCAACGGAACGGTCCCGATGGATCTGACTGGGATTCTGTAATCGCGAGGCTGAGTTTTTGCTGAGCGAACGACAAGGCGGAGCGCCGCGAGGCGCTCCGCCTCATTTTTGCGCAAGAGGAGAACCGGCACCAGCAATGCAGACCGGCCCGGCGGAGGCCGGGCCGGTGACAGGTGCGACCGGTAGCAGTGAAGGGGGATCAGCTCACCAGGCTGCTCCCGGTGACCTCGTTGAGGTCGGCAACGCCGGCGCCCACATGGGGAATACGGACCAATAGATGCTGATCGGTGAGGTTCGAGACGAAGAAGAGAACGCCGCGCGGTGCGCCGAGTAACGGCACTACGAGGTCACTGTCCGCCTTGAGCTTAAAGAAGAGGGGGAGCACGTGGGGCCGGTATACTCCGATCACATCGGGGCCCTCTTCCTCGCTCGCGTCTCGGCTCCAGTGGTAGAGGAACGCATCCTCCCGGCGAAACAGACCATCCCAACCATAGATTACCATCAGGCTGAGCTCGTTGGTGTGGGGGGTCTCCGGGCCGAGAGCAATGTCGTAGACGGCTTGCAGCAGGTTGAGTGCGTGCTGAGTGCCGATGAACTCGTGCCGGAAGCCGGAACCGACGGCGCCGGAGAATTCCTCGGGCAGGTCGCGAAATTCGTAGTAGCACCCTCGCTCGGAGAGCACTACTCTCACCAAGTCATTGCGGTACTCCGGGCCCTCCCCCACCTGGGCCTTGATGTAGTCAATCATCACCTGATACCCGGCGGGGGTATCGGGCCGGGACTGCGACACTGCACGGTCTCGCCAGTCCATGGTCGTGTCCTCTCTACCGGACCCTGTGTCTCACCAGCATACTACCCGCTTTCTTGAGAAAAACACCCCCTCCTTGTCGGTATGGCCGGCTACCACCAGGCCTGTCGCGGCAGGAGACACAAATCCGACCGGTGTGCATGCGTGCGTTTACCGAAGCAGAGGCGTGGTGTATAGTGTGAACGGTGAGGAGGGCGCGGCCGAGACTGAACCTTCGTTTGGGCGGGGGGTCTAAGCCGAATGATGAGGCGGTGGAGATGAGAGCGCTTCGGGTGGCGACGGCGGTGATGAGTGTGGTGCTGCTGGGCGGGTGGACTCCCTCGGCCGCCCTGCGGGCGGAAGAGGCGGTCGCACGGGCGGTCCAGCCGGCCGCACCTGAGCTGAGCCCGGAGGAGAAGGCCGAGGCGGAGATCGGCAAGAAGGCGGCGGAGGAGGTCGAGAAGGAGTTCAAGGTCGTCGAGAACCCGACCGAGTTGCCGCGGATTCAAGCGGCCATCGCGCAGCTTCGCCCGTTCACGGAAAGGCCGAACCAGCAGTACACGGTGAAGGTGTTGCAGAGCAGAGCGCTCAACGCGTTCTCGCTGCCGGGCGGCTACGTGTACTTCACCAAGACGCTGGTTTCCGCGGTGGAATCGGAGGATGAGCTGGCCGCGGTGGCGGCGCACGAGATGGCCCACATCTGTCTGAAGCACTCGCGCCGGCTGATGGAGAAGGACGAGAAGTACACCAAGATCCTCGGCCCCGTGGTGCTGGCCGCGATGCTCGCCCAGAAGAGCGGCCTTGACCCGGGGAAGATCGCGACCATCGGCAGCCTGGTGAAGCTCGATGCGGTGAATCACTACGGTCGGGAGGCCGAGCTGGAGTCCGACCGCGCGGCCGTGAAGTACCTTCACGCCTCCGGGAAGTACCATCCGGTGGCCGTGCTGACGGTGGTGGAGGGCCTGGCGCGGATTCATCAGGCCCAACCCGGCCCTGACCCGGGGGTATTCCAGACCCATCCCTTGGCCCAGGAGCGCGTGGAGGTGGTGACCAAGCTGCTGGCCGAGCTGGGAGTGCCGGTGGAGCGGGGCCGGGTAACAAAGGGGCTGGCCGCCACTGCAGCGGTGGTGAAGAAGGAGGAGCAGGAGATTGGTGAGCTGCGGCTGGGCGACCGGGTGGTGTTCCAGCCGGCGGTGGAGGTGGAGGGGCTGGCGCCGCTGGCGCGGGCCCAGCAGAGCGCGGAGATCCTGAACCCGATGCTGCTGGCCAATCTCGAACTGGTGGAGGTGATGCGGGTGGACCGCGACGGGTCGGCGATGGTGCTGGCGCGGGGGGAGACGGCCCTGACCATCACGCCGGCCGACGCGGCCTTCCACCGGTCCACCGTGGAGGAACTGGCGAAGCAGGCGATGCAGGTGATCGAGCTGGCCTTCTACGCGGAGAAGACGAAGCGGGCATATTGAGGGCGAAGAGGCGAAGAGGCGGTCGCCCTCGTGTCAGTCAGCGATGGCGATGTCCGCCCCTAGACTCCGTAGCTTCTCCTCGAACCGCGCGTAGCCACGAGCCACAAGACGACGACCGGAGACCAGGCTCTCCCCTTCCGCGCCAAGGGCCGCGATCACCAGGGCCGCGCCGTCGCGGATATTGCCGGCGGCTATCTGGGCGCCGCGCAATCGTGCGACGCCGCGGACGATGGCGGTCCTCTCGTCGGGCGTCTCGATGTGCGCTCCCATTCTCCGCAGCTCCGGCACATACTGCAGACGGTTGTTGAAGATGCTCTCATGGATGGAACTCGTACCCTCCGCGGTCGCGAGCACAGTCGCCATTTGAGGCTGAAGATCGGTCGAGAAGCACGGGAACGGGTGAGTCGTAATGTCCACCGCGCGGAGCCGCCCCAGGCCTCGCCCGCGAAGGCCGCGCGGCTCCGCCCCGAGCGCGAGGCCTGCCTCCCGCAGCTTGTCCGCGACCGCGCCGAGCTCGGCCGACGTGATCCCCTCCACCAGCACCTCCCCGCGCGTCGCGGCGGCAGCGCAAAGGAAGGTGCCCGCCTCCAGGCGGTCTGCGTTGACAGAGTGGGTCACGCCATGGAGGGCCGACACGCCCTCCACTGTCAGCGTCGTCGTGCCCGTTCCCGTGATCCTCGCGCCGGCCGAGTTAAGGAGTTCGCAGAAGCGGATCACGTCCGGCTCGAAGGAAGCGTGCTCGATCACGGTGACACCCTTTGCCAGACTTGCGGCCATGAGCACGGTGAAGGTGGCGCCGGCGCTGCGGAACTTCGGGTCGAGGGTGACCCGCGCGCCGGTCAGGCCGGCGGCCTTCGCCTCCACGCGGTCGTTGCACTCCAGGCATTCGACCCCAAGCCGCGCCAGTGCGTCCAGGAGATAGCCCAGGGGCCGCTCTCCGATGCTGCAGCCGCCGGTCTGGGGGAGCTCGGCCCGACCCAGTCGGGCCAGCAAGGGGGCAAGGAGGTAATGGGAGGCCCGCATCCTGGAGACCAACGCGCGCGGAGGCCGATGGGTGGTGAGGCCGGCGTTGACGACGCGCACGCTTCCGTCGGCCTGGTCCTCCACCTGCAGGCCGAGGGAGCGGAGCAGGTCGAGCATGGTGTGCACGTCGGCAATGCGAGGGAGGTTACGGAAGACGGTCTCACCGTCCATGAGAAGACTTGCGGCAAGAGAGGGAAGGGCTCCATTCTTGCTGCCCGAAGCCGTGACGCGGCCCCGGAGGGCCTTTCCCCCAACGATGCGCCAGGCGTCTACGGTCATAGCTGCTCCTACTGCTCCATGGGCTGCGGCAAAAGGTCTGCGATCAGCCTGTCCTACCAGCAACGCGGAGGCGGATGAGCGCCCGCTGCAGGGCGGCCTGGGCGCGGGCCACATCAAGGCCTGCGTTGCGTGAGGCCATCCGCTCCCGGGCGCGCGCCGCGGCCGCCTGGGCGCGCGCGACATCTATCTCCTCGGCCGCCTCGGCGGCGTCAGCCACCACCGCGACCTGCCCCAGCGGGGAAACCTCCAAGAACCCGCCAGAGATAGCAAGATACCTTGTTCGGCCCTGGTCGTCCATCAGCTTGAGCTCACCGGGGCGAAGCTGCACGATCATGGGGGCGTGCCCGAAGAGCACGCCGAAATATCCCTCCACTCCAGGTGCGACCAGGCTCTCCGCCCGGCCCTCGAGCACTGCGCGGTCGGGGGCCACGATCGTGAGGTCGAAGAGGCGCGGCACTCATCCTCCCCTGGCCATCTCGTCGGCGCGGGCCACGGCCTCGTCAATGCTGCCGACCATGTAGAAGGCCTGCTCGGGCAAGGCGTCATGCCGGCCCTCAACGATCTGCTGGAACCCTCGTACGGTCTCCCGCAGCGGCACAAAGCGACCCGGCCGGCCGGTGAACACCTCGGCCACGAAGAAGGGCTGGGAGAGGAAGCGCTCGATGCGGCGGGCGCGCTCCACGAGCAGACGGTCCTCGTCGGAGAGCTCCTCGATGCCCAGGATGGCGATGATGTCCTGCAGGTCCCGGTAGCGCTGCAGGATCTCCTGGACTTGCCGCGCGACGCGGTAGTGCTCCTCCCCCACCACCGCGGGGTCGAGGACGCGGGAGGTGGAGCGGAGGGGGTCCACCGCGGGATAGATGGCGCGCTCGAAGATCCGGCGGTCCAGCACGGTGGTGGCATCGAGGTGCGCCATGGTGGTCGCCGGAGCGGGGTCGGTGATGTCGTCGGCGGGGACGTAAATGGCCTGGAGCGAGGTGATGGAGCCGGTCTTGGTGGAGGTGATGCGTTCCTGGAGTTCCGCCATCTCCGTGCCCAAGGTGGGCTGATAGCCTACCGCCGAAGGCATGCGTCCCAGCAGCGCGGACACCTCCGAGCCGGCCTGCACAAAGCGGAAGATGTTGTCAATGAAGAGCAGCACGTCCTGTCCCGCGACATCGCGGAAGTACTCGGACATGGTAAGGGCAGTGAGGCCGACGCGCAGGCGCGCGCCGGGCGGCTCGTTCATCTGCCCGAACACCATGACGGCGCGCGCGATCACGCCGGACTCCTTCATGGTGAGCCAGAGGTCGTTGCCCTCACGGGTCCGCTCCCCCACCCCGGCGAACACGGATACCCCACCGTGCTGCTTCGCCATGTTGTGGATCAGTTCGGTGAGCACCACCGTCTTGCCCACGCCCGCGCCGCCGAATAGGCCAACCTTCCCACCCCGGGGGTAAGGAGCGAGCAGATCCACGACTTTGAAGCCGGTCTCGAAGATCTCGGTGGTGACCTCCTGATCCTCGAAGCTAGGGGCAGAGCGGTGGATGGAGAGGCGGTCTGCGGCCTCCACCGGACCCAGTTCGTCAATGGGCTCCCCCAAAACATTGAACAGTCGGCCCAGCGTATTCGGTCCCACCGGCACAGTCACGGGCGCGCCGCGGTCGTGCGCGACCACGCCGCGGGCCAGGCCCTCAGTAGGGGCCATGGCGATGCAGCGCACGGTGTCGTTGCCGAGGTGCTGGGCCACCTCGAGCACCAGTCGCGTGGCCTGGCCGCCGTGGGTGACCTCCAGCTCGAGGGCGTTGCGGATCGCCGGCAGCGCCTCGGCCGGAAACCGCACGTCCACGACCGGTCCCAAGACCTCGACTACCTTGCCATCGGCCATCAGTTCGTCTTATCCATTGACAGTATGCTAGGCGGCAGCTTCGCTGGCACTCACGATCTCCGTGATCTCTCGGGTGATGTTCGCCTGCCGCGCCTTGTTATAGGCCAAGGTCAGGCTTCGGATCATGTCGTCCGCGTTCTTCGCGGCGAGGGTCATGGCGGTGATCCGCGCCGCGTGCTCGCTGGCCGACGCCTCCAACACTGCGCCCAACAGGTGGCTGCGCAGGTACCGGTCCATCAGGGGCTCCAAGAGTTGCGCCGGCGCGGGTTCGAAGATGATCTCGCCGCCTTCTTCCTCCGCGGCCGCGATGGGGAGGAGGATCTCGGAGGTGACCCGCGACCGCGTCCCGCCCAGAAAGCGAGTGTACACCATCACGATCTGATCTACCTCGCCGCGGGTGTACATTGCCCCCAGACGCCCGGCCAGCCGCCAGATGAGGGCGAGATCAGGCTCACCGCCGAGGAGAGAGACGCCTTCTGTGAGCGGGTAGCCTTGGTGGCCCATCTGCACCCGCGCCTTGCGTCCCACCGGCACCACCAGGGCCTGCTCGGGAGCGGCTAGGGAGAGGGCCCGACGGATGACGTTGGCGTTGTAGCCCCCGGCGAGGCCGCGGTCGGAGGTGACGACGACCAGGCCGAGCCTCGCCACCGGGCGCGGCTGCAGAAAGGGATGGGCGCGCGTGACCGCGGCCACCCGGCCCACCAGCGCGGCCACCTGTTCGCGGTAGGGCCGGGCCGCGTCGAGGCGCTGCTCGGCCCGGCGAAGACGGATGGAGGCCACGGTGCGCATTGCCCGGCAGATCTGCTGGATGTTGCGGACGGTGCGGATCTTCTGTTTGGCATCACGTGTGGACAGCACTGACCTGACTCACGCCGCCTCGGTGGCAAAGGTTTTCAGAAAATCGGTGATCGCCTGCTTCAACTCTTGCTCGACCGCCTGCTCCAGTCGGCCGGTGGTGCGGATGGCGGCGATGACCCCCGGGTGCGATTCGCGCACGAACCGCAGGAGGTCGCGACCGAACGCGGCCACCCGGTCCACCGGCAGCGCATCGGTGTAGCCCTGCGTTCCGGCGTAGATCACCACCACCTGCTCGGCCATGGAAAGGGGCTGGTACTGCGGCTGTTTGAGCAGCTCCATCATCCGTGCCCCGCGGTCGAGTTGAGCGCGGGTGGTCCGGTCGAGCTCGGTGGCGAACTGCGCAAAGGCCTGGAGCTCAGTGTAGTAGGCCAGGTCCAGGCGCAGCATTCCCGCCACCTGCTTCATGGCCGGCGTCTGCGCGGCGCCCCCCACACGAGAAACGGAGAGGCCCACGTTCATGGCCGGCCGAAAGCCGGAGAAGAACAGGTCGGTCTGCAGGTAGATCTGGCCGTCGGTGATGGAGATGATGTTGGTCGGGATGTAGGCGGAATAGTCGCCCTCTTGGGTCTCCACGATCGGCAACGCGGTGAGCGAGCCGCCACCGCGGGCCTCGTTGAGCTTGGCCGCACGCTCGAGCAGGTGGGCATGCAAGTAGAAGATATCTCCTGGGTAGGCCTCGCGGCCGGGAGGGCGGCGGAGCAGCAGCGAGAGCTGCCGGTAGGCCTGGGCGTGTTTGGTGAGATCGTCGTAGATGATGAGCGCATGTTTTCCTTGATCGCGGAAGTACTCGCCCATGGCACAGCCGGCGTAGGGAGCGACGTACTGCTGCGGCGCGGGGTCGCTGGCAGAGGCAGACATGATGATGGTATAGTCCATGGCATCGTGCTGCGCCAGCACCGCGGCGACGCGCGCTACGGTGGAGGTTTTCTGGCCGACCGCGACGTAGATGCAGATGACGTTCTGGCCCTTCTGATTGATGATCGTGTCAACCGCGATGGCGGTCTTTCCGGTCTGGCGGTCGCCAATGATCAGCTCGCGCTGACCCCGGCCGATGGGGGTAATGGCGTCAATCACCTTGATCCCGGTCTGGAGGGGCTCTTTCACCGGCTGGCGCTCGACCACGCCCGGAGCGCGGGTCTCGATGGGTCTGGTCTCGCGCGCGGGGATGGCGCCGCTGCCGTCTATCGGCTCGCCGAGAGCGTTCACCACGCGGCCCAGGAGGGCCGTGCCTACGGGTACCTGCATGATGCGGCCGGTGGTCTTCGCGATGTCGCCTTCCTTGATCCCACTGTAATCGCCGAGCACCATGCACCCGACATTGTCCTCTTCCAGGTTGTGGGCGATGCCGAAGACGCCCCCCGGAAACTCGATCATCTCCCCCATCATCGCCTGTTGCAGGCCGTAGACGCGCGCGACGCCGTCGCCGATCTGGAGCACCCGGCCCACACCGGTCATCTCGGCCTCGGAACCGAACCGCTGGATCTGGTCGCGGATCACCGCGCTCACTTCGTCGGGGCTGATTCTCACTTCACCGTCCTCGTTCTCCGACCAACTCCTGGCGCATCCGGGCCAACCGTCCCGCCGCGCTCCCGTCAATCAGCCAGTCGCCAACCTGCACGCTCACCCCGGCGAGCACCGCGCGGTCTATGCGCTCCTCCAACGCCACCCGCCTTCCCGTGATCCGGGTGAGTACCGCGAGCAGACGGGATCGTTCCTCCCGGGTCAGGGGAACGACGCTGCGCGCTTCCGCGCGGACCAGGCCTGCAGCTTCGTCGGCCAACTCGTGGTAGCTGTCCGCAACCTCCGTGAGTTCGCCTCCGCGACCGTGCCGAAGCAACACCTCCAGCATCGCGATCACTGTCTCGGAGAACCTCCCGCCGAGCGCCGCCGACAGCGCCCGGGACTTCTGGGCCGCGGGCATGTCCGGACGCTGGATCAGATCCCTCAGGGCCGGGGTAGCCTGCACCAGGGCTACGAGGTCGGCGAGGTCGCGGCGGATGGCCTCCACCGCGCGGTTCTCCTCAGCCACCCTGAGGAGCGCTTCCGCGTATCTGGCGGCCGCGCGTCGATCCTTCACTGGGCCCGCTCCAGATTGGCGATGAACTCCTCCACCGCTTTCCGATGGGCTCTTTCGTCCAGACGCTGAAGCACGGCGCGGCCGGCGGCCAGGAGGGCGAGGTCCACCACCGTGCGGCGGACCTCCAGCATCGCCTGTTCGCGCTCCAGCGCGACCACCTCGTGGCCTCGCGCGCGGATCCGCTGGGCCTCCGCGCGCGCCTCGGCCAAGAGGTGCTCGCGCGCCTCCTCCGCTTCTTTCAGGGCCTGACGCACGCGCTCCCGGCCCTGCTCGCGCGCTTCGGCCAGGAGACGTTCCCGCTCCTCCTCCACGTGTGCGATGGCCTCCTTGCTCCTCCGGGCGGCTTCGAGGCCTTCGGCCACCTCGGTAGCGCGCAGGGCCATCACCCCGAGCAGCGGCCGGAAGAGATAGCGCCGGAGCACCAGATAGAGCGCGACGAACGCGATGATCTGGAGCAGCAGCACCTTCGGGTCAATGCCCAGCGCGGCCAGTGCTTCTGTCATGAGCGACTCCCGCTCCCTTCCTCGCGGGGCCTATTTCCCGCCGAGGAGTTTGATGATATCGGCCGTGGGAGGCAGGCGGAGATAGAGGAGCAGCGCGAAGACGAAGGCATACAAGACGAGAGACTCGATGAAGGCGAGGCCGATGATCATGAGGCTGGTCAACCGGCCCGCGGCCTCCGGCTGTCGCGCCGCGCCCTCCAACGCCGCCACCACCGCGCGGCCCTGTGCCAGACCGCAGGCAAGCGCCGCCACGGAAACAGCGAAGCCGACTCCCAAAGCTATCGCGACCAGATACGACATGCGTCCTCTCCTCTCCTGGGGTCCCGCGCAAGGGCTACGTCAGCGCGCGGTTCCCTCTTCGTGGGCCAATACGCCGGCCAGATAGACCGCGGTCAGCAATGCAAAAATCAGGGCCTGCACGAACGAAGTCAGCAGGCCGAGCAGCAGCATGGGCCAGTGCACGGGGATGGGGATGAACACTCGGCCCGCCGCCACCAGCCCGAGCATGGTGATCGCCACCGTCTCCTCGGCGGTGACGTTCCCGAACAGTCGGAGCGCCAGGCTGATCGGTCGAAATACCTCCCCTATCAGGTGGATGACGAACACCAACGGCGCCAACACCCAGAAGAACCCGTAGAGGGGCAACCCCTCCAGGAAGTGCCTGAAATAGCCGATCCCGTGCCGCCTCAGCCCGTAGCTCTGCACCACCACGAACACCATCAGGCCCAGCGCGCCGGTGGTGCTGAGGCTGGAGGTAGGCGAGAGAGCGCCGGGCAGCATACCCAGCACATTCATGAGGAAGACGTAGATGAAGATGGTTGCCAGGAACGGGATGAAGCCTCCGCCCCGGGGGCCCATCACGCTCTCGACCACGGTGCGAAGGGCGCCGAGGCCTGTCTCCAGCAGCATCTGGAAGGGGCCAGGCCTGACCGAGAACCGCCGGCCGCCGATCACTGCGGTCACCATCAGCGCGAGCACCAGGGTCAGCGACCAGGCACAGGCCAACTGCGCCGGATCTGTAACCAGGGGATGGCCGGCCACCTTAACCTGGAAGAGCCAGTTCAGCCAGGTTCCGACATGCTCGGCTCCGTGACCTCCGGCCTCGGCCTGCGCGAGGGAGGTAGGTCCCAGCAGCAGGGCCCCCAGCGCGCCGGCTGTCAGTAGCCTGAGACGCGGGATCACGGTTCCGCTCCTGCGCGTGTGGTCTCGCGCCAGGACTCGCCCAAGAGCGTACGCAGCACGATGGCCGTGGCCGCCGCCGGCACGATGCCAAGGCCGAGCGCTACTCCCAGGGGAGAGGCGGCACCATCCCGGAGCGCGAAGTAAAGTGCCCCTCCCACGATGGGCCACTTGGCCAACCACACGCCCCAAAACAGCGCCAGCGAACGCCTCCGCCTGGCGGGGACCAGAATGACCGAGGCCAACCGCCGATAGACCTCGAGCATCGCCAGCATTACGCCGCCACCCGCGACGAGGCCAAGACCCAGCGGCCGATTGACGAGAAAGCCGATCAGAGACGCGGCCACCCATACGGCCGCCGCCCAGATCGCGACGCGGCGCGCCAGGCCGACGTGCAGGCTATCCATCTCTATGGGCTGCGTCGCCATGACGTCCTTGGCCCCCAGAGTTCTCTCGCGCCACCCGCTTGGCGAGCGTGATGACCTCAAAGAATCCCGCCCCTATCCCCAGCAGCATTCCGCTGATCAGCAACCACGGGGAGGTACCCCACTTCTCGTCCAGGTAGTAGCCGATCAGCGTGCCCAGAGCAGTGTACAGGCCAAACAGAAGGCCCAAGCCCCCAAGGCTGGCGAGCGCGTGGATCGGTCCTCTGTCGCTCTGGAGCGTCATCATCACTACTGCGACCCGCCGGGCGCGCCGTCGGCGGCGGTTGCGGCCAAAAACAAAGCGCGCGGCTTGCGCCCCGCCCGCGCCGATGGCCGTCGCGTAGGTCATCTTAGTCTCACCCCCTGCCATTGTCAAGAAAGCCAGTCCATGGGCGGGGGCGCCCTCCGAGGGTCGTGCAGAGGGCAGCGATGGTCGCATGCGGCGTTGACAGGAATCTCTTGCCCGATTACTCTAAGACAGCCAGCATTTCCTGGCGCGACCGGAGGGCGTGTGGACACGATAGAGCTCAAGGTAGAGGCCGTCGCCCTGGACTGGAAGGGCGAGCCGGTGGTGGTGTTACGCGAGGCGAACGGTCGGCGCGCGGTGTTCATCTGGATCGGCGTGCTGGAGGCCGGCGCGATCACTCTCCAGCTGGGCCGCCAGACCCCGCCTCGGCCGTTGACGCATGACCTAATTATCAGGATCCTGGAGCAGCTCCAGGCCAGTGTCGAGCGCGTCCTGATCAGCGACCTCCAGGACGTGACCTACTACGCCACGCTCGACCTCCGCGCAGGTGACCGGGTCTGTTCGATAGACTGCCGCCCGAGCGACGGGATCGCGATCGCGATGCGCGCCAATGCCCCGGTGTTGATAGACAGCGATCTGCTGGCGCGCCTGGAGCAGACACAGCAGGAACTGCAGGAGGGTCAGATCACCATCGTCGAGCCGGGTGAGCCGACGGTGCATTAGGAGGCGCCCATGGGCCAGCTGCCTCCGACCGAGTATCCGCCGCTTCCGTCAGGCAATGACCCTGCGGTTCTACTTCACCTCCCGAGGTGGAACTGGGGCGCGTGTCTGCTGCAGTGGATCTGGACGCTGGGACACGGGCTGTACTTCGCGACCGTCCTGACCTCGGCCGCCAACCTGCTCGGCCTCGGTCTGTTCAGTGGGATCATCCTCGGCACCATCGGAAATGAGCTCGCGTGGAAATACCGCCCCTTCGCCGACCTGGAGGAGTTCCGCAAGGTCCAAGCGGCCTGGACACGCGCCGGGATCATCGTGTTTGTGGTGGTCGTGGTACTGGCGTCTGTCGGTGCGGTGTTCTATTTCGTGGCGGTGCAATCCATCATGCGGGAGATGGGGCGCATGACCAGCGGGATGACGCAGTAACCACCCGCACCCGCATGGTGCTCCCCCACATTTCGGACACCCGTGCGCGTACTTCCTCACCGCCTCCTCGAGCCTGCTACCGCTGATGCTGGCGAGGGTGCAGGCTCAGGCCGGCATCAGCGGTAGCGCACGGGCCGCAAACCCGACAGAGAACGCCCAGAAACGTCCCTCCCCCTCCTCCGTCGCCCACGATGCGACCGCCGCGAGACAGTCCCGGCCTGTTGGGACGGCTTGTGGCGGCTGCCGCACACCGCGCGGAGTCTCGGCGGCATAGCCTGGGTCTCACCCGGTGAATTCGAAATTGACGGGAGCCCACGAAATGGACGAGCCGGCGCCTGCGACGATGCGTGACTTCTCCCTGATGAATGGTGGGGCGGCCCACCATCTGATGCGGCGCGTGGGCCTGGTCGATCCTGAGGCGCGGCTGATCGGGAGGCGGGTGGTTGCCTTCTCTCTTCTCACGTGGGTGCTGCTGCTCGCGCTCGCGTTGGTGCAGGGCCTGGCCTATGGGAGCGCGGTGCGGGTCCCGTTCCTCAGGGACCTGGTGGCGTACGCGCGATTCCTGGTCGCGCTTCCTGTCTTGATCGGAGCCGAGAGAGCGGTCGACCTGTGGGCGAAGGCCGCGGTCCAGCACTTCGCCAGTTTCGGCCTCGTTCGGGCGGAGGACCTCCCCCGGTTCGAAGCCGCAGTCGCGAAGGCGGGTCGGCTGCGAGACTCGGCCCTGGGTGAGATGGTGCTGCTCGTCGCTGCCTATCTCCGCGCCGCCTCACTCTCTCGGGGGGAGCTCGGCACCGCCGTGTCCACATGGCACGTGCTGCCCGGCACCACGGACACCCTCTCGCTCGCCGGCTGGTGGTACGCGCTCTTCAGCTTGCCCCTCTTCCTATTCCTGCTCTATCGGTGGGGCTGGAGGCTCATGATCTGGACGACGCTGCTGTGGCGAACGTCGCGACTGAACCTGTACCTCCTTCCCACCCATCCCGACCTGGCCGGCGGACTGGGCTTCCTGGCCA
>Ga0214473_10007298_pt1 | contig 13135 bp, 12 predicted proteins | sample RVTome_7_FD_203509 | JGI IMG/M metagenome (GOLD analysis project Ga0214473, IMG submission 203509) | Soil microbial communities from uranium-contaminated site in the Upper Colorado River Basin, Wyoming, United States - RVT98D197 | ecosystem: Environmental > Terrestrial > Soil > Contaminated >...
TCGCTACATGACCGAATCGGACAATTATCACGGCGGGACTTTCACCCGCTGGATTGCAGCCTTGTCGGCCGCTACCTACAACGCTTAGGTAAACTGTGAGGATTGGATATTTCCGGGGTTTTGACTTCATAATCTTCTGGGCTGTATCGTCAGCGGAATTCAAAGCCTTAGTCCGGGCTTCCCATGTAGAGTGTACTGAAAAGGCAACGTTACGTAGCGTAACACGAGGTCGAAATTCCTGTCGAGCCCAATTTTTCCAAAAAATTGTTGACGCCCGACAATCCTTCCGCGGGCATCCTTCCGGCCGGCTACTTCCCGGCGATTTTATGGTAGACTAAAAGATCATGGTCTCGTAAAAGGTCGTCACTCCGGTGGAAACCGGAGTCCAGAGAATGCTTAAGTTTTTGCAATTACTGGATTCCGGCATTCGCCGGAATGACGGAAATGGGTCTTTTCATAGCTTTTACGAGATCATCAAAATATAGAGGTGATCCCCAAAATAAATGCCTCCGCCTGGAATATTCCAGCGAGGCAGCGATTGATTTTTTAAGGCCTTGACCCAGGAGCCCGCGCCGGCTCCAGAGGAGGTGCGTCTTCTTCTTTTTCATCGGTGGTGTGTAACCTAAGACGGTGCAAGTCGATGACCAGCCACGGCCCTGCCCTACCTGTGGCTTGCCTTCAGCGCGGCTTAAGAGGCTGGATCACTACCTGAGTCTTTTTTTTATTCCCCTCATCCCGATCAAGCGCGGGGAGCCTTTCCTGGAATGTAACCGGTGCGGCGGCGTTTTCGCGGAAACCGGCAGCCCCCTCTCGCCCCCCTTCCAGCACGAGCCATTCCGGACCTGTCCCCGTTGCGGCCGGCAGATGTCCCCGGACTATAACTTTTGCCCCCATTGCGGGCAAAGAGTCTCGTAAGAAGTATAACCACACATGGAACCACAGAGGTCGCAATGCGGCGCAACCCCAACCAAAAGAAACAGTTTTTGCCCAAGGCCAGACGCCTTCTGGAAATCCCCCCTGCCCCCCCTGAAGCTGTGAAAAAATCGCCTAAATCACCCCTACCCTTTCCTCCCCCCTCAGAGACTGTGTCGCAATTCGTCATGCCCGCCCTGCACCAGCACGGTATAGGGCGGGCATCCAGGAAAATGAAATTATTCAATCCCGCTCAGAGCGGGACTGGATTTCGGCTTTCGCCGGAATGACGGCTCTTTTTCCTAATTACGACACAGTCTCTCAAGGGGGAGGAAATTTTTTTTGTTTTCATTATGGTTCCCCTCTCCCCCAGCGGGAGAGGGTTGGGTGAGGGGGGTTCGGGGGGATTTCGGTTCACAACTTCTTTGTGCCCTCTGGGGTTAGAATTCGAGGATTTCGCAGTCCGCTCTTATCGGAGCAGCTTCAAAGCGGCCAGGGTAAAGATCTTGGCGGCCTGGACGAGCTTTACGATCTCCACGTGCTCATCGGGCTGATGGGCCAGCGTGGCATGGCCGGGACCGCAGATGATCATGGGCACTTTCAGGTGCGGCATGAAGGCGGCGGCATCGGTATAATACCGTACCCCTTTGGGAACAGGCCTTTCCCCGGTGATCTGGGCGACCACGTCAGCGAATTGTTGGACCGCGGGTTCATCGGCGGATGTCTCTACAGGGGGCCGGTCGTTCGCGACTTTAACCGTAGCCTGGAAATCGGGGATTCGCCGCTTCAGGTCAGCGATCAGGCCTTCCACCTGTTTCAAGATGGCCCGATGATCCTGCCCCGGGACCGTCCGCATATCCACCGTGGCCGCGCAAAAATCCGGGACCACATTTGTTTTCACCCCGCCGGCAATCGTGTTGATGGACCGGCTGAAGCCGCCTAACAGCGGATGCTCATTATAAGGAAAAGCCATCTTTTCCAGTTCCCCGATGAGGGCCACCATCATCATGACCGCATTACGGCCTAAATCAGGCATGGACCCGTGCGCCGTCTTGCCCCGGGTGGTGAGCTCTAACCAGAAAGCCCCTTTCTCGGCCACATAAATATCATTGTAACTTGGCTCGGGGATCGCCAGGGCCTGGGCGGGGCCAAGGTCCGGGCGTGTAGCCAGCGCGGCCGCTCCGAGTGAATCCGATTCTTCTCCGGCTGTTGCCGCCAGAATGAGATCCCCCCGCAGAGGGACCCGGGCTTTCGCCAGAGTTCTCATGGCCACGATCAATGCGGCCAAGCCACTCTTCATGTCCGCGGTCCCCCGCCCCCATATTTTGCCATCCGCGACCTCGGCATTGAAGGGTTCATGGACCCATTTCTCCGCACCGACGGGCACAGTATCCAGATGGGCATTATAAAGCAGAGCGGGTAACTGGCGGGAGCTTTTAACCCGCGCCAGTACGCTGGCTCGGGTTGGGCTGTGTGCGATCACTTCCACTTCCACGCCGACCTGCTTTAAGGCGGTAGCGACATAATCCGCCGCTAGACGCTCGTCGCCGGGCGGATTCACACTCTTAATCCGTACCAAGTCCTGACAAATTTTCACGACTTCCGGCTCTCGAATGGACTCAAGAAGATCTTTTTCGCCCATACCGTCCGCCTCCCTTAATTGGCAGTGTGAATATACAGGATCGTGGGAGCGAAATCAACATCTCGGCCGACTTTTTAGCTTGCCGACCACCAGTTTTCCCCCACCAGGATTGCCCGGCGGGGAGAGCGATGGATGAGGAATCCCGGCGGGAAAGGATCTTCCAGGGTCCATCCAGCGCCTTTCCGCAAAGGAAGGCGGGATCGAAGGGCTGCCCAGAAAACTCGGCTGAAGCCCGCCTGCTCTAAAGAGGAACCACCGCCTCGGAGTCCGAAAGAATCGCCCTCCCCGCCGGGCCCGGGAATTCGTACAAAACTGGGGGTGGGCAAGGACTTTTTAGATGTTGACTGGTCATTGGGTTTCCCGATATCATTACCCATAAGGATGATTTGTGAGGTAACGGCATGACCCGCTTCCTTGCCTCCTTGTTGTAACGGGAGATCCCTTGAAGAATCGTTTTATCGTCGCTTTAATTTTGTTCTTGGGGACCTTCTTAGGGCAGGAGGCCCTTTCATCAGCCCGCAGTATTTCGATGCCTATTTCCTCGGATAATCCCGTCGTAATCGCCATCACTCCTTTCACAAACCTTTCCGGGCAAAAAGATTATGACTGGCTGAGCACGGGCATCGGAGAAGTTTTCACCACCAAGCTGGGAGGTCTCTCCTGCTTCAACCTGGTAGAAAGGATCAACATTTCTGAAGCCCTGAAGGAGATGGAACTGGGTCAAACAGGCCTCATCGACGAAAACACCGCGCCCCAAGTGGGGAAAATGATTGGCGCCGAAGGCCTGGTGACCGGTTCCTTCCAGATTGTCGGGCAAACCATCCGGCTGGACGCGCGCCTCCTGGACGTGGAAACCGGAAGGATCTATGCCTTCGCCGGCGCGTACGGAGAGCTGGACAAGATTTTCGAAGCTCAAGACCGGATTGCCGCCTCCTTCCTGAATGCCCTGAACGCCCCCCTCACGGATGGAGACAAGCTTTTGCTGGAATCCAGACCGACGACTTCCATGGAGGCTTTCAAATTATACTCCCAGGCGGCGGACACGTATACCCCGGAAGGCAGCACGCTGGACGATGACCAGCGGATTTCCCTGCTGAATCAATCCACCCAGATCGATCCAAATTTTGCCATGGCATATGCCGGGTTGGGATATATCTATGCCGTGAAGAAACAGGATTATCGGCAGGCGGCCGTCTATTATAACAGGGCCATTATTCTTCAACCTTACAATCCGGCACCCCGGATTTGGCTGACCCGAATATATCTGAAAGAGGGGAATAGCCCGGGTGCGCTCCAGGAGCAGAAACGGATCGATGACTTGAAGCGACGCCCATCTGCCAGCAGCCCGGGCGGGCAACCGGGTATCCGGCCTCCGAGGGCGGGAACCCCTCCCCTTGCTCAACCGGGCGAAAGGAGGCTGCAGGCACCCCGGAGTTCTTTGCCTACGAGGTTGCAACCCCCCTGGGATACTCCCAGAACCTTCTCCCCACCAAGCCATTATTACTATCCATCCCCCAGAACCCCAAGTGCGGGGCGAACCACTGGAGGAAGGAAAGGCGGAAAGAGATGAAAAAAGGGGGCATGGCAAAAGCCCCCTTTTTCCTTTCGGGTAGATTTCTGGATTGAACTCCGGACAGATTTATTTCCGGCAGTTTTGGCAGGTCTGGAAAAATTCCAAGGGCACACCACTTTTTTTGGACATCCACTCCAACTGATACTCGGGAGCAAAGTAGTAGCCGCAGACTTTGCAAGCCTGAAGCTTGAAGTCACGCCCCCAGATTCGCCGTGTGCCGTTTTCTTCGGCCATCTTGATGGCCCCGGTGGGGCAGACGAAATGGCAGGCCCCGCAACCGATGCAAACCATGGTTGGCTCGACGAACGGGGTACCCACTTTCTTAATCGAGCCCCGGTAGGAAAGGCCGATGGCGCTCACCCCGACGGCTTCTTCGCAGGTCTTGACACAGAGCCCGCACAGGATGCACTTCCAGTTCCCCTCGTCCAACCGAAAACGGGGCTGCTCCACACCCATCCGCCCCGCCATCTTCTGGATGACTTCGGAGTCCGGGCAGCGCGCCAGCAGGAGCTCCAAAACCATCTTGCGAACCAGCAGAAGCTTCTGGGTCTGCGTCTGGACCTGCAACCCCTCTTCCACGGGGTAAAGGCAGGAAGTGACCGTGCGGGTGCGATTCCCCTTCTTCACCTCCACCATGCACAGGCGGCATCGGCCCTCGGGTCCGAGGGCTTCGTTGAAGCAAAGGGTGGGGATTTCAATCCCATTCTCCCGGGCGACCTGTAAAACGGTGGCGTCCTTTTCCGCTTGTAACGGGATTCCGTCGATCGTGATGTTGACCATGGTTTTATCCATATTGAACTCCACTTCAATGATAATGAGCCACAGAGGTCACGGAGGACTCAGAGTAAAAAACTCAAAACACCTGATACCAAGAACCAAAACCAAAACAATTCAATTTTTGTTCTATTCTTTAGATCTATTTATCGAATCCTTCTCTGTGATCTCTGCGCCCTCTGTGGCAAACGTTTTTATTTCTTGGCTACCGCGTCGAATTTACAGACATCGTAGCAGATGCCGCACTTGATACACTTCGCCGGGTCGATCTGGTGCGGTTTTTTGACCTCGCCGGAAATCGCCTCTTTGGGGCATTCCTTGAAGCAGCGGTGACATCCCGTGCACAGGTCCTCCAGGATGGAGTAGGTAATCAGTTCCTTGCAAACTCCCGCCGGACAGCGTTTCTCCTGGATGTGGGCCTCGTATTCGTCGCGGAAGTAGCGCAGGGTAGAGAGTACCGGGTTGGCGGCCGTGCTGCCCAGAGCACAGAGGGATCCCAGAGCGATGGCCTCGGAAAGCTCCCCCAGCAGGGCGATGGATCCTTCGGTCCCCCGCCCTTCCGTGATGTCGGTGAGTACCTCCTTCATCCGGCGCACGCCCTCCCGGCAGGGGGTACACTTGCCGCAAGACTCTTCTTCCAAAAACTTGGTAAAGTACTTGGCCACGTCCACCATGCAGTCGGTGTCATCCATCACGATCATGCCGCCCGACCCCATCATGGACCCGGCTTTGGTCAGTTCGTCGAAATCGACGGGCATATCGATCAGCGACTTGGGAATACAGCCCCCCGAAGGACCGCCGGTCTGCACCGCTTTGAAATCCCGGTCTTTGAGGATGCCCCCGCCGATTTTATAGACAATGTCCTTCAGGGTTATGCCCATGGGCACCTCGACCAGCCCCGTATTTTTCACCTTGCCCACCAGGGAGAACACCTTGGTCCCCTTACTTCCGGCAGTGCCCAGGGAAGCGAACCAGTCGGCCCCGCGGGCGATGATTACGGGTACATTGGCCCAGGTTTCCACGTTGTTCAGGTTCGTCGGCTTATCCCAAAGGCCCCGTTCGACGGTATGGATATACTTGGCCCGGGGTTCTCCCGCCCGGCCTTCCAGCGAGGCCATCAGGGCAGACGACTCGCCGCAGACGAAAGCACCGCCCCCGCGGTTGATGCGCACGTCAAAGTCGAAGCCGCTTTTGAATATGTTCTTCCCCAGAAATCCGTACTCCCGCGCCTGCTCCAGGGCGATGGTCAGGTTCTGGACGGCCAGGGGGTACTCGTTCCGGACATATATGTAACCTTGGCTGGACCCGATGGCAAAGGCTCCGATGATCATGCCCTCGATAACGCTGTGCGGGTCTCCTTCCATGATCGAGCGGTCCATGAACGCCTCGGGGTCTCCTTCGTCCCCGTTACATACTACATAGCGCACATCACCTTGGGCGTCGCGGCAGGACCTCCACTTGCGGCCGGCCGGAAAGCCGCCGCCGCCCCGGCCGCGCAAGCCGGATTTTTCGACCTCCCGGATAATCTGCTCGGAGGTCATCGAAGTCAGCGCTTTGGCCAACGCCGCATACCCGCCGCTGGCGATGTAGTCCTGGATATTGGTCGGGTCGATACGCCCGTTGTTTCTCAGGGCGATACGCACCTGATGTTTGTAAAAGGGCACCTCATCGTGCCGGCTGATCTTCTCCTTAGTTTGCGGGTCGGTATAGAGAAGCCGCTCCACAATCTTTCCTTTGCTCAAGGTCTCGGCCACGATCTCGGCCGCATCCTTCTCCGAGACCCGCTGGTAGAAGATATCCTGAGGGTAAATGGTCACCAGGGGACCGCGCTCGCAAAACCCGTGACACCCGGTCTTTTTCAGGTTGACGGTGCCATTCAGCCCTTGCTTCTTCATTTCCGCGGCAAAAGCCGCAACCACCTGCTCGGCGCCGTTGGAAAGACAGCCCGTCCCCCCGCAAACGGTCACCTTAAGGCGCTCCGGCTTCTGCTCGGCCAGAATGACCTGCTGCAGTTTCTCCAATTCTTTAGGGGTCTTAATTTTCTCCATGGGTTTTTCCTTCCCCATCCGGTCGGTATTCTTTGATGATCTTCACAATCTTATCCCCGCTCATCTTTCCATAATTTTTCTGGTCCACCCGCACCAGGGGAGCGAGCGCACAAGCGCCCAGGCAGTTCACGGTCTCCAGGGTAAATTTCATGTCCGCCGTCGTTTCCCCCGCCTTGACCTTGAGGGTCCGCTCGAAATTTTCCACCAACCGCTGGCCGCCCCGCAGGTGACAGGCGGTGCCGAGGCAGACATGGATCTCGTGCTCGCCCCGCGGCACCAGGCTGAAGGACTTGTAAAATGTGGCCACCATGTACGCTTGCGTCACGGGGATGCCCAGGCGCTCCACCACGCGCCCGATGGCCTCCCGCGGGAGATAGCGCCACTCCGCCTGGATGTCCTGGAAGATGCCGATGAGCGAACTCTTTTCGGCGTTGTACTTATCGATGATCTGATCCACCTTTTTCAAATCCATTTTATTCTCCAGTTTCAAAACGGCTCCCCCTTGCCCCCGCCCTCCCCCCTCAGGGTAGAGGCGAAGGGTGAGGGGCAGTCTTCTAATGGGCCTGAGCCATGTTGACTTTGGCTTTTAAGGCCGCATATTCCTCGTTTACCCGCTCCTGAATCCTGGCGGTCAAGTCCGCAGTCAGATGCCGGAATCTTCCCTGACCCTGGAAATAATCGGAAACCGGCCGCAGCTTCGGAAAGTCGATGGTCAGGCTGTACTTCCCGTGTTCCACCTCATAAAGGGGGAAGATCCCCGTCTCCACGGCCAGCCGCCCATAGCGAATCGCCTGATCGGAAGGAATCCTCCAACCCGTCGGGCAGACCGATAGAATGTGGATATACGATGGTCCCTGGATGCTCTTGGCCTTCTGCACCTTTTCCATGAGGTCGAAGGGATAACTGGAGCAGGCCGTCGCCACGTACGGAATCGCGTGGGCAACCGCAATGGCAGCCATATTCTTCTTCCAGGTCATCTGCCCGAAGCTCATCTGCCCCGGCGGTGAGGTTGTCGTCATGGCCCCGAAGGGCGTGGAACTGGAACGCTGTATGCCCGTGTTCATGTAGGCTTCATTGTCAAAGCAGCAGTAGAGCATGTCGTGCCCGCGCTCGAGGGCGCCGGACAAGGCCTGAAGTCCGATATCCGAAGTCCCGCCATCGCCGCCCATAGCCACCGCCTTGATCGGCTTTTTCGGAATGCGGCCCTTGCGCATCAGCACCTTCAGCCCGGCTTCGACTCCGGAGCCGACAGCCGCGGCATTCTCAAAGGCCACATGAATCCAGGGAATCTCCCAGGCCGTGCTGGGGAAGGCGGAAGAAATGATCTCCATGCATCCTGTGGCATTGGCTATGACGATATTTCGTCCCAAGGCCTTCAGGACGTAGCGCACAGCCAGAACCTCGGCACACCCCTGACAGGCCCGATGGCCGGGAACGATGGGCTCCTTCGTGTTGATCAACTTGGGAACGTATACTTGGTATTTGTCCATAACGAACTCCGTTCAGTGAAAAATGCAAAATGAAAATTTCAAAATTTAAATAGTTGGCAGCTTGATTTTTACTTTTGCACTTTGCATTTTACACTTTGCAATTTGCAATGCCTTTGAGCTTTTTATCCCCGAATTCCAATCGTAGTGAACTCCTCGGTTTTCTTCTTCCCTTTCATCTTCATGGCCTGCTCGATCATCTCTTCGAATTGCTCCGGCGGGACGTCTCGACCGCCAAGGCCGGCAATGAAGCTGAAAATTTTGGGTCGTTTCGGCTGCTGGTAAAGGGCCGCCTTCATCTCCGAGCATACCGGCCCCCCGACTCCCCCGAACGAAATGGCCCGGTCCAGGATCACCAGCGTTTCCAACCCCTGGACGGCCTGGCGAATATCTTCGAAGGGGAAAGGCCTCCAGAGTCTCAGCTTCAACAACCCGACCGGAACCCCCTTCTCTCTCATCCGGTCCACCGCCTCCATGGCAATCTCGCCGAAGCTTCCCATGGTGAAGAGGGCGATTTTCGCGCCTTCCATCCGGTAGGTCTCCACGGGATGATAATGCCGGCCGGTCAGATCCCCCCATTGCTTCCACACTTCCAGGATCACGGGGTACGAACCTCTCAGGGCGATATCCTGCGCTTTCTTGGCTTCCGAATAAATCTCGGGCATCCCGAAGGCGCCCATGGTGATGGGCTTATCCGGGTGAAGGGCATAGAGGGGCTTGTAAGGCGGAAGAAATTTATCGACCAGCTCCTGCTCGACCAGGTATATCGGCTCCACTACGTGGCTGAGAGTGAAGCCATCCAGGTTGACGATCACGGGCATGAGCACCCGGCGGTCTTCCCCGATCCGAAAGGCGCAGATTGTCTGGTCGAAAGTATCCTGCCCGCTTTCGGTGAAAATCTGGATCCAGCCGCAGTCCCGGGAAGCCATCACGTCGCTATGGTCATTCCAGATACTCAGCGGGGCCGAAAGCGCCCGATTGGCCAGGGCCATGATGATGGGCAAACGCATGCCGGAGACGATGAAGAGAATTTCGTGCATCAACGCCAACCCCTGCGAGCTGGTCGCCGTAAAAGTGCGCGCCCCCACCGCCGAAGTGCCCGCGCAAACCGACAGGGCAGAATGTTCGGATTCCACCGGGACAAATTCAGCGTCCAGTTTGCCCTCGGCCACCAGCTCGGCCAGGTGTTCGACGATATGAGTCTGAGGGGTGATGGGATACGCCGCGATACAGTCCGCGTTGGCCATCCGCACGGCCTCGGAGAGAGCGATGGAGACTTCCATTCCGATGCGCTTGTCCTTCATTTTTCTTCCTCCACCATCTTAATGCATCCCGTCCAGCACTCCCGGGCGCAGATGCCGCAGCCCTTACAGTAATCCAGGTTGGCCAAATAATAACCGTCGTCCGTCCGGTAAATGGCCGCGTCCGGGCAGAAGACCCAGCAGACACCGCACTTGATGCATTTATCCTTGTCGACCACCGGTCGCTGCGATTTCCAGTCGCCGGTCTTGTACTCGTGGGCGTTGCCCGCCTCGGTGACCACGCATCCGATGGGTATGTCTTTCCAGGTGTATTGATCGATCGGTTTCGCCACTGTTTTTCTCCTCTACCCGGCTTGGGAATTCCCTTCCGCTGTTCCACAAAACGCTCCCCTCTCCAGGTCTTCCACCCCATCCGTCTTTTTCAGGAAAAGCGGGGGAGTCGTCCCAGCCTGTATCAATTGTTCAGGTGGGTCTCTTTGTAAGCTCGACGGAGTGCCTTAAGGTTCCTTTCCGCTCCCCTCCCGAAGCGGGATTTTAGCGGCGGAGACATGGAATCCAACTCCACAATGCCGGTTCCTCGGACCAACGCCCCCAGCATCGTCGTGTTGGTAATCGGAAGGCCTAACTCTTCACGAGCGATCAGGTCCGCATCGACCACGGCTACCCGTACCTTATAGCCGAATTCGGACCGGATCTGTTCGATGGATTTATTCGTGTTGATGATCAGCAGACCCTCGGGCTTCAGGCCTTGCGAAGGGTCCAGGATCTTGAGCAGGCTCGGGTCCAGCACGACCGCCACGTCCGGCTGATAGATTTTGGAACGCAGGCGAATCGGCTTATCATCCACCCGGGCAAAAGACATCACCGGCGCTCCCCGCCGTTCGGGGCCAAAGCTGGGGAATCCCTGTGCAAACTTCCCCTCTTCGATAGCTGCCAGCGCAACCATCTCCGCCGACGTAACCGCCCCCTGTCCTCCGCGACCATGGAATCGAACTTCTATCATGGTTGTATTATCCCCTATCCGCGCTTATTCTGGGAATGATAAGAATCATCTTTTATTTCCACCCAGTTATCTCTTTTTTTCCAATATCATAAATGCCGATAAAGTGTCAACCCTTTTATGAGGAAAAAAGGGGGCGCACATTTGCGCCGATACCCTCCCCGAGCAGGGCGGTAAGCCTCCATCCTTGCAAACATTCAAGCGGGGTGGTAAAATTCCCGAGGTTCTGTTTTTTGGCCTCTGGGCGTTTGCCCATTGCCGATAGCCTATCGACCCCATCGCTTTTTCTCCGGGAAGGGAATGTGACATAATTTATGCTTCAAAAGAAAATCAAAACCCTCGCTCAAATGAGCGCGATCGTTGCCAGGCTCAAAGGGAGGGGCAAAAAGGTCGTATTTACCAATGGCTGCTTCGACATCCTGCACGTGGGACATGTGCGCTACTTGCGGCGGGCGAAAAACCAGGGGGATGTCCTGGTCGTTGGCCTGAATACCGACCGGTCGGTTAAAGAGATCAAAGGGGAAAAACGGCCCGTCGTGCCGGAGAAGGAGCGGGCTGAGATTCTGGCCGCGCTGGAGTTCGTGGATTACGTAGTCCCATTCGATGAACCAAACCCTTTGCGCCTGATTGAAGCCTTAAAGCCCAATGTCCTGGTGAAAGGGGCAGACTGGTCCAAGTCCCGGATTGTCGGCCGGGAAATCGTGGAAAAGATCGGGGGCCGGGTCGTGCGGGTTCGCCTGGTTGCCGGAGCCTCCAGCACGGGGGTGATAGATAAGATCATCAAGGCCTATTGCAGATGAGCGAAGAGCGAGCAGCCTTCGGCTTCTAGGAACGCTGCGCTTCAGGAGCACTTCGTTTAAGGGACGCGAAGCTGGAAGATAGAAGGCCGGAGACAGAAGAGAGTAAAACAAGAAGGCTCTTGCGGATCACGGATGACGGAGCACGGGTCACCGTTTTCAGGGGTGTTGAAGAAGCTTTTGATCCGTGATAAACGTAATGGAGGTTGGATCCTTTTGGAGTAAACTGAGCATTCTTCCGGGAATAGAAGGCGAGAATATATGTAACCCCAGAGGCCTCAGAGAAATCCTCTGTGTCCTCTGGGGTTGCATTTTCACAATAATTCTTCGAAAAGGAGGAGATTTTCATGAGTAAGGCGATATTCACAGCCGCAATCACCGGGTCCATCCATACGCCGACGATGAGTCCATACCTGCCGATCACGCCGGACCAGATTGCCGATAACGCCATTCAGGCCTACGAAGCCGGGGCTGCCGTGGCCCATATCCATATACGCAACCCCGAGACCGGCCAGCCGGCGGCCGACATGGAGCTTTTCAAGAAAGTAATCACCCAGGTAAAAAGCAAATGCGACATGATCATGTGTACCACCACCGGGGGCGGCCTGGGCATGACCCCTGAGCAACGAGTGACCGTGGTGTCAACTTTCAAACCGGAATTGTCATCCTGCAACATGGGCTCGATGAACTTCGCCCTTTTCCCGCTCCTGGAAAAAATGAAGGACTTCAAGTTCCCCTGGGAGAAGCAATACCTGGAGTTTACCGAAGACTTCATTTTCTCCAACACCTTCAAATCGCTTCGGGTTTTCCTCAATATCTTCAACGAAAATAAGACCAAACCGGAGCTGGAGGTTTACGACGCCGGGATGCTCAACAACACGGCTTTCATGATTGAACGGGGCCTTCTAAAAACCCCGGTCTACATCCAGTTCGTTCTGGGCATCCTGGGAGGGATGGCCGCCAACATAGAAAATTTGGTCTTCCTCTATGAGTCCGCCCGCAGGATGCTGGGGGAGAAGAATTTTGTCTGGTCGGTCTGCGCTGCGGGAAGGAATGAAATTCCCATGTGCACCCACTCCCTCCTGATGGGAGGCAATGCCCGCGTGGGGTTGGAGGATGCCTTGTGGCTGGATAAGGGCGTCCTGGCCAAGAACAATGCCGAATTGGTCACCAAGATGATCCGCATCGCCAAAGAGTTCGGTGTCGAGCCAGCCACGCCGGCAGAGGCCCGGAAGATTCTCGGGTTGAAGGGTCTCGATAAAGTCGGCTATTAGCGCAGATTCCTTCGTAGGACCCCCGCTGATCTCGGAGGTCCTGCGCCTTCACCCATTATTCACGCAGGGGTAGGGACGCCTCATCAGGAGGCAATCCTACCTCTGCCTCAGCTCGGGGAATCCAACCCTACATCTTCGCAGTTCTAAGAAATCTTCTTATCGAAAACTTGTGGGATTGTCCCGCGGCCGCGGGATCGCGCCGCTCCTTCGCCATGAAATTGCGACTGGATTCCCGTTCCCCGGCTCGGCGGGGTGACGGCTCGCTTTGCTAATTACGACCCAGTTTCTGATGGAGAAGGGCGATAGGGGGATTTATTCAGGGGATTATTTCACAGCTTCAGGGGAGAGTGGGGGGATAAGGATGAG
>Ga0214473_10007299_pt1 | contig 13134 bp, 14 predicted proteins | sample RVTome_7_FD_203509 | JGI IMG/M metagenome (GOLD analysis project Ga0214473, IMG submission 203509) | Soil microbial communities from uranium-contaminated site in the Upper Colorado River Basin, Wyoming, United States - RVT98D197 | ecosystem: Environmental > Terrestrial > Soil > Contaminated >...
GGCTCTCTGGCCTATTCCTCTCGGTTTCATGAACCGCCGTGTCTCTGGCTGTGATACCAGTTTGCTCATCGCCCAACTCAAGACGATGCTGGATATCTGGTTCGCGGAAGAGCACATTGGTGATGTGGTTACGTCCGGTAAGGTGGATTGTCCGGCGCACTTCGCCATTGGGCGGAAAGGCGTCGCGCTTGGCGTTTCCTCGCACCTGCGGCCAACCGACCGTGCGTTTGGTGCACACCATTCACACGCGCATCGCCAGCATTGGGCGGTGAGGTGTATCAGCTGTTTGTGGAGGTCTTTGGGGAGTGACGGGGTGCTCCAGAGGTATGGGGCCGGCTCAGGGGGTGAGACCCGGGCCCGACTCAACTTTGCCAAGCGTGAGGCGACGTTGCATGAAGCAATGCGGCGCTTACAGCAAGCCGACCTGCGCGCCGATTAAACATTGAGCCAAATAGGACATCGGCGCAATTTTTGGAGGATTAAGGAGACAAGATAATGCCCTCCTCTCTGCGGGCCATACCCTTGACGCTGTTGAATGCATTGGCGAAAGTGTTTCGGCGCAAAAAGATCGGGAGTCGATTCCCGATTCTAAAGAAACTTTTTGACGCTTTTGAGGTTCGACTGTTTCGCTTGTCTTGGCGGGAAGGCAATGTGGTGGAAGTTCAAGGTAGCAAAATGTTCGTTGACGTGTCGCATCCTGACCCTGCCATGCGACGCACATTCCGCGACTATGCATTGAATCGAATTCACGAGGAAACAACAACTGCTCTGTTTCGAAAATCCGTGAAGAAGGGCGATGTCGTCCTAGATGTTGGCGCGAATATTGGATACTTTACCCTGCTTGCAGCCAGCATCGTGGGAAAAGAAGGGAAGGTCTACGCTTTTGAGCCGGAACCGCGGAACTTTGGATACCTTTCCAAAAACATCGCATTGAATCGATATGGTAACGTCACGGTCGCCCAGAGGGCAGTCTCGGATAAGCCAGGCACAATCAAACTATTCATGTGCCCTTATGATACAGGTCACCATACAATCCAGCAGTTTGGCGGTATCCGGTCATACAATCCCGAGCTGTCTGGCACCAAGGAAGAATTCGTCGAGATCCAAGCAGTGCGCTTGGATGACCTTTTCAAGGACAAGCTTACACCTATCAATGTGATTAAGCTGGACGTTGAAGGGGCTGAAATACTGACCCTATCTGGGATGGAAAATATCATCCGCGCAAACAACGACCTGGTCATGTTTGTAGAATTCTTTCCTCTCTTGATCAAAGAAATGGGGCAATCCCCGGAGGAATTCGCCCGGAGGCTACTTGAAGACTTTGGCTTCGGGATGTTTATTATAGAGCACGATTACTCTATGAGCGACAAGAGTTTTGATAAAGGGCGATTACCCATCACCAGTGCAAATCAGCTCATGAGCCTGTGCCAAGGACGGAACGATCATTTGAATCTTTACCTAGTCAAATCCACTAGCAACATACCAAGCTACCTGAATTAGTGAGCGCCAACATGAGAAGTTCGTTCCTATCCGAGACAGAAGTGCCAGGGCGTATGATCAATGCAGACACTTTGCGGGTCATCGCCCACCGCTACTACTGGGCCTCCAAATTCGTTTCTGGCAAAGAGGTGCTTGAGGTGGGGTGTGGGCCCGGTCTAGGTCTGGGGTATTTATCTCGCCACGCCAAGTGTGTCGTCGGTGCAGATATTATCTGGGACAGTTTAGTGCTTGCCAAGAGGCATTACGGTGCGAGAGTCGAGGTTCTCAGCATAGACGCTCATAGACTACCCATCAAAGACAGGTGCATAGATGTAGTGGTGTCTCTGGCGGCGATTATCTATTTGAATTTACCTGTTTTCTTGGATGAATGTTATCGAGTCCTTCGACCTGATGGGATGTTGGTGATCAACATGCCCAACAAAGACGTCTCGGGCTTCCGACCAAGCGCGCTTAGTCACAAGTATTACTCAGTACCAGATCTATGCACATTGCTAGGCAAAAACTATTGTGATATCAGGTTGTTTGGCGCTTTCGGTGCTTCAGCGGGCCTGGCAAGCCTCGGGCCAAGAGTTCTGTCCATTGGGAGGAGTCTTGCTAGCAAATCGCTAAGACCATTGGGGCTGTATGAGTGGGCGAAACGGGCAATGGGTCGCGGATCCTTGAGCTTGGGGGAAGAGCTTGGGGACAAAGAAGTGAAATCTGTTGAGAATATCCAGGTTGTGTCTTTGCCGTATGAATCACCTGACGTGAAGCATAGAATTGTGTACGCCACAGCCCGGCCACGATAAGGCTTCCTTTCACGATTGTACCGAAGTGAGAAAGCTGGAGAGAATGTCCCGATCCGAAGGCGTCCCCAATAACGAGACTATAGTAGAAAGTCCATTGGTTAGCATTGTTACGCAGGTTCTCAATGGTGTCAAGTATCTGGAACCATGCATCCAGAGCGTTCTGACCCAGAGTTACCCACGCGTTGAGCACATTATCGTTGACGGTGCGTCAACGGATGGATCTGTGGAACTGATATCGTGCTATGCACGCCAGTATCCTGACCGAATAAGGTTTATCTCCGAACCCGACAGAGGGAGTGGTGATGCCTTCAACAAGGGACTAAGAATGGCCAAAGGAAAAATCTTGGGCTGGATAGGTTCGGACGATATGTATGAGCCGAATGCCGTCGAAAGCATTGTGGCATTCTTTGGATCAAATCCAGACGCCCACTTTGTTTATGGTGGCTTGAATCATATTGATGAGAAAGGCGAGTTAATCGCAGCGTACAAAGCTGAACCTTTTGATCTGGAGCAATTGATCAACGATAGGTGTGTCATACCTACGCCCTCGGCATTCTCTAAGCGAGAGGTAATCCAGACGGTAGGAGAGTTCGATTTTCTAGGAAATGATCTTGATTTCTTCATAAGGGTCGCGAAGGTATTTAAGATACATTGGATTGATAAGGTATTGAGTAACTATAGAATACATCCAGGAAGTGCAAACTCCGGTTCAAATGTGAGAATACGTCTAATGTGGAAGCGAGAGGATTGCATTGTTAGCAGACGGCATGGAGCGCGCTTTCTTTCAGGGTACTGCAAAAGATACTACAGGTTGACAATAATTGAAGGGCTGCGACCTATCCTGGGTCCTGTTTATCCTCTAATCAAGAGGACGAGGAACTGGCTGGATCGGATAGCACCAGATTGATGGAACGAAAAATCGCTTCACGGGGCATGTACCTCAGCTATGTTGTCTTTGCTCTAAACCTGGCTATCTCTTTCGTACTGACCCCGCTGATGCTCAGTTATCTAGGGCGATCGTTGTATGGAGTGTGGGTCATAGTTAGCTCCTTCATTGCCTATATTCAGGTCTTTGATTTCGGGATGAATGTTGCGGTTGCCAAGTACACCGCCGAGTATCGAGCCACAAATCAAAACGAGAAACTGAGCAGACTGATTTCCTCTGTATTCGTGATTTTGCTTGGTTTTGGTTGCCTGGCAGTGCTAATCAGTGTTGGTTTCTTGCCTTTTGTTCCTCGTCTTTTCGATGTCGCAGAAGAATTTGTCACCCCAGTGCGAGTAGCTTTCTTTATCATGGGGGTCAATATTCCATTCGCGTTCGTGGGGGGAGTATTTGAAAACATAACCTACGGTCTTCAAAGGGTAGATATCTGGAGGATATTCGCTGCAGTCAGGCTGTTGTCGTATGCTTTCTTCACGATACTGTTGTTAGCCCTGGGTTTGGGCATCGTTGGGCCAGCCATAGCTTCTATCTTAAGTACTCTCATACTGTTTCCCTTGTATCTTTTCTTCTTTCGTCGCGTTGATTACGGGATCGTCCTCCGTCCTGATTTGCTCGATGTGAAGACTCTCAAAGAAGTTGCTCCGTATAGCATTCGTAGTTTTGTTCTAGGCATCACCAGCCGAATTCTCTATCAGACGGACTCGATTGTGATCGGTATTTTTCTTGGCGCCGCAAAGGTAACGCCATATGCAATTGCGTATAGGCTTTGTTTCTTAGCAACTTACTTCTTCTCTCAGATTTCATCGGTGATGTTCCCAACATTCTCTAGGTTATACGCGTTGGGGGATCTGAGTGCCCTGAGAAGTCTGTATCTAACCATAACCAGAATATCCATCGCTATCATGACCCCAATCGCCATCTTCCTTCTCTTTTTTGGTCATTCCTTCATTGTTCTTTGGGTAGGACCTGAGAATTGGGTGGGATTCAACGTATTTCTGATGTTTATCATCATGGACTTTATTCATGCTTACGGAACGCCGATAGGTCTTCTTCTTCAAGGCATCGGGAGAAATAGATGGTTCACTTATTCGGAGATGTCTAACGCCGGACTTAACCTTTTGTTGTCGGTTGTCTTGGCTCCAAGACTGGGTGTACCGGGAGTAATGCTGGGAACGCTCGTAGCAGTTTCCCTGACCGGTGCGTGGTTTGGTCCGCTGCTAGCATGTAGGTACTTGGAACTTCCGGTTAGAAGGTACATCCTGTCAGGTATTTTGCCGCCTCTTCTAGTGGGTATTCCTGCAGGTGCTTTCACATGGATATTCGCAGGGGATTTGTTTGGCGAGAGCAGTTATTTCCAGTTAGCCGTGAAAGGCATTCTCGTTGTAGCGATTTACCTTCCCCTCTTCATTGTCTTTGGTGCTAGTAGAGAGGACCGCCAATTGCTTGTCAGTCTCATCCCACAAGGTGCACGAGCACAAGTACGATGACACAATCTGTTCCAGCTCGCATCTCGCGTTTGTTTATTGTGATGTGAATCATGTCTAAAAGCAGAAATGCTATGCAGAAGGTAAAGTCTGGTCTTAAGAGCAGAATTCCGAGATTCTATCACCTGTATTTAAAGGTCTTGAAGGCGTATTCCTCTTTAAGACTTTGGCATTCGTCTCATGGACTGTCAGCACGACTAGCCTTTCGGCGGTGCATAGCTCAGGGAAGGCCCTATTTTGGACATGTTATGGCTGCCCAACAGGGTGATCCTAAGCGGTATCAGTACATGGAACGCATTGTTGAACTTGAATGTGTGCGGAAGCGAGAGAGTTATATCATTCCTGAGATCGGGTCATGGGCAAGTGGATCCGCAATCATATGGGCGAATGCGATTAAGAGATTTAATGATGGCAGGGGCATGGAGATTTGTGTCGACGCATGGATTCAATACATCCATCAGGACGATCTGGAGAAAGGGGCTTTATACAGGGTCATGAAGGATGCGCTGGAGAAAGATGCGATTATACAATTATTCCTCCACAATATCAGAACATCAGGGCATGAAGATGTCGTTAGGCTGACCAGAGCCAAAAGCGATGAGATTTTGCTGCGGTTCAAGGAAAATGAGTTCGACGTCCTTTATGTGGACGGGGCTCATACCTACGAGCAGGTGCTAAAGGACATTCAAAATGCAGCACCCCTAGTTCGTGACGGTGGAATATTGTGTGGAGATGATTTGGAACTCCAGGCATCTGATGTTAAGTGGGAAAGTGTGAAAGGTGATCTGAGAGGTGATTACGTTCGCTGTCCGGAGAGAAACATTTGGTTTCATCCGGGAGTGACGTTGGCAGTAGGGCGATATTTTGGGGAGGTAGCAGGTTGCGGAGGTTTCTGGGCTATGCGCAAACGTGGGGAGGGGGGAGTTTAAAGTGGGAAAGGGTGGTTCTGGAGAAACGGCCCGCAGGTTTAGACAGGGAATGTGACAAGTGAAGACTCACGTCTTGGTCACGGGCGGCGCGGGATATTTGGGTTCAGTACTGTGTGAGCACTTACTCCACCGGGGATACCAAGTCACGGTGGTTGACAATCTGATGTATGGGCAGCACAGCCTGTTGCACCTCTGTGCCAACCCGCGCTTTGAGTTTGTGTTCGGTGATGTGCGGGACGAGGGGCTGATGCGCCTTCTGCTGAAGGAGGCCGATGTGGTGATCCCCCTGGCAGCGGTCGTGGGTGCACCGGCCTGCGACCGGGATCCGTGGTTAGCGAGATCCGTGAATTGGGAATCAGTGCAATTGCTCAACCGCTTCCGCAATTCCAGCCAGTTAGTGGTCTACCCGAACACAAACAGTGGCTATGGCACCAAGTCAGGCGATGCTTTCTGTACCGAGGATACGCCACTCGATCCCCTCTCTCTCTACGGTCAGACGAAAGTACAAGCCGAAGCTGAATTGCTGAACAGTCCGAACACGATCACCCTGCGACTCGCAACGGTGTTTGGTATGTCTCCGAGGATGCGCCTGGATTTGCTAGTGAACTACTTTGTCTACGCGGCGGTCACGGAGGGCTACATCGTCATCTTTGAGAAGGACTTTAAGCGCAATTACCTCCACATCCGGGATGTTGCGGATTGTTTCGTTCATTGTATTGAGAACGCCGACCGTATGGTAGGGCGACCGTATAATGTAGGTCTGGACGCCGCCAACTTGTCGAAGGCAGAGCTTGCCTTGAAGATTAAGGAATACCATCCAAACTTCTATATCCATTTCTCGGAGGTCGGAAGCGATCCGGATAAGCGAAACTACATTGTGTCGAATCAGCGACTGCTCCAGGCTGGCTTCAAGGCGAGACGAACCTTGGACGACGGCATTCAGGAGCTGTTGAAGGGCTATCGGCTGATGGGGCGCGGGCAGTTCAAGAACGTCTGATCGTCAGACGTGGTGCCTCACGAACTGTTGGGGAATGCGACCTGGAAGATTCGACAGTGACCCGTGATCTGGCCGCGGTGACCGCGGCGGTTCTGGCGGGCGGGCTGGGGACCCGCCTGCGGTCCGTGGTGGCGGATCGCCCGAAGGTCCTGGCAGAGGTTCAGGGGCGACCGTTCCTGGCCTATCTCCTGGACCAGCTTACGGCCGCCGGAGTCAGCCATGTCGTCGTGTGCACCGGATACCTTGGGGGCCAATTGGAGGCTGCCTTCCACGATTCGTACCGCGGGGCAAGCCTGCGTTACTCCCGCGAGCCGTCCCCCCTGGGGACCGCTGGTGCCCTCCGCCTGGCGCTGCCCATGCTCCAGTCGGACCCCGTGCTGGTCATGAACGGCGATTCCTTCTGTCACGCCGATCTGAACGACTTTTGTCGCTGGCACCTAGCGCGAGGAGCGCGGGCAACGCTCCTCCTGACAGAGGTGCCGGACACGCGGCGGTACGGCCGGGTCCATGTGGATGCGCAGGGACGCGTGCGCCGCTTCGACGAGAAGGGGGATGCGGCCGGGCCGGGACGTATCAACGCGGGGATCTATCTTCTTACCCAGGAGGTCCTGCGGGCCATTCCGACCGATGCCGCCGTGTCCCTGGAGCGAGAGGTGTTGCCTGCCTGGATCGGCCGGGGCCTGTATGCATATCCGGGGAGGGGGGCCTTCTTGGATATCGGTACGCCGGACGCCTATGCGCGGGCGGGGCAATTTTTCTCTGCCTGCACGGCTGGCCGGCGAGGGTCGTGATGACGATGCTGGGTCGCGCCACCTACGCAAGCACAGTTTCGGACGCCCGGACCCGGGTGCGCGTGGGAATGGCGGCGGTGGTTCGGGACCAGCGCGGGCGGATCTTGCTAGAGTGCCGGCGGGCGGATCGAGCCCGGCGAGCCCGTCGCGGAGGCCGCTGTGCGAGAGGTGCGCGAAGAGACGGGCCTTACGGCTGTAATTCAGCGACTCTTGGGTGTGTATTCGGATCCTCGCGGTCGAATTGTGACGTATCCGGACAACGGAGATGTGGTGCACCTCGTTGATATCTTGATCGAGGCGCGCGTAGTTTCCGGCAAATTGTCGCGCAGCACGGAGAGCCTGGATGTGCAGTTCTTTCACCCAGGCGCCTTGCCGTCTGATCTCGTTCCCCCGGCCATGGTCCCCCTGCGGGACATCCTCCATGGCTGCTTCGGGGTGGTCCGCTAAAAGGAGCTGCAATGATCATCAGCCGAACGCCCTTTCGCCTCTCTTTCTTCGGCGGCGGCACCGATTATCCGGCATGGTTCCGGAATCACGGCGGAGCCGTGCTCGCCACCACGATAAACAAGTATTGCTACCTGACGTGTCGATATCTCCCTCCATTCTTCGAGCACAGGATACGGCTGGTCTACTCGAAGATCGAGAGCTGCCAGACGGTGGACGAAATCGCGCATCCCGCCGTCCGCGAGATCCTACGCTATCTGCAGATCGATCGCGGCGTCGAGATCCATCATGACGGCGACTTGCCCGCCCGGAGCGGCATGGGATCGAGCTCCGCCTTCGTCGTCGGTTTGCTGCATGCGCTGTACGCCCTGAAGGGCCACATGGTGAGCAAGCGACAGCTTGCGACGGAGAGCATCCACATCGAGCAAGAACGTCTGAAAGAGACCGTGGGATCGCAGGACCAGATCTCCGCGGCATACGGAGGATTCAACCACATTGCCTTCCTGCCGAACGGGGACTTCTCGATCACACCCATGACCCTCTCGGTTGAGCGGATGCAAGAGATGAACTCTCACTTGATGCTGTTCTACACAGGGATCAAGCGCACCGCATCGGACGTCGCCGAAAGCTATGTGACCGACATCGAGAGTCGGAAACGACAGTTGCGAATCATGAAAGATCTGGTGGAGGAAGGGGTTTCGATTCTCAATAGCCACCGTGACATCGCCGGATTCGGGGAGCTGTTGCATGAGGCCTGGGAAGCCAAGCGCAGCCTGAGTTCAAAAGTGTCCAACCCTCATGTGGATGAGATCTACACCGAGTCCAGAGCAGCCGGCGCCATCGGTGGCAAGCTCACCGGGGCCGGGGGTGGTGGGTTCCTGCTGCTATTTGCCCCCCCAGCCTGCCATGCGGAGATTCGAGAAAGGCTCAACAGGTTGATCCATGTCCCGTTCAAGCTCGAGGGATCGGGAAGCCAGATCATTTTCTTCGATGCTGAGGAGGACTACTCATCGGTGGAGGAGGCCCGGAACGGTCGCCTGATCCTCCCCTTCCAGGAACTGAGCCAAACTCTTCAGTAGAGCCCCTTATGAACAAGGGCGACAGGATTCTTGTGGCGGACGCGCGGACGCTCATCGGGGCGGCCCTGCTGCGCCAACTGGAGCGCCGGGGATACTCGAACGTTATCGGTGCTGGGGGCGAGGAGTCGGACCTGACGGATGCCGCTCAGGTGGAGGGCTTCTTCGCCAAGACCGCCCCCGAGTATGTGTTCGTGGCGGCGGGCAAGTCTAGCGGTATCGAGGGCAATCGGAAACGCCCTGCTGAACTAATGCTGGATAACTTGCTGGTGGAGTGCAACGTCATCCACAGTGCCTATCGGCATGGAGTCAAGAAACTGCTCTATCTGGCGAGTTCTTGCTGTTATCCGAAGCACTGCCCACAGCCGATGCGGGTCGAATCGTTGCTGACGGGTCCGCTGGAAGCGACGAACGAAGCGTATGCGGTTGCCAAGATTGCAGGTATCAAATTGTGCCAGGCGTATCGTCAGCAGTATGGCGTACCTTTCATCGTCGGTATACCGGCGAATGTCTTTGGCCCCGGGGACGACTTTAGCCTTGAGGACTCGCATGTGATCCCCGCACTTATTCGCAAAGTGTATGCGGCGAAAGCTTCAGGTGTGCCTTCGGTTAAGTTGTGGGGCACGGGCACGCCACGCCGGGAGTTTATCTTTGCCGATGACTTGGGTGATGCTTGCCTGTTTGTTATGCAAGAATATGATGGCGCGGAGCCGATCAATCTGGGAGGGGGGATCGACCTGTCTATCGCAGAACTGGCAGAGTTGGTCAAAGAGGTGGTCGGTTATCCAGGGGAGTTACATTTCGACACGAGCCGTCCAGATGGGATGCCGTTAAAAGCCCTTGACTCAAGCCGATTGATTGCAATGGGATGGAGGCCGGCTACGCCTTTTCGGGATGCTATGTCAGCGACTTGCGCTTGGTTCAGAGAGACTATATGAAAATCACGAAAGTTGAAGTGTTTCTGCTACGGAAGCAACTGTCTTCTACGATGCGGATCTCTAGGGGTGGATTCGCCGTCCGTACCCATGCCATCGTTAGGGTGACCACGGACAACGATATCACCGGCCTAGGCGAGGGAGTAGGCAACGCGAGTCTGGTGAAGGCAGTTATTGAAAGTCAAATGGGTGAAATGGCGCTAGGACTCGATCCGTTCAACATTGAACGTGTGCGCCAGAGACTTATGGGGAGCCAGGTTTATTACGAAAGGAAGGGGTCGGCTATATGTGCTGCAAGCGCGATCGAGATGGCCTGCTGGGACATCAAAGGCAAAGCGCTTAACGTGCCGGTGTATCAACTTCTTGGAGGGCGGTACTACAATCAACTTCAAGTGTATGCCAGCGATATTTATTGGGAAGAAAATCCACAGGACATGGCTCGGAATGCCGTCCGAATTGTGGAGAGTGGGTTCCGTGCAGTCAAAGCGCACATAGGGTACGGGACGCCCAGAGTTGATCTGGAGCGTGTCAAGATGCTACGTGAGAGTATCGGACCACACATAGATCTCATGATTGATCTGAATGCCGGCTATGATTCTCTGGACGCCTACCAAGCAGCTCGACTGTGGGAGCAGTTCGGGCTGACTTGGCTTGAAGAGCCTGTACATCCAGAGCACATTGAGGCAATGTACGACCTGCGTTCCAGAACAAATATTGCGATTGCTAGCGGTGAGAACGAGTTCCAGATCCATGGATTCAGGCAACTCTTTGATAGAAGAGCTGTTGATGTTGCCATGCCGGACATCGGCCGGGTAGGAGGAATTGAGGAAGCCAAGAATATCTGTCGTCTGGCGAGCGGATATGGCATCCCTGTTTCTCCGCATAACTTCTCGTCCGGGGTTTTGCTGGCAGCCACTATCCATCTTATGGCCAGTACACCCAATACTCGCCTGCTTGAGTATGACAGTTCGACTAACGCTGTTTACCAAGACTTGCTTGTAGCTCCCCTGGAGATCAAGAACGGATATGTGACCGTGCCAGATTATCCAGGATTGGGCGTTGAATTAAGAGATGAGATATTGGCAGAATATGCCGTCAAGTAACAAAGCCGATTGATGGAGGGAGATATGAACTTACGCACATTCCGAGCCGTGATCATCACCGGCCCGGGTTTTCAGGACGAAGAATACATTTACCCGTTCTATCGTCTGCAGGAAGCCGGATTTTCAGTAGAGGTAGCCACCAAGGATAAATCTGTCGTACACGGCAAATATGGCGTTCCGGCAAGACCTACAATGGACACAAAAGACCTAAAGGAAGAGGACTTTGATTTGGTTGTGCTTCCGGGGGGCTTTGAGGCGCCTGACCGCGTCCGACTCGATCAGAATGTGCTGAGCTTTGTCAAAAAGATGAATGAGAAGGGAAAGACCGTAGCTGCTATTTGCCACGGTCCATGGATCCTCATCTCAGCCGGCGTTGTGCGAGGTAGGAAAGCGACGTGTTACATGTCCATAGCTGATGACCTCAGGAATGCAGGGGCGGACTACGTGGATGCACCTGTAGTTGAAGATGGTAATCTGATCACGGCACCGCACTACCGCAACAACGGCGACTTCATGAAGGCGGTGCTGGCGCGGCTCGAGCGATGACCCCGGCACACGCGGGCAAGTCGGACTTCGAAGGCGTTGTCGTCAACAAGCCGTGGGGGTACGAGTACCTCATGTACCAGAACGGCGCCGTGGGCCTCTGGTACCTCTCGATCCGGCATGGCGCGCGGACGTCACTGCACTGTCACCCGCGGAAGAAGACGGGATTCGTCCTGCTGGACGGCGAAGCGGTGGTGCAGTTCCTGAACGACTCGATGCCACTCAAGCCGCTCGGCAAGCTGATGATCCGCCCAGGACTATTCCACTCGACCATGGCGCTCTCGCCCAGTGGCGTTGCGCTCATCGAGATCGAGAACCCGTGTGACAAGACCAATCTCGTCCGGCTCGAGGACGAGTATGACCGACAGGAGAAGCCGTACGAGGGCGCGGAGGCGCTCGCGCCGATGCACGACGCATGTGTCCGCTTCGAGGAACCGGCGTCCGGGCAGCCGCGGCGCTACCAACTCCACTCGTGCCTCTTCAGCGTGGAGCGCATCGAGGACGCGGCAGGGCTGCGTGAGCGGGATCTGCGGGAGATCATCGTCGTCTTGGACGGCGGGCTGGTGAGCAACTCTGGCGAGCCCGTGCTGAGTCCCGGCGACGTCGTCTCTGCCTCGACGTCGGCGCGGCTGGCGCAGACCTTCGCGGCGCCGAGCGGCGTCTCCTTCCTGTCCATCCGTAAGCTCAGCGATGCGTGACGAGTTGAACAGCGGTGGGTTGGGACGCGGTGTCGACCTCGGGATGGTCCCGGGGATCGCCCGGAAATACTCCGCTTCGACCAGCCTTGAGATCTTCAGGAAGACGTGCTTCAACCGGTACTTCGAGCTTGAGGTCGCGCGGGTGCACAATACCGGGATCATGAAGATCCCGATCTACCTCTCCCTTGGGCAGGAGCACATCCCGGCGGCGATCTCGGCCGTCACGACGGAGTTCCTTATCTTCGCGCAGCACCGGGCCCACTCCTACTACCTGTCCTTCGGCGGCGACGTCCCGGCGCTGATCGACGAGCTGCTGCACCGCCCGGCGGGCTGCGCGCGCGGAATGGGCGGGTCGGCCTCTATCCACGATCCCCGCATAGGAATGTTCGGCCACAGCGGGCTGATGGGCGACCAGGTGCCGGTGGCGGTCGGCGCGGCGCTGGGCTCGGGGAAACGCGTGCTGACGGTCGTGGGCGACGCCTCTGCGGAGGAGGACTACGTCTACGGCGCCATGGGCTACGCCGCGACCAAGAAGCTCCCCGTCCTGTTCGTCTGCGAGGACAACGACCTCTCGATCCTGACGCACGTGGCGACGCGTCGGTCGTGGAGCGTGGTAGGCGTTGCGCGTGCGCTCGGGATGGCGGCCGCCGACATCGCCGATGACCCGTGGCTGATCTCGCACCAGGTCGAGATCCTGCTGGGCAGCCTGCCGGCGTATCTCAACATCCGCACGTGCCGGCACCTCTGGCACGCGGGGACGGGCACCGACGGGCCTCCGGAGTGGAACCGGTTCGAGCTGATCAAGGAGACGATGTCGGAGCTGGGCCTCAAAGCCGAGGCCGAGGAGATCGAGGAAGAAGCACGACGAAGCGTCGAGAGGGTATGGCGAGAACGGTTGCCGAA
>Ga0214473_10007300_pt1 | contig 13132 bp, 8 predicted proteins | sample RVTome_7_FD_203509 | JGI IMG/M metagenome (GOLD analysis project Ga0214473, IMG submission 203509) | Soil microbial communities from uranium-contaminated site in the Upper Colorado River Basin, Wyoming, United States - RVT98D197 | ecosystem: Environmental > Terrestrial > Soil > Contaminated >...
CTCTTTTTCATTGGCATTTCGTTAATACTTAAATTTCGGCGCCCATCTGTTTGCGCCCTTAGGCAATAGATCGAACATGTGCCAGATTCCGCAATAATAATCGCCCGGCCCGAATTCATCGGACGCTGTCCGATACATTTTACCGTCCTTGCCCTTTTCAAAGGTAGAAAAACCGGGCATGCATTTGCCGTCGGGAGTCTCGAAACCGAGATCCCTGGTAAAGGACGATCCCTTCCCGGAAGCCATTCTGAATTTCCAGCCACGGCTGTCGGCGAAATCGCGCTGGGTTTGCCAATCGTCCGGGGAAACCACCACGAATCCGGCCCTGTTTTCAAAATGACGCAGGACGCCGTTGAAACCGTCAGCCCATAAAGTGCAATAAGCGCATCCCTTGCCCATGTTGTGAATGACTATCAACTCATCGGACGCTCCGAAAAATTCCGATAGTTTCATTTTCAGGCCGTCCCGCACCGTAAGCTCGTAATCGGGCGCTTCTTCCCTGGGCAGCCGGTGTTTCATCGCGACCAGCTCCCGCCTGATATCGCGCAGCTGCTTGGCCAAAACGTCGATTTTTCCCTGTATATCGTTCGCGTCAATCGAATTCATATTTTCTCCCTGGTTTTAAAACCCTGAGACATAGTCCTATCGACACCCGAATATAAACAGACTACTCGCGTAAAACAATACTTAATAATGATTGTCACAATCTATACGTGGTCTTTGAAAACCGCTATATTCGAACGGCGAAAAATGCTATTATAGGCTTATTAGGATCGGGGTATTTTGTGCGGTTAGAATCGATAAAAGACAGAGTCGTCGGGTTCGTCAGGCACTATTTCGGCGGGCTGTACCACCGAATCGGGGATAACCATATTTTTCTTTTCGGCGGCGGAATCGCCTTTTCGGCTATCATGTGCATCATTCCCTTTGTCCTGATAATCATCTATATCCTGGGCCAGGTACTGGAGTCCCCTGCGGTTAATGCTCAGATCGACCTGTTTATCGATACGGTAATACCATACACGGAATATGCCGCTTATGTCAAAAGGATCATCTTTTCCCGCGCTGACGAGGTCATCGCTTATAAAAATATCGCCGGCTATATCGGGGTGTTCGGCCTTCTTATCGCCGCCAGCGGCCTTTTCAGCAGCATGAGAACCAGTCTTAATGTTATTTTCAAATCATCCGGCGCCAAACGTGTCTACGTGGGAAAACTGCATGATCTGGGAATGGTCTTGCTGGTGATCATATTCGTATTGCTTTCCACGTTCATCCTTCCCGTTTTGGAGGCCGTCAAGGATTCCGCTCGAAAAGTCGAGTTTTTGAGGTTCTTCAATTTAAGCGGCGCGCAGGGCGCTGTTTTTTCGATAGGCTCGTTCCTGACGATTTTCATACTTTTTTTCGCTTTGTATAATCTTATCGCGCATAAAAAACCCGGATTCAGGGTTCCCGCCGTGGGCGCCCTCTGGGCCGCTTTGCTATGGGTAATCGCCAAGGAGATTTTCGGGTATTATATCGCCAATGTAGCGTCCATGAAGAAAATCTACGGCGCCTATATGCTGTTTGTCGTGGTTACCGTCTGGATCTATTATACGTCGGTGATTTTCCTGGTGGGGGCGCAGATCGCCCAGCTTTACCGCGAACGGAAGGAAATCACGGGGCGAGAATCGGCGTGACATTGTCTTTTAATTTTCAGGTTGAATATCCCGCCTTAAACCTGTATTTTTCGTCAAGCAAGATGGCATATCATTGGAGGATAATTATGAATTCCAGATCGCTCGCGGCATTAATGTTTGCCGCAGGTTTTATGATTCTCTTTTCAGCGGGCCTGGCGTCGGCAGGCCCGGATCCGGCATCGTCCCCGTCGGGATTGTATTTCCCATCAGATAACTACGACCCCGCCATAGCCGGACCGTCGGAATTCCTGGGCTTCCCGCTTGGCTCCAAACCGGCCAGCCACGCCCAGATGGCTGGCTACCTGCGGTTATTATCCGACACGTCACCCAGGGCGGAATTGAATGTTTACGCCGAATCCTACGAAGGTCATGAGCTTTATTATTTGATTATCACGTCCGAAAACAACATGTCGCGTATCGACGAGATCAAACAAGCGATTAAGAAAATCGCCGATCCGCGCAAGATGAAATCCGGAGAAAATATCGACCAGTTAATTTCAGGCTTGCCGGCGGTTGTCTGGGCGGGGTATTCCATACATGGCGACGAGTTATCGTCCACCGACGCCGCCCTGGCGGTCGCTTACCAACTGACAGCGGGCGTCGATAACGAAACCAAAAGCATTCGCGATAGCCTGGTCATATTGATCGATCCATTGCAAAACCCCGACGGCCGCGAGAGATTTCTGACCCAGGTCCGGCAGTTTTCCAGCGGAGTTCCCAATCCCGATCTGCAGGGTATCCAGCATACGGGTGTCTGGCCCTGGGGACGCGGCAATCACTATTTTATCGATCTCAATCGCGACACCTTCACCCTTGTTTACCCGGAAACCCGGGGCAAGATCGGGGTCTGCGTCGAGTGGAATCCGCAATTAATGATCGATTCCCACGAGATGGGAGCATTAAGCAGTTACCTGTTTTCGCCGCCGAGAGCCCCCTTCAATCCGCATTGGCCCGGCGACATCAGGAGCTGGTGGGGTAAATTCGCCGCCGACCAGGGGCGCGCGCTCGATAAATTCGGATGGAGCTATTTCACCCGCGAATGGAACGAGGAATGGTTTCCCGGTTACACCTCGGCCTGGGGGATATATCTAGGAATGGTCGGAATCCTCTACGAGCAGGCCGGGGTCGACGGCTCCCAGGTCAAACAGAGAACCGGTCAAATCCTGAAATATTCCGAAACGGTTCATCACCACCTCATAAGCACCTTGGCTAATTTGCAGACCGCGGCCGACAACCGGGCGGATCTATTGAAAAACTTCTACAATATTCGCAAGAGCGCCGCGGCCAATAACGACAACTCTCTGGGTCGGGCCCTGATAATAGATCGATCTCAAAACCCCGGCCGTGTCGATCGTTTTGTGGAGACTCTTCGTTTGCAGGGCATAGAAATTCGTAAAGCGACCAGGGAGTTCAAAGCCTCGGGATTGAGAAACGAACGCGGAACCGCTCCGGCGCGGGAATTTCCGGCGGACACATACATAATCGATTTCGCACAGCCATCGAGATACCTGCTTTCTGTCCTGGTCGATTACGATATCCGTATGCCCAACAGTTTCCTGGCGGAGGAGCGGCGTTATCTGGAGAAGGGATGGGGTTCGAGAATGTACGACGTCTCCGCCTGGTCGCTGCCTCTGGCGTTCGGGTTGGAGACCTATATTGCCGGGAGCGAAATCGATGTTTCAACCACCGAGGTTTCGGGCATAGAAAAAAGCGCGGGCGGAGTTGACGGCGAGAATCCCCTTTATGGATATATGGTCGATAACTCGGACGACGCGGTTATGTATTTATTGGCCGAAGCGCTCGACAGGGAATTCAACGTACGGGCGGCGGCCAAACAGACCTCTGTCGATAATCTCGATTTCAAACGCGGAAGCCTGCTTTTCGTGAAGAACGAAAACCCCGATAGTCTGGAAGCGGTTCTGGCGACGCTATCTGTCAAATATGGTCTTAAGGTGCAGGGGATCAACACCGCCCTGGCAAGCAGCGGCCCCGATCTCGGCGGGGACGAGTTCAGCCTTCTCGCGGAACCGAGGATAGCGATACTGACCGGGCCGACGATAAATACTTCGTCATTCGGCTCTTTCTGGCATCTGTTCGATAAGCAGCTCGGCATCCGGGTCACCCCCATCGACCTGAATGGAATCAACCATGCCGATCTCTCGCTGTATAACGTCCTGATTTTCCCCTCTCCCTGGGGGGATACCTACGCGTTGAAATCGGTTTTAGGCAGCGGAGGTACCGCTAAGATTAAAGAGTGGGTCGAAAACGGCGGTACGCTGGTGGCCATGGGCAACGCCGCCGCCTTCTGCGCCGATACGTCCGTCGGCCTTTCGAGCGTAAGCCTGCGCAACGACGTTCTCGAAAAGCTCGACGAGTACGAATACGCGGTCAAGCGCGAGATCTCGGCGGACAACGTTATCATAGACAGCCTGCGGATCTGGGAATCCAGAGAAGAGAAAAAGGAGCCAAAGAAAGAAGAGGCCCCTGCGAAACCGAGCAAAGAGGAGCTGATCAGGCAGGACGAGTTCGCCCGGACTTTTTCTCCGGACGGCGCGATTTTCGATTGCCGGATCGATACAACCGAGTGGCTGGCATACGGCCTCGGAGAAAGCCTGCCGGTGATATTATTTTCCAGCAACGCCTATCTTTCCAAGCCGCCGGTGAAAACCGTGGCCCGATTGAAAGGCGAAAACGAATTCAGGCTTTCGGGACTGGTCTGGCCGGAAGCTCGCGCCAGATGGGCTAACTCCGCCTATTGCACAAGGGAGGGAAAAGGCCGGGGGCAGGTCATACTCTTCGCCTCCGACCCGTTCTTGAGGTCATATTTCCACGGGAGCAACAGGCTTTTTCTCAACGCCGCCCTGCTCGGCCCGGGGCTGGGGACGCGACAGTCACTGCCGTATTGACCTAATTATATCGGAGCGGCATACAGCCCCGTTCAGGGTCGCCGATTCGACACGCATACGGTCGGGCCGGGGAACCCCGTTCTTATTTCCCGGTCAGCCCATAGCCTTTAAGCTTCTTGGAGAGGTTGCCGCGATCCATCTTGAGCATCCTGGCGGCGTCCGTTATGTTGCCGTCGGCCTCCCGCAAAACCTCCTCCAGCAGCTTTTTTTCATAACGCGTGAGATGCTCTCTCAATGATAAGGGCGTGGTAACAGGTTCGGTCTTGCTGTAATCCCGGCCCCCGTGGGTTCCCTTGAGAGCGTCGTTGATATCGCCGGCCGTTATGATATCGCCGTAAACCAAGGCGGCGGTGCGTTCGATTATATTTTTCAATTCCCGCACGTTGCCCGGCCAGTCATACGACGACAGGGCGGTCAGGGCTCCAGGATCGAGCCGCAGACGTTCGTATCCGAGCCCGTCGAGAAAATGACGGGCCAGAAGAGGGATGTCCTCGAGGCGTCGGCGCAGGGGCGGCACGAGCACAGGGATGACATTAAGCCGGAAGTATAAATCCTCTCTGAATTTTCCCTCGCGGGTCAGCTTTTGTAGATCTTTGTTGGAGGCCGCCGCTACCCGCACGTCGAAACGGATCTCCCTGGAAGAGCCCAGGCGCTGCACGGATGACGTTTCGATCACCCGCAGGAGTTTGGCTTGATGATCGAGCCGCAGTTCGGCGACCTCGTCAAGGAACAGCGTCCCCCCGTCGGCCGCCTCGAATCTTCCCTGTTGACGCGATACGGCGCCGGTAAAAGCCCCCTTCTCGTGACCGAACAATTCGGACTCGAAAAGCTCGCCCGGTATAGCGGCGCAGTTGACCGCCACAAACGGAGCCGCGGCTCGCCTGGAGGCGAAATGCAGATACCTGGCGGCCAATTCCTTGCCGCTGCCGGGTTCGCCGAGGACGTAAACCTTGCTGTCCGACCCGGCCACCCGGCGCAGCTTTTCGCGCAGATCCCTGATAACCGCCGATTCGCCGAGGATATGATTTTGCGAAAGAAGCGTATGTCGAAGATTCTCGACCTCGGCCTCCAGCGACCGCTGCCTGATAGCGATTTTGCAATCGAGGAGCAACTGCTCGGGATCGGGCGGTTTCTCTATGACATTGAAGGCCCCCAGTTTGGCAGCCTCGATCGCGGTCTTGATGGTCGCCTTGCCGGATACGATTATCACCGGGGCGTCGATTTTCTGCGCCCGTAACATCTTCAAAAGCTCGACACCCTGGATATCCGGCAAGTCCAGATCGAGAATTAAAAGATCGAAATGATTATCCGAGGCCAGGTTCAAGGCGGCATGGCCGGTCCGGGCCCCGGTGGGGATATAGCCGTTGTCCTTGAAAAGCGACGAAAACGATTCGATAATCGCCCGGTCATCATCGATAATGAGAATTTCCGGCTTACTTTTCATGCGAATAAGTAAATATGCGGCTGATCCTTTGTCAAACAGAATTATGAGTGGGATTTACACGGTGCCTTTTCGGCTTAATATTATCGCGCCTCCGCGATCCTTCGAAAAAACGCTCAATTCTGCCTGGTGTATTCGAAAACGACGATATATCCGGCGGGGCCTTTTTTAAATATTTTCCGTAAGACAGAATCCAATTTATAAAGCGCGCGGCCGACCAGATGTCCGAAAAAATTCCAGCGAGTGATAAAGGTTACCGCTTCCCAGGCTAAAATCCCTCCCCAGCGGAGTATGGGGTTTTTAAATCCCGACGGTGGGAGCAGGGTATAAAATAATGGAGTCATCGAGCGCACCTCGAAACCGTTTTTGGAAAAGACGTCCTGGTAGGCGGACAGCGATCGATTGCGGCAGTGTTTGACTCTGGAAAACGTCATTTGGGCGAAAAGATCGGTGATGAAGACTCTGGCGCCCGGTTTGCAAATCCGGGCCAGGTTGACCGCCACGGTCTTAAACCTGTCGTCGTCGATAATATGAAATAAAACGTCGAAAATAGAGACATAATCGAATTGCTCGTCGATTCGCAATTGCGGATCGGATAAATCGCCGTGGATGAACACGGCGGGAGGGTACAGCTCTTTCAGCCTGCCGATACTGATCTCGGTGATGTCGATCCCGGTGACCCGGCCGGCCCCGCGGGTCAGCCAGTAATCGATAAAATAGCCGGTGCCGCAGCCGACGTCGAGGATCGACTTATCCTCGGTCGTCCAGCGGCCTTGCCGGAAAAGCTGGTCCAGCAATTCCGTCCGTACCCGGTAGACCCACCTGTTGAAGGCCACGCTCTTACGTCGATAACCCACGCCGGTCAGATCGAATTTGTGGTTCAACCGGGATTCCCAGTAGTTTCTGGTATCGAATTCTACCTTAGCCATTTCAGCCGTCCCTACGGACGGGGTGTAGACCCGGACTTTCTTCTTCACTGAATTCGCGGGCCGACGCTTGATAATGAAACATGGCGGTGAATATAATATATGCGAGGCCGGGATGGCAATTGATTACAGGGACGAATCGATACCGGCAGCGTGTAATTGCCAGACTCGATTATTACCCGTTCGGGCAGGAATTGAGCTTGACAGGTCCGCCGGGAGGGTTTACTCATAGTGGAAACCAAGGTGGAGGATAAAACGAAAGTCACAGCAAGCTGGAGGGGTACCTGTGTTGCGGTCACTTATGAATGCACAGAATGAAATAGACAAAAGGCGAGCAGACCTAAAAGATAGGCTTTTTGAGGATGTTTCGTCTTATCAATATATCAATGACTTCTTTCGTCAACTTCTTGAGAAAATAGTGGAAAAGGATAGTAATTGGATATCTAATGCTTTAGTTATATTAATTCTAAGGAGACATCTTTTAAACCTGAATACAATAAATATATGGTTAGAAACCATTTGCAAATACAATAAAGGTCTATTCGGTTCTCTAAGGAATCAAATTGACTCCTCTGATAATCAATTCGATAAAATGATTAAAGGACTATTTGCTGAAATTCGGGCAGCGTGCTGGTTGATTAAAAGGGGATTTGAGGGTATTGAGAAGGTAAAGAGAGAATCTAAAGTACGGACTCCTGATTTCGCCGCGTCTAAAGATAAAATAAGATATGTGGCAGAAGTGAAGAACTTGGCGGCTCCTAGCGAGTTGTTCGAGTTACTGGGAACAGCGGTTGAAGGTGATAGTTTATTATATCCACATTTATATGAAAATAGAAATTTAGCGTTTAAAATCACCCCAACCGATTTTGTAGGTGATCCAGTTGACAATCAAGATGAAATTGCAATTGGAAAGTTTGTCGTTGAATTGCGCACATGCCTTATAGCAAAGAAACGGGCAGTGACGTACCGGTATCAGAAAACAATCGATGGGGAGGCAGCTACAAAATCCATTGAGTGCTCCGTATTGCCAAGTACATCTTTTGATTATAGCATACAGTTTATGGATTGGTTGCCTTGCCTATACGATCTTGAGAAGTTCAGGCCGTTCTTATTACCGTTGATTCGTAAGACCTGTCGAGTTTTGTTAACTGATGAGCGTAACGCAATTGATCAACTGGTTAAATACGATCCAGACAATCAATATGAAAAGGTCGTTTTGTTGAACTGGCATGAAACAAGCCTTTTTAAGTTAGACAATTGTGCTAGTGCCGCTTACTCAAGAGCGATATTGCACCTTGATAAGACTATCAAAGAATATAATGCGAAGATATCAATAGTGTTGTTGGAAGATTAGTAACAATAGGCGCAGCAGTCCCCGACTCCTGCCAACCGGTGGCAGGTCTTTTCAAAACCTGCCCTACAGATCTGAAAAGGTAACCCACAGCAAGGGGCTTGTTGAAAAAGTACCCCGACTAGAAAGTCGGGGGCTATTAATTTTTCGGTGCGGTCAAGTCTCCGTACTTGACCGCCAAGTAAGCCGTCAGGTTCGGAGACCTGACGGCACTTTGACCTAGTAGGAAATCGCCTACTTCACCAGCAGCATTCGCCGGGTAATTACATCGTCGCCTGAAGTCAAGCGATAGAAGTACGATCCCGACGATACCGATTGGTCGGCGTAATTCGTCCCGTTCCAGCGGAACGAGTGTTCGCCCGTTCCGAGAATGCCGTCCACAAGAGTAATCACCAGGCGTCCCTGTATATCGAAAACCTCGAGTTTTGTTTTCGACGCCCGCGGTATGTAAATTTTGATCTGCGTGGCCGAGTTAAAAGGATTGGGATAGGCCTGAAATAGTTCGGTCATGGTCGGTTTGGGAAGCTCGCCGCCGACCCGGAGAGGGCTTAAGATCTCGTCTAAAGCGGCGATGAAATCGATCATCTCTTCCATTATGCCGGTGGAAACCCGGAGATGATGCGACATGCCCCAGCCTGTCCTCACGTAAATTTCGCGAGCGGCCAGAGCGGCGCGGACATATTCGGCGTCGCCGACGTCCACCATGAAAAAGCTGGCCACCGACGGTATATAGGGCAGCTCCATGCGGTCGAATTCGCCGAAACAATAGGCTTTGGTCTCGTTGGCTAAATTCACTGTATTGGATATATGCTCTTGATCGTTCAGGCCCGCTTTGGCCGCCTCCAGCGACATTCGCGATATCATGGCGTACATCCTGTGCGTCGACATGGCCGCTATCAGGCTCAATTCCCCCACGGCGTAACCGATACGCGCCCCGGCCAGCCCGTAGACTTTGCTGAACGTCTTGACGACGACGACGTTATGTCCGTCCCTGACGAGCTCCACGGCGGACGTGTAATCCGACATGTAATCGCAATAGGCCTCGTCGATAATGGCCACCGTGCCGGAAGGCAATTCAGCCACAAAATCGGCCAGGGCACCAGAATCAACGGCCGTGCCGGTGGGATTATTGGGGTTGGTAATGCAGACGGCCGCGGTATTGGAATCGACCCTGTTGAGCATCTCCTGAAGATCGACGACATGGTTTTCATCGAGCTCGACATATATTACCGACGATCCCTGTCGCTGGGCATCGGCCTCGAATTGGCCGTATGACGGGTACGGCACGACCACGTTCGTGCCGGGGCCGCTGAAAGCCAGGGCGCAAAACCTGAGGATTTCGGTGGCGCCCACCCCACAGATGATCGTTCCGGAAGGCAGGTCGTATCTATCGTATAACCTCTCGGCCAGGGATTCGGCGAACCAGTCGGGATAGCGATGAGCCATAATGGCTTCGTCCTGGATGGCCTGCCTGGCCGCCGGCGACGGCCCCAGAGGGTTTTCGTTGAAACAGAGCCGTCCGACATAATCGGTGATCATGCGATCGCCGGGGAGACGATCGGCCAGAGCCCGACGGTCCAGACCGATCACGGTCAAGGCAGCGCCGCCGGTGATTGTCCCGATAAATCCCCGTCGAGATATACCCGAATTTATCATAAATCACTCCGATAATAACGCGTTTGCCCCATGCCAACGCAAAGACCGATATTGCCAGTCCCGGGCATCGTCGTTAGTCTATTGTCAAAGCTCTGCTTAGCGGGCGCTGATCGCGATTCGGCGCCCCATATAAAGTAAAGCGGGAATCGGCTCTGTGTCAAGGATAATTCACCTGCTCTGGGGAGTAGTTTCCCCTTGACAATGAATGGGTCGGGGATAAATTAGAACTGGCAAAATCGGGCGGATGTCCGATAAAAAACCAAGGATGGCGGCGTAGCTCAGTTGGCTAGAGCAGAGGAATCATAATCCTCGTGTCCGGGGTTCGAGTCCCTGCGCCGCTAAATGATCTTTGGACGGGACATCAAGCGTAGGCGGAAAACTTTCTCATTCGACTAATCTGGAGGGCGCTATTTAACTCATAGCAAGCTGTGGGAGTACCGTCCCTGCGCCGATAGGCACAGGAAAAGAAGATATCATACCGGGTAGCCGCATATCGAAAAGAAGTGAGCGATTCTTGTTGCCATAGTCGAACAGCGTGGAATTTGAAGGCTATCATAGCATTAGGTTAATAACCGCGGAATTTGAGGTCAACATGCGCTTGAAAGTTTCGTGGCCTGACTTTCTATTAACCGCTCATCTTATTGATAAAAATATGCAATAACGCCAAGAGGTCAGGGGTTCAAAGCGGGGTATTTGATGATATTCAATGGCTAATACGCGTATCGATTTGAATGATACGCTTTGGCAAGTTAGAGAATTTTATCTGCATTAAAAATAGCGGGGCTTGGAATCCAACCTGAATCAAAGACAACGAAAGGCGCGAAATTACGTCTTAATATTGCGCAAATTGTCCATCTGCTTTTTTCCGAATCATCTCAACTGAAAGAGATTGATGGACTTAGACAACCTACGCAAACCTGATGCGACAAAATGAACTCAGTTTTCCCTTGCGTTTGAGGACATCGATATTTAATTATACCAGTAGAAATTAGCATTAATAAAGTAGGACGCGTCCAGTGGTTCTTGACGTCTTGAAAACCAAGAGACGAGGGACGCGCGCGAGGGATCTATTTATGCAATCTTCTTTCATTCGACATCGGGCATTTGCCATTCGAATCGCTAACGTTATCCACCATATTCCTATTGTGTGATCTGAGGCGATTGACGTTTGTAGAGACCCAAAATATGAATAGATGCGGCTATGGACGCCAACCCCTTCTTTTGTTTATTATCCGAAATGCGCGGAATTACTAATTGAGTTCGAAAATGGATAAAATCCTTCTAATCGACGAAGATCCGGGTACGCTTTGGGACCTCCGCAGCGCGCTTGAAAAAGAAGGGTACAGGGTCGTAAACTCGGTCGCCGGCGGGGATACTCTTCGCATAATCGAAAATGAAAAACCGTCGTTGGTTTTTCTCGATATTACTATACCCGAGTTGAACGGTCTGGCGGTCCTGGCAACTCTGAATGACTCTGATAATTGCGTGCCTGTTGTTGTCATAACCGCGTTCGGGAATATGGAAACGGCTATCAGGGCTATGAAGCTGGGGGCTTACGAATATCTGACCAAACCTGTCGACGTTCACAGGGTTTGCGCGGTCGCCAGGACCGCTCTGGAAACAGGCCGACACGCGGAAAAACTGGAAACGCTTCGGGATAAAAGGCATGAACCTCGTGACAGATATCAGTTAATCGGCGACAGTCCAATAATGTACCATTTATATAAAACTATAGGCACAATCGCCAACACTCCGAACCCGACCAATATATTGCTGCTTGGCGAAAGCGGCACGGGCAAGGAACTTGTGGCCCGAGCTATTCACGCCTACGGCGAAAATTGCGGTAGTACTTTCGTGGGACTAAATTGCACCGTCCTGCCGGAACCACTTCTGGTCTCGGAGTTGTTCGGTCATGAGAAGGGTTCTTTTACGGGCGCCGTGGATCGCCAGGTCGGTAAATTCGAGGCCGCCGGCGATGGGACGATTTATCTCGATGAGATAGGAGATACGACCCTCGATTTTCAGAAAAAGCTCTTGAGAGTTTTACAGGAACGGGAATTCGAGCGTATCGGCGGCCTGGAATCGATTCCGCTGAGATGCAGAATTATAGCGTCCACAAATCAGGATTTGAGTTATAAAATAAAGGCCGAGGAATTCCGGGAGGACCTATATTTTCGATTGAATGTATTGCAGGTGACTATCCCGCCGCTACGTGAAAGGAAGGAAGATATTCCGCTCCTGGCGCGTCATTTCTTGAACAAATATTGTATTCTATCAGGGAATATGCCGAGAGGGATAAGCCAGGAAGCCCTTAATCTTCTAATTGAATACGATTTCCCGGGCAACGTCAGGGAACTGGAAAATATCATCGAGCGTTGCGTTTATCTTGATAAAAGCCCGATAATAACCCCGGAAACTATAAGAAGATTCTTAAAACCGGAAGTCTTAAACGAGGCTAATATTCCAATAGTGAGCAATAGGTTGCATGAAGCCCGACGTTACGTAATTGAGCTATTTGATAAAAAATTCATACTGAAGCTTCTTGCGGAGCACTCGGGCAATGTCACCGCCGCGGCTAAAGAAGCCGAGATTGAACGCCAAAGCTTCCAACGGCTGATGAAAAAATATGATATTTTTTCGGGGGACTTTCGTAGGCGGGGAGAGGCAGGCACAAAATCTGAGTAATATCATAAATAGTCAACCGCCATTATTGAAGTGACAATTGTCACATTCCGGGTTTCAGTTATCTCCATTTACCATAGATTCGCGCGCTGAATTTATTTAGTTAAGTCGTTATTAAATAAGAGGTAATGACTCATTTAGCGAATCGACGCCCTTTTGGTCTGATTTTTGTTTATGGTGATCTTTAGACATCATAGCGGAACTCTTGAAAGGAAGGAGAAATCATGGAAAAGTGCAGGGTGTCATTCGTCGCAGCAGCAGTTTTCTTAATGGTCGTCGGTATCTGGTTTACGTCCAGGGTGGGCGCTATTCCCGCGTTCGCGCGAAAGTATCAGACAAGCTGTTCGACCTGCCATTACGCTTATCCGCAGTTGAACGCTTTTGGGAAAGCGTTTAATAACAATGGATTCAGGTACCCGGGGAGCGATGAAAACTTCGTAAAAGAAAAGCCTGTAAGCCTCGGCTCCGAATCCTATAAGCGGGTCTGGCCCAAC
>Ga0214473_10007302_pt1 | contig 13128 bp, 8 predicted proteins | sample RVTome_7_FD_203509 | JGI IMG/M metagenome (GOLD analysis project Ga0214473, IMG submission 203509) | Soil microbial communities from uranium-contaminated site in the Upper Colorado River Basin, Wyoming, United States - RVT98D197 | ecosystem: Environmental > Terrestrial > Soil > Contaminated >...
TTCCTCCACGGCCGCCGGGTGCCGGAGCTCACGAGGGCGCTTCTCAGCGCCCGATCGTAGTCGGCCCCTCGGACAACCGGTAGAGCTTGGTCTGGGTGCGGATGTAAAGGGAGTCGCCGGCGACCGCCGGGCTCGCGAGGGTCATTTCCTCGAGCGGGTTTCTCCCCACCTCCTCGTACGCCGCTCCGTCCTTGGCGACGAAAGTTTCCCCGTCCTCACTGAGGAAGAAAACGTATCCGCCGTAGGCCCATGGGGAGCTCGAGAAGGTGAATCCCCCTCCACCGACGCGCGCTCGATAGAGCCGCTCTCCCTTACGTGCGTCGAGGACGGTGAGAATGCCGTTGTCGTTCACCACGTAGATCCGGCCGCCGTCGGAGAGGGGCGAGGAGGTGTACGCGGAGGCTTGAGCGTTGTGCCAGGCCACGAACTCGTTGGACTCGCTCCCCTCGGAGAGAGAGATGTCTCCCGACGCACCGGGACGAATGGCGAACATCGGCCGATTGGATTCTCCCTGGGAGCCGGTTCCTACGTAGAGAAGCCCGTCGCCGGCGATAGCCGTCGGCGTCGCCTGGCCCGTGAGTCCGGAAAGCCGCCAGAGCTCTTTCCCATCGACGTCGTAGCCAATCGCGAGCCCGTGTCCGAGGGCGACGATCTCGCTCCTTCTGGGCGTCACCCAGACGAAGGGCGTCGACCAGCCGGAGCGGATCATGCCCTCATTGCCCACTCCGCGAGCGATCTTCCATAGCTCCTTTCCGGTCCGCTTGTCGACGGCGGCGAGAAAGGATTCCTCCTGGTTGTCGCTCTGGACGTACACGCGTTCCGAGTCGACCGCGGGAGAAGCGGCGGTTCCAAAATCGAGATAGATCGGACGGGGAGAGAAGCGATGTTCCCACTCGAGCTCGCCGTCGAGGCTGTACGCGAATAACCCCACGTTTCCGAAGTAGACGTAGAGCCTCTCGCCGTCGGTCGCAGGAGTCTCCGAGGCATAGGTGTTCTTGCGGTGACGCCCGCCGAAAGGCTTTCCTTCGTGCGCCACGCGCTCCCAGAGAAGCGCTCCGGTCTCGGCGTCGATCGCATAGACCATGTATCGGATCGACTCCGTCTCCTTGGAGAGCTCGATGTCGCGGGAGACGACCCGCGCCAGGACCTCTTCTTCCGAGAGTCCCTGGGCCACGAGCTCCTCGGCGTAGTCGTTGCCGAAGATTCCCTTGGAGGGCTCCTTGAAGGCGCCGTCGGTGCTGATGGCGGAAGTGAGAAAGACGGTCTTTCCCCACACGATGGGAGACGACCAGCCGCGTCCTGGGATCTCTCTAACCCAGGAGACGTTCTCTTCGCGGGACCAACCCGTGGGCGGCGATTTGCTCGAGGCTACCGCCGAGCCTCCCGAGCCCCGGAACTGCGGCCAGTTCTCCTCGGCTCCCGACGAGGCAAGGAGTACGGAGAGCAGGAAGAGCCCGGTCGCGACCGATGTGCTCCCCGCCCGCTTCAATCAGCTCGTCTCGCGCTTCTTCGCGACGACTTTGAGCTGGCTCGGCTCGTCGACGCGGATGAAGTACTTCCCGTTCTGCTCCTCCACCTTGCCGGTGACGCGAACGTTCCTGCGCTCGTATTTCTTCGCCACGTCGACCTGGAACTTGTACATCGACTTCGCCTGCACCAGCGCCTGGAAGGCGGTGGTGATGTCGGGCCCGAAGTAGAGGTGGATTCCCGCTGCGGACTTGGAGTTGGAATAGATCCTTCCTTCGACCGCGATTTTCTTCCCCACCTGATCCTTTCCGACCGCGTCGGGACGAATCGCCGCTTCCTCCTGCGCGAAGACGGTTGCGGCGAAGCCAAAAACGAGGATAAGGACGATGGTAGAGGCTTTCACGAGGAGACCCCCCTTTCCGGAAGGGACGCTACCATCGAGGCCCGAGAGATGTCAAAACCATATCAATGCACCATGTTGGGGTCGTTGCCGCCTCCCGAGCGCTTCTCGTAGTAGGCCTCGAACTTCTTCCGGAGACGCTTCATCCGCCACCGCCGGTAGAAATCCCGGAACGAGCCCATCATCTCGCCACCCCCCCGCGCCGAGCTCCGCAGGAACCCGGTCCACCGGATGAGCGTGAGTCCGGTCACAAGTCCCCCGAGGTGCGCGATGTGAGCAACACCGTCCGCGCCAACGAGCGAGCCCACGAACGCGATGAAGCCCCAGACGATAACCACGTATCGAGCCTCGACGGGGAACGTCATCAGGATCCAGATCTGGTTGTGCGGGAACAAGACCCCATAGGCGAGCAGGATTCCGTAGATCGCCCCCGAGGCGCCGAGGATCGGAACGTTGTAGAACGGTCCGTAGGGAATGAAGGCCATGAGGGCCGCCCCCAGACCGCAGAGGATGTAGTAGCGGACGAAGAGCTTCGTCCCCCAGGTCCTCTCGACCGCGCATCCGAAGACGAAGAGGGCAAGCATGTTGAACACCAGGTGAAGCACGTCCCCGTGGAGGAACATGTAGGTCCCCACACGCCAGAGCTGAAAGCCCGGGGGAAGGACCACGGGCGGCGAAAGCCAGAACCAGCTCGCCAGGGGCCGGATCAATACTTGAAGGAGGAACGCGACGCCGTTCGCGATGATGATGGACTTGACGCCCGGGGTGAGGGGCCCTCCGAAGCTGTAGCTGATCTCGCGCCGATAGGGGTACGCCATGGGATTTCTCAGCTTAGCACGCGACTTAGAGTAGTGCGCGCTCGCCTCTTCGGCTCGCGCGCTCCCCTCGCTCCTCGCTCGGGGAGGACGGCCGGTGACGACCGCGATGGCCTCGGGATGCGACAAGCGCGAAGCGGCGAGGAGCGCCGTGCGATCCCCGGCTTTCGCGTCATCGGCGAGAATCCTCCAGAGCTTCTTCCGGAGGTGCCGGCTTCGGCGGACCTCCGATTCCTCGGCAAGCTCCAGGTACAGGAGAACGCCGAAGCTCCTCGCGGTGCCGTCCGAGACCATTTCGTCGAGAAGCTTCCGAGCGCGCTCGCGAGGAAGCCTTCTGACCGCGCCTCGCGCGATCGCCCGCTCGCGGGGAGGGGACGCATCCAGGTTTCCCCTCGCGCGAGGTTTCTCTCGAGAGTGGTGAGGAAGTAGCGCTCGGAGAGAGGCTCGGGGCCGCCCTCGTCGTCGAAATCTCGTAGTCGCACATCGTCCGAGGCCGCGAGGACCTCCCTTCATCGTGCGGGCGCGTCGAAATAGGACTGGAGCCCCAGTCGAAGGGTCTCGAGATCTCCGCTCGCGGCGAGGACGCGCCTGGCGGTCCAGGTCAGCTCGCCTTCCTTGAAACGACGGCGATGAGCGAGCGCGCCCGCGACGCCGCGGAGTCCGGATCGAGGCGAGCGAGCTCCGCGAGCGCCGCGGTCATCTCGTCCTCGAGAACGGGCGCCCGCCACGCGTCGTCCCTTTGACCGAGGGCGCGGACCAGCCACGCCGAGAAGAGGAACGACGCCGGCGACCCCATGAGTCGCGCCTCGATCAGGAAGTCTTGGCCTGTGGAAGCTCGACCACGAGGTGCCTTACGAGGGCGCGGCCGGTGGGAGAGGTGGGATTCCTCACGAGATCTTCCGGGGTTCCCGACGCCACCACTCGGCCTCCTGCCTCACCGCCCTCGGGTCCGAGCTCAATGAGATAGTCGGCCGTCTTGAGCACGTCGAGGTTGTGCTCGATGACGAGAACGGTGTTGCCCGCGTCCACGAGCTGCTGGAGGACCTTCAGGAGTCGCGCGACGTCGTGAAAGTGGAGCCCGGTCGTGGGCTCGTCGAGGATATAGAACGTGCGGCCCGTCGAGCGCTTGGCGAGCTCGCGGGAGAGCTTCACCCTCTGGGCTTCGCCTCCAGAAAGCGTCGGCGAGCTCTGGCCCAGACGGATATATCCGAGCCCCACTTCGATCAGCGTCTCGAGGATGCGGCGGACCGCGGGATGGTTCTGAAAGAGCTCGGCCGCTTCCGAGACCGTGAGGTCGAGGACGTCGGCGATGGAGAGCCCCTTGTACCTCACGTCGAGGGTCGCGTCGTTGAACCGGCGGCCCCGGCATTCCTCGCAGGGCACGTAGACGTCGGCGAGGAAGTGCATCTCGACCTTGATCACCCCATCCCCTTCGCAGCGCTCGCACCTCCCTCCCTTGACGTTGAAGGAGAACCGTCCAGCCTGGTAGCCGCGCGCCCGGGCCTCGGGGAGGTTCGAGAAAAAGCCCCGGATCTCGTCGAACGCCTTGGTGTAGGTCGCCGGGTTCGAGCGCGGGGTCCTGCCGATGGGGGATTGATCGATGTCGATCACTTTGTCGAGATTCTCGATTCCCAGGACCGCGTCGTGGTCCCCGGGATGGCCCTCGGCGCGATTCAACGTCCGGGCGAGGGCGGGATAGAGGATCTCGTTCACCAGCGTGCTCTTCCCCGCACCCGAGACCCCGGCCACTCCCACCAGGACACCGAGCGGGATCCGCACGTCGAGGTTCTTCAAGTTGTTCTCGCGAGCGCCCTGGATCTCCAGGCGCTCCTTCCGCGGCTTCCTCCGTTCGGGAGCGACGGGGATCGAAAGCTCGCCCGAGAGGTACTTTCCGGTGAGCGATTGAGGAGAGAGCGCGATCTCGCGCGCGGCGCCGGCGGCGACGATCTCCCCTCCATGCACGCCGGCGCCGGGGCCGAAGTCGATGACGTGATCCGCCGCTTCGATGGTCTCGCGATCGTGCTCCACCACCACGACGGTGTTCCCCATGTCGCGCAGATGCCGGAGCGCCGCGAGGAGGCGGCCGTTGTCGCGCGGGTGGAGTCCGATCGAGGGCTCGTCGAGGATGTAGATGACGCCGGTCAGCTCCGAGCCAATCTGGCTCGCGAGCCGGATGCGCTGTGCTTCCCCGCCGGAAAGAGAGGGGGCGAGACGATCGAGCGAAAGATACCCGAGCCCGACGTCTCGCAGGAACCGCAAGCGGTTGACGATCTCCTTCAGGAGCTCGGAGCCGATGAGAGCGTCGGTGCCCTCGAGGGCGACGGTGGTGGCGAAGAGATGAGCATCGTCGATTGCGCTCTGCGCGAGACCGGCGATGGTCTTCCCCCCGACGGTCACCGCGAGCGCCTCCGGCCGCAGCCTCACCCCGGCGCAGGAGGAGCAGGGCTTGTCCGACATGTACTGAGCGTAGTGCTTTTGGACCGCCTCGGAGTCCGTCTCCTTCATGCGGCGCATCAGGATGGGGACCAGCCCCTCGAACCGGGTCTTGAAGGACCGCTTCCCTTTCCGGACGGTGATGCGCTCGGTATCGGCCCCGTGGAGGATAACCCGTCTTTGAGTGGAGCTGAGCTTCTCCCACGGCGCCGCGAGATCGATCTCGAAATGGCGGGCCATGGAGCGCACGACCGCGGCCCTCCAGCCGCCCTTGTCCTCGATGACTCCCCAGGGCTTGACCGCCCCCTGGTTGATGCTGAGCGAGGGGTCGGGAACCATGAGCTCCTCGTCCATTTCCGCGCGGGTCCCGAGCCCGTGGCATTCGGGGCACATCCCGAGAGGTGAGTTGAACGAAAAGAGCTGCGGCGTGAGCTCGGGGAACGAGATCCCGCAGTGCTGGCAGGATTGGTCCTCCGAGAACAGGAGGTCGGGAGCGCCCTCGCGCTCGACGATGAGGATCCCGGCCCCCTCCCGGAGCGCGGTCTCGACCGAGTCCGTGAGCCGCGAGCGCGCGCTCTCCGAGAGCTCCGCTTTGGCCACCAGCCGATCGAGCACGATCTCGACGTCGTGTTTCTTCTTCTTGTCGAGGTCGATGTCCTCTTCGAGAGAACGCACCTCACCGTCCACCCGCACCCGCGAGAAGCCGGCGCGGCGCGCCTTCTCGAGAAGCGCCTTGTGCTCGCCTTTCCGATCGCGCACCAGAGGCGCCAGGATCGAAAACCGGGTCCCTTCGGCAAGCCGGGAGAGCTCGTCGACGATCTGCTGTGGGGTCTGTCTCGCCACCGGCCGGCCGCAGCGATGGCAGGAGAGCCTCCCGATCCGGGCGAAGAGCACGCGGAGGTAGTCGTAGATCTCGGTGATGGTGCCGACCGTGGACCGAGGGTTGTGCGAGGACGACTTCTGATCGACGGAGATCGTGGGTGAGAGGCCGCGGATGGTGTCGTAGAGCGGCTTCTCCATCTGGCCCAGGAACTGGCGGGCATAGCTCGAGAGTGACTCGACGTAGCGGCGCTGGCCTTCGGCGTAGAGGGTGTCGAAAGCGAGAGAGGACTTCCCCGATCCCGAGACCCCGCTGAAGACAACGAGCTTCTTCTTCGGAATCTCGACGGTTACGTTCTTGAGGTTGTGCTGCCGCGCTCCGCGGACGACGATCCGGTCCGGCTCCACGATGGCTGGAGACTAGCCCGAAGAGAACTTCCAACGCAAAAAACTTCTGGCGTAAGAAGGGGTATTGGGTTTTCTTCTTTGCGCCTCTGCGTCCTTGGCGCCTTTGCGTTCTTCTTGGATTCAGTTCCAGTCCGGCTTGACGGCGAAGAAGAAGCTCTCGCGGCCCCGCTCGACGAAGAGCACGACTTCCTCGGGTTTTCGCTCCCGGATGCGCTCCATCAGCTCGCGGAACGTCGTGAAGTCGGCGACGGGCTCGTCTCCCACTCGAACCAGCAGATCGCCGGGGGCGACCCGATTCTGGTTGCTGCTCACGCCCACCGGCGGCTGGACCACGACGACACCCTGCTGATAAGGCTCGAGGAACCGGGTGGCGACGTAGTCGTAGGTGATCTCGCGCACGGTGAGATCGAGCTCGTCCACCTTGAGGGTAAGAGCTTCCCGCACCGACCTCGGCGCCCCCGCAAGTCGGACCTTCGTCTCCTTCCGAGCTCCGTCTCTCAAGTACCCGAGAGAGAGCTCCCTGTCCGCGCCCGCTCGCAGGATCCGCTCGGCGAACGAGCCGATTTCCTCGTCCCGTTGCACTTCGACCGGCTGACCGTCGAGAGCGACCAGCACGTCGCCGACTTCAAGACCGGCTTTCTCCGCGGGAGAGTCACGATAGACGTAGCCGATGAGAATTCCCGAGCTCGCCGGGAGCTTCATGTACGCAGCCAGCTCTTTCGAGAGCGCCTGCATCTCGACTCCCAGCCATCCGCGCCGCACGGTGGTCGCCGCCGCGGTGTCGACGCTCGCGTCGACGAGCTCGCTCGCCGGGCGGGCGAAGGCGCGCCCGATGCCCTTCGGCAGATCCCGCATCATGGTGAGAATGGCGAGCGGATTGCGCGAGGAGGTTTCCGGCAGCGAGACCGTAAGGGCGTCGAGGTAGCCCAGAACTTCGCCATCGAGCGAGGCGACGAAAGCGCCAACGGGATCGGAAGCCCCGGTTCCGACGACGAACCCCGCTCTCGGCTTCTCCGTCACCGCCTGGACTCGAGTGAGCTCGACCGAAACCGCGGGTCCGAGAGGCTCGGGAAGAAGGCTTATGACCGCCACTTCTTCTCCCACCACGACATGCCGGGCGGCTTCGAAGACCACGGGCGTGAACTCCTTGCCTTCCTCGGAATCGACCTGGAAGAACGCGACGTCCGCCCCGGAGTCTCGGCCGAGAAACGTCGCCGGGTACTCGCGTCCGCCGACCGTCCGGACGCGGGCGCTTCCGATCTCGGCCTCGGCGCGACTGACCGAGGCGGGAAACCGGATCCCGACGCCGTGGGGCACCTGGTTGAAAGGCTCGAAGATGATGGCGCTCACCAGGACCACGCCCCGGGGAGAGACGATGATGCCGGTGGTTACGAGCTCTTCCTCCTCGGCGGGCTCGGACGTCGAGCGGCTCACGCGCTGACGGTATCGAACCGAGACCAGGCTCTCGCGGTAGCGGCTCTCGAGAGCCGAGAGACTTCGCGCGAGGGAATCCTCTTCGGCGAACGAAATCGAGGGCGCGGCACCCGATAGAAATACGAGGAGCGCGAGCTCAGTTCTCATAGGCGGCCTCGATCAGGATCCAGCGCCGCGAATGCCGGCGCATCACCGTGAGGAGTACTTTCTCCACTCTCGACTTGTCTCGGGCGCGGTAGAGGGAGCGAAGGCTCTCGAGATCCGAGACTTCTTCATCGCCGACCGCGACGATACGATCGCCGGGAAAGAGGCGCGCCTGGAACGCGGCGCCGTTCGGTTTTACCCCGGCGACGAACACTCCGCGCTGATCGGGCAAGCTGAACTCGAGCGCGAGCTCCCGAGTGATTCCCCGTGCGGTGAAGCCCCAGCTCCCGCAGTCCATCTCGCCGGAGCTCGACTCGCTCTCCTCCTCGGTCGTCGCTCCCAGAGTCAGCTCCTCACTCCCACGGGCGATCACCAGCTTCACGTTCTCTCCCACGGGCGTGTCGGCGATCCGCTTGTAAATCCCGGGCAGCTCCTCGGTGAACTGCGCCGAGACGCGCTCTCCGCCGTACGAAAGGAGAACGTCTCCCGCCCGCACTCCCGCCCTTTCCGCGGGAGAATCGGGGTCGACGCTCCGGATCACGGCGCCCTCGACCTGCTCCGCCTCGAAGTACTGCACAAGCTCCTCGAGCGGCTGAAAGGTGAGGCCGAGCCAGCTTCTCGAGACCTGGCCCTTCTCGATGAGATCCCGCGCGACCTCCTTCACGATGTTGATGGGAATAGCGAAGCCGATGCTCGACGCGCCGAACGCTCCCCGGGCGTTCACTCCCACGACCTCTCCATCGAGGTTCACCAGGGGGCCGCCGCTGTTGCCGGGGTTGATGGCGGCATCGGTCTGGATCCAGGTGTTGAACGAGCCCGTCTTCTCGCCCGTCGGGAGCTTGAACTCGTCGGAGAGAAAGCGGTCCTTGCTGCTGACGACGCCGAACGAGAGCGACCGCTGGAGGGCGAGGGGGCTTCCGAGGGCCATCACGTACTCGCCCACCTCGAGCGCGTCGGAGTCTCCCAGAGTCACGGGCGCGGGCGCGGGCTGGCCCTCGCGGAGATCCAGCTTCAAAACGGCGATGTCGGTCAGAGGGTCCTCGCCCACCAGAACGCCAGAGACCCGTTCGCGATTGCTCAGAGTAATGATCAGGCGTTTCGCCTTTCCGGCAACGTGGTAGTTGGTGATCACGTGGCCCTGGTCGTCGAAGATGAATCCGCTCCCGACTCCCGTCGAGCTCCGGCGCTCACCCGAGGAGTAGACGTCGGTGATCGGCTGCACGTTGACCAGCGCGGGCGAGACCCGGTCGCGGGCCTCGAGGATCCGGTCCTGCAGTTCGGACTGCGATCCGGATGCGAGAGCGAGAGAGACAGCGAAGAGCGTGTGCAAACCCGGCATTGGCTCCATCGTAGCAAAAAACAGGCCGGCGGCAGCGAACACGAGTAGGCTGCCGCCACTCGCACCCGCGGCGTGCGCGAGCGGAGCGACCCGGCCGGGAGGAAGCGGCCGCTGCCTTCGGCGCGGGGCCGCGGGAATCCGGCCGTCCTCCCCCCCGAGCGCAGCCATGAGCCCGAGCGCAGGGCGAGCGAATCGAGTCCCGGAGCGAGCGCGCCGGGGGTGGGGCCCCGGCGCATTGAGGGAGGAGCGAGGGGAGCGAGCCGAGCGAAGAGCGAGGCGAGCACTAAAGAAGGAAAGACGGCTCCCCGAGCTTGGCTCGAGGAGCCGCTTGGATGGCAGGATGTACGTAGTCGTTCAACGCCAGTACTTCGGCTCGCTCCCCTGTTTCCCTCACGAGAGCGGCCGAACGCCGCTGACAATCGCTTAGACGAACCCGGCGGCGAAAGAGTTCCGTGATTGGCGTTGCCTCGAGCGAGGCGGCGGACGTAAGATTGTGGTCCGAACCATGCTTATGGGAGGCGTTCGATGAAAGCCATCGGTTACGACCGGGCCTTGTTCGTGCAGCCTTTCGACCATCGCGGAAGCTTCACGAAGACCTTTTTCGAGTTCAAGGGCGCGCCCAGGATCGAGCCGGACCGGGATCAGCACGTACCGGTGACCGCCGCCAAGACGCTCATCTACCGGGGTCTGCTCCGTGCGATCGAGATGGGAGTTCCCCGCGAGGAAGTGGGCATCCTGGTCGATGCCCAGTTCGGAAGCCATATCATCGCGGACGCCAAGTCCCGCGCCATTCCCGCCGCGGTCTGCGTCGAGAAGAGCGGCCAGGACGTCTTCGATTTCGAGTACGGATCCCGCTGGGAGGACCACCTGCGCTTTCTCGCGCCCGACATCGTGAAGTGCCTGGTTCGCTATCATCCCCAGGACGACGCCTCCCTCAACCGCGAGCAGCTCACGAGGCTCAAGATTCTCTCCGATTACATCCACGCGAGTAACGATTACTATCTGATGTTCGAGCTCCTGGTGCCCGCGGTCACGGAAGGAGACAAGAAGGCCGGCGATCGCTACGACTCGGAAGTCCGCCCCAAGCACATGGTCGAAGCCATCGAGCAGATTCAGGACTTCGGCGTCGAGCCCGACATCTGGAAGATCGAGGGTCTCGACGCCCGCTCTCACGCGGAGGCGGTGGCGAAGCAGGTTCGTTCGACCGACGCGCGTCGTAAAGTCGGCTCGATCCTCCTCGGCCGGGGCTCCAACAAGGAGAAAGTGCACGAGTGGCTGAAGGTCGCCGCTCCCGTCGAGGGCTTCATCGGCTTCGCCGTGGGGCGCACGAACTTCAGCGATCCGCTGAAACGCTACCTGAAGAAGGAGCAGGACGAGAAGTCGGCCGTCGAGGAAATCGCGGAGAACTACAAGGGCTGCGTCGACATCTGGAAGAAAGCCAAAGGCTGAGCGAGCGGAGCGAGCCCGGCCCCGAGCGGAGCCATCAGCCGGAGCGCAGGGCGAGCGAAGCGAGTCCCGGAGCGATAGCGCTGGGGGTGGGGCCCCAGCGCACTGATTGACGAGCGCGGGGAGCGAGCGCCCCGAGGAGGGGCGTGAGCACTAAGGATGTGAAAAGGCGGGCGGGGTCGGAGCCCCCAACCTGGATGTGACGAACCGAACCCCGGGACCGTTACCGGAATCGACCTTCACACCCACTCCGACCCCGCCTCGCACTGTGCCGCCTGGCGCGGCCCGCCGATTCCGCGTATTCCGGAACGACGTCCCGCCGAGGCTGGCGGCAACCGAAAGCGTTTACGGGAGCAGCTGGTTTTGGCTGTCTCTATAACACCAGACTAATTAGCAATCCCTTTGCCAACTCCGGAGCGACCCGCTCCAGGAACCTAACTGACGGGCTCGCAAGAGATAGCGCCGCTCTCCCCAACGACTCCGCGATTTATTCCTTCCCATTTCGAGATTCTCGTGGGAGAAACCCGTCAAGACTTCTTTTTTTTCCCCCCCAACGCTGAGGTGATTTCTCCCCCAAGCTCCAGCGACTCGCGTCGACCTGTGCTACCATCGACTTACACATACAACCGAAGGTGAAAGCAGGCATCCGGGCACGCCGCCGGACGCCCAAGCGCCTTGTCGGCAATCATGAAGGGACCGTCTCCGAAGATTCTGGACTGGATCCCCCGCTTATTTCTCATCGTGCTCGTCGTGGCTTCTCCCTGGCCGTTCGGCTCGGTGACTCCAAGGGCCGCTTCCACACTTACGGCGGCCCTTCTCGTCTTCTACGGCCTCTACTGGGCCGTTCAGCTACTGCGGAAGCGAAGCGCGACCGCTCCCCACGGATGGCTTTGGATCCTGTCCGGGCTCGCGTTCGTCGCGATTCAGAACCTGCCGCTCCCTTCAGCGCTCACCGCCGTCGCCGCGCCCGCGGTGGCGCGGGCCTACGCGCCGCTCGGAACCGAGCTCGACGCCGGCGTCGGTTCTGCCGATGGGAGATGGCACCCGATCTCGATCGAGCCCTTTCGGACGGAGTGGAGCCTCCTCCAGCTCCTTTCGCTCGCTTGCGCGTTTCACCTCGCGAACCGCCTCTTCCGCAAGACCGCCGAGCGAAACTTCCTCGCCTACAGCCTGGCGGCGGTCGGCGTCGCCCTCTCCCTCTTCGCCGTGTATCAGAAAGCCCGGTTCGGCACCGTCCTCTACGGCCGCGTTCCCGTCGAATCGGGGACTCCGTTCGGCCCGTTCGTCAACCACAATCATTTCGCGGGCTATGTGGAAGCGGCGGCGCTCGTCGCTCTCGGTGCTTCGATTGGGCTCTCGCGCCGGGCGAGCGCGCTCGCCCTTCTCCTCGCGGGATCGTCAGTCCTCATCGGGATCGCACACCTTCTCTCGCACTCGCGCGGGGGGCTTCTCGCGCTCGGCGCCGGGCTCGCGACTCTCGCCTGGCTCTCCCGCGGGCGAGAGGCGGGAGAGGGTCGTCCTCTAGTCATCGCCGGGGGAGCGCTTGCGGTCGCCGCCTTCCTCCTGGTCTTCGCGCCCTCGAGCCTCTTTCAGCGACTCGCGAGCTTCGGCAGTCCGGCAGGGGACGACTCCATCCAGTTCCGGGTCCAGCTCTGGTCGGACTCGCTAGGACTCTGGGGCTCGTCACCCGTCGTAGGCACGGGCCTCGGGACCTATTCAGACGCTATCCCGTCCTACCGAAGCGGGCCCGACGAGATCCGCGCCGAATATGCCGAAAGCGACTGGCTGCAGCTCCTCTGCGAAGCGGGGATCATCGGTCTCGCCATCGCGACAATCCTCATCGCCTCCTCGCTGAGAGTCGGCCTAAAGGAAGCGCGCGGCGAAACGTCCGAGCGAAGCCGCGGAGTGCTTCACGGCGCCGCCGCGGCCGCTGTGGCGCTTTCGGTCCACGGATTCGTCGATTTCAACTTTCGGATTCCGTCGAACGCGCTGCTTTTCGCCGTGATTCTGGGAGTCATAGCACCCGCGGGAGCGAAGCTCTCCTGGGAAGGAGGCCGGCTCCTTCGCCATTCGGCCGCGCTCCTACTCGTCGGCCTCGCCTTCGCCGCCGCCGTTTGGACGCTGAGGCTCGGCTGGAGCGACGAGCTGAACCGCCGCGTAAATCCTCTCCTCGCCCGTCCCGAGGAGTTCACCTACCTCATCCAGGCGCTGGGAAAGTCGAGGAGCGCGGTGCCGGAGAACCCGGACACGTTCTATCTTCTCGGCCGCCTCTACAACGAGGAGGCCTATCGCTCCCGGGACGAGCCTCGCTATCGCGAGCTCCGCCTCGAGCAGGCGGGAGAAGCGTTCCGCGAATCACTGCGGCGGGCTCCGGCCCGAGGAAGAACTTGGTTCGAGCTCGGTTGGACCGAGGCCAACCTCGG
>Ga0214473_10007303_pt1 | contig 13128 bp, 12 predicted proteins | sample RVTome_7_FD_203509 | JGI IMG/M metagenome (GOLD analysis project Ga0214473, IMG submission 203509) | Soil microbial communities from uranium-contaminated site in the Upper Colorado River Basin, Wyoming, United States - RVT98D197 | ecosystem: Environmental > Terrestrial > Soil > Contaminated >...
TTATCTCGTCATTGCGAGCCCAAAGGGCGTGCCTGCACGCCGAAGTGACTACCTCTACCGGAGTGGCTACACACGGTCAAGCGTTACGGCACGCAGGCGAGGCAATCCCATTTTTTAGGATTGCTTTATCGTTTCACTACTCGCAATGACACAATCATTATTACAACTATACGAGTATAACGTAAAGCTAATTTGCCTGCAAAAAACTATCCTAGTATAGTGTCTCAGAAATGACTTTACACATTGTGTCATTCCGGACTTGATAAGCCTGCCTCGTACTTGATACGGGGGAATCCAGGGTTTCCTGTGCAAACAGGAACCCAGGTTCTTTGTAATGGATTCCTGCTTTCGCAGGAACGGCGTCTGGATTCCCGCTGGAGTTTATCCCGATGGAAATCGGGGCGGGAATGACAGCTCTTAAATCATTATAAAGCCGTTATTGAGACATCACACTAGGTAAAAAAGGGTAGGCCATGGATGGTTAGGTCGTTTGAAATTCAAAATGTAGGAAGGGGATCGTTTGGAGGGTCAAGCTTACCTCTAATTCACCAACCCTCCTGTTTGTGTTTTATTTCTTTCCAATGCCCGTTGAATCGTCTCTAACAGCTCATCCGGTTGGTATGGCTTCATCACGTAACCCGAAGCACCTAACTGGTATGCCTTTTCTTCGCCCCCTGGGATCCCCGTGAGGAAGATGATAGGAATGCGATGAGTGATCTGAGATAGCTTCAATCGCTCTGCGACAACGAATCCACCCCCTCCAGGTAACATGATATCCAGGATGATGAGGTCCGGTTTTTCTTTGTTGGCCATTGTAAACGCCTGGACACTATCAGAGGCTAATACGACATTAAACCCGTTGGCTTTCAGTCGAACCTTTAAAGCCTGAGCAACATCTTGCTCATCATCGACAACAAGAACCTTTCTCTTTGCCATCTTCCCTTTATCCTGCCGCTTTCTTTTTATGTAATCTTACTTACTCTTCCTCCTCAAAATCATCGTCGACATACCCATCTGATCTTAAAAGAACTTTCGTATTTTCTTCATCGCTTTGTAAGTTTATATCCCTCGACAATGCTTCGGTCCACTGATCAAAGTTTTCCAACTCTTCCCCCAGCTTAACAGGTTCAATCTTAATGATGGTTTCGATTGTTTTAAGAGCAATTTCTTTGCCAATTGGATTAAATTTGAGGAGATAGGTAATAACGTATTGGAATTTAAAGAAAATGATTAAAATGCTTTGTATATTTAATTTTTAAAAAAATGACGTCAATTGTCACCTCAATAGCATTTATCGTCTTTCTTCCTGTTTGAATTTGATTTTAAGAACCTGCTCCAAACTCTCAATAACGATTTCTGTAAATTCTGGATCATTAATATGATATGGCAGGAGACGCAATGATACCCCTGGCTGAAGATGCTTCTTTAATACCCTTCCAAAGAACCCAGGTCCCTCTGGATCATAGAAAGGGCCTCCTTGACGATCAAAGACAGAGAATCCTCCTAACGGCACAAGGATTGAAAATGGTCCCCTGGCTGTACTACACCTTTGAGCCAATGCCTGGGCAACAGCTTCTAATTCTATGCGTTCTGTTTGAACAGCAGTAATCGCTGCATTATGAATATGGTAAATCCTCCCAGGAAAACGCTTTCTTGCCTCTTCGATTGGACCTGTTGCCAGGAAATCGATGTTTCCAGGGACCAATACAGTGGGTATCCCCTTCCGGAGAGCAGTTGAGCCTCGATTCGGACCGGCATCGTAATCTCCACCAAAAAGATGATTAACAAGCTCATTCAGAGAAAGATCGACTACTGCCTCGACTTCTTCCTCACAGATCATCTCTTCCATGGCCTCTCCCCCAGACCCTACTGTGTGAAAAACGACCACTTCTTTTCCCATACTTTCGAGAATTCGTCGCACATTGACCGCACAGGTCTCGATCGTTCCGAGAGTCGAAACGATAATAAGGGGCCCCGTCGATGGATGAAAATCCAAACTCTCTTTCACCATCCCTGCAAGAGCGAGAGTTCCATTTCGTAAAATTTTTTTGGTAATCCGGTTGATCCCGGAGAGATCGCAAACCGAGTGGAGCATAAAAATGTCTTTCGTCCCTACAAAGGCACGGGTGTTGCGAGAAGCCATCGACGAAATCATGACTTTCGGGAAACCAATGGGAAAGGCACGCATGACGCCTGTGCCGAGTGTCGTTCCCATCGAACCTCCCAGGCCCAGAATCCCCTTGATCTTCCCTTCCCGGTAGAGATCTCTGGCACATCGAATGGCACCTGTGATCATCACCTCCAAGGCCTTCCCTTCATGTCCTAAGGCCCGAACCTCTGATAAAGTCATGCCTCCGGCGAGGGCAACTTTCTCCCGATGAATCACCACTGAAAAAGGAGATTCCCCCATGATGCCTGCATCAAGGGTTAGAACAGGAATGCCCAACTCTTCGAAGCAAGAAATAAGATAGAGGACTTCTTTTCCTTTGGTATCCATGGTGGCGACAAGGAGAACAGCATTCTGATTCTTCAAAAGGACCCTCCTGATAAATTTTTCACCGAATAACATAGCCTCAGGGTCTTTTCAAGAGAAATGAAAGAAAAATAATATTGGAGAAAGAGGTGAATTGGAGTAGAATGGGCGTGGGGTGAACTATGGAGAAAGACCGAGTTCAAAGATATGCTTTAAGTTTAGAAAGAACCATCCAAAATAACTATCATTACTTAAAAAAAACGATAGAAGACTTTCAGGAGATGTGTCGGATGGTCACCCCCGAAAGGAATATTCCTGCAGGAATTCTTGTCGATATCCGTGAGATGTACAAAGAGATTCGTAACCGCCTGACAGAGATCAAGGCGATCGAACAACTCCTTCAGGGCAAATATCGGCAGTATTACCATCGGGATTCCATGCGCGACAAAGAGATCATGGAATTAGGATTCGTCGCTAAAAATTGCTACTCCAAATTCGAATATACATTGATGCAGATAGAAGCGATAAAAAGGTTGAAGGAAAGCTCTCAAAAGATGGCCCATCCGAGTGAACCTTTGCAATGGTTTCACTCTAAAGAGAATCAGGTCGCCCTGATAAACAACCTGAGGATATTAAAGGAATTGGATTACAAACCTACCCCCGAAGAAATTGGTGCGGAGAGACGAGAGATGGTTGGAAGTCGAACCCTTACCCTCTTCCTGCTCAGCGGGGATCCACTTTCTCTTGATCACCTCCAATCCCAGATCCAATTGCGAGAACACGATATCTTAGAGCGATATGGCCAAGAGGAGGTCCGCGGAGTTTTGGTTCATTTGAGAAAAGTCAATCTTCCTGAGGTGGAGAGGGTGTTTAGACACATCATGGAAAACAGGGATTTGAGGAAACTTAAATGTCTCCTCATGCCAATCCATTCTCCAAAGGACCTTGAGGGTGACTTATTAAATTTGATCCATACCACTCTCCGACAGATGGCGGAGGGAGAATTAAAAACAATTTCGATTTGACATCCTCCTTTGATGCATTACCGCATAGAGCAGAGGGCAGAGTGCACAGGGAGTGAACCTTTTTGGTTTGACACCTTCCTTTGAAGTCGTTATAAAGAAACAATTTGAGATCTCCAATAACTCCCCTTTTGATAAAGGAGGGGGTGAATAAGAAATCACTGGAATAAGTGATGAATCAGAACCTGAAAGAATTTTACTTCTTAAGCGATTTTTTAAATCAAAGGGTTTATAACCCTTCCCATCAGAGGGTCGGTAGAATATCGGATTTAGTGGCCGAGAGGGTAGAGCCTTATCCCATGATCATCGGGATGATGATCCGAATGAGGAGAAGAAACAGGTATCTTCCCTGGGAGAAAATTATTCAAATCGAGCCCCAGCTCACCCTCTCGGAGGAAGAGCTCCTGGATCTCAAGGCAACCCTTCCAGAGAAAGAACTCATCCTTCTCCGAGAAGAAGTCATGGATAAACAGATTGTCGATACCTTCGGTGCAAAGGTGGTGAGAGTCAACGACCTCCACTTTCTTCGGGTGGATTCCCGTCTCAGGCTGGTTCACGTCGATGTGGGATTTCGTGGCCTGATGAGAAGGGTGGGATGGGAGAAGGTCGTCGATCAAGCCCTTCGCTGGCTTTTCTCCTATATCCTCCCCAATCAATTCATCTCCTGGAAATATGTTCAACTCCTTTCAGGCTCAGACCTCCTTCAGCTCAGCGTCTCTCAGAAAAAACTTTCCCACCTTCATCCTGCAGATTTAGCCGATATCATCGAAGACCTCAGTGGTCGTGAACGGTCCGCCATTTTCCATGCCCTGGATGCCGAAACGGCGGCGGAGGCCTTGGAGGAGATCGATCCAAAGATTCAAAAGGTCTTAATCGAGACCATCTCTGTGGAGGAGGCCTCTGATATTGTCGAGGAGATGTCCCCCAGTGATGCTGCTGACCTTCTCGGTGATCTTCCTGAAGAAAGGGCTGAGGAAATCCTCGAAGGAATGGAGCAGGAGAAGGCGGAAGATCTGAGAGAACTCCTCGTCCATCCCGATGAAACGGCAGGGGGGCTGATGACCACCGCCTACCTTAGTCTGACTCCTGGAGTAACGATAGAGACAGCCATTGGACGGTTGAAGGCAGAAGCTCAAAATTTAGATATTATGGACTACATTTTTTTAGTGGACGATGAGGAGGTCCTCCAAGGAGTGGTAAGCATTCGCGACCTTCTTACCGCCCACCCCCATCAAACCCTCGCCTTGATCCAACCTTCAAGAGTGGTGAGCGTCAAGCTGGATGAAGACCAGAATGAGGTCGTGGAGGCCTTTACAAAGTATGGATTCAGGGCCCTGCCAGTCGTGGATGAAGAAGGCCACCTGAAAGGAGTAATCAGCTTCCGAAGTGTCTTAGGTATTGGCACCTGAGGCAGGGTAAAATAACCAAATCGTTTTCGATTCTCAATGCTTTGAAAATGAAGTCCGGCCCAAGGGTAGGGGTTAAGATGCCGGTGGTAGAGAAAGATCGGTAATCGTTTTTGAAGCTCATATCGAACCTCGTTTTTAGACACTGGATACTCGAGCTTCTATTTTCAAACTTCTTGCTTCGATACGAGCATCGTCACCACTAAACAATATTTCATTTGATCTTACACCAAACGAGCTTCCTAACCTTTACCTATGAAATACAACAAATCATCATCGTGACCAAGTGACGAATTCACAATGAAAAGCTACATAAAATGGGTTTCAAGTTCGAGACGCTCGCTGTGGAGAACAATAGGACTCTTCTTCATTCTGATGGGACCTGGCATCATCACCTCCAATGTGGATAACGATGCTGGGGGAATCACTACCTATTCCTTGGCTGGAGCAGAATATGGACTTAAGCTTGTTTGGTCCCTGATTCCAATTATGATCGCCCTGATCGTGATCCAAGAGATGTGTGCTCGCATGGGGGTGGTCACGGGCAAGGGGCTCTCGGATCTGATTCGTGAAAAATTCGGCGCCAAGATTACCTTTTATCTGGTCATCGGTGTGTTTTTTACTAATATGGGAAACGTCCTTTCCGAATTTGCAGGGGTGGCAGCAGGATGGGAAGTCTTTGGGGTCAATAAATTTATCTCCGTCCCGATCAGCGCTTTTCTGGTCTGGTTAATGGTGGTCAAGGGATCTTATAAGTCCGTGGAAAAGGTGTTTCTGGTCGCCTGTGTATTCTATATCTCCTACATTGTCACGGGTATCATCGTGAAGCCGGATTGGGGGAATGTCTTTGAACAATTTCTGCATCCCCAATTGAGTCTTCAGCCCTCAGAAATGACCATGCTCATCGGCGTGGTGGGAACCACGATTGCCCCCTGGATGCAATTTTACCTCCAGGCTTCGATCGTTGAGAAGGGGATCAAAATTGAGGATTACAAATTCGCCCGATTTGATGTGGTCATGGGAGCGATTGCCGTCCATATCGTAGCCTTCTTTATTATCCTCGTCTGCGCAGAAACCCTCTTCAAGCACGGTGTCCGCATCGAGACAGCCAAAGATGCAGCGCTTTCCCTCGCTCCGTTGGCCGGTAAATATTGCACTTACCTTTTCGCCTTTGGGCTGATCAACGCCTCTCTCTTCGCAGCATCGATTCTTCCCCTTTCCACTACTTATCTCATCTGCGAAGGATTAGGTTGGGAGGCTGGTATCGACAAAAAGTTTGTGGAGGCCCCTCAGTTCTATGGGTTCTATTCCTTAACCATTTTTTTAGGAGCAGGCATCATTCTTTACCCCAACTTCCCCCTCATACCGATCATGTACTTCTCACAGGTCCTTAATGGAATGGTTCTGCCTTTTATTCTCATCTTTATGCTCCTTCTCATCAACGATAAAAAGTTAATGATGAATTACACAAACGGCCCTATCTTCAATGTCATCGCCTGGGTGACTTCAATCGTGATGATTGCTCTCACCCTCCTCCTTATCATTCAAATGCTTTGAACTCTATGGTGGGGAGATTTCGATTCTTGATTTTCTACCGAAGCTCTGTTAATTTTCATCTACGACGGAATGAGGTGAGACCATGAAAACCGCGATCATGGGTGCTGGAGCCATGGGAAGCCTTTTTGGGGGACTTTTCGCCCTCGCAAGAGAGGAGGTGTGGCTCGTCGATATCTGGAAGGAACACATCGACACCATTTGCTCGAAGGGCCTTGTTCTAGAAGAGAAAGGGAAGGCCCAACCTATCCCCATTCATGCCACCACGGAGGTGGCTTCTGTGGGAAAGGCAGACCTGGTTCTAATCTTTGTAAAAACCTATCATACAGAAAAGGCTGTTTCCGATGCACGGGCGCTACAAAGAGAAAGTACAGTCTTTCTCACCCTCCAGAACGGTCTGGGGAATGAGGAGACCATTTGTAAGCACATTGATCGAAAAAAGGTGTTGTTAGGTGTCACAGGACAGGGAGCCACCCTATTGGGACCGGGTCATATTCGCCATGCAGGATGGGGAAAGACCTATGTGGGCGAATTAGATGGAAAGACGTCCGATCGGGTCAATCAAATTGTCCAAATGTTTCGTAAGGCCGGAATTGAAACAGAAGTCTCCTCCAAAATTCATAACCTCGTCTGGGAGAAACTCTTCGTCAATGTGGGCCTCAATGCCCTTGCAGCCATCACTGGCCTGAAGAACGGACAACTTCTCGATTATCCTGAAACCTTGAGATTGATGGAAGCCCTGGTCTCTGAAGCGATTGAGGTCGCCAAAAGAAAAGGGGTCCAGATCGAAGGGAATCCTATTGACAGGGTCAAAACCGTCATCGAGGCGACCCGTGAGAATCGGTGCTCGATGGGTCAAGATCTGGACTTCAAACGTAGGACTGAAATTGATACGATCAATGGAGCGATCGTCAGGGAAGCAGGGCAACTTGGAATCCCTGCGCCGTATAATCAGATGATCACTGATTTGATCAAAGTGATCGAAAAAACTTTTAGTCAATGCTAAAGCCTTGAGTTACAATTTATCTCATATCGTAACTCAGGCCTTTAGACCTGATAGATTAGGGAGGATGATATGGACCGCAAGAAGATTACACCTGTCGATATTCAGGCAATGAAAAAGGAGGGAAAAAAGATCACCATGCTGACGGCTTATGACTATCCCATGGCCCTGCTCGAGGACCGGGCTGGAATCGAAATCATTCTGGTGGGAGACTCCCTGGGGATGACGGTATTGGGTTATGAAAACACCCTCCCTGTGACCATGGATGAAATGATCCACCACACCAAGGCCGTGACCCGAGGGGCCAAATATGCTTTAATCATTGGTGATATGCCCTTCATGTCCTATAACACCTCTGAGAGGGATGCCATTCTCAATGCAGGCCGATTCATGAAAGAGGGAGGAGCCGATTCGGTGAAATTGGAGGGTGGCGCCAGTGTCAAGGAGATTGTGAAGGCCATCGTCAAGGCTGGCATTCCGGTCATGGGCCATATCGGGCTTACGCCTCAAACTATTTCCATGCTTGGAGGATTTAAAGTCCAAGGCAAGGATGCCCAGGCTGCCCAGAAGATCATTGATGATGCCCTGTCCCTCGAAGATGCAGGGACCTTCTCTGTTCTTCTTGAGGCAATCCCAGCCCCCATTGCAAAAAGAATTACAGAGCGCCTGAAAGTCCCAACCGTTGGAATTGGTGCAGGGATCCACTGCGATGGCCAGGTATTAGTCGTCCATGATATGCTGGGACTCTTTGATCGTTTCACACCCAAGTTTGCCAAGCGATATGTTAATCTGAGCGAACTGATGCTCAAAGCCTTTGAGTCTTATCGAGAGGAGGTGTTGAAAGAGACATTTCCGACAGACCAACATAGTTTCCACATCGATGAAAAGGAGTTAAAGAAAATCAATTAAATCAATAGGAGGTAGAGAAAAATGAAAGCTTTAAAAATCATGTTCTTAGGTTTGATGGCCACAAGTCTCATCATTTTAGGAACCTCGGACATTAGTCTTTCTGCGCCCGTCACGTTGAAGTTGGCTCATGTGGTCTCCACTTCCGCCCCTTATCATATTGGAGCCATGGAATTGGCAAAATTGGTGGAACAAAAAACCAAAGGTCAGGTGAAGATCGAAATCTTTCCCGGAGGACAATTGGGTAAGGGAGAGCGGGAGTGCATCGAGGGACTTCAGATTGGAACGATTGATCTGGTTGCCACCTCCACCGGTCCTGTGGGTGGATTTGTACCCCAGATGCTTGTGGTGGACCTCCCCTTTCTTTTCAGAGATAACCCCCATGTGGATAAGGTTCTTGATGGGCCTATTGGAGAAGGGTTACTTAAGGATCTCTCAAAAGCTGGAATTAAAGGGATTGCTTTTTGGGAGAATGGGTTTAGAAATCTGACGAACAATAAGCGAGCAGTGAATAAACCGGAAGATGCGAAGGGTTTGAAATTGAGAACCATGGAGAATGAGGTCCATATGGATGCCTTCCGTACGTTGGGGGCAGATCCAACCCCGATGACCTGGGGAGAGGTTTATACTTCCCTTCAACAGGGGGTGATCGATGGTCAGGAAAACCCCATCAATATTATTCGGACTCACAAGATTTATGAAGTCAATAAATACCTTGCCCTTACCGGTCATGTCTATTCTCCTGCATTGCTGCTGATGAATGAAAATAAATTTAAGAGTCTCTCTCCTGAACTCCAGAAAGCCCTCGTCGAGGCGGGGAAAGAAGCAGCCAAATTTGAAAGGAAATTCATCCGAGAGAATGAAACCAAGATGCTGGAAGAACTGAAAGGATTCGGGATGCAGGTGACCACCCCTGATAAGAAACTCTTTCAGAAGGCAACGGAACCGACCTATAAAAAATATGAAGCGAGATTTGGAAAAGACCTCATTGATAAAATTGTGGGTACAAAATAGGGAAGAAATGTTTTCAAAGATCAGTGATACTTTCAACAAATCAGCAGAATGGAGTTGTCTTGTTCTCATGGTGGCGATGACTGTTGTGACTTTCGCTCAAGTCTTCTTTCGCTTCGTCATTGTCCACTCCCTCCCTTGGTCGGAAGAATTTTCTCGATATGCGTTGGTGTGGGCCTCCTTCTTGGGAGCCTCAATTGCTCTTAAAAGGGGGCTCCACATTGGCGTTGAGGCCTTTGTATCAAAACTTCCAAAAGAGAAAAGGCGCTTGATCTATCTCATGACACTCGTGGTCATGATAATCTTTCTCTTCGTTGTCATCATCAAGGGGTTCCAGATGGCCTCCTTTAATATGAGACAGTCCTCTCCAGCCATGAGGATCCCGATGGGCTTCCCCTACTTGGCCATTCCTGTTGGATCATTCGTCATGGCCCTTCACCTCCTAAATGAGATGATTGGGGGATGGAGGCGTAAAGAGGGACTCATTGCTTTGGAGAAGGACGAAGAGAAGAAGAGGTTGGAAGCGGGGTTTTAAATTGCTCTGGATTCTCGGCATCAGTTTCGTCACTTTTTTGATCTTAGGCATTCCGATTGCTTTCGTTTTAGGTTTGACCTCTTTTGTCGCACTGCTCTACTCTGGTAATATTCCCCTTCTTCTTATGCCCAAGGAGATGTTTTCAGGCACGGACTCGTTCCCTCTTTTGGCCGTTCCATTTTTCATGTTAGCTGGGAACCTGATGAATGCCGGAGGGATCACCAGAAGGCTCATCAATTTCTGTAACATTCTCTTAGGATATGTGAGGGGGGGCCTGGCCCTAGTCAATATTGTTGCCAGCATGTTTTTTGCTGGAATCACAGGGGCGGCAGCGGCGGACGCCTCCGCCATTGGCTCCATCCTCATTCCTGCTATGACCGAAGAAAAATATGACAGGGACTTCAGTGCAGCGGTGACGGCAGCCGCCTCCACCATGGGGCCAATCATTCCTCCAAGTATTCCGATGATTATCTTCGGAGCAATTGCTGAGCTTTCCGTTGGAGCTCTTTTCTTAGCCGGCGTGATCCCTGGAGTGATGATTGGATTATCCCTTATGGGAGTAGCTTATGTCATTTCACGCAAAAGGCATTATCCCAAGGAGAAGGTAAAATCGGTTAAAGACTTCTTCATTGGACTGAAGGATGCCTTCCTTGCCCTCTTGATGCCGGCCATCATCATGGGTGGGATTTTAGGAGGAATTTTTACCCCTACGGAGGCGGCGGTGGTGGCAGTCGTATATGCTTTCATTGTTAGTTTCTCCATCTATCGGGAAATTCGCTGGAAAGATCTTCCTAAAGTGCTGATCGACAGCGTGGTCACTACCTCCATTCTCATGTTGGTCATTGCCAACTCTGCCATCTTCGGTTGGATCCTTGCCAACCAACAAGTTCCACAAGCCGTCGCCCAAATTTTTCTTTCGATCTCCAACAATAAATGGGTGATTCTGCTTCTCCTCAATATCTTTCTCCTCTTTGTGGGAACATTTATGGAGACGACCGCCTCATTGATCATTCTTACCCCGATCCTCTTCCCTTTAGCCGTCAAGGTGGGCATCGACCCGATCCATTTCGGAGTGGTGATGGTTTTAAATCTTGTCATCGGATTAATTACTCCTCCTCTCGGTGTCTGTTTGTTTATTGCCTGCAGTATTGCCAAAATTACTCTGGAACAAATTGTCAAAGCCATCCTTCCTTTCCTCATCGCAGTTATTGCAATCCTTTTTATCGTTACCTATATCCCTCAACTCTCCCTTTGGATACCTCGAATGGTTATGAAATAGGATCTCACCATATTTTAAACCATATTTTAAACTTGAAATTGGATGAGGTTTGATATAATCTTTTTCTGGAAGGAGGTGATCATATGCCGATTTCAGCTTATGTCTTTATTGAGTGCACGGCAGGGGCTGCCAGGGATGTGGCAAAGGAGGCTGGCAAGATCCAGGGAGTTAAGCGAGCCAACGCCACGACAGGTCCTTATGATGTCATCGTTCTGGTGGAGGCTCCGGACATCAACATCCTTGGCGATTTCATCGTCACCAAACTCCAGGGGCTTTCAGGTGTGCTGAGAACCCAAACCAATGTCATTGTGGATTAATACGGATTATCGGATCAACCCTAAAGGGTTGAGTTACAGAAGGATGTAAGGACTGTAACTCAAGGCTTCAGCCTTGATTATTGAAAGAGAAAGGAGGGGAGATTATGGGAAGCGTGGTCAAGAAACGCCGAAAAAAAATGCGTAAACATAAACACAAAAAGCAATTAGACCGCGATCGTCATAAGAAAAAGAAATAATTGTTTCCATGCGAAGATATACCCTCCATATCGTTCTTTTCATTTTGACAGTGGCCTCCACGTTGATCGTTGGAGGCCCTGCTTATTCTTTTACGATTATACTCATCCTCTTGGGACATGAGATGGGGCACTACCTCATGTCCCGAAGGCATCAGATCAGAGCAACCTTACCCTTCTTTTTACCCCTCCCTCTGCCTCCATTCGGAACATTAGGTGCTGTCATCCGCATGGAGAGTACGATCTCTTCTCGAAAGGCCCTTTTCGATACCGGTGTAGCAGGACCTTTTACCAGTCTTATTCTCAGTATCCCCGCGATTATAATCGGTTTAAAACTTTCTAAAGTGATTCCTGTTTCACACATTCAAGAAGGAGCAATCCGTTTGGCAGATCCTCTCCTCTTTTATTTTATACAGCATCTGGTGATGGGTGAGGTCAAGGAAGGTTATGACATTCTTATTCATCCCATTGGGTATGCTGGGTGGGTTGGCCTTTTTGTCACCGCCCTCAACCTTCTTCCAGTTGGACAGTTAGATGGAGGACACATCGCCTATGCCCTCTTCGGGAGGAAGAGTCGGGCAATCTTTCTCATCGCTATCGCAGGCATGGCTTTTATCACAATCTTTTACAACCCTGGATGGCTTCTCTTGGTCATCCTATTCATCATCTTCGGCTTTCGACACCCAAGCCCATTGGATGATCAAACACCACTCGATGGAAAGAGGAAATTTTTAGGAGGACTCGCTTTTCTCGCATTCATTCTCTCCTTCACTCCCACTCCATTTCCCGAATATGTTGAGGAGATCAAACAGCTCTTTCACTGGTTCTAGAAATAGATTTCGTCGGCAATAAATGTCGACGCTACCCTATGCTCTTTGTGCTACCTGTCCTCCTTCGTCCCGCAGGGCGGGACGAAGGATGGATACACCATGCGATTGATCTACTTTGATGGCACCACTTCAGGATTTCTCTGAGAGAAAGGGCGTTGAGAACATCTTTAGTTTCAAGCCATCCACGTCTTGCCACAGCCACTCCTAAGCTCATCATCCACATCTGGTCTAAATGATGAGCATCGGTCCCAATTCCAACTCGGATTCCCATCTCTTTGGCTTTTCGGCAGTGGATATCATTTAAATCGAGGCGTTCGAAGTAGGCGTTGATCTCAAGGGCTTTTCCATATTTTCTCGCGGTCTCCATCAGCTCATCAATCTCAACTTCGTAAGGATCTCTCGCTCCTAATAGTCTACCGGAGGGGTGTGCGAGGATATGGATATAAGGACTTTCTAAAGCTCGAATGATCCTTTTCGTCATTTTTCCCTTATCTTGTTTGAATCCACTATGAATGGCTGCTACAACGAAGTCGAGCTTCTCCAATATCTTTTCGGAAAGGTCTAACTTTCCATCGCTGAGGATATCGACCTCTGCCCC
>Ga0214473_10007305_pt1 | contig 13127 bp, 12 predicted proteins | sample RVTome_7_FD_203509 | JGI IMG/M metagenome (GOLD analysis project Ga0214473, IMG submission 203509) | Soil microbial communities from uranium-contaminated site in the Upper Colorado River Basin, Wyoming, United States - RVT98D197 | ecosystem: Environmental > Terrestrial > Soil > Contaminated >...
GGAGGTGGCGGAGGTGGCGGAGGTGGCGGAGGTGGCGGAGGTGGCGGAGGTGGCGGCGGAGGTGGTCGAGGTGGTCGAGGTGGTCGAGGTGGTCGAGGTGGTCGAGGTGGTCGAGGTGGTCGAGGTGGTCGAGGTGGTCGAGGTGGTCGAGGTGGGGGAGCGCGCGACAGTGGCCCTTAGCGTCACGAAGAGTCCTCCAGTATCGGGGCGTTCACGTCCGGGCGACCCTCCCAGCCCGCCGTCACCATGGCCGCCAGATTGAAGCCCAGCGGTGCGCGCGCGCCCAGCGCCCCGGCCGCGGCCACGAGCGCCTCCCGGTCGACTGGCACGCGGACCCCGCCGGCCACCAGAATGCGCTGGTTGCGTCCCGGCACACGCAGCAGCCGTACCTGCTCGAAGACCGCCGCGTAGGTGGCCACCATGGCGGGGTAGGCACGATTGGAGCTCCACAGGTTGCTCACCACCACGCCATCGGGCGTCAGCCGCCGGCGCACGGCCTCCAGGAACTGGCGGGTGCTCAGGTCATAGGGGATGAAGTCATCCGAGTAGGCGTCCAGCACGATGAGGTCCCAGCTGCCGGGTGGCGCGTTCTCGATGAAGGCGCGGCCGTCCATGGTGTGGACGGCCATAAGCTTGTCCGGCCGGAAGCCGAAGTAGCGCCGGGCCACGTCCACCACCAGCGGATCGATCTCCACCACATCGATGCGCGCCCCGGGCAGGACGGCGCGCGTGTACGTGGGCATGGCGCCGCCGCCCAGCCCCACGAACAGGATGCGGCCGTCGGGCGGCACGAGCGCCAGGCCTACCATGCCCAGCTTCGTATAGGGAAACTCCAGATGCAGGGGGCGGTCCGGGTAGAGGGCGCTCTGGCGCGCCCGGCCCGCGCCGATGAAGAGCGAGCGCAGGCCGTCGTGGTGCTGCACCACGCGGACCTGACCGAACGGGCTCTCTCCCTGGAATACCGTGTCCGGGGTGTAGTGGGCCAGGATCCAGCCGGCTGCGGCAAACAGCAGAGCCGCAAGCAGGAGCGCGCCTTGCCGGGCGGCACGCGGGCGGGGCGGGGGCGCGTGGGTCATGTGGACAGTATGGCCCGCCACCTGCGGCGTGACCAGCGGGGCAGTGACCGTAGAGGGACCGTCTGGGGCTCTACGGGGTGCTCATGCGGGGATCGCGCGCGGCGGGACGGACCGCGCACGGCATGTACGATGCACGGCAGGATGAACGGCATGGGGGAAGACGGTATGGAGGACGGTAAGGCAGACGGTTTGGCTCAGGACGGCCCCGGTTTCGAGGCGCTCGGGCTCGATGCGCGGCTGCTGGCGGGGCTCGGCGAGCTCGGCTACGAGGAGCCCACGCCCATTCAGCGGGAGGCCATCCCGCCGCTCCTCGAGGGCCGCGACCTGGTGGGGCAGGCGGCCACGGGGACGGGCAAGACGGCGGCCTTTGCGCTGCCCATCCTGCACCGCCTGGCAGCGCGGGCGCCGGAGCGCGGGCTGCCCGCTGCGCTGGTCCTGGTGCCCACCCGGGAGCTGGCCATGCAGGTGGCCGAGGCCATCCACCGCTACGGGCGGGCGCTGGACGTGAGTGTGCTGCCCATCTACGGCGGGCAGTCCTTCGCCCAGCAGCTGCGCACGCTGAAGCGCGGCGTGCACGTGGTGGTGGCCACCCCCGGCCGCGCCCTGGACCACATCAACCGTGGCACGCTGGACCTGCGGCACGTGGACGTGGTGGTGCTGGACGAGGCCGACGAGATGCTGGACATGGGCTTCGCGGAGGACCTCGAGGCCATCCTGGGCGCCACGCCCGAGGCGCGCCAGACGGTGCTCTTCTCGGCCACCATGCCGCAGCGCATCAGCGCCATCGCGCGCCGCCATCTGCGCGACCCCGCAAAGGTGGAGATCGTGCGCGAGCGGCTGGAGAAGGGCGCCATCCCGCAGGTGCGCCAGACGGCCTACATCGTGCCCCGCGCCCACAAGCTGGCCGCCCTCGGCCGTGTGCTGGACATGGAGAATCCGGAGGCCGCCATCATCTTCTGCCGCACCCGCAACGCGGTGGACGAACTGCTGGAGAAGGTGAGCGCGCACGGCTATCGCGCGGAGGCCATCCATGGCGGCATGACGCAGGAACAGCGTGACCGGGTGATGCAGAAGCTGCGCGGCGGCGGCACCGACCTGCTCATTGCCACCGACGTGGCCGCGCGCGGGCTGGACATCCAGCGCCTCACGCACGTCATCAACTACGATCTGCCCAACGCGCCGGAGCCCTACCTGCACCGCGTGGGCCGGGTGGGCCGCGCCGGCCGCGAGGGCGTGGCCATCACGCTGGCCGAGCCACGCGAGCACCGGCTGCTCAAGAACATCGAGCAGCTCACCAAGCGCAAGATCGAGGTGGCCCGCGTGCCCACCGTGGCGGATCTGCGTACGCGCCGGCTGGAGCTGGTTCGGGCTTCGCTACGTGAGACGCTGCTCGCCGGGGAGCTGGAATCCTACCGGGTGGTGGTCGAGAGCCTGGCCGACGAATTCGATCCCATGGACGTGGCCATGGCGGCGGTGAAGCTGGCGCAGGAGGCCGTGGGGCCCGACGAGTCGGGGGAGGAGATCCCCGACGTTCCGGCGCACCTCGAAGGGCCGCCCCGCGGTAGGGACACCCGGGGTGGAACGGGCGCGCGCGGCGGCAAGTCCTCCGCCGGGCGCGACAAGGCCAGCGAGGGCGGCAGGGCCGGCAAGGGCGGCAGGAGCGCCCGGGGCGGCCCGGGCGTTTCCCCCGGCCACACGCGCCTGTGGGTGGGGGCGGGGCGCAACGCCGGCATCCGCCCGCAGGACCTGGTGGGAGCCATCACGGGGGAGGCTGGCATCCGGGGCGGGGAGGTGGGCGCCATCGAGATCACCGACAACTTCTCCATCGTGGAGGTGCGCGAGGACGTGGCAGGCCACGTGGTGGACGCGCTGCGCGGCAGTTCCCTCAAAGGCCGGAAGGTGACCGTACGTCTGGACCGCGTCGGGTCCTGACCGGCCGCCTGGCCAGAAAGGTGGGTGAATATGCTCGACGATGACTGGCTCGACGAGGAACTTCCCCTGGGTGAGGTCGCGGCCGAGGACACCGCGTGGGTGGTCTGTCCGTACTGTGCCAGCCGGGTGGAGCTGACGCTGGACCCGGGGGGCGCGGCGGTGCAGAACTACGTGGAGGACTGCGAGGTGTGCTGCCGGCCCTGCTACCTCACGGTGCGGTGGGACGAAGCGGGGCAGGCACAGGTGGAGGCGCGCGCGGAGGGGGAGGCGTAGTCGTCGCTTACAGAGAGACGTATGAGAACCGCCCCGGGCGCCTGGCACCCGGGGCGGTTCCCGTGGGACCCGATGAAGCCGGCTCGCGGTGTCAGTGCGTGCCGATGCCGTCGGGGTTGCCGTCCGGATCGCCGCACGCGGTGGCGTTGCTGCCAATGTTGCCCACGAGCAGGAGCCCGGCGGCGTGCGGCGCGGCCATGGACGTGCCGCTCATGGTGGTGGTGCCGCCACCCCTCTTCGTGGACAGGATGCTGGCGCCCGGCTCGGCGAAGTCCACCGGCGGGTTGCCCCAGTTGGACCACGAGGTGAGGCAGTCGTTGCTGGCGATGGCGGAGATGGTGTAGATGTTCGGCCCGTTCACGCGAGCGGGCGAGGAAGTGTTGGCGTTCGCCCCGTTGTTACCGGCGGCCAGGGTGAACTTCACCCGCGCCGAGGCGGCCAGCACGGCGTCATCGAGTGCCTGGGAGACGGGCCCGCCCAGACTCATGTTGGCCACGTCCCCGCTCGCGCCGTTGGCGGCCACGTGGTCCACGCCGGCGATCACACCCGAGTAGCTGCCTGACCCGCTGTTGTCCAGCACGCGCACGGCAATGACCGTGGCACCCGGCGCCACGCCCACCACGTCGATGCCGTTGTCCACCGCCGCCACGGTGCCCGCCACGTGCGTGCCGTGGCCGTTGCCGTCATCGGGGCTGTCCTTGCCGCGCGCCACGAAATTCACGCTGCGGCTCACGTCCACGTTGAGGTCGGGGTGGTCAAGGTCCACGCCCGAGTCGATGATCCACGCCACGCCGCTGGGCGTGACGTTGGTGACCGGGCCGTTCACCCGCGTGACGCCCCAGGGCGTGGTCTGGCTGCCGCTGCCACCGTCGCCCGGATCGCCGGGATCGTTGCAGGGGCCGCCCTTGGGCGTGCCGCACGGCGGGGCCAGGGCCACGATGCGGTCCGTCTCGATGTAGGCCACGCCGTCCAGGCGGCGCAGCGCGCGGAGCTGGCCGTCCGTCAGGGTGGCGGCAAAGCCGTTGATGGAGCTCTCGTACACGAAGCCGGGGCGGGCGCCGGCCACGGCGGCCACGGCCCGCGGGTTCACGGCGTCCTGCAGCACCACGATGTAGGAGCCCTGGACGGCGCCGGCCCCGAGGGCCGCGTAGAAGGGCGCCAGATCCGCGTCGGGTGCGAGTGGGCCCGGGGCATCGGCACAGGCGCCGAGCGCGAGCGCGGCAAGGGCAACGAAGGCGGTATTCTTCAAGCGAACCTCCCTGGCAGGGGTACGGATGGGTGCGGCGTGGGCGCCGCGCTCGCAAACCCTTCGCGCGGAAGTGTCGGGTGTCCGCGGTACGGGTCGGCCGGTAGATTGTCCGGGGAAAGGTGGCGCGTCCTCGCGCTACTCCACGGTGTCACCGGGGGAGAGCGCCTGTCAAGCCTGTTCGTGGATGGCCCGCACCCAGGAGGTTGGCATGCACACCGTATACGTGGTCGAGGATGATGCGCAGGTCCGCCTGGTGGTGGCCCGGTTCCTGGAGCACCCCGAGCTGAGCGTCACCACTTTCGCCAGCGCGGAGGAGGCGGCCCGGGCGCTGGAGGAGGCGCCCCCCGATGTGGCGCTGGTGGACGTGTCCCTGCCGCTGGCATCGGGCGTGGACCTGCACCAGTTCATCCAGGACATGGCCCCGGGTACGAAGATCCTGCTCATGAGCGGGCACGGGCCGGAGTTTCTGAGCCATCAGGGGCTGCAGCCGGGGACGCCGTTCATCCAGAAGCCCTTCACGCGCGAAGACGTGCGCCGTGCGGTGCTGGCGCTCGCGGGGCAGGGGAGCGCGGAGGATCTGCCGCGCTTCAGCGGCTAGCGCCGCGCTCCTTGGATCCGCCGTTGCCGCGCACGCCCAGCGCGGCCCGCGCGGCGCGCGCCGCCTGCGCCAGCTCCGCGTCCCGGTCCCGCACGCGCAGCAGCGGATGGCCCGCATCCAGCGCGGCCGCCTCCCGCACGCAGTCCTCAACGATCCACGCCACCTCGCGCTGCTCGTACAGGTAGCCCGCCACGAGAGAGGCGCGCTGGCCCGAGGTGAGCGTGGCGGGGGAGAGTTCCGCGGGCAGGGGTTCAGCGGCGGGCGCGGCTGCGTCGTCCCCCAGGAGCCGCGCCGTGCTCACGTAGGCGCGGCGGTGCGGCGCGGAGCGGAGCCAGGCCAGGAGCGCGGCCGCGTCGGTGGGGGCGGATACCCGCTCCACCACGCTCGCACTGCCGCCGCCGCCGGCCAGGTCGGCCAGCGCGGAGCACGCGAACAGGTGGCGCTGCCGGTCGGGGCCGGCCTCGTCCGACCAGGCGTCCGCCTGGGCCTCCCGCATCATCTCGCGCCACCATTCGGGGGCCACCCCCGGATGGCGGATGGCGCGGCCCATGCCGCCCGTCCGCTCGACGCGGCGGACCAGGTTGAGCGCGTCGGTGGCCAGGCTGCGCATGCGCGCGCCCGACGTGTTGCTGGCGTCCTCGTGCTCCGTCATACCTCTTGGATCGTCTGTGCGTGCATAGCCGGCGTCCGGGGTGCGGGCCATCGACCACGACTGTCATGGGGAGCGGGAAGCATAGCGCTTTGGGCCGCTACTCTCCAGCCCTGGATCCCTTTAGATTGCCGTCATGACCACCAGCACCCAGGCCAGCGGCGCGCCGACGAGCGCCTCCGTCACCCCCGCGGCCGACTGGCGCACGGCCCTTCCCGAGGCCCGCCGCCGCTCCCTGCGTGCCTGGTTCTGGAGCATCGCCGGCATGACGCTGGGCGTGCTCATCATCGGCGGCATCACGCGCCTCACTCAGTCGGGGCTGAGCATCGTGGACTGGGATCCGCTCATGGGCGTCATCCCGCCCCTCGGTGACGCCCAGTGGCAGGAGGCCTTCGACCGCTATCGCCAGTTCCCCGAGTACCAGAAGCTGCGCGAGGGCATGAGCCTGGGCCAGTTCAGGTTCATTTTCTTCTGGGAATACCTGCACCGCCTCATGGCGCGCGCCATCGGCCTGGTCTTCCTGGTGCCGTTCGTCTTCTTTGCGCTGCGCGGCTGGTTGCGCAAGCCCCTCATGGTGCGCGCGCTGGGCCTCTTCGCGCTGGGCGCCATGCAGGGCGTGATGGGCTGGATCATGGTGGCCAGCGGGCTCGTGGACCGGCCCAGCGTGAGCCACTACCGCCTGGCCGCGCACCTCTCCCTGGCCTTCGTGATCTTCGGCTACGCGGTGTGGCTGGCGCGTGAGTTGAGGGTGGTAAGCCGCGCGGCTTCACTCCCTTCTTCCGCACTCCGGCTCCTGCGCCGGGGCCTGTTCCTGGTGGGGGCGCTGCTCGGGCTGCAGATCGTCTGGGGCGCCTTCGTGGCGGGGCTGGACGCCGGCTTCTTCCACAACACCTTCCCGCTCATGGCCGGGCGGTGGGTGCCCGCGGACCTGGCGCCCTACGATCCGGCCGTGGTGAACTTCCTGGTGCACCCCGTGGCCGTGCAGTGGCTGCACCGGGTGCTGGGCACGCTGCTGACGCTGGCGGCGCTCGGCCTGGGCTGGTGGGCATGGCGGGCCCCGCTGGACGCGCTCTCCCGGCGCTACGGCCTCACGCTGGCCGGCCTCACGCTCGGGCAGTACCTGCTGGGCGTGGTGACGCTGCTGCTGGTGGTGCCGGTGCCGCTCGGCGTGGCCCATCAGGCGCTGGCCATGGTGCTCTTCGGCGTCTGGGTGATGTGGGTGCATCACGCGCGCGTTGCGTTAACTTCAAGGCCATGATTTCAGTATCCAATCTCGAGAAGTCCTTTGGCGACCGCGTGCTCTTCGCGGACGCCTCCTTCCAGCTGAACGCGGGCAGCCGCTACGGGCTGGTGGGCGCCAACGGCTCCGGCAAGACCACCCTTCTGTCCATCCTGAGCGGGCATCAGGAGGCCACCAACGGTGGGGTGTCCATCCCGAAGAAGCTGCGCCTGGGCGTGCTCCGCCAGGACCAGTTCCTGTACGAGGACCAGGAGATCCTGGGCGTGGCCCTGATGGGCAATCCGGAGCTCTGGCACGCCATGGTGGAGAAGGAGAAGCTGCTGGCCCGGGCGGACCAGGCGTTCGACGCCGAGCGCTTCGGTGAGCTGGAGGACACGGTGCAGCGCCACGACGGCTACGCCGCCGAGGCGCGCGCGGCCATCATCCTGGAGGGGCTGGGGCTGCCCACCGAGGTGCACCGGCAGCCGCTCTCCACGCTCTCGGGCGGCTTCAAGCTGCGCGTGCTGCTGGCGCAGGTGCTGGCCGGCGCGCCGGACGTCCTGCTCCTGGACGAGCCCACCAACCACCTGGACATCCTCTCCATCCGCTGGCTGGAGAAGTTCCTGGAGGACTTCCGCGGCCCGGCGGTGGTCATCTCCCACGACCACCGCTTCCTGGACAACGTGTCCACGCACATCCTGGACGTGGACTACGCCACGGTCACGCTCTACACCGGCAACTACACCACCTTCGTGGAGCAAAAGAAGTCCGAGCGGGAGCGGCGCGAGAAGGAGATCGAGGGCCGCGAGAAGGAGATTGCGCATCACCAGCAGTTCGTGGACCGCTTCAAGGCCAAGAACACCAAGGCGCGGCAGGCGCAGAGCAAGGTGCGCATGATCGAGCGCATCGCGGAGGACCTGCACGAGCTGCCGGGCAGTTCGCGGCGCTACCCCAAGTTCCGCTTCGCGCAGCAGCGCCCGAGCGGCAAGGACGTGCTGATCGTGCGGGACATTGCCAAGGCATACGGCGGCAACGAGGTGCTGCACGGTGTGGAGCTGGACGTGCGGCGCGGGGACCGGCTCGTGATCATGGGGCCGAACGGCATCGGCAAGTCCACGCTGCTGAAGATTGCCATGGGCGTGGTGGAGGCGGACCGCGGCACGCTCACCTGGGGGCACGAGACCCGGCCCGGCTACTTCGCGCAGGACCATCACGAGCAGCTCGAGGGGTCCGACCGCACGGCGGAGGAATGGCTATGGGACTTTGCGCCGGGCAAGGACCGCGGCTTCATCCGTGGCCAGATGGGCATGATGCTCTTCAGCGGGGACGACGGGGCCAAGAAGCTGTCCGCGCTCTCGGGTGGCGAGGCCGCCCGCCTGGTCTTCAGCCGCATCATGCTGGAGCAGCCCAACGTGCTGGTGCTGGACGAGCCCACCAACCACCTGGACCTGGAGTCCATCGAGGCGCTGGTGGCCGGCCTGCAGAACTACGACGGCACCCTGGTCTTCGTCTCCCACGACCGCTGGTTCGTGAGCCAGCTGGCCACCCGCGTGGTGGAGATCGGCGCCGCCGGCATCCGCGACTACCACGGCAGCTACGAGGAGTACGTGCACGCCTGCGGTGACGACCACCTGGACGTGGACACGGTGGTGCTGAAGGCCACGCGCGAGCCGAAGAAGGGGCGCCGGAAGGAGCCCCCGGCGCGGGCCCGGCCCACCGGCAACGGGCGCGCGCGGAGTGGCGGCACCCTGGATCGCGGCAAGCTCGAGAGCCGGCGCGACGAGCTGACCGCGGAGATCGAGCGGGTGGAGGCGCGTGTGGCGGAGATCGACGCGGCGTTCGCGCGCGCCGGCTTCTACGAGCAGGCGGACCCCGACGAGATCGCGCGCCTCACCGCGGAGCGCACCGAGATGCTCGGGCGCGTGGAGCACCTCATGGCCGAGTGGGAGAGCGCGGAGCGGGAGCTGGAGGCCGTGGGGTCATGAGCGCGTTGGTGCGTGGCCGTTTCTGCTATGGCGGCCGGAGGGGCCTGGACGCTACGGTACAGGCGTCCACAACATGGAGCGCATGATGGAATACGCGGCGGCGGGATCCAGAACGTACAGTATCGAGGAGTACGCCGAGCTCCCGGACGAGGACGACGCGGTCGTGGAGCTGGTTGGCGGCATGCTGGTGCGGGAGCCGATCCCCGGTCCGGAGCACGGCGCGCTGACCGTGGATCTCGCGGCGGCGCTTCGCGCCCATGCCCGGCGGCGCGGCCTGGGGCGCGTCTACGCCGAGACCGGCTACATCCTCTCCACGTCCCCGCCCACGGTCCGCGGCCCCGACGTTTCCTTCGTTGCGGCGTCCCGCCCGGTCGTGCGGGGGACTCCGGGCGGCTACATCCAGGGCGCCCCTGACCTGGCCGTGGAGATCGTCTCCCCCTCCAACCGTGCCGGGCCGATGCAGGCGAAGGTAGCCGAGTACGTGAGCGCCGGGGCGCTCCTGGTGTGGGTGGTCTATCCGCGGAGCCGCACGGTAGCGGTGCACGTGTCCCGCACGGAGGTGCACATGCTCGGGATGGGCGACGCGCTGGACGGCTGCGATGTGCTGCCTGGATTTCGTCTTCCGCTCGCCGACCTGTTTGTCGACTGAGGTGCCGGTGCGCGCTCCCAGACAGGCGCTTCCCCGCCACTGATCGCCAATGGAGATCGGCCTCTACACCTTCGCGGAAACCCGCCTGGACCCCACCACCGGCCGGCAGCTGGCCGCGGGCGAGCGCCTGCGCCACCTGGTCGAGGAGATGGAGGTGGCCGATCAGGTGGGGCTGGACGTCTTCGGCATCGGGGAGCACCACCGCCCCGACTACGCCGTCTCGGCGCCCGCCGTGGTGCTGGCCGCCGGCGCGGCCCGGACCGAGCGCATCCGCCTGACCAGCGCCGTCTCGGTGCTGAGCTCAGACGACCCGGTGCGCGTCTTCCAGGACTTTGCCACGCTGGACCTGCTGTCGGGCGGGCGCGCGGAGATCATGGCCGGCCGCGGCTCCTTCACGGAGTCCTTTCCGCTCTTCGGTCAGGACCTGGCCGACTACGACGAGCTGTTCGCCGAGAAGCTGGAGCTGCTCCTGAAGGTGCGCGAGAGCGAGCGCGTCACCTGGTCCGGCCGCCACCGCCCCGCCATCCAGGACCGGCTGGTACTGCCGCGGCCCGAGCAGCAGCCGCTGCCCGTCTGGCTGGCGGTGGGCGGGATGCCGCAGTCGGTGGTGCGCGCGGCCACGCTGGGGCTGCCCATGGCGCTGGCCATCATCGGCGGCGCGCCGGAGCGCTTCAAGCCGGTGGTGGAGCTCTACCGCGAGGCGGCCGCGCGGGCCGGCCACGACCCCGCCACGCTGCCGGTGAGCATCAACGCCCACGGCTTCCTGGCGGAGGACGGCGAGCGGGCGGCCGACATGGCCTTCCCGCCGTTCGCCGAGACCATGACGCGCATCGGTCGGGAGCGCGGCTGGCCGCCCACCACGCGCATGCAGTTCGACGCCGAGCGCACCCTGCGCGGCGCCCTCTTCGTGGGCGGCCCGCAGCAGGTCATCGACAAGATCCTCTATCAGCACGAGCTCTTCGGCCACCAGCGCGTGCTCATCCAGCTCACGGTGGGGCCCATGCCGCACGCCGACGTGCTGCGCGCCATCGAGCTGCTGGGCACGGAGGTGGCGCCGGTGGTGCGCCGGGAGACGGCCGCCGGAGCAGGCGGATCGGCAGGTGGGATGGCAGGAGGCGACGCGTGCTCTTGAATGGCGGTGCAGCGCTACTGCTGCTGATGCTACCGCTGGCCATGGCATGCGACGGCGGCCCGCCACCGCGCGCGCCCGCTGGGGGGACACCGGTGGCGGATGCGTTGCCGGCGCCATCCGCACCGCGCACGCCGGCCACGGTGCGCTGGCTGCCGGAGGTCGTGCACGAGGGCACATTGCTGACAATCCTCGTCGCCGGCCGCGATCCAGTGCCGCGCTCGGTGAACGGCCAGTTCGCGGGCGAACCGCTACACTTCGCGCGCCGAGCGGACGGCGCGCTCATGGCTCTGGCGGCCGCGCCGCTCGACTCGGCGGGCACGCGTCTGCTCGCCCTGGAGCTGGACTACGCGGACGGCAGCGCGGAGACCCGCACGGTCGAGGTGCCGGTTGAGCCCGGCGCCTACCGGCTGGAGCAGCTAAGGGTGGCGCCGCAGTTCGGTCAGCCGCAGCCGGAAGCCATCCGACAGCGTATGGCGGAGGAATCCGCACGGGCGCGGCTGGTCTCAGAGCGTTCGCACGGCACCCCGCGGCTCTGGCAGCCGCCGCTGCTGGCGCCGCGCGAGAGCCGCATCACCAGCGGCTTCGGCCACGGCCGCGCGTTCAACGACGAGGTGCAGAGCCGTCATACGGGCACCGACTTCGCCGGTGCCATCGGTGCGCCGATACGCGCACCGGCAGGCGGAGTCGTAGCGCTCGTCGACGAATTCTATCTCGGCGGCGGCGTCATCTACCTGGATCACGGCGCCGGGCTCGTCACGGCGTACCTGCATCTGAGCGCGCAGGACGTGGCGGTGGGAGACGTCGTCGAGCGGGGCCAGGTGATAGGCCGTGTCGGGGCGAGCGGCCGGGTCACGGGTCCGCACCTGCACTGGATCGTGCGCTACGGCACGCATAGCGTGGACGGCATGAGCCTCCTGGAACACCCGCTGCTGGCGGCGCCGGCGGACAGCGCCACGGCCGGCGCTGATATATCGCATCATGATGGATCGAGCATGACGGAGTCCGTGATCGCCAGTCGGATCACGCGCTCGATGCCGGTGTCAGCATCGACGGTCACGCCTATGATGGCGTCGCCGGTGAAATACGGCGCGGGTTCGCGCGCGATGTCCGCCGCGACGCGCACGGCCCGCTCGAACTCGCCGGCGGACGAGAACACGTCGAAGACCCGCGACCCGTCCGGCTCCGGCCATTGTTCGACCCACAGGCGGCCGTCGGTCGCGGCGTACACGGCAACAAAGGACGGCAGCGAGTCGGGCAGTTCGCGGGCCTTTGCGTACTCCGACACGAGGAACACGTCCTCGAGTGGGACCGGCAGCGAGTCGATGCGGGCGCGCAGTGCGGCGAGGCTGTCGGGCGCGGCGGCGGCGGGCACCGGTCGGCGCGCGCGCGGGCCGTGGGTCACGGCAATGGTGTCGCCAGCGCGGTCCGTCTCGTACAACAGGTATGCGTTGCCCTCTCCGCCGATCACGGTCTGACGCCAGGTCATGGCCCACGCGGGCACGTGCTCGAACGGCACGTGGCTCAAGCCGCGCACGAGCCGGCCGCCGGTAGACGATGTCACGTAGTACGCGCGCCTCGTCCCCGAGATGTTGCCGTACGCGGGCACGCGCAGTGTGTCCTCACGCCCATCCGCCGCGTACCGCCGGTACGCATGGCTGGGCAGCTGGCCGGTCCGGATCGCCTGGTGCGGCTCGTAGAATCCGCCCGCGCTGTCGACGACGCTGCGACGCACTGCGTGCAACTGCTGACTGCCGTGCGGGAACTGGTGGACCAGCGAGTCGTACAGCCCGGTCGCGCCGTTGCGGGCAAGCACATGGATCGTGCGCACGTCCCGCACGTACAGCCTGCCGTCGGGGCCGAAGGTCATGTCGTACAGCCTGGTGAACTCGCCCGGGCCCCCACCGCGCCGGCCGAACCTGCCGACGTACGTACCGGCCGTGTCGTAGACCTTGATCTCCGACGACTGCGCGTCCGCGACATGGATGCGGCCCGTCGGGTCGGCCGTCACGGCAACGACATCGCCGAACATGTAATCCTCGGCGCCATCGATCACACCGATCATGGCCGTCATTTGCGCGTCGACCAGGACCGGATCAAACGAGTCGCCCTCGGCCGAGGGCTCCCCGCATGCCGGGACAAGCAACCACAGCAGCGCGGCGCGGCAGGTTCGTCTCATGGCGGGTCCTCCGCGAAGGATAGGGGCAGGAAGGTCCACCCATTTTTCGTCCCGGAGCCAAGGTAGGGCGGGTTGTCAGGGCGGCGCCACCGTTTCAGCCTGCAGGCACCAGCCGGTGGACCCTGACGCGCTCGCGGTCGACTTCATCCACGTAAATGCCGGCCACCCCTTCCGCGGTGGCGTCCCGCA
>Ga0214473_10007306_pt1 | contig 13124 bp, 14 predicted proteins | sample RVTome_7_FD_203509 | JGI IMG/M metagenome (GOLD analysis project Ga0214473, IMG submission 203509) | Soil microbial communities from uranium-contaminated site in the Upper Colorado River Basin, Wyoming, United States - RVT98D197 | ecosystem: Environmental > Terrestrial > Soil > Contaminated >...
GCCTCGCCGTGCGCGCCCTCGCTCTCATCAACCGCCCGGCGCCGTACGACGGCAGCCGGTACGTCTTCGCCGTCGAGCTTGCGGGCACCCCCGCGGCGGTCGATCGGTCGCGACGGGAGGTTGCCGGTCTGACCCCGCTCGAAGACCTCGCTAAGATGCCTGCGAACCAGCCCGGCGACAGCGATTCTCTGTTATGTAAAGCCTCCGTCCTCCCTTCCCGTCTCCCTGCCCTCATCGACTCCCTGGAGGCGCTGGAGGCCCCCCGGCTGCTGGCGTATCCGGCCGTCGGCGTCTGCTACGCCGCCTGGGCGTCGCCGCACGACACGGAGAGCATCGCAGGCGCGGTGCGGGAACTCACGTCCGCGGCGGGCGGCACGCTGGTCCTGGAGCGCTGCCCCCTCGACCTCAAGCGCCGCGTCGACGTCTTCGGCGAGCCTCCCACGTCCTTTGAGCTGATGCGGCGCATCAAGGAGCAGTTCGACCCGAACGGCGTCCTCAGCCCCGGCCGCTTCGTCGGGAGGCTGTGATGGCGACGAAGCGCCCCTTCGCCCCCAGCGAGGCCGACCTCTCCCGCTGCGTTCACTGCGGCCTCTGCCTCCAGCACTGCCCCACCTACACCGAGACGGGCCTGGAGGCGGAATCGCCCCGCGGACGGCTTTACCTCATAAAGGCGATCACCGAGGAGCGGATCGAGGCCACACCCGGCGCCCTCGCTCACCTGGACCTCTGCCTCCAGTGCCGCAACTGCGAGGCCGTATGCCCTTCGGGCGTCCCCTTCGGGCGCATCATGGAGTCCGCCCGCGCCGGCGTACTGGCGGGCGGTCGCGCCCCCCTTGCCTGGCGGCTGCGCGCCCTCTTCCTGCGGCAGGTCATCGCCAGGCCGGGCCGCATGACCGCGCTGGCCGCGCTCCTGCGGCTGTACCGCGCCTCCGGCCTGCGCGCCCTGGCGGAGCGACTGCCGTACCTGGGCGAGCGGCTCCTCCTGGCGCCCACGGTGTCCGGCCGCCCCTTCAGAGGTCGCGGCGTCCTGGCGCAGCCGCGGGGGACGCCGCGGGGCCGCGTCGCCCTGCTGACGGGCTGCATCATGCCCCACGCCTTCGGTCGCGTCCACGAGGCTACGGTGCGCGTGCTGGCCCGCAACGGCTTCGAGGTCGTGGCCCCGCCGGGGCAGGGCTGCTGCGGCGCCCTGCACGCCCACGCCGGCGACCGCGCGACCGCGCAGGCGCTGGCGCGCCGCAACGTCGATGCGTTCCTGGAGGGTGGGCTGGATGCGGTCGTCGTCAACTCCGCCGGCTGCGGCTCGACGATGAAGGAGTACGGTGAGCTACTGGCGGACGACAGCGAATACGCGGAGAAAGCCGAACGGCTTGCCGGCCTCGTACGGGACGTCAGCGAGCTGCTCGCCGCGCTGCCTCTCGAGGCGCCCAGCGGCCGCGTGGAGGCCACCGTCACCTACCAGGACGCCTGCCACCTGGCCCACGCCCAGCGCATCAAGGACGCGCCGAGAGCGATACTGGCCGCGGTCCCCGGCCTGCGCCTGATGGAGATGGAGCAGGCGGACCGCTGCTGCGGCAGCGCCGGCGTCTACTCGCTGGCGCACCGCGATATGTCCCTGGCGCTGCTGGACGGCAAGATGCGGGACGTCGCCACTACCGGCGCGGAGCTGATCGCCGCCGCCAACCCGGGCTGCATGGCGCAGCTGGAAGCCGGGCTGCGACGCCACCGCATGCGCGGCCGCGTCGTCCACGTCGTGGAGCTGCTGGACCTTGCCTACCGGCAGGCAGGCGAGGCTTACCGGCAAACCGAGCGCGGCGGCTCCTGACCCGATAAGGCGCGACCTTCTCGGCGACGCCCGTAGCCACATGGCCGGGTCGCCCCGCCGGTTCCCCTGTAACGGGCGCTGGCAATCGGCATCCTAAGCTTGTTCGGTCGCGCGCCTGCGACTGTCACAAGGAAGGGTTGCCCGATACCGAGTCTCCAACCGAGAGGAATAGGCAATGAAGCTGCGTCTGCTGTCGTTCAGTGTCCTGGCTGTCCTGGTGACGGCCCTGGTCGCGGGAATGGTCGCCTCGTCGAGGCCGGCCGGCGCCATCATCGCCATACCGGGCTCAACGTCCACACCAACTCCCACTCCCACGGCTACGCCGACGGCCACGGCCACACCTACACCTACGCCTACGCCCACACCTACGCCCACACCTACGCCCACTGCGACACCCACGGCCACGGCCACTCCCACTCCCACACCCACACCTACACCTACACCCACACCTACGCCCACTGCGACACCCACGGCCACGGCCACGGCCACGCCTTCGGCGTCCGCGACACCCGTCCCCACGACCACGCCCAGCTCCCAGTCCACGGGTGATCTGTCCTCGCTGACGGACCCGCCCACCGCTACGCCGGTGCCTGCGGGAAGGGCCGCCAACCAGCTTCCCAATACCGGCGGCGTCCCCGCGGATGGCCCTTCGCGGCCGCCCTACGGGCCGCTGCTGGCGGTTCTCGGCGGAGTTGTGTTGGCCGGGGTTGGGCTGACGGCGCTCCGGCAGGCAAGGCACGGCTAACGGAGGCACCGGCACGGGCGTATAATTCCCCGCGAAGGGCCCTTGGGTTCAGCCCAGCGGGAGGGAGCGCAGCAATGCAGCCCGAGACCAGATACGCCAAGAGCGGCGACGTCAACATCGCCTACCAGGTGGTGGGGGACGGGTCATTGGATCTCGTCTGGGTACCCGGATTCGTCTCCCACCTGGAGGTAGGGTGGGAGGAGCCTTCGTACAGACGCTTCTTCGAGCGCCTCGCGTCGTTCTTGCGCGTAATCATATTCGACAAGCGAGGGATGGGACTGTCGGACCGAATTTCCATCAACGAGCTGCCGACGCTGGAGCAGCGCATGGATGACATCCGCGCAGTGATGGACTGCGTTGGGTCGAAGCGGACGGCCCTGTTTGGCATCTCTGAGGGCAGCTCGCTCGCCGCCTTGTTCGCCGCCACCTATCCAGAGCGGACGTCGGCTCTAATCGTAGATGGATCGTTCGTTGGCTTCCCGGGCCTCAGGCCCGGCGAAGAACAGCTTCAGGGTTGGTTGAATGCGACGGAGCAGAACTGGGGCCAGGGGATGTACCTCCCGATGTTCGCGCCAGACAGGGCCGGCGACGAGCGTTTCAGGCAGTGGTGGGCCCGGTATGAGCGGATGGCCGCAAGCCCCGGTGCCGCCGTCGCAACTCTTCGCATGAACTTCCAGATCGACATCAGACACGTCCTGCCTACCATCCGCGTGCCGACTCTGGTCCTCCACCAGTCGGACGACGCGGCTGTGCCCCCAGATTCGGACCGATACATGGCGCAGAGCATCCCCGGCGCCAGGTATGTTGAGATGCCCGGCACCCACCACTGGCCGTGGATGGGAGATTCTGAAGCGCTGTTGGGCGAAGTCCAGGAGTTTCTGACCGGCGTCCGGCCCGGACCGGATCCAGACCGGGTGCTGGCCACGGTGCTGTTCACGGATATCGTCGGTTCCACAGAGCGCGCGGCGGACATGGGGGACCGCCGCTGGCATGACCTCCTGGACGGCTACTATGCCCTGGCCCGCCGCGACCTGGGCCGCTTCCGCGGCCGCGAGGTCAAGACCACGGGCGACGGCTTCCTGGCCACCTTCGATGGCCCGGCCCGTGGCATCCGCTGCGCCTGCGCCATCAGCGACGAGGCCAGGCAGCTCGGCCTCCCCATTAGGGCCGGCCTCCACACCGGCGAGTGCGAAATCATGGGCGAGGACATCGGCGGTATCGCCGTCCACATCGGCGCCCGTGTGGCGGCCCAGGCCGCTTCCGGCGAGGTACTGGTCTCCAGCACGGTGAAGGACCTGGTGGCCGGCTCCGGCCTACGCTTTCAGGACAGGGGTTCTCGTGCCCTGAAGGGAGTCCCGGAGGAATGGCATCTGTTCGCGGTCGAACTTGAATCGGCCCTGACAGCGGGGGCATAGGAGGCCGCTATGGGTAAGACCACCACCATCGGCAGCGTGGAGTTCGAACGCTACATCCAGAGCGCGTTCCGCCTCCAGAGCGGCGATACCGTCGTCTACGTGGACCCGCACCGGCTGGACGGCGGCCCTCCAGCCGACCTCATCCTCATCACCCACGAGCACTTCGACCACATGGACCCGAACGCCATCAACGCCGTTGCCACGGACGGCACCGTGATCGTTGCCAACGCGCCCTGCGCCCGCCAGCTCCAGGGGAAGGTCAGCGGGCGTGTGGTGTCCGTGCAGGAGGGCGACACGGTGACCGAAAAGGGCGTGGAGGTCCGGGCCGTAGCCGCATACAACGGCCACCACCCGCGCGGGTTCAACGTCGGCTTCGTGTTCCGCCTGGGCGACCAGACGGTCTTCCATGCCGGCGATACGGACCGCGTACCGGAGATGTCGCAGCTCGGAGAGATAGACGTCGCGCTCCTGCCCATCGGCGGGACATACACGATGGCGGAGGCGGAAGCGGCGGAGGCGGTGCGCATGATCCGCCCCAGGATCGTAATCCCCATGCACTACGGCTACGCCACCGGCGGCGACCCCGAGAAGTTCGCCTCGCTGGTGGGCTCCGACGCCGCCGTCGTTGTCCTCTAGCGCCACGCCCTTCGGCGAAATTCACCGGCTGTTCACCCGCGTTAGCCGTGGGTTAACTGTCGCCGGAGCCCTCTGGTGCAATACTAAAACCGGGTAGTGATGGATTCCTCAGGAGCAATCGCGCAGGTATCGTGGAAGTTCGTTTATAGAAGTCTACTACTAGATACAGAAAACCAGATGTATCAATCCCACCTTAAAGATAAGCTGATTTCCTCATCGAAAGGGTGTAACAGGTTTGCCTATCACGGCGTCTATTGTTCGTCCTGAATCCAGTGCTAGCCCTCGGTCTCCCCAACGGCCAGCGGTCCAGACAGGCCCGGCAGGCGACGAGGATCGAAGGAAAGGCAGGATGGAAACAACACTCGCCGGACGAACCACCAGTGCCGGCGCGGCTGCCCTGAAGACGCAACCCAGGGCGCGGCGCTCGCAACCCACCCTTCCCGCTCACAGCTCCCCGCTAAGCGAATTCGCGGAGCTCTACGATCAGTACTTCCCCAAGGTCTTCGCCTACGTCTACGGGCGCGTCCAGCACAAAGAGGCTTCCCTGGACATCGTCTCGGACGTCTTTGAGAAGGCGTTCGTCAAGAAGCAGTCGTTGCGCTCCGCGGAGGCGTTCGGCTCCTGGTTGTTCACCATCGCCCGCAACGAGGTGGCGTCCCACTGGCGCAAGGAGAAGCCGGCGGCCAAGGCGATGCAGGACGCGGCCTGGCACAACGAGCTCAACAACAAGCCGCCGAGCCCTGAGGACACCCTCCTTCACCGGGAGCGCGTCCACCATCTGGTCGGTCTCCTGCGACAGCTTCCACCCCGAGAGCAGGAGATCATCTCCCTGAAGTTCGACGCTGAGCTCACGAACCGTGAGATCGCAGAGATCCTGCACACCAGCGAAGTGAACGTACGAGTGACGATATTCCGCGCGCTCCGCAAGCTGCGAGACCGCATGGAGCAGCAGCAAGAGGTTCACTAGAGACATGCGAGACAAAGACCGGGCGGACATGCTGGCCAGGGCCATCGAGGAGATGGTCCGGGGCGGCCTGCCTGAGAACCTGGGCGATGAGGAACTGGAAGAGCTCCTGCAGATCGCCCGCATACGGTTGGACGCCGCCCGGATGGCATCCCAGACCGGCGCCGCGACGCAAGACGCCGTGCTGGAGCGCTTGATCGCCCGCCTGCACGTGCTCCACGGCGAGCGCAACGGCGGCGGGACAAACCCTTCAATTGTCGACTCTGCGGGGGATTTCGCGCCCGGCGATGACGACCCAGGGGACGTCGGCGTGCGTGAGCTGCAGGACGTCATCAGCATGCGGCACCGCGCGGCCGAGGATGCTGCCGGCATCGCCGAGCAGCACCGCGAGGCCGTCTGGCAGCGGGTCCAGACGCGCATCGGCGCCCACCAGGCGGAGAAGAGAGGCCTCCTCCGCTGGCCGTTCCAGCGGAGGAACCGTGAGGCCGAATACTTCGGCGCCGCCCTGGACCGGATGGTCCTTGGCGAGCCAATCTGGGAGGCTGAGGACTCCAGGCTGCAAGAGCTGCTGGGGGTGGCCCGGCTGCGGCGCGCGTCCAGCATGATGGAGGCCGCCAACCTGACGGACCCGTCCGCCCGGGTGTGGTCACGCCTTCGGCCGCGCCTGATGGCCCGCCTGATGGCGGCCCGGCGCCCGGGGGTGTTCAAGCGCCACGCCGCGGTGGCCTGGCCCAGGCTGGCCGCCGCCGGCGCTGTCGTCGCGGTTACCGTCGCAGCCCTGGGTCCGATACCGGCCACTGGGCTGGCGCACCATCCGGCCGCCGAGCTCGCCCGTTTCGTCGGCGGCCACATCGGCGTGAGCGAGACTTCGGCCCCGCCAAGTGTGCCGCCGGTGACCCAGGTTATCGAAGGCGCCGACCTGACGGCGGCGGACGCCAGCGCTCTTCTCGGCCTACCCGTTCACAAGTCGACCTTCGTTCCGTCCGGTTATCACGAGGCATCCGCCCGCTACTTCCCCACGCCTATCACCGCTGATGAGGGCGGCGTCTACGTCGTGTCCTACGAGAACTCCGTGGCGGGAACAAGCACCGGCAACCTCCTCGTCTTCCAGGAGCGCGCCTCTGACACCAGCATCGCGGTGAAGCAAGGTTACGCGGAGGACATCATGCTGTTCCGCACCGGTACTTCCGCCACCTACGTTAACGGGGCCTGGCAGCCCAGCGGCGGCAAGCTGACGTGGGGAGAGCCCGGCGCCCAGACCCTCGTCTTCGACCTCGGCGGCCTGCGCACGATTATCCAGACCACCGCCGCGGACATCTCCCTTACGGACCTCGTGGCCATAGCTGATAGCCTGGCGGTACAGGCCACGCCCACCAACTAAGGCATCGACCCCCTCGATACACAGTGAGGGCCCCGGGTTCGGGGCCCTCACTGTGTCCTCTACGTTAAGTGTCTACTCCAGGTCTTCTCTCATCCGCTTCTCCCGCTGCATCTCGTACAGCAGGTTCTCTACAACCATCAGCAGGAGGAGGACCTGGCGCTGCTGGCGGCGGGGCATCCGCGCCAGCATGTGCAGGAGGTCAGGATCGACCTTCTCAGCCAGGGCGAGGCGGTCCTCAGGGACTTCCGCCATACGCTAGCCCCGGACTCGCGAAGGGTGGGCGTTGTGGCGGAGCTCCTTGCGAACCGGGCGCCCGTTCTGCGGACTTTGCGCCGGCGCCGGCTCCGCGGCCGCGCCTTCGCTCTCCTCTCCGTCACCCACAACCGTCTCCACACCCTCCAGCAGGAGCAGCAGGCGCCGCTGCCGGTCTCTGGGCAGGTGGCCCAGGTACCGCAGCAGATCGGGGTCGATGTTCGACTCGTAGCCCTCGTACATCGTCTTGAGGATCCGTACTGTGGGGTAGCCGGCCGCCTCGAACAGCTCATCGGGATCGATGTGCATCGCCTGGGCAACGCGAAGCAGCACGGAGGCGCTGGGGTTCTTCACCTCACCGTTCTCCAGCTGCGAAAGGTATCCCTGGCTGACGGACGCGTTGCCCGCCAGTTGGCCCTGTGTAAAGCCGAACTCTTCCCGTAGCTCTCTTATCCTATCGCCAAGTCTCATTAGAGAATCTCCCCTCCACGTAAGGGTCTGAATGATTGTCCTCTGTTGCTCCAGTCATGTCAACAGACGCTCGTTGCCCGCCGGGGCGGCCGGGTTGCCAGGCCTCGCACAGCGGCCGGCGTCCATCCCTATTGCTCCATCACCAGCTGATCGCCCGTCTCTACGCCCGCCTGAGCCGCGGCGCCCGCGTTCAACTCCAGGGCGCTGTGAGCGCCGCCGAAGGCCACTGATACACGGAACGGCTTCATCTCCGGCACCACCTTGACCACGCGCAGGGAGCGGTCCAGGAACACGATGTCGATAGGAAACCGCATGAACGCGGTGTGGATTGAGGAGCTGGGCTTCAGGAGCAGGCCCGCGTCATCCGGGAGCGCCTTGCGGCCCATGAGGCCCCAGAAGCGGGACCAGACTCCGTCCGCCAGATGGACGTCCTGGGCCACCACAGTGCCCCTCGTCTCATCGATGATCCGCGGCATGGTTGGGTCTACCCCCGGTCAAGGATACTAGAGACGCCGGCCGGCCCTAGCCGACCTCGACAGGCGTCTCCCGCTCCATCCCCCGCAGGAACCGCAACAGGTAGCCCTGCTGCTCCAGGGACAGACGAGCCAGAAAGCGAAGGAGGTCCGGGTCTACGGGCGTTTCGTACTCCTCATCGCCGGCAGCGCCCAGCGCGTCGTGGTAGCCTGCCGCCTCCAGAAGGCAGCGCGGGTCCACGTGCAGGGCCTGCGCCAGACGGAAAAGCACGGCGGCGCTGGGGTTCTGCACCTCATCGTTCTCGATCTGAGACAGGTAGCCCTGGCTCAGCTCCGCCTGCGCGGCAAGTTGCGCCTGGCTCATCCCGACCTGCTCACGCAGGCCACGAATCTTCGGCCCGAGACCCATGCCAACCACCTCTCCCATTTACGTACCCGTCAGCGAAGTGGCGATCCGTATGATCGCCGGACCCAGGATCACGAGCATGAACGCCGGGAAGATGAAAAGCACCAAGGGGAAGATCATCTTGATGGGCGCCTCATGCGCGGTCTGCTCCGCCCGCTGCCGGCGGCGCGTTCGCATCTGATCAGACTGCACGCGCAGCACCTGAGCGATTCCAACACCAAGCTGCTCCGCCTGGATGATGGCGTTGACGAAGCTGGTGAGCTCCTCCACGCCAATCCTGTCGGCCATTTCAGTAAGCGCCTCCCGGCGCAGCTTGCCCATCGCCACTTCCCGCAGCATCCGGGTCAGCTCAACAGTCAAGGGGCCGCTGCTCTTCTCAGCCACGCGGGCGAGGGCGCCATCCAGGCCCAGACCGGCCTCGACGCAGGTGGTCACGAGGTCCAAAGCATCCGGGAGGGTCTTGAGCACAAGCTTCTGGCGGGCCCCAAGCCGTCCCTTGAGCCAGAGACCGGGAAACATCCAGCCCACGGCGGCGAACATTAGCACCACCAGCGCCTGCTGAACGCCCACCGCGCCCCAGACGACCACGACTGCGGTCAGCATGAGGCCGGAGATAAGGAAGACGCTGATCATCCAGAACACGACGTAAGCGTTTACGGACATGGGGCTGCCGGCCCTGATCAGCTGCTTCTCAATGTTGGCCAGCACTCTCGCCGGCAGAACCGACGTGGCGGCATTCGCCAGTGCCTCAACGCTGGGCAACAGTACACGCTCGGAAAACGGTACGCTAAGGTCGGCTTCCCCTTCAACTGTGTTAGCATTGCGCGTCCTGAAATCCTGCATCCGCGCCTCAATCAGGGAAGGAGAGCGCCGGGCCAGGCCCATGATGAGACTGGCTACCGCCAGGAAAACCAGGACTCCGATGATTGGGATGAGCATGGCCAACCTCTAAATCTCTATCGCCAGTAGCTTCTTCATAGACGTCGCGCCCAGAAACTCCAGCCCCGCCGCGGCCAGGAGCATGATGCGTCCCGCTGTCGTCGTGAACAGCAGCCCCATGTAGTCGGGGTTGATGAGCATGAACAGGGCCCCCATGCCGATGGGCAGGCCACCGATGATGATGCCGGTCATCCGCTGCTGGGAGGTGAGGACCGCGATCTCGCCGCGGATGCGCTCCCGCTCGCGCATGGTGAACGCGACCTTTTCCAGTATCTCCGCAAGGTTGCCACCGACGGTGCGCTGGATGTTGATGGCGGTGAGCACCATGTCCAGGTCCGCGCTGCCTATCCGTTCGCCCAGGGCCTGAAGGGCGTCTTCGGCGCTCATCCCCAGGTTGGCGTCACGGAGCATGCGCTTCAACTCCGTGGCGAGAGGCGCATCGAGCTGCTTGCCCGCGAACTCAAAGCTCTGCATCAGTCCGTAGCCGGACTTCAGGGAGTTCGCCACCATACCCAGCATCTCTACAAGCTGACCGTTCATCTTCTTGCTGCGGCTGGCCCGCTTTGAGCCAACCCAGATAGCCGGCAGGGCGTAGCCCAGCACCGCCAGACCGCCCGCGAAGATGAAGGCGAACACTCCCCGGCTGAAAACGAAGGGGATCAGCAGGAAGAGTAGCGCCATCGCGTAGCGGATGATGTAATACTCGCCCACTCGGAGGGGCAGGCCCGCCCTCTCCAGGTTGATGGCAGCCTGCTCCGAGCCACGGAGCTGGGCCAGAAAGGCGCTAAAGATGGGCAGGCCGCTGTAGGAGCGCTTTCGCAGAACGGGGCCTTCGGCATCGGGCACGGGGCCCGCCTGCCGATCGCTCTTGAACGACTCCAGCCGCTCCTCCATGGCGCTGCGCCGGGAAGCGCGTATGCCGACGACGAAGGAGAAGACGGCCAGCGTAACCGAAGCGGCGATGACGATCAGCAGAGGGTCCATCGCTTATCCTCCCCTGATCGGCATGAATACGGTTTCCGGGAGTTGGATGCCGGCCAGCGTGAACTTGTCCGCGAAGGTCGGCCGCAGGCCGGTGGCCGTCATGTGGCCGAGGATCCGTCCTTCCGCGTCCACGCCTGTCTGCTTGAACTGGAAGAGGTCCTGCAGCGTTACGATCTGACCTTCCATGCCGGTTATCTCGGTGATGTGGGTGACCCGCCTGACGCCATCGCTGAAGCGGGCGAGCTGCACTATCAGGTGCAGGGCTGAGGCCACCTGCTCACGGATCGCCCGGTCGGGCAGGTCCAGGTTGGCCATCATCACCATGTTCTCCACGCGCGCAAGCGCGTCGCGGGGGGCGTTGGCGTGGACCGTGGACAGCGATCCCTCGTGGCCGGTGTTCATCGCGTTCAGCATGTCGAACGCTTCCGGTCCGCGGACCTCGCCGATGATGATCCTGTCGGGCCGCATGCGCAGGGTGTTGCGCAACAGGTCCCGCTGCTGGATCTCGCCCTTGCCATCGATGTTGGGCGGCCGCGCTTCCAGGCTCACAACGTGAGGCTGCTGCAGCCGCAGCTCCGTGGGGTCCTCAATCGTAATGATACGATCACTCTCAGGAATGTACGCTGAGAGGGCGTTCAGGAACGTTGTCTTACCGGTGCCGGTACCACCGGAGATCAGGATGTTCAGGCGGATCTTAACGCAGGCCTTGAGGAACAGCACCACCTCCGGGACGATGGTTTGGGCGGCCACCAGTTCGTCCATCGTCAGTTTGTCCTGCCGGAACTTACGGATGGTGATGGTCGGGCTCTTGGGGGAGACCGGCGGGATGATGACGTTGACACGGGAGCCATCGGGAAGGCGCGCGTCCACCATGGGCGACGATTCATCGACACGGCGGCCCAGCGGCGCCACGATCCTCTCGATAATCCTCTGGACGTGATCGGCGTCCCTGAAGCGAATATCGCTCAGGTAGATGATTCCCTCGCGCTCGAAGTAGACCTCGTCCGGGGCGTTCACCATGACCTCAGACACTGAGGGGTCACGGATCATGCCGTCTATCGGGCCGAGTCCGACGACTTCGTCCACCACCCTGGCCACGATCTGATCGCGGGTGATGCCGCCCACAGAGGGCATCTCCCGCCGGAGAACGGTGTCCGCGGCCTGTTCAACCAGGTGCCGCCGCTCTTCGGACGGCATTGAGCTGATCTGATCGGCATCCAGCTCCTCGATCAGCATCTGGTGAAGCCTGAAGATCAGGTCCTCCATATCCTCGTTGTGGCGGCCGGGGGTGGTCCGCACAGCGGCGGTCTCCGCCCTGGCCAGGGGACCTTGAGTACGATTGCTACCGGGTTGCCAACTGGGCATCTCTCTACTCCACCTTCACTTCGGCTTTTTCTTCAGTCAGGGGTGAAAGGATCTTGCCGAATAGACCCTTGGCCTGCTTTTGCTGCTGTGGGGCCTGCTGCTGCCGCACGCCGCTGAGGACGAAGGCCAGCTCCACCATGCTCTCAGCAGCCTTCGAGGTCGGCTTCGCCACTACCACCGGCATGCCCAACTGGGTGGACGTGCTGATGTTGCGATCGTAGGGGATGGACCAGAACACGTCCCGGCCCAGCATCCGCTTCACTTCCTGCGGCTGAACGTTGGTCGCCTCGTTCGTGGAGTTGATGACCAGCTTGACCTTCTCCTGAGGGAAGTTCCACGAGCGAAGCATATCTATGGCGAGCAGCGTGTCCTTGAGGCTCGCCATGTCCACCGTGGCCACCAGGAGCACCAGGGTCGCGAGCTCCAGCGCCCGCGCTACGATGTCGTTGAACGTCCCCGGTGTATCCAGGATGACGTAATCATAGGTCTGGGCCAGCAGCGTCACCACGCGCTCAATGTGGCCGGCGTGGACGTTGCGCCAGTCCGTAGGCCGGACGGGCGCAGGCAGTATCGTCACTCCAGTGTTGTGCGTGTAGAGGCAATCCTGGAGCATCTCCCGGTTGATCTCCTCCTCGGGCATCGCCAGGTCCGCAATGCTGCGTTCCACCGGGATGTCCATGAGGATGGCGACATCGCCGAACCGGGTGTCCAGATCCACCAGGGCGACCGACTGGCCGGTCTTCTGGACGATGGCGGTGGCCAGATTGGTCGAAATAGTTGTCTTGCCAATGCCACCCTTGGCGCCGAACACCGTCAGTACGGTGCCGCAGGCCACCGGCTCATCCGTCTCGCCGGCGATCCGGGCCCGCTTTCGCTCTTCCTGGGCGAGCACGCCGTGGATGGAGTTGATGAGGTCTTCTTCGCGCACCGGCGTGACCAGGTAATCGGCCACTCCGGCCAGCATCGCCTTCCGGATGCTCGCGGGGTCCTTGATGGAAGAGTAGGCGACTATTGGTGACTGCGGCAGCAGGTCCGCCACGGCCTCCACCGTCTGAAGCGCCCTGACAACCGGCTCCTCTACCGCGATGACGATGACGTCCGGTTCGGCCTCCTTCGCCAGAGAGACGGCTTCGATTCCGTAGCCAGCCTCACCCAGCACCGCGAATCCTGAGAGGGCCAGCATCTTCTGGACCTCGGACCGCGCGACCTGGTCCTGGTCTATTACTATGACTCGAGGATTTCGTGCCATTTTCCCTACGCTCCCAATTACC
>Ga0214473_10007307_pt1 | contig 13124 bp, 19 predicted proteins | sample RVTome_7_FD_203509 | JGI IMG/M metagenome (GOLD analysis project Ga0214473, IMG submission 203509) | Soil microbial communities from uranium-contaminated site in the Upper Colorado River Basin, Wyoming, United States - RVT98D197 | ecosystem: Environmental > Terrestrial > Soil > Contaminated >...
AACCCCGAGGACGCGAAGTCCTTGCGGAGCTCCATGGTCTCGGGGTCGAGGTAGGGCTCGAGGTAGACGAAGAGGTCCGGGGTCGCGAACGCATCGGCAAGGAGCCCGGCGAACGCACCGCCGGCTTCCTGGGTGGTGATGATCGTCGGCTCCGCCGGAGCCTGCTTCTTTCGCGCGGTAGGCGCCGCCCGGGGCAGCGACTTGCTCGTGCGGCTCCGAATCGTCTCAGCCTGCTCGAGCTCGGCCTCGCGCTCCTCGAGGTCCGCCTTCTGCATCGCCTGGCTGACCGCGGTGAGCTGGTACCTGGCCCCCGCCCCCGGCTCGACCGTCGATGTCCAGAACGCATGTCTGGGCACCTCGTCGACCGAGTCCTGGCTGACCAGGAAGTAGGCCCCCGAGTCCGGGGCGTAGTAGATGCGGACCGGCTCGCCCCAGTCGCGGGCGCGGGATCGGGCCTTGGCCATGACGTGGTCTGGGATCTCGAATTTCGCCTCGAATTTCGCCATGGCCGGCATTCTATCACGACTCGGCGGGGCCATAGGTAAGGTCGACGACCTTGAGAAATGCCTTGCAGGCGGTCTCGGCATCTCGCATGGGGATGATGAGCTCACCCTGCTCGGTCCGAGCAGCAGCGAGCCGGATCTCGCCCCAAAGGTTATCAATGGCCTCAAAGACCAAGCCTCCGGCCTTCTCCGGGTTGGTGTCGAAGAGCGGTGCCGGGTGCCTCCGAGCGAAGCATGACTTGCAGACCGCTTGGTCGTTGTCGATCTTCGCCTCCATCTTGCCCACGAAGGAGATGTGGCAGTCGTGGCACCCCTGGATCGGGATGCAGGCGCCGGCGCCACAGGTGCAGTGCTTGTCGTGGGCCTCCACCGCCGCCCGGTCAGATGGAAAGGCGTCACACTCGTCGCAACGCTCGATCCCCTCCAGGTCCACGCCGATATTGAAGTGGGCCCACCCCCGACACCCTCGAGAACACTTGCCCATCAGTGGTACCTCCCGCTCTCTGCCTCGATCGTGCCGCAGCAACCACAGCACGGAGCATCCTCGCACCGCCCGCTTCTGTTCTGGATGACCACCGCCCCGGAATTGAACCGGGTCTCGATGACCTCGGCGCGTCCGGCCGAATGGCAGTCGAGGTGCGCCACGTAGTAGCGGCCCCGAAACTGCCACATGCGACCGCCATTGGCCGGCACCGTGGCTCCGCAGAAGTGACATACCTGTGAACGTCTGTTGGCTCGCATTTGGCTTTCCTTTCTGGTCGTTATGCTTCCTGATGTGAGTCTCCAGCGGAGTCGTCGAGCAGAAACGAACACTCCCTGATCGCCAAAGACCCGGTGTGGTAAACGTCCCGTAGTGGAATGTGATTCCCCCCTAGTCGTTCCAGTAGATGGCCGAGTACCAGCAAGTGCAGGACTCTGCGAAAAGACCCTCACGCTCGAGGGCCGCTTGCATGTTGCGGTAGGCCTTCACGTCCTCGTAGGCGACGTTGAAGTACGGGGCGAGCGGTGGTCCATCGTGAACGACGATCGCCAGGGAATCGCAACCGTAGGACTCACCGCGCTCGCTCCACTCCTTTGGAGTGTAGAAGTACCGCCCTTCTGGAAGTGGAACGTCGTCGTTCATCTCCATGTAGACGTTCTCTACCGTTTCGATGACGACCTCGCTCACAATCTCGCGGAGCTCGAGGTCGATCTCTCCGAGCCGGTGTTCCTCTCGCAGGACTTGATTCTGCTGGGCCACGCGGCGCTTGAGCGCCTCAAGAAGTTGAGCGTTCATCGGGTTTCTCCTTTCCCGGTTACCCACCGGGGTTCTGGGGATAGTTCCCCGGCTGCGCCCGCGTTCCCACCGGGAAAACGAGCACAACCTGGGCGCTATCAGACGCGCATTGGCATGACGACCGCGCTCATGCCGTTGTCGGCGTGAATGTGGATCGGGCCAAGTGCGTCACCGGAGAGGTCGATCGTCATCGTGGTGACCGAATCCGGTATCGCGTCCACCACGTAACGCGGGTTGACCGCGAGCTCGTGGTCCTCGCTGAGCGGTGCGTGCAGTTCCAGAACCTCGGTGAACTGTTCGGTTCTCACTTCGAGGGTCGCGCCGGAGAAGAGGAGCCTCACCCCCTGGGTGTCCATATTCTCGGAGGTCTTGGCCGCAAGGCTTACCGCCTCACGAAGCGCCGTGGCGTCTACCACTGCCCGCGCGACGGGCTCGCTCGATGGGATGATCCTGTCGACCGGCGGGTAGTCGCTGCAGTCCGAATCCTTGTCGCTGCCGCGCTGGATGAGCTCCGCGCCGCCGATCTGCCACCGCCATGCCGGCCCTCGATCGGCCCTGCTCGAGTCGGCGAGCTCGAGCCGGACCGTGTTCGCTGACTTGCACGCGGCCAGGAGGAAGTCGACGTGCCTCCCGGGGAAGCCATGCATGCGGTCAAGGGTGGTCACCGGCGCGATGCTGAGCCTGTGGCCATCGGTCGTTACCAGCCCCAGTCCCGGGATGATCGCCACCTTGCTCAGCTGCTCCCGTGTCTCGTCCTTGCAGACCGATCGCGACACGAAGGCGAGCGCTGAGCGAAACTCGGCAGCGTCCCACTCAATCAGGCGGTAGTGGGCCCTCGGCAGCGGAGCCGCGGGCCAGCTGGAGTCGAGGTTCTGGAGCTCCTCGGTGACCTTGAACTTGCGACCCGCGATCTCGAGGGATAGCTCCGAGTCGGTGCGCCCGAGCTTGACCGAGTCGCCCTTCGTACTGCGAAGAACGGTCACCAGGTTCTTGATTGGCACGGCGATCCGCCTGAGCGCCTCGACGCGGCCGTCCACTCGCGCCGATGCGAACTCCACGAGGTTGGTGGCGTCGACCTTCAGGGGTCCATCGCCACCGATCACGCAGACACCGTAGACCGGGAGGTTCGAGGTGGCAAAGGATGGTTTCCCTCCGGCCCCCTTCGCCACGAGTTGAAGGGCCTCCAGGAGTTCCTTCCTCCCGACGACCATGCCGCCCGGCGAGATATCCGGCTCCTGTTTCTTCGCTGCTCTTGCCATGATCGCTTTCCTTTCAGCGGACCCACGAGGGCCACTCGTTCCGTGGTTGTCCGAGGATCGACGCGACGTCTCGCGCCGCGTGACGGCCGGCGGGATTCAGCATCCGCTGCCAGGCACCAACGCTGGGCGCCCACTTGAACCCCAGTCGCTTCATCATCGAACAGGTGACCGAGTCTGGCCGCGTGTCGAAGTAGACGCGGATCCGATTGTCGCTGCCGTTCTCCTCGATTTTCCAGCCCTCCCCCTCGAGCGAGAGCTCGGGAGCGGTGGCCTCCTTCTGAAGGGCTTCGATCCGCATCTTGACGGAGCGGATGTTGCCTCCCATGTTGGCAAGAACGTACTTCGGGAGTTGCTCCGTGCCCTCCTTGCGGGCCCTCTTGTTGTAGGCCTTGTACTCCTCTCGCTGGGTTTCGAGCTTGAGGAGTTTCTCCTGGAGCTTTCCCACAGCGCCGGGGTCGTCGCTGCTGATGCCGCCCTCGCCTAGGTGGGCCGCCCGCACTTCCAACTGGGCAGCGTGTTTGGCGGTATCGACAGCCTTGTGCAGGTTGCTGTCGATTCGTGCAAGGTCTCGGCGGTGGCGCCGTTCCGAGTGGTGGCCAACCAGGATCGGTTGCCCCGTCGGGATGATATCCATCATCCGATGCGCGGTCTTGTCGGCCGCGATGGCCTCGCGGCGCAACTTGGACGCCCTCTCCTCCAACCTCTCTCGCTTGGCCTCCAGCTTGGCCGCGTATTCTTCGCTGGTCATGTCATGTCTCCCTTCCTCCGTAGAGTCTCTCGCGGATCGCCTGCGAGGATTCGCAGCGCGGCCCCTTCAGGCACTTCAGGGACGTGTTCCCGATCTCGGTCGAGAACGGTATCCCTATCATGTTGGCGTAGAGCTGGACCCGCCGGTTGAAGCTGGCCCTGGCGTTGGCGGAGCAATCGCACCGGAGGTTCCGTCCTCCCGCGATTCCGGCTCCACATGGGCACACGGTTGCCGACGCGACGACCATGACATGGCTGTCGGCAAGTTTGGCCCCGATCCCCTGCACTACCGCCGCGTGAAACTCGGGAAGCTGATCGAGGAAGAGTACCCCGTAGCGGGCGAGGTGGAGTTCACCCAGGCGAATCGAACCCCGGATCTTCCCCCCTATCGCGCCCGGCATACTCACGGTGTGGTGCGGGGCGCGGAACGGGGGCTCATCCGAGAACGAGAACGGGCCAGGGCCATCCACGAGTCGGTGGTTGAGCCCGGCCTTGAGGTAGACCATGCCAAGCTCTTCGGACTGGTTCTGCTCGAGCCTGGGGAGGATGGTCGGGATTCGCCTCGCGAGCATGGTGCCACCGATCCCCGCGGGGCCGCGGAGTAGGATGTGGGAGCGGGACACCGCCACATCCTCGATGGCCTTGATCGCGGGAGCAAAGCACTCCGGGACGTCGGAGAAGTCTACGTGCATTTCAGTCCTCCTCGGGTGGATTGTCTTGGCAGTACCCGTCGCCCTCGGAAACCTGTTCCAGGGTCGTCTCGCCGAGGTCGATGGACCACTGAGCCCCACAGGCAAAGCACTCCAGCCACTTCAGCCCGTGTTCCTCGAACTCGGACCAGGGACCGTTGTGGTCGAGGGGTGCCAGGAGATGATCGACGGTGAAGAATGTGGTCATGGTCAGTACCCCATCGCTTCCGCGGTGTGATCGCGGTGGTAGTAGTCCTCGCCGTCGACCCACACGGGAAGCATGGTGTCGGGATCGGAGTAGGAGGGGGCGACCTTCCCGTCGTCCCAGTACGCCACTCCGCCGTCTTCGTGGCGCCCGTCGCAGTCACGCTCGCGGATGAACCACTGGCGCACCACGACGGATCCGTCGTACTCCCACGACTGGTAGACCGAGCGGAAACCCTCGTCGGTCCGCTCGCTAAAGAAGTGTTCCAACGCTTCCTCCGGCCGAAGCGTGAGCTTGACGAATCCGCCATTGATGTAGATCCAGAACCTTGCGTTCATGACCCTACCTTTCAGCTGTAAACGAGTAGAAGTTACCGTCCCCGACGATGATGTGGTCGAGAACGGGTATACCAAGAAGGTCGCCAACCTGCCGCATGCGGTCGGTTAGGATCTCATCGTCGGGCGATGGGCTCGAGTCTCCGCTCGGGTGGTTGTGCGCGGGGATGCACCTCGACCCCGGTCAAGGTCCCAAGCGCCACAATCTCGTACCCGATCACGAAACCCCGGACGTCGAGGAAGACCGCGACGAACATCTCGCGACACGATCCGTCCGCGATCTGGTAGAGAAGGTCCACTACACATATGCCATAGCGGCACCGGGGAGAGTCGAACTCCCTTCGGGCTATCATCCGCCGGGATCCGTCCCGGTCGATGCCGTGTTTCCCGGTGATTCCCGGTCGATTCCCGGAGAACCACCGGGCAATGCTAGCGCGCCAGGTCGTGTACCGCGTGGAACGCCGCCCCCGCAACGGTGTAATCGTGCGGCAACCCAACCAGATCGGCGATCTTGTCGGCCCACACCACCGCGATAGGGTGCGCGTTCGCTTGGTCCGTACTCAGGTCGTGAGCGAGCAGGTCACTCATCGCGCGGGCGAACGAGTGCGCAACCCCCGAAAGGTTGCAGGCGTCCTGAACGGCGAGCGCCTCTACGGCGAGATCTCTGATACTTCGCATGTGTTCTCCTTTGCGTCAGTAGATGACCGAAACGCACATTCCGTAGGACGTCGTCGCGAGACCCGCGGCGAGCCTTTTCCGCTCCCCGCCGACCGAATACTCGGTTTCGGCCGGGATCACGAACTCCTCCCCGAGACCGAGGTACGTGGAAACGTCCGCGCCAAAGATCAGGAAGTTTCCGTCGGAATCGCGATCGGCGCCGACGACCGACAGATAGCTGAAAAGCTCGGATCTCGAACCTATCCAACCCATTTGCCACCCTTGTTCCTTTCAGTGTCCAATCGAAAACGTCAGCGCAGCTGTCACCGCGCGCCTGACGCACCCATCCTTGCCCCAATGGGCGGACGGGAAATCAGCGAGCCTTCTGGCCCGCGAATTTGGTCTGGCAGACTTCGGGATATACCCGCTTGTGACTCGCAAGACCGCGGCACCGGTGCGGCGGACCACCACGTAGTGGTTATCCCCGACTGGAAACGCGATCATTGAAAGCCTTTCCGAGCGCAGAAATGCACTCTTCGCAAAGAAAGATCATCACATTGGGAAACGCAGGGAAAGCTACCCCGCGCGTTTCCCCGCGACGTTTGCATGATTCACAGTTAGTCACGCCGAAACGCCAAAAGCCCCGGGGTTTCCCCCGGGGCTTTGTGCTGACTCGTCTACCTAACCCTTCTTGACGACCGCGTCGCGGGCAGCTGCCGCCATGCTTGCATCCCACCGATCGCCGACCAACTTCTTGATCTTCAGGGCAAGCGCGCGCTTGACGTCCTTCGCGATGTCCGCCCCCGAAACCTCGACTGCGCCGAGTCCCGGGATACCGGTGGGGACGAAGTATCTGGCGTCTCCCTTGACGGTCAAGGTCGGAGTGGTCTCAAACAGGGTGATACTGGTGTTTTCGCTAGCCATCTCAAATCCTCCACAAAAAGACGCGGTACCGCGCGCGCAAGCCAGCGGAATTGCTAGCTTTCGCCGCAGTACCTAGTATTGGGACCCGGGGCAATCGGGCACAACGACCCCCGGAGGTATTCCTGACGCGCTGCGTCGGGAACCTGTCCCCGGGTATTCCCCGGGGCAACCCCGGGAAACCCCGGGGGAACGACCTATCTAGACCGGGGTATTGCAGGTGCCGTACCAGGATTCTACCGGAGCCATTACAGGTAGTTACCGGGGGTCCACCGGGGTAATCCGGAGATGTGTGGTGTCATTGACCCGGGTGTCCCTTGCAACACTGAACAAAGACGCAGTATACGCCCCCCACAAGCCCCCATTCGCCTTGGGCTGTCCAGGGTACCCGGGGGAATACCCCGGGGTACCGGGCTGATACGGGCATGGGGGGGGGCTCCACGGGGGCAGCTGGGGGGGGAATTCGGGGGTTTCGGGGGTCAGGTAGGGCGAGTAGGTTGGGGTTCCGGGGGGTCTGGTAGGGGGTTGGCTTGTGACGCACAAGCGACCTGACGGGTTAGCATATGCTAGCGCGGGACCGAACATTGCGCCGAAACAGCGCGCACCTTGCTACGCCGCAGCGCGCACCTTGCATCGGAGATGTGCTACGGTGGCCCATCTCCGGAGGGTATCTGTGCGCGAAGAAGAAGAGCTCGAAACGCCAACCACGCAGCCCACCACGACACTCGGAGCCGCCACACTCGGAGCGGCCGGCCCGATCTCGGCGACACCGCCAGCGGCGCTCGGGTTCACGCCAGAGAACGTGCCCTGCCTACGCGGGTGCCGGCACTACTTCGTCACCCGCGACCACTTCGACGCGATGAACTCGGGCCGGCGCTTCGTCGAGGCCACGCATCTCTGCACCGCGGTGCCCTGGCAGCTCGACTTCTCAGCCGACGAACCGCCATACGAGTGCAATCGCTGGGACCCGCTGCAGACTCACGAGATCGGTCCGCTCGAGAAGCGGCGCGAGGACTACTACCGCGAGAACCCGAGCCACATCCCTCTTCCGCTCGAGGAGAGGTTGCTTCTCGACATCGACGAACCCGATCGCGACCCCGGCGACACCCAGGCGGCGCACGAGTACCTCGAGCTCTGTCGCCTCGGCAATCTGCCCGAGGAGCTCATGGGCAAGGCGGGGGCGCTCTGGACGTACTTCTGCGACGACGAGCGAGCCTTCGTGGCCATGGAGATCGAGGCCGACGGAATCACCTTTCCGCGGCCGAGCCACTACCATCACATCGGGTGCGCGAAGTGTCCGAGGGTTCAGCCGGTAGCCTCAGAGTTCAAGCTTGAGCTCGGTCTCGGCGGTGACGCCGCCGCCGACCAAGGCGTGACCATAGAAGATGCTCGGTCGCTTGGATGGGAGCCAATCGAGGCTGGCTGGCTCTGCCCCTTCTGCGCCGGAAAGACCGGTGAGTAGCAAGTCGCGAGAGCGGCGCAGGAAGTTCCTCGAGCGCGAACGCAAAAGAAAGGAACGTGCCGCGGCCTTCGCCCGCCCAATCGGCTTCACCGTCTCCGGTATCCGCGAATGTAGAGACCAGCCGTTCTACGACTCCCTTCCTGACCACCGTCCTTCTCTCCTTCCATTCTTGCGGTCGATGACGACCGCCAATGACCGACGAGAAAGGACACGGGGATGGAAATCACGGAAGTCGTGACCGAGATCCAGTACGCCACTACGAATCTCGGCAAGTCTGCAATGCTCGACCCCAAGCGGGAGCTCGAGAAGAACCTCTACCCGCTGCTCCTGGCCCTGGCGGAGTCCACTGCCAGTGCCATCTCAGGCCTGGACGAGCGCGTGGCCGAGGTCTCCGACATCGTCGGGGACGTTCTGTCCGGCACCGAGAGCGTGCTCCAGGCCGAGGTGTCGGCCAAGATAGTCGCGGTCATCGTGGCCGGACTCCACATCATGAAGGGCTTGGCGGCCTGGACCGACATGCCCGAGAACTTGCGAACCGCAATTGCCGGATACGGCATGGCGTCCCAGGAGGTCCTCGAGGAGATCCGGGACATGACCGTGTCCGCCGAAGACGAAGAAGGAGGAAGCGATGACTGAGGAAACGACTGAAGCGAAGGAAGAGAAGAGGGACGCAGGCTGGTTCGCCGACACGTTTATCGGCGGCATGAGGTCGGTCACCGACAGGCTCCCGGAGCTTTCGGAGATCGTGTCCGCGATGATCGGCTTCGTCGAGTCGATAGCGCCAAGGGTCGATTGCCTCGACGATGGCCGCACCCAGATCTACCTCGACTACCTGCGCGCGCGGGCCGAGGTAATGATGGAGCTTGCCAAGGCCGGCGTCGAGACCCGGGCGATCCTGAGGCTTTTCCCAAAGCCGTCGACGGAGCCGGCCTACCTCGACAAGGTGCTCGAGATGGCGCCGCAGTTCATTTCGCAGTTTCTGCCGCTGTTGTTCCGAAACATCGCTCTCCGCCGCGCCGGCGAGTGCGAGTGCTGCGACGACACAGGGCCCGAGACGGTCGCCGGGACCATTCTCACGATCGAGATCGGCCCCCTGACCCGGGCGCGCGTCGTCCTGGACGGGAACACGATGGCCGAAATCGTCACCCTGTTCATTGCCGCCCCCGCCCCGCCCGACATCGAGATGTTCCTCGTCGACGCCTACGGGTTCCGGCTCGCGGACGGAGAGACCTTCAAGGAGGCCAGGGACAGAGGCGCCCCCCCGGTGAGGATCATGTACGAGCCGAAGAAGCCAGAGAAAGCCGAGGTAGAGCATGCCGAGGAAGAAACGTCCGGAACCGACACCGCCGGCTGAACCAGAAGTTAGGCAGACAGAGGAACCGGAGGCGGCGTCTTTCGACCTCGAGGAGGACCATGGTGATGGAAGCAGTGGAAACAACGGTTGCTGACGTGGTCGAAGCCGACTCGGCCTCCAAGGCCCGAGAGGTATTCGAGTGGTTGGGCAACCTGGGCTCGAACGAGCTCAAGGTCTCCCTGACCAGAATACGGCCCCAGAGTCACCGGGGATTTCCGTGCGGCGGCGCTATCGACAAGTTCGAGCACGCCGTGACGCTCGAGGAGATCGCCGACCTTCACGGCGGAGGTACCTTCCAGATCCGGGTCAACGTCCCGAACCCGAAGCACGGGAAGGTCGGCGCCGGCAAGCAAGCTCCTTTCATGTTCGCGGGCGCCAGGACCTTCACGATCGCCGGCCTGCCCAAGCTCGACAACCTGATTGGGTACGAGGAGCAGGAGAACCAGCGGTCTGGCGCGGGCGGCGGTAGCAACCACGAGTCGTCAAGGGCTATGGACATGGCCACCGAGATGGTCAAGCAGGCGAACGAGCGGGCCTTCCGCATGGAAGCGCAAGGGCGGGGCGGTGACGAGATCGTCAGCGCCCTGACCGAGAGCCATGATCGGCGGATCGAGTCCCTTACCCGGCTCCTGTCGGAGAAGGACAAGACCATCGTCGACCTCCTCGGGAAGGAGCCGAGCACTCGGAACGAGGACAAGCTCTTCGAACTCGTGGGCACTAAGGACGACGCGCACGCTCGCCAGATCGCCAGCATGCAGACCGACCACGCCAGTCAACTCCAGGCAGTGCGCACCTCCCACGAGGCGGAGATGCGCCAGGTCCGGGACTTCTCGAGGAACGAGCTCGAGCGGTACCAGGATCGGTTCGACCGGCAGATCGACCAGATGACCCGGTCCCACGACCGCGAGCTTGGCCAGACCCAGTCCCAGCACACCCAGTCGCTCGAGACCATCAAGCTCTCCTACGACACCCGCATCGAGGCTCTGAACACGACCATCCGCCGCGGCGAGCAGGAGCTTGTCAACGCCCGGAACGAGCTCATTGCCCTCCGGGCCAAGAAGGAGCTTTCCCCCATGGAGCAGATCCAGGGGCTTGTGACTCTGAAGAACGGGTTCGACAGCCTCATGCCGGCCGCCGCGGAGCCCGAGGAGAAGGAGTCCGGGATCGTCAGGGCCATCGAGGCCGTCGCTAACTCCGAACTCGCGAGAGGCTTCGCTGCCAAGATCATGTCCGGGCCACCCGCCGCCGCGGCACCCCCCGGGGAGCAGATGGTCCAGGTCCGGCGCAGGGACGGAGCCGTCGTTCAGGTGCCGAGATCGGTGATCGAACGCGCCCAGGCTGCCAAGGCCGCGGCCAGGGAAGCGGCGGCCCAGCCCGGGGCGCCGATCATTCTGGACCCCAAGGAGGTCCAGATGGCCCTCCAGTTCATCGAGCAGGCCTACAAGAACGGCCAGCCCCCGGAGGTCCTGGCGGCCTCGGCCAGGAACCTGGTCCCGGCTCCCATCCTCTCCTACCTCAAGTCCGAGGGAGTTGACCACTTCCTCAATAAGGTGGCAAAGATACAGGACGGATCACCGCTTGCCACGGTTGATGGTAGGATGTACGTGAGGAAAATGGCAAAATTCCTCCTTGACGGCACGACCGACATGGACGAGACCGAAACCGAGCCAGAACCCGCAGACCTCGACATTGAAGGCGAGATCGGCGACGATTCGGGCGAAGCCGAGGACGTCCCAGACGAGGCGGCCGTTCCCGACTGACCCAGGCTCCTTCTCTCCGGTAGAAAATCGATGCGTTGCGACGGACGACACACGACCGTGTTCTGAAACTGCCGTATAGGGGCGCGCCCCAGACAGTCGGGGTCATTGGACAGGCTGCGCTCGCCGCCCAGGGCGACTACTCCGTCCGCGAGCTCTCCGAGATCATCTGCGCGGGGCTGCCGTCGAAGGACTACGTCGGCGAGTACCAGGCCTTCTACTACTTCATGCTGGGGCCTCATGTCAGGTACATGCGGGACCCGCGCACTGTCGAGTTGGTAAGGGACCCCACTCTCATCGCTCGGAAGATCTTGGCTGGCGAGGTGGTGAGCCTCGACTGCGACGACATGGACGCCTTCCTCGCGGCCATGGTGCTCTCGGTCGGGGGCCAGGTCCAGAGCGTCACGGTCGCGTTCCGCCACATGTTCCACGAGGGCAACCGGCAGTTTTCCCACGTCTTCTGCGAGGCCAGAGACCCGGTGACCGGGCTCTACGTCGTCCTCGACCCGGTTGCGGGTCGCAATACCAAACAGATGCTGCGCCGGGCGGTGGCCGCCACGAAGTGGCCGATCGCATAGGAGAGACGATGCACTTCCACTACGAGCACGGCTACGCGATCCCGGAGTATGTCGCCAAGGAGCCGAAGATCCCTCGGGGCGGCACCTTCACCACGAAGCAGGCGAGGCGAAGGACCTACGACGACCTCCACTCCGGGTTCTCGCTGGGCCAAGATGATGCCGAGCCAGATCCGATCACCGATTTCGGCGCGAAGGCCGCCCGATTCACCATGGCCGAGATCATTAAGCTGCCGGCCGGGCAGCGGAAGGCGGCACTCAAGGCGATCCTCGCCGAGCTCGACCCGAGCATCTGGAACCGCACCGACGCAAGGGCCACCGATCTCCGCGCCCAGGGTGTCCCGGCACTCCCGGCTCTCGAGCAGGCTCTTGCCGAGAGCATGAGTCTCGGGCTCCTCGAGGAGTTCGCAAGGGTCGGCAAGCAGGGCAAAGTGAGTCCGAAGGGCATGCTGGGGATCGGCTACTACGGTCCGGGGCCGGCGCTGGCTGGCTACGCCAGGGCGATGGGCGGGATCTGGGGCACGATCAAAAGCATCGGCAAGGCCATTCCTGGGGTTGGCAGAACCGTCATCACGACAGTGGGATCTTACGCCTGCACCGCGGCTCAGTCGCCGGCCGGTCCCGCTGCGGCCGGCGTGGCGGGCGGACCGGCCGCGGCGAGCGGCGTCGCGCTGCTTGCTGGCTCATGCGGCGGAGGCCAGCAAGAGTACTACCCGCCGCCGCCGCCCTCCTTCCCGCTCTTTCCCATCCTTCTGGTCGGTGGTGCCATCGCGGCCATCCTCCTCACCCAGAAAGACTGACCCATGAGCTACCAAAGGACGACGAGGCCGCGGCCCCTCTCCGGGTTCTGGAGTTTCGTAAACACCATCATCCCTCCCACGCGCCTCATCTATGACGCGGGCGAGGAGCCATCTGCTGAGACCCCGAGCTCGAGTCCGTACGAGTGGACCGCCTCCTATCAGGAGGCCAAGCAGCGGGCCCTGGCCGAGGCCGAGGCGGCCAAGAAGGCGGCCGAGGCCGAGAAGCCCGGCGGGGGCGAGGCGAAGAAGACGAGCTCGACCACCATCGCCGTCGTTCTCATCGCCGGCTACCTGCTTCTCAAGTAAGGAGAGACCATGACCGCCAAAGTCGTAGACACGATGATGCAGATGGGGATGAACCGGTCGGTAGCGACCCTGGCGATCCCGTACATGTGGTCGACGCCTGTCATCACCGACAGGTACTCGACCCAGACGATGTCAATCGTCAAAGCGCTGCAGGGTCACCTCGGGATGCCCCAGACCGGTCAGGTCACGCCCGAGCTCGACGCCTGTCTCAAGAGGATGGTCTCTCCCTCGTGGGTGACCTGCGATTGGATCGATATCTACCGGAGAGTTCTCCAAGG
>Ga0214473_10007308_pt1 | contig 13123 bp, 12 predicted proteins | sample RVTome_7_FD_203509 | JGI IMG/M metagenome (GOLD analysis project Ga0214473, IMG submission 203509) | Soil microbial communities from uranium-contaminated site in the Upper Colorado River Basin, Wyoming, United States - RVT98D197 | ecosystem: Environmental > Terrestrial > Soil > Contaminated >...
CCTCTTGCTGCACGTCCTTTGGGTCTTCGCGGCGCACGGTTCTGGTACGTACCAGTCGCGGCACTCGCAGCAGCGCCGCCGCCGTCCGCCCTTGCCGAGCGTATGTGTCATCCACCGACGCTCGCACCTCGCCAACCCCGCCGCGAGCCTCGCCACAAACTACGATCGGGTGGATCTCCTCACCGCCCCAAGGTGGCTCTCAGATTGGCCGCCGCCAAAGCCCACGCGGATCGAAGTGAAGAGATACTGGAAATCAGCCATCAGAAGTTACCCTCGTTGCCGGAAACGGCGCGCAGTCAGCAACCTTTCTCTTGCGCCACGACGACACCGCCGAGACTGGAAAGCAGGTCTTGTGCCACGAGGGCCGTGAGGCCAGATGATCGCCGAGGTGGTCCCCGGCGGTGGCTCGCTTGAAGGAGACCAGTCGCGCAGCCTGCTTACAGAGACGCCGTGAGGTTTGGTCGGAGGGCAAGAAGTGCGAAGGGTGATCCTGATGCATTCGAAATTTTGACTCCGTCGGCCGCCTGCCCGATGATCTTGTCAACGACGGCAAGACCCACGGGAGGCGACCGATGCTCGCCCACAGCCTCTTCCACCACCGCCCCCACGCCTCGCGGCCACAGAGCAAACTCGAAACCGCCCTTCACAAAGCCGACGCCTCCATCAACCGCATCATCCAACTCCTCGAGGCCGCACAATCCCCGCGAAGTGTTGCAGTCATTCTGTGCAGAACGAAGACGTAAGGAGCTAGTGTACCGTTCTCCTCTGGGCGCTGCGGCCGGGCCTTGCCCGGTTGGCCGCCAGGAGGGTGGCCAGCGACTTCGTGAACGGAGCGCGCGCCACACCTAGCTCGGTGACAATCGCCGTCACGAGGCTTGCGGGAGTCACGTCGAAAGCGGGATTTATCACCTTAACACCGTGGGCGGCGACGGCGATACCGTTCAGATGTGTCACCTCCTCGGGTGCCCGCTCCTCGATGGGGATGCCTGCACCGGTACGACAGCCGAAGTCAATTGAAGATGTAGGCGCCGCTACGTAAAAGGGAACACCGTGGCGGGCGGCGAGGACGGCTACCATGTACGTGCCGATCTTGTTGGCCACGTCCCCATTTGCAGCCGTGCGGTCGGTGCCCACCACCACTGCCTGCACTTTCCCCTGCTGCATGACGCGGCCGACCATGTTATCGGTGATGAGCGTCACGGGGATCCTGTCTTTACGGAGTTCCCACGCCGTGAGCCGCGCCCCCTGGAGAAAGGGCCGCGTCTCGCAGGCAATCACCGAAATCTTCTTGCCGTCCTCGCGGGCGGCGCGGATCACGCCGAGCGCCGTGCCGTAGCCGGCGGTGGCCAAGGCCCCGGCGTTACAGTACGTCAAGACGGTTCCCTCGGAGGGAAGCAGCTCGGCACCGTGCCGGCCAAGGCAGCGGTTAATCTCGATGTCCTCGCGGTAAATAGCCTTGGCTTCCTCCTCGATCAGCGCGCGCACCACATCGAGGCCATCTCTGCGGTGCGCGCGAAAAACGCACCGCAGGCGCTCGACCGCCCAGGCGAGATTGACGGCCGTCGGGCGCGCTTCGAGCAGCGTCCGACACACCCTATCAAAACCCTCGGCGAACTTCCGATCCGGAAGGCGGCGGACACCGAGGGCCACCCCCATAGCCGCAGCCACCCCGATCGCCGGCGCGCCGCGCACGACCATGTCACGAATCGCACCGGCGACTTGACGGTAGTCGCGGTAGGTGCGGTAGACTTCCTGTCGCGGGAGCAATCGCTGGTCGATCATCCGCACTTGATTATCTTTCCATTCCAGCGTTCGGATCATTAGCTTTCTCTCAGTCTGGGTGATGCTTCTCCTGCCGGGTACGAGCGTTACTGCCGCCGTAGCCAGGGCACATCGTCAGCAGGGTCAGCGTTATAATTCTTGAGGGGTGGAAAAGCGAAGATCTCGTCCACGTGAACGATGACGACGGTGGTGGGATCGGGAAGCTCAGGCTTTCTGATCTTTTCCTTGCATTTGTCCGCTACTTCCCTGTAGCGCGCCCCCGTCCACCGTGCCTTTGAACTGGAGAAAGCGGGCTGTGGCTGCCTGCGGGTTGACAATGCTGATGGCGATCTTGTGGTTCTCCTGCAGGTTTTGCCGCGTGTGAATCGAATCCCAGTCACCGAAGGCAATGGTCTCGTCGTTGAGCCACATGATCGAACCCTTCGCCGATACGTTGGGAAGCCCTTGGCGATCAACCATCGCCGCATTGCAAAATTGAGCCGTTTCGATGATCTCTTTCATTTCTGCCTTCAATTTCGCCATCTTTGCTCTCCCGCGCGTTTCAGATCGTCAAACGTCGCTGCTCAACCACTGCAATAAGTGAATCAAACGACTGCGCAAACGCGGCCACACCGTCTGTCTCAAGCTTCGAAGTCACCGCGCCCATATCAATTCCAACCCGAGCCAGCTCTTCTATCGTCCAGCGTGCCTGCGGGAAACCATTCTCCAAGCGGGGTTCGGGCTGCCCGTGGTCGCGGTACGCGTCGATCGTCTGCGGCGGCATGGTGTCCACGGTCTCGGCGCCGATGAGCGACTCAATGTAATAGACGTCGGAATAGGCGGGATTCTTGGTAGAGGTGCTGGCCCAGAGCGGTCGCTGCTTCCGCGCTCCTCGATTCCCAAGTGCTGCATAGGTCTCGGTCGAGAATTTCTTGCGAAATTCGGCGTAGGCGAGCTTCGCGTTGGCGATTGCCGCTTTTCCCTTGAGCGCCTCGAGATGCACACGCGTCTCGGGACCAGCCGTGGCTATCTTCTCGTTGAGGAGCTTATCGACCAGGGTGTCGACGCGGCTTACGAAAAAGCTCGCCACCGAGGCGATCCCGTCGACCGGTTTTCCCGCCTCCATGCGCTTGACGAGACCACTCAGGTGAGCGTTCATCACGGCGTCGTACCGCTTGAGGGCGAAGATGAGGGTGACGTTGATATTGAGGCCATCGAAGATGCACTGCTCGACGGCGGGGATCCCTTCGGCAGTGGCAGGGATCTTGATCATCAGATTGGGGCGCTTCACAGCGTCCCAGAGCCGATGCGCCTCTCGGATGGTGGCTTCGGTATCGTGCGCGAACTTCGGGGCGACCTCGATGCTCACGTAGCCGTCATTCCCGCCGGTCCGCTCGAAGACCGGCCGGAAGACGTCGGCGGCATTGTAAATGTCGTCGATGGCCAGTCGCCAGAAGATGTCCTCGGCGCTCTTTCCTTTCCGTGCGAAACTGCGGAGATCCTCATCATAGTCGGTGCTCTTGGAGATCGCTTGTTCGAAGATAGTGGGATTGGATGTGAGGCCGGTGATCTCCCCCTCCGCAACCATTCTCTGGAGAGCTCCGGACGTCAGGAGATCGCGGCGGATATTGTCGTGCCACACCGACTGGCCAAGCGTCTGAAGTTCCACGAGCGGGTTTGCCATTTTCTAGAGACCTCCTTAGCCCTTCCCCAAGAGCTTGAGCGCACGCAGGGTCACATCTTCTGCAGTAAATCCGAACTCCTTCATGATCCGCCCGGCGGGAGCCGAGGCGCCGAAGCGGTCCAGCGCGATCGTGTCTCCTTCGTCACCGACCCATCTTTCCCAGCCAAGCGAGATTCCCATCTCCACCGCCAGTCGTGCCTTCACAAAAGGAGGAATCACTCGGTCGCGGTATTCCTTCGGCTGCTCCGCAAACAGGTCCCAGCAGGGCATCGACACGAGCTGAGCTCTCACCCCCTTCTCGGCGAGCATCTTTTCGGCCGCGACGATGTGCTGCACCTCGGAGCCCGTGGCAATGAGGAGGATATCCGGCCGCAGACCCCCGTCTCGAGGGTTGAGCACATAAGCCCCTCTCAGGAGCCCCTCTGCCGGTGCGTAAACCTCGCGATCGAGCGTGGAAACGTTCTGTCGGGTGAGGGCGAGAACCGTCGGCCGGTGGCGGTTTCCGATGGCGACTCTCCAAGCCCATACGGTCTCGGCCGCATCGCAGGGCCGGATGAAAAGGAGACCGGGGATCGCCCGAAGCGCCATGTAGTGCTCGACGGGCTGATGCGTGGGCCCGTCTTCTCCCACGCCCACGCTGTCGTGCGTATAGATCCACACCGTGCCGATGTTCATCAACGCGGAGAGACGAACCGACGGACGCATGTAATCCGAAAACACGAGGAAAGTAGATCCGTAGGGAATGAAACCCCCGTGGAGTGCCATCCCGTTGATGATCGCTCCCATGGCGTGCTCGCGCACCCCAAAGTGGAGATTTCGCCCCTCGTAGCCCCACGGTCCTCCCACCACACCCTGGTTTCCCCCCGAGGAGATCCCCGGACTTTGAAAGTCACCCAGCTCTTTTAGCCAGGTGAACGTCGAGGGATTCAGATCCGCCGACCCGCCCATCAGCTCGGGAAGCTTTGCGGCCAGCGACTGCATCACAGTCTCGGAAGCCTTTCGTGTGGCGAGCCCCTTGGGATCAGCCCGGAAGGCTGGAAGACCCTCCGCCCATCCTCGCGGCAATTCCCCCGTCATCCTTCGTTTGAACTCGGCGAAGGCCTCCGGGAACTTCTTTTCGTATGTACGCAGTTGCTCATTCCACTCCGCATGCGATTTCTTCCCGTGGGGCAGCGCCCGGCGAAAGTTATCGAGCGCTTCAGGCGGGATCCAGAACTCGGGCTCAATCGGCCAGCCGAGCTTCATCTTGGCCGCCTTGAGTTCATCCGGACCCAAAGGAGAGCCGTGAGCCTCGCATGTCCCTTCCTTCTTGGGTGCGCCATACCCAAGCCGCGTCTGGACAAGGATGATCGAAGGCGCATCGCTTACAGCTTGAGCCGCGCGGATGGCACGTTCGATCCCCTCCAGGTCCTCGTTTCCGTCCTCCACCCGCTGGACATGCCAGCCATAAGCGCGGAAGCGCGCGGCCACATCTTCCGTAAAAGAGATGGAAGTCGATCCCGCCAGAGTCACGCCGTTGTCGTCATAGAGAACAATCAGCTTTCCGAGCTTCAAATGACCCGCGAGGGAACAGGCTTCGCAGGCCACTCCCTCCATGAGGTCTCCATCGCTCGCAAGGACGTAGGTGTAATGGTCGACGATCTCGTGACCGGGCTTGTTGAAACGAGCAGCCAGGTGCGCCTCGGCAATCGCCATCCCCACGGCATTCGAGATTCCCTGACCGAGGGGGCCGCTCGTCGTCTCGACACCTGGGGTGAGGTTGCTCTCAGGATGGCCGGCGGTGCAACTTCCCCACTGGCGGAAGCTCCTGATCTCCTCGAACGAGAGGGAATAACCGGTCAGATGAAGCAGCGAGTAGAGAAGCATCGAACCGTGACCCGCCGAGAGAACGAAGCGGTCGCGGTCGGCCCAGTGGGGGTCGGAAGGATCGTGCTTCAAAAAACGAGTCCACAGGACGTAGGCCATCGGTGCCGCCCCCATGGGAAGGCCCGGATGGCCGGAGTTCGCCTTCTGCACTGCATCCGCCGAAAGAAAGCGGATCGTGTTGATCGAGAGAATATCAAGGTCCGAAAACGGTTCCCTTGCCAAAGGCGCTGGTCTCGAACGCTCGTCGAATGCGGTTGTCTTCATCACTGTTCCCGAAATTTGTTCGTCTCACGAGTCGAAGAGCGAGCTGATCGATTCCTCGTTGTGGGTGCGCCGGATCGCCTCGGCGAGCAACTTGGCCACCGAGCGAACGTGAATCTTTTTGAGATCTTTTGCTTCATCGCGAAGGGGAACCGTATCCGTCACGACCAGTTCCTCGATGGCCGACTTGGCGATCCGCTCCACGGCCGGCCCGGAGAGCACCGCGTGCGTGCAACAGGCCAAGACCCGCTTCGCCCCCGCTGAAATCAGGGCATCGGTACCCGCGACGATCGTCCCCGCTGTATCGATCATGTCGTCCACAAGGATCGCCCAACGATCCTCCACATCTCCGATGATGCGCATCTCGGCGATCTCATTCGCCCTCGGACGGCGTTTGTCGATAATGGCAAGAGTGGCGTCCATGCGCCTGGCAAACGCCCGCGCCCGCTCTACGCCTCCAGCATCGGGGCTGACGATGGCTACCTTCTCGCCAGCCACCCGCTCACGAACGTAAGGCAGCAACACTGTCGTTCCGAAGAGGTTGTCTACGGGGATGTTGAAGAAGCCCTGGATCTGGCCGGCGTGGAGGTCCACGGTGAGGATTCGCGATGCGCCCGCAGTCGTAATCAGGTCGGCCACCAGTTTGGCGCTGATCGGCACCCGTGGCGCCACCTTGCGGTCCTGGCGAGCGTAACCGTAATACGGAACCACGGCTGTGATACGCTTGGCCGAGGCCCTCTTGAGGGCATCCAACATCAGCAGGAGCTCCATAATGTTGTTGTTGCCCGGCGTACAAGTCGACTGCAGAAGAAAAACGTCGCCACCGCGGACATTCTCGGTAATCTCCACCTGGATCTCCCCGTCGCTGAAGGTCCGCACGAGGGCGTCCCCCAGGGGGATCCCCAACTCGGTTGCCACGGCCCGAGCCAGGGCCGGATTGGAGTTGCCCGCAAAGAGGATCATCTCGTCTTTTGCTCGCTCGTTCATCGGTTCCTCACTGTGCTGCACACCCTCAATTTCGCTGTCATCGGCGATTCTCCGGGAGGTGGCGGCCGAGGAGGGGCTGCAAGGCCTCTCGTGTCTCCGCGGGAATCGCCGCTGGATCGGTGACGATGGCGCTGGCGAGAGCATCTGAGCAAGGGCAGCGCCGCGGGCCGGTGATGGATGGTAACGCACCGCGGAGGATCTCGATCGCGTTGCTCAAGTTCTTCCGCATGACCTCTTGCACGGTGGCGATGGTGACGTTGGGCTCTGCGGCGTGCCAGCAGTCGTAGTCGGTCACCAGCGCCAGGGTGGCGAAGCAAATCTCCGCTTCGCGCGCGAGCTTGGCTTCGGGCAGGTTCGTCATGCCGATGATGTCCATGCCCCATTGACGGTAGACATTGGACTCGGCGCGGGTGGAGAACTGCGGCCCTTCCATGCAGAGGTAAGTCCCTCCGTGGCGGACGGAAACGCCGCGCGATCGAGCGGCGGCGAACAGCTTGCCCGAGAGATCCGTGCAGGTCGGATCAGCGAAGCTCACGTGCGCGACCACACCGTCGCTGAAAAAGCTGTTCGACCGGCCCGCAGTACGGTCGAAAAACTGATCCGGGAGGACAATCGTGCCGGGAGGAATATCTTCCCGGAGGCTGCCCACGCTGGAGACCGAGACGAGCCACTCCACACCGAGCAGCTTCATGGCGAAGATGTTGGCTCGAAAGTTGAGCTGCGAAGGGCCGACGCGATGGCCCGAGCCATGGCGAGTGAGGAAGACGACACGCACGCCATCGAGACTCCCCGAGAGGAGTTCGTCGGAAGGCGGGCCGAATGGGGTCTTCACCCGATGGCGCTTAACGGCGGTCATCCCCTCCACGGCCTGGAGGCCGGTGCCGCCGATGATTCCCACTGCGGGTCCGTTTGCTACACTCATATAGGTTCCAAATCCTTCCCCTCTCCCCAACGGGGGAAAGGTTACGATGAGGAAGAGAGCCTCACCGCGGGAACGCCTCGACTACGCCACCATCGACGGGGAGCGTGGCGCCGGTGGTTGGCGTCCGATTGCAGGCGAAGAAGACCACCGCATTGCCGACATGGCGAGCGGTGACTCGCGCCCGCAGCAGATTGCGGCTGCGGTAGTAGTCGGGTAGCTCATCGAGCTTGAGGCCCCGGCTCTTCGCCCGTTCCGGGCCAACGGTCGCCCATAAGCCGGAGGCGACCTCGTCCTCGGAAAAGATCGCGTCGGCGTTGATCATGTTGACGCGGATCTCTTCGGCCGCAAGCTCGATTGCCGCCACCTTGCCCAGTTGATGGCCAGCCGCCTTCGACGAGCTGTACGCCCCGAAGTCTTTGCCCGGGCCGAACACGTTCTTGGAGGCATTGATGACGATGTTGCCCCCGAGCCCCTGGGCCCGGAGCACGCGCACTCCCTCGCGAATCGTGAGAAACGTGCCCAGAAAATTGACCGCCATGACCCGCTCGAGGTCGGCGGTCTTCAGGTCCGCCACCTGAGCCACGTGAGCAATTCCCGCATTGGGAACAATGACGTCCACTCCTCCATAGTGACGACAGGCCTCTGCGAACCCCGCCTGCACAGAAGCTTCGTCGGTGACGTCCATGACGACGCCCCGCGCCTTGCCGCGACCATGCGCAGCTTCGAGGCGTTGGGTCACGTGCTCTAGCCGAACAGAATCGACGTCGGTGAGAACCACGTGGGCGCCCGCCTCCATGCAGGTCTTGACGATCCCGTATCCGATTGCCCCGGCTCCGCCCGTGACCAGCACGACCTGACCATCGAGAAGATGATCGGCCTCGCTTCCGAGCTTGGCCTGCTGGAGGTTCCAGTACTCCAATTCGCAAACGTGTTCATCAGAAGCCGGCTTGTATCCCCCCATGGCGTGAGCCAAGGCCTTGATGCGCAGCGTGTGCACGGTAATGTCGGCGGCGACCACGGCTTCTCGCTTGGTGCGGCCAAAACAGAAGGCACCTGCGCCTGGGATCAGCACCACCCGAGGGAGGGGATCCAGACGCGATCCGCCCAGAGACTTGCTGGCGGTGTGCCGCGAGACGTAGGCCTCGTAGCGCGCGACGTAATCCGTAACCGCCTGCTTCAGGTGCGCGCGCAGACCTTCGGACACTTCGGGCAAAGGCCCCGCCACGAAGAGCGCAAAGGGCTTCGTTCGAGTCACGTGATCGGGGGTGAGCGGGCCGGCGACGGAAAGCGCCGCCGCCTCTTGGCTGTTCACGAACGAGAGGACCTCCTCGTCGGCCCGCCAGTCCAGCAAGAGGCGGCGATGAGGGGCGTCGGGATCCCCACTCGGCTTGGCGAGCAGGCCCCGCAGCACCGGCGCGATTCGTGCCGCCAATCGTCCCGCCGACTCCTCTGTCCGGTAAGCTGGAGTCAGCAAGCACTTCGGCCGTCGAGCTTTAAGAAAGCGCTCGCAAGCGCTGACGATGGCGATGTGGTTCTCGTATGCTGTACGAGCATCATCATAAAAGGTAAAAAGGCCGTGGTGGGCCACGATGATGCCCGTCACGTTCGGGCGCTTCTCGAAGGCCAGAGCGACCTGCATCGCCAATGGAAAGCCCGGCATGATGTACGGCAGAATCGTGACCGCATCGCCCACCGCCTCGCGCAGCAGCGTCTCGCCCTCAGGCTGATTGCTGAGACAGAGGAGGGCGTCGGCATGCGAGTGATCGATGAACCGATGTGGCAGGAAAACGTGCAGAAGCGTCTCCACCGAAGGAGAGGGCGCGGCTGGATTTAAGCGATGGAGCCAAAGCTGGTTTGACATGTCCGCTTCGGAAAGTGCGCAGAGATTGCGGAGCCGCTTGAGGGGATCCAAATCCAGGGCGGCAAAGCCGTCAGGCTGGATCGTCGCGAGATCGATTCCGGAGCCCTTGATGAACAGAGCAGGGATCTCCTCATCGAAGATGTTCTTTGTGAGCGCTTTGAGCGACGTGTTGCCCCCGCCGTGAAGGACGAGATCGGGCTCGACACCGATGAGCTGAGACGAGTAGGCCCTGAGCGCCAAATCCCGCCCATAGCGCTCTCCCCAGCGGTCAATTGCCGCGCTGGCATCCCGGTCGTACCACCGACTCTCCATGCCGTCACCTCGGAAAGACTTTCACGAACGGCCGGAGCTCGTGGCTGGCGTAAACGCCGCCCCGCACGTACGGATCCTGCTCCACCATCGTACAAGCGGAGGCGAGGTCGGGGGCATCAAAGACGAGCACAGCCCCGATCGAGCGACCGGACTCGTTGCGCATCGGCCCGCCGTACACGAGCCGGCCATCGCGGTGGAGCGTTTCCAGATACTCGAGGTGCCGAGCCCGATTCGCGTTCCGCCGCTCGGGACCCTCTGGTCCGTCGTGGCCGATGAATACGAAGAGTGGCATGGCGCTCAGGCAGCGGCTGCGCGTCCGCTCTCCGCAAGTGCAGCGAACGCATCTTCCGGAGCCTTCTTCTCCTGAACCACCTGCCTGACGGCTCGGATCATCCCCACGGGATTCGTCGATTGAAAGACGTTGCGGCCCATGTCTACGCCAATCGCGCCGCCGCAGAGGGCATTGTAGGCGAGCTCGAGCGCCGCACGCTCCTCGATCTTCTTCCCTCCGGCGATCACGATGGGCACAGGACAGCCGCCGACCACATCCTCGAACCCTTCGCAATAGTAGGTCTTCACGATCCGCGCACCGAGCTCGGCGGCGATGCGACAGCAAAGACCCAGGTAGCGGGCGTCGCGGACCATGTCACGGCCCACGGCCGTCACGGCCAGAACGGGAATGCCCACTTTCTCACCCTCGTCGACGAGTTTTGCGAGGTTCGCCAGCGTACGGCGCTCGTTCTCCGCACCCACGAAAATCGAAATGGCGACGGCCGAAACATTGAGTCGAACCGCGTCTTCCATCGAGACCGTGATCTCCTCGTTTGAAAGCTCGCTCAGGATGCTCGTCCCTCCCGATACCCGCAGGACAATCGGGATCCGTTGAGTGGCAGCGACACACTGCCGCAGCACCCCTCGCGTGAGCATCAGCGAGTCGGCATACGGGAGAAGCGGCGCAATCATCTCCCCCGGACGCTCGAGACCGTGGGTCGGTCCCTGAAAGTAACCATGATCGACGGCCAGCATCACGGTGCGCCCGGTCTCGGGCAAGATAATGCGTGCCAGACGGTTTCCCATTCCCCAATCCATATCCACTCTCCTATGGCTCGAGGCTCCCGGCCGTCCCTCCTTCAGAGACGGAACGTCAAAAGCCCGAGACCTTTTTCTGTTACATTCCCGCCAGGCGCCGAAGCTCCTCGACCTTATCGACCCGCTCCCAAGTAAACCCCGGCTCGGTACGCCCGAAGTGGCCGTAAGAGGCCGTTGCCCGGTAGATCGGGCGGAGGAGGTCGAGCACACGGATGATCGCAGCAGGCCGCAGATCGAACGTCTGCTCCACCATGTCAGCCAGTTGCTCGTCCGGCAGGCGCCCCGTCCCCTTCGTATCCACCATAACCGAGACCGGACTGGCCACACCGATCGCGTACGCGACCTGCACCTCGCAGCGTTCGGCAAGGCCCGCCGCAACGATCTGCTTTGCCACATAGCGAGCCATGTAGGAGGCGCTGCGGTCGACCTTCGACGGGTCCTTCCCGGAAAAGCAGCCTCCCCCGTGACTACCGTGACCGCCATAGGTATCGACGATGATCTTCCGCCCCGTGAGCCCCACGTCGGCCATCGGGCCACCGATCACGAAGCGACCAGTAGGATTGACGAAGATGTGCGTGTCGCCATCCATGAGATCACTGGGGATCACCGCCCGGATCACGTCGCTCGTGATCGCATCGCGAAGACGGCTCCCGGTCACCTCCTCTCGATGATGGGCGGAGACGACAATCGAGTCCACCCGCACAGGGCGCCGCTCGCGGTACTCGATTGTCACTTGCGCTTTTCCGTCGGGACGCAAAAAGTCGAGAATGCCCTCGTGCCGCACCTCAGCCAACCGCCGTGTGAGTCGGTGCGCAAGGACGATCGGCATCGGCATCAGCTCCTCGGTCTCCGAGCAGGCAAAGCCGAACATGAGTCCCTGATCGCCCGCACCCTGATCGTCACCTTCCCGGGAGACCCCCAGAGCGATGTCAGGGGACTGGCGCTTGAGCAAAACCTGGATCTTCGCCTGATCGCAGTCGAACCCGATGTCGTGATCCCTATAGCCGATCCCCCGGATCGTCTCACGGGCCACTCCAGCAACGTCCACCCGAGCGGAGGAAGTCACCTCGCCGGCGATCAAGACAAAGTCAGTGGTCACCAGGGTCTCACACGCGACGCGAGCCTTCGGGTCCTCCGCAAGGTACGCGTCGAGAACCGCGTCTGAGATCTGATCGGCGACCTTGTCTGGATGACCCTCGGTCACAGATTCCGAAGTAAAAAGCTTTCGTGAAGTCTTCAAGGGACTATGCTTCTCCTTTTCACCATGGCACTCGCGGGGCTCATGGGTACCGCACGAGAGATACGACGGGGCAGCCCTCCAGGCGCTTGCGCCCATCCAGCGACTGGAGCTCCACCAGGAAGGCGCATTCGACCACATGCCCCCCCGACTGGCGCACGAGCTCAACCGCCGCTGCAGCGGTCCCCCCGGTGGCGAGCAGGTCATCGACGATCAGCACCCGTGAGCCGGCGGGAACGGCGTCGTGGTGTATCTCGATCTCGTCGACACCATACTCCAGCGCGTATTGAGCGCTGCGCGTCTTCGCCGGCAGCTTGCCCTTCTTCCGCACCAGGACGAGCCCCTTGCAGAGCTTGTAAGCCAAGGCCGCCCCGAGGATGAATCCGCGCGCATCGATCCCGACGACGAGATCGATCCGCTGACCGATGTGGGGCGTGGCCAATACGTCTATCGCACGCTGGAAACAGCGCGCATCGGCAAGCAGCGTCGTGATGTCGTAAAACAGGATCCCGTCCTTCGGGAAATTGGGAACTTCGCGAATGGCCGCCCGCAGGTCTGGATAGCCGCCGCGATCGTGTTCCACAATGTGAGTCATAAGTTCTTTCCTCCCGTCCTATACCGCCCTTTCCCCTCCCAACTACTGCCCTCCTCCCAGTTGCCCGTTCACCCGACGCATCGGCCTTCCAGTCCTTTCGGAGGTTTATCTGCGGCGAGAGAAAGAACTGGGGTGGCGTGTCGTGCCTGCAGTGAATCTCAACAGCATCCGCCCCGGCGGCATGGATCGAATTTCAGAAAACTTACTGAGCAATTCTTCTAAACGCTTCATTGCTCTTACCTCTTAGCCTGACAAGATGGCAGTCCTCTTAGCAGCCGTCTTAGCAGCCGTCAAGAAATAACGTCGCAGTTTGGGGTAGCGCGTGGGCGGACGGTGTAGTCCCATTGTGGGCAGATGGCATGGGGCTGGATGGAGAGTTGTTGCATTTCCCGCTTGGTGATCTTGATGCCGGTGGGGTAGTCGCCTTCCAAGGTCGTTGCGGTAACCTGCCGGCGGTGTCGGGTTCGAGCAGTTCGTGCAGGCACGCAACTACTTCGGGCGTTTTTTTTCCACCGGTGGCCGCCCGCCCCCGCGGCACCGGATACGTT